>Ga0315536_1001815_pt1 | contig 10509 bp, 16 predicted proteins | sample SalMarSW160230MG_FD_203093 | JGI IMG/M metagenome (GOLD analysis project Ga0315536, IMG submission 203093) | Salt marsh sediment microbial communities from the Plum Island Ecosystem LTER, Massachusetts, United States - Salt Marsh Sediment SW1602-30 ... | reverse complement strand
TTATCAAAATTATTTAAATCTTAGAATTTTTACTTGCATTTTTCGACAATATCATTAATTTTATGTTTAATCATATTTACATTTGATATAGGAACAGTCAATGATCATATCCAATGTTATCATTAACGCATTCAGATCGATTCAGCAAATCATACTTCCTCTTGATCCAAAAATCACGGTTTTAATCGGAGCAAACGAATCCGGTAAGACAAACATCCTCAAAGCCATACAATCCTTTCACCCGGAAACCGAATTGACAATGGACGACACCTGTCAATACTCGGATAGCTACCTGAAGAGTAAAACAGCACAGATAGGACTTGAAATCACCGGTTTTACTCAAGAAGAAAAAAATACATTAATAAAGATGTATGACGGTTTTCGTACGCTCGATTCGTTTATTCTTCGGAGAGAAGGCCCAAAACTGACCGATTACAGAATACAGGCAAACAATAAAATATTGTCGATAGGAAATGTAAAACCGCTTATTGAATTTCTACCAAAAATACTTTATTTTGACAACATTCCCATTATTCGTGACCGTGTCGACATGATCAATCTCGTAAAGGGAGGAAATTCCTTTCGCACTGAAAAGAATCTTCTGAAGATCGGTCATGTGGATGATCCAGCCATCATTTTTGAAGATTCGACAAAAGGAAGAAGGGCTGCAGAAGAAACCAGCCGGGAAATTACAAGTAGAATCAGAGAGGTCTGGACGCAGGAACCTTCTCTGGAGATCAAACTTCGCGTCAACGGTAAACTTCTCTATATTGACTTCAGTGACGCCACTACTGTTTATGACACACCCAATAACCGTTCCCCGGGTTTTCTGTGGTACCTGTCATTTTATATCAACTTTATTGCTACAACGGATGAAGCCAAAGCAAATGAATATCTTTTCCTTTTGGATGAACCCGGCTTGCATCTTCACCCTGCCGGACAAAAAGATTTAACCCACCTTCTTGAAAATCTTTCACTAAAAAATCAAATGATCCTTACAACCCATTCTCCTTTCATGATCAACCGTGAGTACTCGGAACGAGTCAGGGTCGTTACAAAAGAAGAAAACGGCACACAAATCGATAATGAAGCATATCGGGAAAACTGGAGGCCGTTAAGACAATCCATCGGGCTCACTGTTGGAGATCTGTTTTTCTTTAGTAATAAGGGGATTCTCCTTGAAGTTCCCTCAAAGAAAGCCCCACAAATCAAAAAAAAATAACTTTCGATTATCAAAAAACGATTGCATTGTAAAACAAAAAAGCAATCCATCCGGATTGCTTTTTGAATGACTCTTCAAGAAAAAAATGCGGTAATTACTTTTTCGGTTTTTTATCCTTTTTAACTTTTTTCTCTTTTGCTTTTTTTTCTGTATTGTCCGTTTTTATTTCTTCTTTCACATCGCTTTTCTTCGATCCCGCCTTTTTCTTTTTATCGGACTTTGATTTTTTCACATCGGCAGGTTTGGTTTTTTCTTCTGTTACTTTCTCTCCCTTTGCCGCTTTCTTTTTGATCTCGTCTTTTTCCTGCTTCTCTTTCTTTTTCTTGGAGGCCATATCAAAACCCACCAATTCCAGAATCGCCATATGCGCCCCATCCCCGGATCTTTGCCCAAGTTTGACGACCCTTGTATAACCACCGGGCCTGTCGATATACTTTGGAGCAATTTCATCGAACAATATTTGTACAATTTTCCTTTGACGCAATTTTTTCAAAGCGGTCCGTCTGGCATGGACTGTTTCTTTTTTTGCAAGAGTAATCAACCTTTCAGAAAAGCGTCGTGTTGCTTTTGCTTTTGCTTCAGTTGTTTGTATATGTTTGCGCTCAAAAAGCGCTCCGGAAAGATTCGCAAGTGTGGCTTTCCGGTGCGCAGCCGTACGATTTAATTTTTCTATGGACTTACGATGCCTCATCTATTTACCTTTCATCACTTCCTGTTCAAAATTATGCCGCATCACCTTTAATATACTTATCCACATCCATTCCAAAACTAAGATTTTTTTCCTCAAGAATTTTCGAAAGCTCCTGAAGAGATTTTCTGCCGAAATTTCTAAATTTCAACATTTCCGGTTCATCTCTGCGAACCAAATCACCTATCGTTTGAATATTGGCCGCTTTCAGACAATTGTGAGAACGTACAGACAGTTCAAGTTCTTCAACACTCATTTTAAGCAACTTTCGAATCTTCATCGCATCTTCATCGATTTCAGCAACCTCATCACTTTCCGGCTCCACATCAAAGGAAATAAAGAGCTGAATATGATCTTTGAGAATTTTGCCGGCGAAAGTCAAGGCATCATCAGGTGTTACGCTGCCGTCTGTCCATACTTCAAGAATCAGTCGCTCATAATCGGTTCGATGGCCAACTCGAGTATTTTCAACCCGATAATTGACTTTCCGTATCGGATTAAAAATCGCATCCAGTGGAATCACTCCAATAGGCTGATCGGCCAATTTGTTTTCTTCGGCAGGAATATATCCCCTTCCGCGTGCAATCTTCAATTCAAGTTTAAAATTCGCATCTTCATTCAATTTCGCAATGTAATGATCCGGATTTAAAATTTCAAAATCTGTGGTGTTTTTTTGGATATCCCCTGCCCGGAATTCGCCTGGACCTTTCAAATCAAGAAGAATCCGGTCCGGTTTTTTACTTACCAATTTAATTCGCACCTGTTTAAGATTTAATATAATCTCGGATACATCTTCAACAACACCCGGGATCGTGGTAAATTCATGATAGATTTCATCAACACGCATTTGTGTGATAGCAGCTCCCTGAAGAGAAGAAAGTAACACCCTGCGGAAGGCATTTCCGATAGTCACTCCGAATCCTCGTTCAAGAGGCTGTACAACAAATTTACCGTATGTATTTGAGTACGTGGCTTCATCTTTATTCACGCGCTCCGGCATTTGTAATATTGTTCGGTTCATTCGAAACCCCAAATTTGAAACAACTTTTTTATTTTGAGTAAAATTCCACGACTAAATTGGCATTAAATAAAACCGGAATCTCATCTCGATTGGGAACATTCAAGTAGATCCCTTTTAAATTTGCTTTATCCAGATTTAGCCATGAAAGCTGTTTACCCTCTTTTATTCTTCGCATTGAATCGTGGATCGCTTCCATCTTACGGCTTTTTTCTCGTACCTGTACTTCATCACCGGCTTTCAATTGATACGATGGGATATCCACCAGCTTGCCGTTTACATTAAAGTGTCTATGTCTGATAAGTTGTCTGGCCATATTTCTGGAAGGAGCCAATCCCATACGATAAACCACATTATCAAAACGGCTTTCAAGCATTTTTAAAAGATTATCGCTCGTAATTCCTTTTTTCCGATTTGCTTTTTCGAAAGTTCCCCGAAATTGCGCCTCAAGTAATCCGTAATATCTTTTAATTTTTTGCTTTTCCCTGAGCTGTATCCCGTAATCCGAGATTTTCACCCGTCGCAGTTTACCATGTTGTCCGGGGAAATATCCCCTCTTTTCAAAAGAGCATTTTGCTGTCTGACATCTTTCTCCTTTTAGAAAGAGTTTCTCAGCTTCTCTTCGACAGATTTTACAAACAGCATCTCGATACCTAGCCATTAATCATCCTCATTCTGTTTTAAATTTATACCCGCCTTCTTTTCGGAGGCCGACAGCCGTTGTGCGGGATGGGAGTACAATCTTTGATCGCAGACACTTCCAATCCGGTTGCCTGAAGCGATCGGATGGCAGCTTCCCGACCCGATCCAGGTCCTTTTACCGAGATGTTGACTCTTCGGAGACCAAGATCGAGCGCCTCTTTTGCTGCAGATTGTGCAGCCAACTGTGCCGCAAAAGGAGTGTTTTTTCTTGCTCCTTTAAATCCCACACGGCCAGCTGAAGCCCACGAAATCACATTTCCATAATTATCAGTTAACGTAATAATCGTATTATTAAACGTAGCCTTAATATGTGCATGACCTTCAGCTTCTACTTTTTCTCTTTTTTTCTTACGCCCTTTTTTGGGAGATGCCAAAATAAACCTCCTATAAAAATAAAAACTACTTCAGAGAAAAACAATCTAGTGTTTTCTCTTGCCTGCTACTGTTCTTTTTCTTCCTTTACGTGTTCGGGCATTGGTTCGCGTTCTTTGACCGCGACAAGTCAATCCCCTGCGGTGCCTCAATCCGCGATAACAACCGATATCCATCAATCGTTTGATATTCATCGTTACTTCGGTACGAAGTGAACCTTCCACTTTGTAATTGGCATCAATGACCGAACGGATCTTTGAAACATCCTCGTCCGATAATTTCTTTACACGCGTATCCGGATTAACACCGGCTTGTTCAAGTATCTTCTTGGAAGAAGTAAATCCGATCCCAAAAATGTAGGTTAGAGCTGCCTCAATCCTTTTATCTTTGGGTAAATCAATACCCGCAATTCGAGCCACTTCAACTCCTCTCTATTAATACAATGACTATCCTTGCCGTTGTTTATGACGAGGATTACTGCAAATCACATGAAGAACGCCTCGTCGACGAACGATTTTACATTTGTCACATATTTTTTTTATTGAAGCTCTTACTTTCATAATTATGACCTTATCTATTTATAACGATATACAATTCTTCCTCGCGTTAGATCGTAAGGAGACAACTCCACAGTAACTTTATCCCCAGGTAAAATTTTAATAAAGTGCATTCTCATTTTCCCGGAGACATGGGCCAGCACTTTATGCCCATTCTCCAATTCAACGCGAAACGTTGCATTGGGAAGCGTTTCTAAAATTGTTCCGTCGACTTTAATTGGTTGTTCTTTAGCCATCCTCACTCCCCCAATAATCTTCTATTCCAAATGTCAATATTTCCGGTTCTCTATCGGTGATTAAAACAGTATGCTCAAAATGTGCCGACGGCTTTCGATCTATAGTGACCACTGTCCATCCGTCATTTAATATTTTCACATCCGAGGAACCCATATTAACCATCGGTTCTATGGCAAACACCATTCCCGATTTCAATTTAGGTCCCTGATGAGGCGGACCATAATTCGGTATTTGTGGCTCTTCATGCAACTGTGTCCCAACCCCATGGCCCACAAGAGCCGTAACCACCGAAAACCCCTTTGATTCGACAAAAGACTGTATCGCATGAGATATATCTGATAATCGATTCCCTGTCCGGCATTGTCGGATCCCTCGATGTAACGCCGTCCTTGTTGCGTTAACCAATGCTTTTTTTCCGGGAGAAATATCATCTATCGCATATGTTTTTGCGGCGTCCGAGTAGTACCCATCCATTTTTACACCGATGTCGATACTCACAATTTCTCCAGATTTTAACTCTCTTTGACCCGGTATTCCGTGGACAACCTCCTCATCAATAGACGTACAAATTGATGCTGGATACTGACGATACCCTTTAAATGCCGGTTCTGCTCCCAAAGAACGAATTACTTTTTCAACTACTTGATCCAGGAAATCGGTTTTAACACCGATATCCAAATTTTCTTCTATTGCCTTGAATGCCTTTTCAAGAACTTTGGCACTTTTACGAATCTTCTCAATTTCATCTTTATTTCTAATAGCAATCATTCAACTTCCGAGGAAAGACCAAGAACATCAAGAATTCTGTCATATACTTCATCGATAGAGCCCAAACCGTTTACCGACAACAAAAGTTTTCTGCCTTCATAATACTTAATCAGCATATGGGTCTGTTTTTCGTAAACGTCCAAACGTTTTAATATGGTTTCCGGTTCATCATCTTTTCTACGTATAATCTTTGAATTACATTGCGGACAAGGATAACCTGGTTTGGCTCCCGAACCGGGTTTAACGACATACCCGCACTTCTCACAAACCAGCCGTTGCGACAGGCGCTGAACGATTTTTTCCTTGTTTCCGTCAATCGAGACAACCCCATCGAGAGTCCACTGAAAACGTGCCATCAACCCATCTAACTTTTCGGCTTGAACAACGGTTCTCGGGAAACCGTCCAAAATGAAACCATTATGACAGTTGGTTTCTTTAAAACGTTCTCCTACCAGATCTAGAATAACCTCATCCGGAACAAGTTCGCCTTTATCCATGAATATTTTTGCCTTCTGCCCTAAGGAAGTCCCTTCGCGAACGGAATCCCTCAAAATGTCACCAGTAGATATATGTGCCCAGTTAAATATTTCGTGAAGTTTTTTTGCTTGAGTTCCTTTTCCTACACCGGGTGGTCCTAACAATACGATACGTCTAATATCCAAATTCTTCATCCCCAATCAAAGATTAAAATGTACGACGTCCGCGTAATCGGCCTGTTTTCATGAAACCTTCATAATGCCGCATTAGAAGATGTGATTCGATCTGTTGAAGGGTATCCAGGGCCACACCAACCATGATCAATAAACTGGTTCCACCAAAAAAACCTGAAAGCGATTGCGACACATTAAAATATCTTGAAACAAAAAACGGCAAAATAGCAACAAGTGCAAAGAAAATAGCCGCTGGCAGCATAATCCGTGAAAGAACGTGATCGATATATTCAGCCGTCTTCTTCCCGGGGCGTACGCCAGGAATAAATCCTCCATATTTCTGCATATTATCAGCGACATCCACAGGATTAAAAGCAATGGCTGCATAAAAATAGGTAAAAAACAAAATTAATATTCCATAAAAAAACCAGTATACAGGAGATTGCATTTCAAAATAACTTAAAATATTCTGAACAATCTCACTGTTCGGGAAAAATTGCCCGATTGTTTGCGGGAAAAACATTAGTGATTGGGCAAAAATAATAGCCATAACGCCAAACCCGGATACACGGATCGGAATGTAGGTCGATTGCCCCCCGTACACTTTTCGTCCGATGACTCGTTTCGCATATTGAACTGGAATTTTTCGTGTTCCTTCGGTAATCAATACAACCGCCGCTATAATCAACAATAGCAGACCAAAGATAAACAGTTCAACCACAAGTGCCCGGTTTCCGCCAATCAGCTGTTGAATTTCGTCTAGAATAGCTACGGGGAAACGATCTACAATACCAATAAAAATAATGAGAGAAATCCCATTTCCGATGCCCCTCTCTGTGATCTGCTCACCCATCCACATAATCAGAACAGTACCTGCGCATAAAGTCACCATAACCAGTAGACGAAATCCAATTCCGGGATGAGGAACAGCCGGGATTCCAGATTGTGTCGCAGGAAGATTCTCCAAAAAAACACTCGCTCCAAGTGCCTGCATCGAAGCAATGAATACAGTCCCGTAACGCGTTAACTGGTTTATTTTTTTCCTTCCTTCTTCCCCTTCTTTCTGCAACCGCTGAAAATAGGGAATCACAGAACCCATGAGCTGTATGATAATCGAAGCGGAAATATAAGGCATAATTCCTAGCCCGAAAACGGCTGCTCGTCTCAACGCTCCGCCTGCGAATATATCATACAATCCGAACAATGTATTTTGCCGCTGAGCAAACCATTCCCCCAGAGCCGCAGCATTAATACCCGGTGTGGGGATATGACATCCAATACGATATAGAACAAGGATCCCAAGCGTAAAAAGAACACGGTTCTTCAAATCCGGAATCTTAAAAATATTTTTGAAACTCTGGATCATAATCGAATTACCTTTCCGCCAGCTGCTTCCAATTTCTCAACCGCCTTTTTGCTAAAAGCATGGGCTTGAACTTCGAGTGGTTTCTTTACTTCACCATTACCCAGGATTTTTACCGGAAGATGTTTGTAACGGATTACTTTTGCTTTTAACAGCTCATCAGGAGAAATTTGATTCTTTTTTATACTATCGAGTTCCCCCACATTGAGAACCTGATATTTCTTTGTAAAAATATTTGTAAATCCGCGTTTTGGCAAACGTCTTTGGAGCGGCATCTGACCGCCTTCAAACCACGACCGTCTTTTGGAACCGCTTCTGGCTTTCTGGCCCTTCGAACCGCGGCAGGATGTTTTCCCGTGTCCAGAACCGATACCTCTGCCAATTCTTTTCGATTTTTTCTTCGATCCTTTTTCGTATGTCAAATGACCCAAATCCATATTGACCTCAATAGATGAACGACTTTATTTATTTAACTTCTTCCACTTTCACCAGATGGGCAACTTTACGGACCATGCCGCGAATCTGAGGACTATTCTGATGAATAACAGTCTGATGAAGACGTCGTAAACCCAATGCCTTCATCGTTCTCTTCTGATCTTCTTTTCCCTTGATCGTACTTTTTATTTGTGTAATTTTAATCTTATCCACAATCAAACCCTATTTTATTAATTATTGCTATTCAAAAAGTTCATTAAATTTTTTACCGCGTTCTTTCGCGATAAAGACTCCGTCTCTCAGCTGTTGCAGACCATTCATTGTCGCCTTGACAACATTGTGCGGATTTGCAGAACCGAGAGATTTTGTCAAAATATTTTCAATCCCCGCCAATTCGACAACAGCTCTGACCGGTCCGCCAGCGATCACTCCTGTACCTGGAGAAGCTGGTTTCAGAAGCACTCTTCCTGCACCATACCTGCCGACGATAGTATGAGGAATGGTACCATGAAGAACGGGGATACGGGAAAGATTCTTTTTCGCATTTTCAGAACCTTTGGCAATCGCACTGGTAAGTTCCCGGGCTTTTCCCATGCCTGTTCCAACATTTCCATGACTGTCACCGACAACCACGATCGCATTGAAACTAAATCGTCTGCCTCCCTTTACAACCTTGGCAACCCGATTAATAGATATAACCCGTTCTTTTAACTCCAGCTCATTTGCATTTATTTTTTCCAAGCCCTGTATCCTCTCTTTTAAAATTTTAATCCTGCTTCCCGTGCACCTTCTGCGAGCGCTTTCACACGACCGTGATAAAGATATCCGTTTCGGTCAAACACGACTGTTTCTATCTTTCGTTTTTTCGCTTCTTCACCAACAGCTTTTCCCACAATCTTGGCGGCTTCGATCTTTCCATTGACCTTTTTTATTTCACTGCTCAAGTTTTTGGATAAACTCGAAACCGAGATCAGTGTCTTCTGTTCCTGATCATCAACCAGTTGCGCATAAATCGCCTTCAGGCTTCTAAAGACCGTCAAACGAGGCCGATCAGAAGTCCCGCGCACATGCTTCTTGATGTGACTTCTAATTCTTGATCTTCTCTCTCTTCTCAGCAAAGCTTTTTTTATCATAATCCTTCATCCTTACTAGTCAATATTTCTATATCCATATCATCAGAATAATATGGAAATTATACCATTGCTTTTCCTGCTTTTCGACGTACATGCTCGCCTTCGTATCGGACCCCTTTCCCTTTATATGGCTCCGGAGGACGAAACGATCGAATCTTGGCGGCAATCTGCCCTACAAGTTGTTTACTGACACCCTTTATTATAATTGTGTTTTGTGCAGGAACTTCGATACTGATCGTTTCAGGGGGTACAAAATAAATCGGGTGTGAAAAACCCAGCTGTAAAACAAGTACCTTCCCTTTTAATTCAGCTCGAAAACCAATCCCTACAATTTCTAGTTTCTTCTCATATCCCTCTGTCAAACCTGTGATCATATTCTGAATCAGAGTTCTTGTTAATCCATGAATTGAACGATGGCCTGGACTGTTGTCGGGTCGTTCGACCCGAATCATTTTTTCTTCAATAATAATATCCATTTCCGGATGAACCTTTTCTTCAAGAATACCCTTTGCGCCTTTCACAACGATCTTGTTTTTTTCTCTTTCAATTGTGATGCCATCCGGAATTTGAATGGGCATTTTTCCTACTCTTGACACCGATAACTCCTCTCTTGCAGTAACACGATATTACCAGATATTACAGAGAATTTCTCCTCCGACACGTTCGGATCGTGCTTTTACATTAGTCAAAATACCCTTCGGTGTAGAAAGTATGGCAACTCCCAAGCCATTCAACACCCTGGGTATTTCATCCACTCCCGTATATCTCCGAAATCCGGGTCGACTTACTCTTTCTATTCCGGTGATCGCACATTTCTTTTTGTTATCATATTTCAGATAGATTCTAATAATACCCTGTTTTTGATCATCAATAAAAGTAAAATTATTAATGTATCCCTCATCCTTAAGAATTTTTGTGATTTCTTTTAGAATTTTTGAATTAGGAATATCGACTTTGCTGTGTTTTGCACCTGCTGCATTTCGAATCCTTGTTAAGAAATCAGCAATTGGATCTGTAAGCGACATAGTTTCCCTCTATTATAAAAACAATACGATTAATCAATCAAGAACTACCAGCTTGCTTTTTTTACGCCGGGGATTGACCCGGATAGGGCCAGCTCACGGAAACAAATTCGACAAAGACTGAATTTCCGAAGATAGGCCCTCGGTCTTCCACAACGACTGCACCGGTTATATTCTCTGACACCAAATTTTTGTTTTCTCTTTGCCTTTGCAATCAATGCTTTTTTTGCCACAAAAAACTCCTTATACTAACCTAACCAATTCATCCATAATATATTTTACGAGAGTACGGACTCTGTTCTTTTTTTAAACGGCATACCAAACTCCTTAAGAAGTTCATAC
>Ga0315536_1001812_pt1 | contig 10517 bp, 10 predicted proteins | sample SalMarSW160230MG_FD_203093 | JGI IMG/M metagenome (GOLD analysis project Ga0315536, IMG submission 203093) | Salt marsh sediment microbial communities from the Plum Island Ecosystem LTER, Massachusetts, United States - Salt Marsh Sediment SW1602-30 ... | reverse complement strand
ACCGTTAATATCTACTGATAATTCAGGATTACCCCTGTAATATACATTTCCAAGTCCGTCAATATCGACAGACAGGTGTTCCTTGGCATCGATTTCAACATTACCATTTCCATTGATATCAATTATACCATTCAGTACCTTTAAATCAAAAGCTTCAACATTACCTACACCATTCAATTCAACTTCCAGTTTATATTGTTGAGGCCCGGTCAGATAAAAATTTCCTACCCCACTGAGGGTCACTTTTTCCAATTCAGGTATCATAATATCAACCCGAATTTCTTCATCGCTATTTACATTTATATCTTTGTTGAAGCGTAGAAGCAATTCATCACCAATAACAATGGCATCCATATAGGGAAGAATATTTTCATAGGCTGTAAATACAACCTTACGGGATGCGCCTACTTCAACATAAACATTAGAAACATTCTCCAGATCTATTGCAATAAAATCATCGACAATAACTGATCTTGACATAATCTCTCCACTCCCTGTAATGCGGCGATCATTATCAAATATACCATCATCCTCTTCACAGCCCAGAAAAAAAGTGGCTGCAAATAAACCCAGTATAATATTGTAAGTTTTCATGGTTTTAATTTTTTCTATACAGCTAATGACAGCTATATTTCCTCAGGGTTGCATCAGAATGAAATTATTTCATCTTTGCATTTCTGGAAGACCTAGACAATTTTTCGGTACCTCCAAATAGCCAGGGCATTCGTGCAAATTGCATATACGGAAATGGAAATCATCTCTCTCGAAATATCAGCAAAACCCGATCCCTTCAGAAGAATCATTCTTATTACCCTGATAAAATAAGCCATTGGATTAATTACATTCAATTTCTGTCCCCATTCCGGCATGTTCTCTACAGATGTGAAAAGACCGCTCATCAGAACAAAAATCATTACAAAGAAAAAGGATACAAATAACACCTGTTGTTGCGTATTCGAAATAGTTGAGATGAACAAGCCGATCCCCAGAATGGCTATAAGGTATATTGTGGCAAAAGTGAATAATGTTAACAGACTACCTACAACAGGAACCCTGAAAAAGATACGTGCCAGGAGTATACCAAAAGCAAGATCGAATAATCCGATGAATAAAAATGGGAGTAGCTTGCCAGCTATGAATTGATACTTTCGGATAGGCGTAACATTCAGCTGTTCAATGGTTCCCCTTTCTTTTTCTTTTACCAGGTTCATGCCTGTCATCATCCATCCAATTATAGTAACAAGAATAACAAGTATTCCGGGAGCCATGAAAATGCGGTAATTCAGTTCCGGATTATACCAGTGACGGGTTTGCACATCGATTCCTGCAGTTGAGATTTCATAAAATCCCTGTTTAGCCATAATTTCTTTCGAAAAATTGCGAATAATTGCATTGCAATAAGCATTCGATAATTCTGCAAGACTTCCATTTATCGAGTTAAGAAGAAACTGAACAGTAGGTGGTATTTGCAGGGTTAGATCCTTGCTGAATTTCTCCGGTATAACACATATTACATCTGCATTTCCGTTTGTCAGACTTCTTTCAGCAATAGAAACATTATCTGAATTACCCACCTCAACAAAGAATCCGGAAGCAACAAACTTTTTCGTTAGGGCCACCGATTCTGCACTTTTATCCTGATCGGCGAAATATATTTTAATATTTTTCATCTCGAACGTGGCAGCATATCCCAATACCAGCATCTGAACAATGGGAACCATTATTATAGCAGCCCGAAGAAATTTATCGCGCGCTATCTGAAGAAATTCTTTCTGAACAATATAGAGTATCGTCTTCATTCTTAATTCTTCATTCTTAATTCTTCATTCTTAATTCTTCATTCTTAATTATTAATTTTTAATTATTAATCACCCTCAATCCAGTCTGACCTGAAATTTCCTGATACTAATAATTATAAATCCACACAACATAAGTATCAGTATTACAATTTCTTTCCATATATATAAAACTCCAACACCTTTTAGCATAACATCTTTTATTGCCGAAAGAAACCAGCGGGGAGGCATCAGTATACTAATGTATTGGAGAACCTTGGGCATATTCTCAATTGGGAATATAAATCCTGACAGAAGAATTGTTGGCAACATTAAACCAACAAGTGAAATGATCATGGCGGCCTGTTGAGTTTTTGCCACAGTTGATATAGTAATTCCCAGGGATAAAGCCAACAAAATAAATAACAAACACAAAGAGAATAGAAGAATCACGCTTCCCCTTACAGGTACATGAAAAACGAAAAAGCCTACACCAATGATAATAATTGAATTCAGAAATGCCAGAACCAGGTATGGAATTACTTTACCCATAATGATCTGGATAGGCTGGAGTGGGGAAACAAGCAGTATTTCCATAGTCCCCAGTTCTTTCTCTCTGGCAATCGAAACGGATGTCATCAGTGCTGAAATCAGCATAAGTATAAGCGCTATAGTTCCCGGAACAAACATATTAGCCGAACGTAGTTGTTCATTATAGTACATCCTGTGTTCAGTAAGTATTACCTGCCCTGCTCCCAGCATGTTTTGTTCCCTCATGAAATCCAGGATAATAGCTCTTGTATAGTTTTCTAAAATTCCCGCCATGTTAGGGTCAGAGGCATCGGTCAGCAATTGCATCTTTGCTTTACCTGTTTTGACAAGGTTCACTCCAAAATCCTTTTCGAAAACAACAACTTCCTTTATTCTGCCTTTTTTAAATAATGATTCTATTTCAGTAACACTGCGAATATTTTCCTCAAGCTGGAAATATCCGCTGGATAATAATTTATTCGTTAGTTTAATACTCATCTCATCCTTGGAGAGGTCAAGAATTCCTATTCCCGCATTTTTTACTTCCATGGTTATCACATGTCCGAAAAGCAAAAGCTGGATCACAGGAATGCCAAAAATAATCAGCATGGTACGGTAATCACGCAGCAGATGACGAAACTCTTTAATAATAAATGCCGAAAATCTTTTCATATTCTGGATGAATCAGTTCAAAGTCTATTGTTCAGAGTTCAGTGTTAAAAATTCAATCTCACTCACATTATTCATTTTTAATTCTTAATTCTTAATTAGTATTTATCCTCTCGCTATCTTGATAAATGCCTCAAAAATGTTATCTACCTTATACTTCTCCTTCAATTTTTTAGGTGTATCAAGAGCTACTATTTTTCCTTCGTGCATGATAGAGACTCTGTCGCAATATTCAGCTTCGTCCATATAGTGTGTTGTAACAAATACCGTAATCCCATTCGAAGCAGCTTCGTAGATCAATTCCCAGAACTGCCGCCGTGTAACAGGATCGACACCGCTGGTGGGTTCATCGAGAAAGACAATTTTTGGTTTATGTATTAAAGCAATGGAGAAAGCCAATTTTTGCCGCCATCCGAGAGGCAGTGCTGAAATGAGAGTATCTTTGTAGGCTGTGAGTGAAAACTGATTGAGAAGTTCCTGTGTCCTGATTTGTATCGTTTCTTTCGAAAGTCCATAAATACCTCCATAAAAACGGATATTTTCATAAATTGTCAGATCATCGTATAAGGAGAACTTCTGACTCATATAGCCAATACTTTTCTTGATCTGTTCCGTTTGGGTATAAACATCATATCCTGCCACATGAATCTCCCCTGAGCTTGGTTTTGATAATCCGCAAAGAATTTTTATTGCCGTGGTCTTACCGGCTCCATTGGCACCAAGAAAACCAAACACCTCTCCCCTATTGACCGTGAAGTTTAAATTATCGTTGGCAATAAACTTTCCAAAGCGTTTGCACATATCTTTTGCCTGTATGACGGGAGTATCCAACATAGTCGCCTTTTAATTATTATAATTCATCGTGACTGATTTCAATGTCTTCATTCTTAATTCTTTATTCTTAATTCTTTATTGTCGATTCTCCTCCATCAATTTCATAAACACATCCTCGATTCCAGGAGTTATCTCTTCAATCTGCACATGGGTATGTTTCTTTTGTCGAAGGTATTTTTGCAAATCAACTTTATCAGGTCTTTCTCTTCGATCGGTATAGTGCAGGTCCTGTCCAAAAGGAAAAACACTGGAAGTATTAGGATATTCACGTAAATCTTTAAGTAATCGATAGAGTTCATCGGACTGAATTGATAAAATTTCACTGCCAAAAGAACGCACAACATTATCGGGTTTGTCGATGATTAATATATTCCCCTTCTGAATTAATGCTGTTCTATCGCAAAGCGAAGCTTCATCCATATAGGGTGTGGACACGAGAATCGTAATTCCTTTAGCTTTTAATCCCATCAGCAAATCCCAGAATTCTCTCCTGGAAACGGCATCGACTCCGGTAGTGGGCTCATCGAGGATCAGTACTTTTGGTTCGTGAATAAGTGCACAGGATAATGCCAGTTTCTGTTTCATTCCTCCGGAAAGTCGCCCGGCAAGCCTGTTTTTAAAAGGTTCAATCTGAATATAGATATCCCGGATCAGATGGTAATTTGCTTCAATCGATGTTCCAAAAACAGTGGCAAAAAAACTCAGGTTCTCTTCAACGGTCAGATCGCTGTAAAGTGAAAACTGACCCGGCATATATCCAACAATGGACCGGACTTTTCGGTAATCGCGTACAACATCGAAATTATCGACTAAAGCCTTTCCGGTATCGGGAAGAATAAGAGATGTAAGAATGCGGAATAGTGTTGTTTTACCCGATCCGTCAGGTCCTATAAAACCGAATAACTCACCTTCATCAATAGAAAACGAAATGTCAGTAATGGCTTTGACCTTACCATAGAATTTGCTGATATGTTCTGCCTGAATAATCATTCTTCTGTTGCTGTCTGAATCAAACGAACCTCACCAGGCATATTTATCCTGATCAAACCATCGTTGGCAACATAAATCTTCACTGCATAAACCAGGTTAATTCTTTCTTCACGAGTCTGTATAATTTTTGGTGTGAATTCAGCGCTTGCAGCAATCCAGTTGATCTGACCCTTATATTCTCGCACTCCACCGTTTTCGTCATCTGTCAGTACCCGAACATTATCTCCGATCTTCATGCTGGCAAGTTGCCTGGCGCTGAAATAGGCTTTCAGTTCCATAGTATCCAAATCGGCAATTTTAAAAAGAGGTTTCCCCTGAATAATTGTCTCACCTGCTTCAGCATAGGTTTCGAGTACAGTACCTTTTATCGGGCTCACAACAGTGGAACGCCGTAGCAGATCATCTGCCTGTTTGATAGAAGCATCAATGGCACTAACCTCCGCATTGATGGATATAAAATTGGTCTTCACCTGATCAATCTGCTTCTGTAACAGTATGAGATTATTTTCCAGATCATCGACCTGCTTTTGAGAAACTGCACCCTCAGGGAGTAATTGCTGAAAACGATGCAAATCATTTTTCAAGGCACGCTCCTGTTCATTGAGTACTGTAATCTGAGCCTGATTATTCATCCGTTTTGCCGCGACGGATTGTCGTCGTGCCACCAGTTCCTCCTTTTTAAGATAGGTTTGAATCGTATCTATTCGATAGGCAAGCTGTCCCGCTTCTATTTTATCACCTTCCTTAAGGTTTTTAACGAGTATCTTTCCAGCATTTTCAGCTGAGACAATAATCTCCCTGGCTATGAAATTTCCATATGCATCGGAAACCTGGTCGTTTTGATCACAGGCAAGAAAGAGCAAAACGGGCGTTAATAAATATGTCAATATTTTCATAGTATTACTTTATTTGAGTTTTCAATTTATTGCAAATATTTCCGGATCAATTCCTTCAAGCAGCCGGTATTGGATATTCGATTTTTGTAGTTCAATTTTGTGTGTTTCCCGGTCGAGACGAGCCTTAATCTCTGAATTCAGATCCTCAAGATAATCAGTAGAAGTGATGACACCATTCAGCAAGGCCGTTTCACTTCCTTGCGAAATAGCAGAAAGCTGAATTATCAACTCCTCATCCATTTCGATCATGTCTATCAGCTTCTGTTGCTCTATTAATTTCTGCGCCAAAGCTATTGACATCGTTCGCTCAAAATCGATCCTGTTCGTTTCAATTATTTCCCTTTGTTTCAATAATACCTGGGTCTCACGTTTATTTTGCTTCCAGTCGAAAAGGGTCCACGATAATTTCACTCCTACGATATAATAATAATCCGGTTGATTTTCATAAAAATTTAATCCGGGGTAACTGTATCCAGCCTGACCGTATGCTGCTAAAAAGGGCAAATTCTTTGCCTTCTGTAAGCTGGCCAGGCTTTCAATTCGCTGAGTTTCGGCATCGAAGTAGGAGTATTCGGGTCGGTTTCTGCCGGAGGCCAGGATTGGGATATCGGTAATCGAAAAATTAGTCTCGGAATTAACATCAAGACCCGTATGCAGAGCAAGTGATACTATAACCTGCTGTCGCTGTTTCTCAATTTCCAGAATGTGTTGTTGTGTTATAAGAAGCTCCGTCGTAATTTTTTCCAAATCATTTCTTTTAATAGTGCCATTCGCAAAAGCCGATTCCATCTCTTTTAAACGTTGACTAAGCAGATTGGCTTTTAAATGTATTATTTCGATATTTTTCTTCAAAAGAACGGAGCTGAAGAACAAATCGGTGATCAGGGAATTCAGCTGGTAGAGTTCTGTTTCAATTTTACCATGTTCAGCTTCCAGTGATGCCAGTTCAAAGTCTTTTTTTCGATTAGTCAGTCCTCCGTCGTATAATTTCTGAAGAGCCTCGATACCCGCATTATACTGAAACTGATCGACCTCCATTACAGGACCGTTTGGACCAGTCACTGAAATTGCATCGCTCTGATACCAAGCCTTCCCGAAAGCAGAAATGCCTGGCAGATAAGACGCATTTGCATTGGCAATTTTTAATCTGGCAACTTCCGAAAATATCTCAAGCTGATTATTGATTGCAGCATAATTTTGTGCCGCTGATAGACACTGCATTAATGATAAACTATCAGACTGAGCATTTAAAGGTCTAATTATCAGAATAAGATATCCTATGACAACTAATTTTTTCATAACACAGTGTTTTAAGGAGTTAAAGCGTTAATGATAAATTGTTTGACTTCATGTTTACGCTCTTCCAGAAAATTATTGAAAAAAGGCCTGAATTCCTCAGGCGCTACTTTCTGCATGACCGGATAGGTAGCGAAAGGAAATATAATCAATCCGAGAATATTCAATAATAAATGAGCCGGATTTGTCTCCCTTATTTGCCCGCTCTCTGCTTCCTGCCGGATCTCAATAAAAAGCTTCTTCATGTGCTCAATAATATTTTCCTGAAGAAGTGACGAAAACCTTTCCGGATTTTGGTTCATTTCATTTAGAACAAAAAGTGGTAAGTACCGGTTTTCCATTAATGTATCTACATAGATATCTACAATCGAAGTTAGTCGTTCAAGAACGCCCATCTCTTTTTCAAAAATACTTTTCAATCCCATTGAGATGCGTGCGATAACTTCTCCGAAAATATGCTCAAAGAGTTTTTCCTTGCTTCTGAAATAGTAGTGAAGCAATGCTTTATTGATCCCAGCCTCATCGGCAATTTCCTGCATCCGGGCTCCTGCCATACCCTTTTGCATAAATACCCTTCGTGCTGCTTCAATAATACGTTGTTCTGTAGAAGTATCTTTAACCATAAGAATTAATCAAATTGTTTAACTAATTATTTTAACCATTTGGTCAAATATATATATTTTTATTTATTCAGCAAAATCATAACAGAAAAATTATGAGGCGGAGAATTCTATTTAATTTATTTTAAGGATATTTATTATCAGTAATTCTTTAAATTTGAATACTTTCAAAAGAATTAACCTAATACTAAAAAATTATTATGAAAACCAAGAGCTATATTAAATTGATCAGTCTAATGACTTTATCACTGACTGTTATTGGCCTTACATTTTCATGTAAGAATGCTGCTGAGAAAGCAGCCGAGAAAATGATTGAAAAGAGTATCCAGAAATCAACCGGAGAAGATGTCGATATAGACATAGAAAATCAAAGAACAATAATTGAGACCGAGGAAGGCCGGGTAGAAGTTAATGCTCTGTCAAAATCATGGCCAAATGATATTCCTCCTGTCGTTCCCGAATTTAAATACGGGAAAATATCGGGAGTAACCTCCACTGTAACAGACGAGGATAAAATGTGGACTGTTGTTTTCTCAGATGTGCCAAACGATGCTATTGATAAATACAATAAGGATCTTAAAGGAAAAGGATTTAAGACTCAGACTGTCAGCATGAGCGGATTAGGAGGTACTATATCTGCCGAGAAAGATGATATGGGGGTAGCTGCCATGCTGGGTGACGGTAATGCAAGTGTTTCCATACATGTTGGATTGTGAGAAATGAGTAATTACTCTCATTCGAAAACGGCAGACATCATTTGACAATTGTACCTCCTTCCGGTGGAGGTTCCTGAGCTATAATAAATCCCAGTTCTTCAGGATGATCGTAAATTAATTGATTCCGGTGAAATTTACGTACAATCCATATAGCAAGTATATCGCCGGCAGCAGTCCATGTATAGAAAATCCCAAAGAACATTAACAGGGTATTGCCACTTATCAAAGCCCAAATTGCAGGAACAATTCCCATAAGTATTACCGGTGCCAGCGCTCCTGCTGCATATTGCCAGACTCTGAGAGGCTCAGAGCAATGACAATATGGTGTAAGATATATCCATTTGACGCCAAACCGTATAGAACGGAATCCATGCTTAGAAAACAATGCCCATACAACGCCATGAAGCAATTCATGTATTACAATTCCGCCAAGAATAAAAACAATCAGGAAAATAAATGAGCGAAAACGTAAGGCTGTTAAAACATTCTCACCCCATAATAGATAAAAAGGTAATCCAAACAATAGTAAGACAGGAATAATTAAAAAGAGTGCAATCCCTTGAATACGATCCAAACTCAGGGTGTAAACTTTACGTCCCTGGTCATCAATATTGATCTTAGGTTTCATTGCCTGAACTAAAGTTAAACGAAAAATTAACCAAGTAAGAATATCATCACTTTGTAGCTAACAATTACAAACCAGAACATGATACTGATTGAATTGTTAATTCGGTAAATAGCAACTTATTCTGATTAAAAGGAAATGATTTCGAAAGGTATATCTACATTCTCGCTGAATTCCTCTCCAAGATCTAACATGTCCTCATCGTCTTCTTCGTAAAACCACACAACCTGGACTTTATGACCTGCTTCATTTATTTCTTCGAGCTTGATGAGAATATCCTGAATAAGTTTTGAGGTAGCAGTATTGAAGTAAATATATTTGAATACAAATTCAGTGTAATCGTTAGGCGAATCTTTATATTCATCAAGCCAATCGATCAATGGCTGATAAAAATTGACTACATCCTCAGGCAGCGAACGACCAGAAATCTCGAAAATCTCGTTTTCGGGATCAAATAACACTTTTGGTGTATCATTAGTTGCTCTAATATCTAGAGCTTCCATAGTTTAATGTTTTAAGTATGTACTAATAATTACGTTAAAATAGGAAATATGTTCGAAAGGCGTATAATGTTTTTTCAACAATCAGTGTATAATTCACCTTAAGAAACAGCTATCTTCTGGCCACAGTTATTGCAGAATCCCCGTGCATCAAGAGCTAATAATTGGGTGTGATATCCTTCACGTTGAATTACCAGCGTTCCGCAATCCGGACAAAAAGTGTTCTGATGCTCACTTCTGGCTACATTTCCTGTATAAACGTAATTCAGGTACTTTCCTGCATAGTCTGCAAACCTGTTAAGTACAGATAAAGAAGTTGATTCGGTTTTCAATTTGTAATGTGGAAAATAGCGGGAAAGATGAAGTGGTACATCTTTACTGAGATTATTTGTAAACCATTCAATCATCTTTTCAAATTGAGAAAGAACATCATTGACTCCCGGCACAATAAGCATAGTTAGTTCAAGGTGTTTCCCTGACTTTGCAATAATTTTCAGATTGTTAAGTACACTGACCAGATCTCCGCCGGCAAATTTCCTGTAAGTATCATCATCAAAAGCTTTTATATCAATATTAAAAGCATCGATGGAGGGTAGTATTGCCTTTAAAGGCTCTTCATTAATATAACCATTGGAGACAATAACATTTTTGCCCTGATTTTTCTTTATTTCACGAGCAATGTCAAACATGTATTCATACCATACAAAAGGTTCATTATAGGTATAAGCCACTCCCAGATTATCAGGATGAGCAGTTGAAGTTTTTACAATATCCTGCACTGATAAGTTTTGCAATCTCGGAAAACCAGCTTTTCCTGTCTGTGATATTTCATAATTCTGACAACAGGAACAATGGAAATTACAACCAAGAGCACCTAATGATAATATCTCAGATCCTGGATAAAAATGATAAAGAGGTTTTTTCTCAATCGGATCGAAATGCGTTGCAGACAGGCATTCGTACATATCGGAATATAGAATGCCTTCGATATTTGAACGCACTTTACATATACCTGTTTTATTCCGGGCAATTATGCAATTATGAGGACAAAGCTTACACTGAGTC
>Ga0315536_1001810_pt1 | contig 10523 bp, 9 predicted proteins | sample SalMarSW160230MG_FD_203093 | JGI IMG/M metagenome (GOLD analysis project Ga0315536, IMG submission 203093) | Salt marsh sediment microbial communities from the Plum Island Ecosystem LTER, Massachusetts, United States - Salt Marsh Sediment SW1602-30 ... | reverse complement strand
TTGGAGAGAGCTATAGTAATTATACGATCATGTTGGATACCACTGACTTAAACTTTGGAGCGAACTTTCTAACGATTTATGCCAGAATGGGGGGATACGAACCTCAATCGATCATTTTCACAATTCAGATAGTACAAATAGATACCGAGTTGACTTTATACCTAAATGGTGAAGATAAAACTTCGAATCCCGCAATAACAACGTATACCAATCAAATGATTAATCTTACCGTTTCCTATAAAGAATTAATTTCAACGCTGTTTATAAGTGGGGCAACCGTGGACGTGAACGGTTCTGGTGTGTCAGAAGTTCTTGGAGAGAGCTATAGTAATTATACGATCATGTTGGATACCACTGACTTAAACTTTGGAGCGAACTTTCTAACGATTTATGCCAGAATGGGGGGATACGAACCTCAATCGATCATTTTCACAATTCAAATAATACAAATAGAAACCGGGTTGGAATTATACTTAGATGCAAATAACACTAGGTATATAGAAGTAATAATAGGGGATTTTATTAACTTAACCGTTATTTACAAGGAGTATACGGGTTCTTTTATTAATAACGCAACCATAAAAATTGTAGGTGAAGGGTTAAGTGCAGACACATATTTAACCAAAAATGCATTTTATAATCAATACGAAGTTTCTATTAACACATTAGATTTAAACTTTGGAATAAACTTACTTACTTTGTATGCAGAAAAACCAAATTATGAACCTCAAACTGTCCAAATTACAATAGAAATAATTGAAAAAGAAACAGATTTATACATTTTCCTCAACGGATTGAATAAAACAATTGATAGAACATTAACGCTCCCTATTCGGAGCTTATTAAATGTAACAGTAAAATATCTAGAATTTGATAACGGTTTAGGAATTTCTGGAGCTACGATTCAATTAGTAGGAGAAGGTTTATCCTTATATCTTACCGAGAATCCTTCACTACACCAATATTCAATCTCTATTGATACAACAACCCAATTGGACATTGGAGTTAGATTTCTAACAATTTATGCTCAACGTGCTAATTATCAATCATATTCTGCACTTCTTCGAATACAAGTGGACAGAATCCGAACAAATATCACCACAGTTTCAGGTGAAACTGTTATCAATCGTCAACCCGGACAAGATTATAAACTAGAGATAAAACTCTTTGACTTAGATTTCCCCACAAATGTTATAAATGCAACAGTTACATATACTTGGGCCTATGGTCAAGGGACTCTTACCGATCCTGAAAATGACGGAATTTATGAAGGAACCTTGTCAAATCTGAGAGCAGGAACATTTGTCATTACCATCTCCGTCTATGCTGGTGATGACTATGAATTCGAGCGATTCACGGTTACTCTAAACGTCGTGCGACCACCCGAGGACGTTCTGTTATTCCAGATTTTAACCATCCTTGGTATAAGCGCCGCATTAGGTTTAGGAGGTTACTTATTTGCATATCAAAAGGTACTTAAATATCCTAAACAAGTTAGAAAGATTCGAAAATATAAGAGCAAGCTCAAGAAGCCAAAATCTACCGGGATTGAAGTTCGTTCAAGAGAGAAATTAATCGAAGACAATTATGCAGAAAAGATGCGTCCTTTAGAAAAGCAATTAAAGAGTAAGATTTCACCTAAAACAGGAAAAAATTTGATTCAAAAAGAATCACTCGAGGAATCTGAAGGCAATCAAAATACTTAGTTCTTTTTTAACTTTTTTTTTTATTTAATAATTTATCTTTATTTCATTTAAATTCTCTAACTTGAATGATAAGGATCACATTTATGTCATATGCAACCTCCTAAAGTAAGTTGATACTCTTTTTTTTTATAATTTTTTCCTTTAATTCATGGGATAAAAAGGAAAAAGTCTTTAATTATCTCATAATAACAGCTTTTAGTTGATTTACTCTAAAATTTTGCTGAATCGGTAATTTAGATTGAAAATATTTAAATATGAATATTGTTATCTTTATTGTTGAATTATTTTTTACAATAATGGATAAAGAATATAATTCAAATTAACATGGTTAAGGATATAGTTTTGTGTTAAATGGGCAAATTTGTATCATAAATTCAATAGGATAGACATAACAATCAATCGTAATAGCTTAAAATAGATAGAATGGAAATGAGTAGCGCTATTTTTAAGGTGGTAATTTTTGGTGATGCAGGCTGTGGGAAAAGCACCCTAGCGAAGCGTTTTATGACTAATGCTTTTATTCCAGATAGACGCATGACTATTGGAGTTGATTTTGAATATAAGTCGGTAAGGGTTGATAGTAGGTGTGTAAAATTAATGATATGGGACTTTGCTGGAGAAGAAAGGTTTCGATTCATATTTCCACATTATATAGCGGGCGCAAAAGGAGGTATATTGATGTATGACATTACGGATCACTCATCTTTTTTGCATATAGTAGATTGGTTATCGATCGTAAATGGAGCTAAAAAAACTTTTCCTATTTTATTACTAGGAGCTAAGTCAGATTTAGGGCTTCTAAGAAAGGTTTCTCCTGAAGAGGGACAAAAAATCGCTAAAGCAATGAATTTAAATCTTTTTATTGAATGTTCCAGTAAAACGGGAGAAAATGTAGAAAAATCTTTTGAAAAATTAACCAAACTCATGCTAAATAGAGCTTAACTTTATTATTCATTTAATTACTGCTTTTTAGAAGCTCCCAAACTTATCTTTAGCAATCCTTTTACTAGAAATATATTAAAAATTATTACTATTTTTCCTGTTTAATTCAAATTTTTGTCTAAAATGGTTAATAACTACCTTCTTTTAAATTCTATGATATAGATTATATATCTATAATCTATTACCAATTTAATTTTAATATCATATAGCATAATGTCTATCATGGAAAAAAAAACCAAAGAACAACTCCTGAAGAAAGCAAAAATACCTGGAATAAATGCGATTAAAATGCATAAATTCTACAGAGGAAAGATTCAAATTATTCCTCGTTGCCAAGTTCGGAATTATGATGATTTTGGAATTTGGTATTCTCCAGGAGTAGCTGCACCTTCTTCTGAAATATTTCAGGATAAAGAAAAGGTATATGATTATACGAGTAAGTGGAATTTTGTTGCTGTCGTTAGTGACGGAAGTAGGGTGTTAGGTCTTGGTAATATTGGTCCTGAAGCTGCTTTGCCCGTAATGGAAGGTAAAGCTCTCCTTTTTAAATATTTAGGCGGAGTTGATGCGTTTCCACTATGTATTGGTCAAAAAGATTTTTGTGAAGCTGAAGATATTATAGAATTTGTAAAGATGATTCAACCTACATTTGGAGGGATCAATTTAGAAGATATAAGTAACCCAAAATGCTTTACAGTTTTGGATAAATTACGTGGTGACCCAGAAGTCAATATTCCTGTTTGGCATGATGATCAACAGGGAACGGCTTGTGTCACTCTTGCGGGATTAATGAATTCACTGCGGATAGTTGGGAAAAAAAAAGAACAAGTAAAAATCGTTTTTAATGGAATAGGTGCTGCTAATTTTGGGATTTATCGCTTATTAAAAGCTGATGGATTTAATATAGCTACCTCAATATTTGTTGATAGTAATGGAATATTATACAAAGAGCGCCCTGATCTACAATGTCCACAAGATTATAAATGTGAAGTCGCTAAAATAAGCAATCAAGAACAAGTTAGAGGAGATTGTGGTAAAGCTTTAGAAGGTGCGGATATTCTCATCTCGTCAAGCGTTCCGGGACCAAATATTATCAAAAAGGAATGGATTTCAAAAATGTCGGATGATGCAATAGTATTTGCACTAGCTAATCCCATTCCAGAGATTTTTCCATGGGATGCTAAAGAAGCGGGAGCTAGAATTGTCGCAACCGGTCGCTCGGATTTTCCTAACCAAGTAAATAATTCACTTTGTTTTCCAGGAATATTTAGGGGAACCTTGGATGTACGTGCTACTACCATAACTGATGAAATGTGCATTGCTGCATCACATGCTCTTGCACAATTAGTAGATGAGATTAAAGGTTGTCTCGTGGATAATTGTATTCTCCCCAATATGACATATGAAAATGCGTTTGTTAAGCAAGCTTCTGCCGTAGGATTGAAAGCAATAGAGCAAGGAATTGCTAAGATACATCTCTCTGAAGAGGAACTCCTTTCAAAATCTAAGAAAATAATTGAAAATTCTCAAGGGCAATTTAACTTATTAATGAAAAAGGGTTTTATTCCTCAATTCACAGATTATGAGAAATGAGATAGTAGTTTAATTTTCAAAATTCTCTGAATACTTAAAAAAAACGGATCCATCTCTTAATTAAAAATTAAATAAAACTCTTTTTTTTTTATAATTTTACAGTTAATAAGTATAAATAAAAATAGATTATTCTAATGTAGGTCAAAAAATCAATATAATGAGTTTTAATTGATTATTTATAAACGCAAACGTTATAAACTCATGGATAATATATATCTAAAACTGGAATAATAAAAGAGGTGTATAAAAACGTTTAAGAAATTTATGGATAATATAACAAATGCTTTAGGAATTACGAGCAATAAAATTAGTGAGTTAATTAAAGAAAGTAATCAATATATTAATGCAGAAGAAAATGTGACAAAGGAAATCAAAAAGACTGTTACGGCGTTAAAAGCTTATGCTGAAACGGAGACCCCTTCCTTAGGACAAGCAGTGAGTTCATTAGCTTCTACATTTGAAACTATCGAAAAAGAAAACGAGGAGAAAGTTAAAAGACTTCGGGAAGAATACATAACACCACTAAATGATCTTTTAATTGGTCTACAAAAACTCCAAACTGAACAGAATGAAGGCGAAAAAGCAACAAGAGAATTAGAGAAAGCTGAAAAGCATCTAAGTAAAGTACAAAGCAAGCCAAAAGAAAAATTAAAACCAAATGAAATGCAAACTGCTGAAACAGGATTAAAAACTGCAAAAGATAATGCTTCTAAAGAACAAAGCAATGTAAAAGTAGCAACCGAGGAATTTAATAAGATGAAATTAGAAAAAATGCAGATTCTTCTTAAAAATATGGTAGATATTCAAACTATTCATCATAAAAAGATTCTTGATTCTGTAGCAACAGTAAAAGTAAAAGCTGATGCGATTAAAGTTGAAGAAGAATCAAAAATTTAAACCTATTTTCTTATTTTATCATTTTGATTTTTTTTTATACAAATTTACTTCGATTCCTATTTAATTTTACAATATTTGTGTTTTCTATTTTATACTTAATGATTTCCATGGGATTTTGAATAAATTATGCTCCTCAGAGGATTTTGGCTGAAATAAGGAAGACATTTGAATTATTAATGATAATTTTAATAATGATTGTGTTCTAAAAATTCTAAGAACCTTTTATATTGAAATTAAATCTTTAAGAAGAAGAAAATCATGAAAGAAGAAATTGAAAAAATTCCTAATTCTTTCGTAATGAGAGATGAGATGGATTTTAAATATTATATATCAGGTACTTGGAAAAAGTCATCTTCGGGAAAAAAAATAACTATTAAAAACCCTTTTAATGAAAAAGTAATCGGAACTGTGCAAGCATGTTCCATTGAAGAAGCTAATCAGGTCATAACCATTGCAAAAGATAATTTGGAATGTTGGGCAGAAAAGACTCAGAGAGAACGAGCGGATATATTAATGAAAGCTGCTAATCTAATGAGAGAATGGGCTAATTCCTTAGGTTATGTCATAATGAAAGAGATAGGTAAACCTATAAAAAGTGCGATCTCTGAAATAATCCGAACTTCCGAATTATTTGAAGCCACAGCTGAAGCTGGATTACAACAAGAAGGAGAAGCAATTTATGGAGATGTGTTTAAAGGGTTTACCAAAAATAAGATGTCAATGACATATCGAGTTCCTTTAGGAGTAATTCTATGCATCGGTCCCTTTAATTATCCGTTTAATCTCACGGGATCTAAAATCGCTCCGGCATTAATGGCTGGAAATACCGTTGTAGTCAAACCTCCTTCTCAAGGTCCCATAAGTCCTTTATTCTTCGGATTAATTTTAGAAAAAGCGGGAGTTCCCCCAGGAGTTTTTAATATAATCACCGGCAAGGGATCTGAAATCGGGGACTATTTAGTACAACACCCTTTGGTTAATATGGTGAGCTTTACCGGATCTTCTGAAACAGGTAAACATCTTGCAACTGTTGTCGGAATGAAACCTCTTTTATTAGAATTAGGTGGAAAGGATGCCGCCATCGTACTAAACGATGCAAATTTAGAATTGACGGCAAATGCAATTGTTTCGGGAGCATTTTCATACAGTGGGCAAAGATGTACTGCTGTAAAAAGAGTTCTTCCAATGCCCGGAATCGCTGATAAATTAATAGAATTAGTAAAAAAGAAAACAATGAATTTGTCTATTGGAGATCCCGAAAAAAATGCTACTATTGGGCCCCTCATAAGTTCAAAACAGTGTGATTTCGTTCAAGGGTTGATAGACGATGCTTTAGAAAAAGGCGGTACCTTGTTATGCGGAAATAAAAGAGAAGGCAACATCATGTGGCCAACATTAATAGACAATGTTACGACTGATATGAGAATTGCCTGGGTAGAACCTTTTGGTCCTGTTTTACCTTTTATACGAACTCATAGCGCTGAAGAAGCAATAGAAATATCAAACAAGTCAGAATACGGACTTCAAGGCATGATTTTCACAGAGAACATAGATTTAGCGTTTAATATTGCACAGGAGTTAGAAGTGGGAACAGTTCAAATAAATGGAAAGAGTGAGAGAGGTCCAGATCATTTTCCATTCTTGGGAACCAAATCTTCAGGTCTAGGAACGCAAGGAATAAAATATTCGATTGAAGCAATGACTAGACCGAAAGTCATCGCATTAAACTTATCGGAGAAAGGTAAATTAGTAAAACTATGTAAATATGATTAGAGTGGCTATCATCTTTTTAAAGAGATAATTTTTAAAAAAATAATTCGTAATAAAAACCTCGTGAGCATATTGGAGATAGATGTACACGGCCATGATTTATGGGGTGCTATTGACGAGGTATTAAGCACTTTGGAAGAATGTAAATTAAATGGCGATGTGGAAATCAATATCATCCATGGACATAAGCACGGGCAAGTACTTAAGAATTATTTTAGATCAAAAAAATTTTTAGGAGCAATGGCTCATGAAGGATTCCAATTAAAAATAAATGCCATTTCTGATCCTGCTATATCTTCTTTTGTAATTTTATAAATTTTGTCTTCACCTTGATAGGAACTCTATTTACAGAAATGTGAAATTTATATTTTTGAAAGTAATTATTATTATCAAGAAGAGAAAAAATTACGGGTATTAAGCAAATTTTTAAGAGAGAAGGAGGTGGATATAAGGTTTATGGAAAAAAAATTTGATGATATTATGAAAAAACTATTTAAATCAAATCCTGAAATTATCGCAGCAGCAATAATCTCAGCTGAAGGACTTCCCATTGCATCCGTGCTTCCCAATGGTGTCGATGATACGAAAATCTCAGCAATGACTGCAACTTTACTCTCCTTATCTGAAAGGGCAACAATAGAGATGAAGAAGGGAAATTTTGAGCAATTATTTATAAAAGGAAGTGAAGGTTATCTTATTGTCATGCAAGCGGGCTTAAGCGCGGTGTTGACAATATCTACTACTAACGATGTTAGGCTCGGGTTAATCTTGTTAGATTGTAAAAGGGCATGTAAAAAAATCGCAAAATCATTTTCAAATGATGATGATGAATAACTCATAGACGATCGAGGAAATTTCAATATTTTTTGAATGAAACTTTTAGAGGTTTGAATTGGGCAACGAAGGAATCAAAAATATTCAACAAAATATGAAAAATCTGTTTGAAAAGTTGTATAAAAAACCGAAAAGTGAATCCTTCCGAGACATATTTCGAGAGGTATATGGAAAGGAATATCCTGAAGAAGCTAATCCTGACGGTTTTGTCTCAAATACAGATTTACAAAACATTGTTGATCATCTCAATGTCGGTCCCGGTGATAGAATCATTGATCTTGGCTGTGGGAGAGGAGGACCTGGTCTATGGATCGCGCGAAAAACAGAAGCTATTTATTTAGGGATTGATCTCTCTGAAAGTGCCGTTAACCAAGCTATTGAACGTGCTAAGACTTTTGGAATTAAAAGTGATGTAAAATTTGAATCTGAGATATTTTTTCATTAAATTTCCCCGATAATTCTTTTAACGGAGCTATCAGCATCGACACCTTGAGCTTTGTACCTGACTTACAAAAAGCATTCTTAGAAATTTCGAGAATACTTCGACCGAAATCAAATCTAGTATTTACAACATGGGAGAAAAAAAAAATACCTAAACTTAAGGATTATCGACAGTATCTTTTAAATTCTGGATTTGATATAAAAAAATATGAGGAAATTGAGGGCTGGGAAAGACGTCAACGTGAAGTAGGTGAGAAGACGCTTGAATTAAAGAAAGTTTTAATTAAGGATATGGGGAGAGATGGGGCTTTTGCCTGGATTTTAGATGCAAAAACGTTTTTACCAGGGCTAAAAGATTCGAGGCGTATTTTTGTGGTTGCGACCCAAAAATAAATTATTTAATAATATAATATTTAACGAATTTATTAAGTCAAAAAAACGGTCTTTAATATCACTCAGTGGATTTACTTGAAGTGCCTTGAGGAAAACGCGCGATTCATTATTCATTTTTTCTCTTTTGTCTCTTTCGAACGAATATAACTGCTGCACAAACAAGAGTAATTACCACTATTATGCTTGTAGTTAAAACAATTAGTTCAGGGGTGTTAAAAATAATATTATCAACAAATTGAATACCCACACTGTCAACTTGCTCTATTGTTCCTTTATTATTTATGATGGTATTTCTAACAATGTTAATATTATTTGAAGAAACCAACTTCAGTGGACAGTTATTATTGTTGATAATCGTATTTTCCATTATTCGATTACTATCACTTAAAAGGAGATAGATTCCATTTTCATTATTATTAATCATGTTTCCCCAGATGTCTATATCAATGCTTTCTTTAAGACAAATCCCATACCACTCATTCTGGCTTATTGTATTAAATTGTATATCAATTCGATAACAATCAACACATATTATTCCATCTAGATAACTACTAGTGATAGTATTATCCCACATCCAAATATAGGAACCGCCTGCAACTCCAATTCCTTCATAATTTCTATTGATAAGGTTGTGATCAATACTTATCGTTTGACTAATGTCTTCAATATCAATTCCCGTATACTTGTTATTTTCAATTAAATTATAGGATACATTACTTGCGTAGCAGTGACTTATTTTAATTCCATAGAATCTATTTTCACTAATATTATTTGAAAGGATGTTCATATTTGTACAGTTTTCTATATAGATTCCCGTAGCTAATTCTGAGGAAGCTCCTGTAATATTATTTGAAAAAATCCTCCCATATTTAGAATTGTTCAGGAAAATATTTGTGGCAAATTTACCTGAGGCACTATTTCCGGCATTAAAAAGATTACAATATTCTATTGTAAAGTATAATGAATCGGAATTTCTTATTTCAATGCAATTATTACTCCCCATTCCATCAATGTTTAAATATGAAATCCGAAAAGGATCTTGTTGTGTTCCTGAACCATTACACCAGGACTGAGAAACAGCCCATGTCCAATTATGAGCGTCTGTTCCTTGAGCTTTAGCATCGATGAATATAGGATTTTCATCGAGATTTGCGGTCATGGGATACTCATTGTGCGAGATTCTGGGATTGAATGATACGTTTTTATTGATCTCATTAATGACTATAGTAGATAGACTTACTGAAAGTATCATCATTACAATAATGATTTTTAAAGATTTTAGAAATACTTTACTCTTCATTGAATAGGCCTCATTTAAGATTATTATGCATATATAAAATTACCTATTTAAATGTAAGCAATGCCATTCATTCAATTCTTATATTGAAATTAAAAAAAATTATTGAAACATTCTGCATTTTCTGATTTAGATGAATTTATTATTAAGGGTGGTAATATAATGTTCATACGATATGGTTTTGATAAATATGTCAAAAAAAGATATTAATATACCTACCAACATAGAAGATTTGATGCAAATCTACGCCAACTATGAAAATAGTCAAAAACATAAGGGCCCTTTCGACTCGCCCGACATCCTGCAAAATTCCGCGTACGGCTCAGATCCAATGACGCCCTTTCACAAGAAATATTATTATTCAAAGTATCGAGCCGTGCATTATTGGATAATGCTCTCGTGTTTATTTTTGAGCATCATATTGTTTATAGTGTATTTCATTGGATTTTATGTGGTGCTCAATTTTACAGGGTTCGATGTGTGGACGAGTTTCGTCTCAAGAAATATCATATTTTTTGTTGCTTTCTTGTATTCTGTTTTTATATCAGTCCTCATTCCAAGGTTCGCACTCAACAGGTGGAATTGGAAATACCCTTCGATATTAATTCCACTAAGCATCGGGATAATTTTCGCGGTCTTGTCGTTTCTTG
>Ga0315536_1001809_pt1 | contig 10526 bp, 8 predicted proteins | sample SalMarSW160230MG_FD_203093 | JGI IMG/M metagenome (GOLD analysis project Ga0315536, IMG submission 203093) | Salt marsh sediment microbial communities from the Plum Island Ecosystem LTER, Massachusetts, United States - Salt Marsh Sediment SW1602-30 ... | reverse complement strand
ACCGGTGGTGCGACTTTGGGTGCGAATCTGGCACTGCTGCGCCAGAACGCCCGAATCGCAACCGAACTCGCGAAAGCCCTTTCCCAACAAATGCAATGAAGGTGGTTCGACACAGAGAAACTGCCCCACACTTGATGTGGGGGCAGGACTCCTGATCGTTCGAATTTGTCATGGTTCAGGAACAGCGGCAACCTCTCACTTATTCACAATGTCCTTTTACCTCCAACAAGGCAAAGCCAATCGCCCCAGGGCCAATGTGCGCCCCGATGACCGGCGTGATGTCCACTGACTCGATCTTCCCCTGTGGGAGATCACTCTCGACCCGTTTGAGCAGCTCCCTGGCCTGCTCCTCGGCATGGGTATGGACGAGCGCGATCCGCTCGACCGGCATGCGCTCCTCGAGCAGCGCCAGCAGCCTGCGCTGGGCGGCCTCCTTTGTGCGTATACGTTCGGAGGTAGGGACACCATCGTACATTTTCAAGAGCGGCTTGACCTTAAGCAGGCTCCCGATGCCTGCGATAGTCCCGTTCATGCGTCCGCTGCGCCGTAAAAACTCGAGTGTGTCAAGCGCGGCAAACACATGGGTGCGCTTGATTTGTTCTTCTAAGAGCGGCAGGATCTCCGCGACCGACTTTCCAGCCTGCGCCTCTTGGGCTGCCCGCTCAACGAGAAAGCCGGTTCCCAGGCTCAACTGGCGTGAGTCGAACACCGTAACCGGCACCGAGCTCGTCAGTTCGGCGCCCTGACGGGCGACATCTGGCGTTGCGCTCAAGCTGATCGAGATATGGATCGAGAGCACTTCGCTCGCGCCCTCGTCTGCCAGGCGGTCATAGAAATGCTTGAAGACGTTCGCCCCGGGTGCCGCTGTCGTTGGAGGGGGGTTCCAGCCCGGAAGCTGGAGGTAGAACTGCTCACGGGAAAGGGCGACGCCATCCTGGTAGCTCTCCCCACCGATATTGATATAGAGCGGTACGACCTCGATCCCGTAGCGTTCGATTACTTCCGCCGGTAGATCACAGGTGCTGTCTGTAACAATACGTACCGTCATCCTGCCACCTCCTCAAACTGGCGACCCGGAAATCCGGCGCCAAATCCATCCCCCTGGCGGGATCAGCGTTCTCCGGCTGCAAGAGACAGCAGCTGCCGCCTTAGATCCTCGGACTCAGCTTTTGCGGCCTGTGTTCGCATCACACCCTCCGGCTGGCCAACCCCACGCATCACGGCGCAGAAATGGACGCCTTCCACGATAACCGCGACACCGCGTGGCTCAAGCTTATCGTACAGGAAGGAAGCGACTTGATCGGTCATGCGCTCCTGTACCTGGAGCCGGCGGGCGAAGATCTCGACCACACGCGGGATCTTGCTTAACCCGACCACTCGTCCTGATGGCAGGTAGGCCACATGCGCCTTCCCATGGAAGGGAAGCATGTGATGTTCGCACATGCTGTAGAAGGTGATGTCGCGCACGACGATCGGCTCACTGTTGCTCTCTTCAAACATGGCGCCGTTGATCACACTGTCCAGATCAACGCTGTAGCCGCTGGTAACCTCGCGCAGCATCTTTGCTACCCGCTTGGGTGTATCAAGGAGACCTTCCCGCTCGGGATTCTCACCGATCCCATCGAGCAGCGTGCGGACGGCACCCAACATCACCGGATCGGGCGCCTGTCCCGCACGCCAAGCCATAACCTGTTCCATCTTGCCACCGTCGGGAAGGAATACCCCGTTCGGTGCCTCCTGGTAAACCAGCTCACGTTCCTCGTTCAATACCAACATGATTTTCTCCTGCTAAGACTGTGATGGGAACATCCTAGCAGGATTTCGATTATTTGTCAAGTTATTGTATAGTTATATTCTAGTAAATATCGCTGTACTCTTCATCGGTTGGGCTTCAACCGTTGCTGCGCGCCCGGACATCCAGGGCCAGTGCTCCCTGCCCGCTTTCAAAGACCCGCAACGGGTTGATTTCCAGTTCCTGCAGTTGGGGAAAATCAAGCGCCAGCTGGCTCAACCGGCAGAGGGCATCGATCACCGCTTCACGGTCGGCCGGCGCCTGCCCGCGCAGGCCTCGCAGCCTTTTCCCGGCCAGGGTCGCATCCAGCATCCCGGCCGCCTCTTCCTTCGTAAGCGGCGCCAGTGCGAATGCCACATCCCCCAGCGCTTCCACCTCCACACCGCCTGAGCCAAACATCAGCAAAGGTCCGAACTGCTGATCGCGAACGAAGCCGAGGATCACATCCCGACCAGGCCTGGCCTGAGGCTGCAGGATAAATCCGCTGCCATCCAGTTTGGGCAGAGATGTTCCTAATCGCTCCTGCAGCGCAGCGTAAGCCTCTCGCAGCTCGGCCTCGGTTCGCAGGTCGACTGCCACACCGCCCAGGTCGGATTTATGGGGAACATCGGGCGAATTGATCTTTAATACAACCGGGTAGCCAAATTCTCCTGCCAGGTCCAGGGCCTGGTTCAGGCTCTCCACCGCAGCCTGGCGGCTCACTGGCAGGCCATAGGCTGCGATCAGGTTGAGCGAATCCTGGGCATCGAGAAAGCGTTCCTCCCCGCGCCGGGCACCCTTCAGCGTGGAGGCAGCACGATCCCGATCGACTCCTGAAAGTGGCACAACTGCTTCCTCAACCCGTTCGAGCTGCCGGGCGCGCAGGTACAGCACGCGCAGCGCCGAGGCCGCACGTTCCGGGAAGCGGTAGTCGGGCACACGCGCCATGCGAAAGAGCTGCGCCGCATGGGCAATCAAGCCCTCGCCCATCAGTGCCACCACGACCGGCTTGGCTGCCGAGCGGATAACGGGGATGATTGCGCCAGCCACTTCGGCAGCGGTTGTCACCGGCGGAGGGGGCAGGATGACGATGATTCCGTCAACACCCTGATCGTCCAGCAGCAGCCGCAGCGCATCGGCATACTCACGTGGTCCTGCGCTGGCTAACATATCGACCGGGTTGCGCAGGCTGGCTGCCACCGGCAGGAATTCCGCCAGCTGGTCATGCGTACCCTGATCCAGATTGGCCAGCCGCAAACTATTTTCCTCGAGTGCGTCGGCTGCGATCGCCCCGGGTCCCCCGGCGTTCGTCAGCACCGCCATGCGCGGTCCCGGGGGCAACGGACACCACGCCAGCGCCCGGGCCCAGTCGAACATCTCCTCCGAGTGTCGGGCACGTATGACTCCCGCTTTACGAAAGGCGGCATCGAACGCCTGATCCTCCCCGGCCAGCGCACCGGTGTGGGAGGCGACCGCCGCCCGCCCTGCCGCCGACCGGCCGACTTTAATCGCTACGACCGGCTTGGAGCGGGTTACCTGGCGCGCACTTCGAATAAAGCTCGCGCCATCGCCGATCCCTTCCAGGTACATCGCCACAACGTGTGTATTGGGGTCGGCCGCCGTGGCCGGCAGCAGGTCGCCCTCGTTTAGATCCATCTGATTGCCGAGGCTGATCAGGCGTGAGAGTCCAAAACCCTGCCCGCGCGCCCAATCGATCACGGCTTCGCAGATTGCACCGGAATGCGATAGGAAGGCGATTTCGCCCTGGATCGGGCCTGGCAGCGGCAGGAAACTGGTGTCGATCGGCAGGTGCGTGTCGAGGTAGCCGATGCAGTTCGGACCCAGGACGCGAATCTCGTAGCGGCGGGCGATCTCCAGGCACTGCTCTTCCAACTCGGCGCCTTCAGCCCCGGTCTCACGAAAACCGCCGGCCCCGACGATCGCATAGTGAATGCCGCGCAACCCGCAGTCCTCCAGCGCAGCCGGAACGGACCCGGCCGGGATCATGATCACAGCCAGATCAACCGGATCTGGTACGCTCGCTAGGTCCGGGTGCAGCGGCCGGTCAAAAAGCGAGCCGCCGCGCGGGTTGACGAGATGGATCGCGCCCGGGTAACCGGATACGACCAGGTTGCGCGCAACGCCATATCCGAGCTTGACCGGGTCGCGAGACGCACCGACAACGACCACGCCTTTCGGGGCTAGCAAGCCTTCGAACATCCGACCTCCAGGTGTGGAAATTCCGATCGAGTTCAACCCGGGTACAGTATAGCTTTAGAAGCTCTCCACTTCCATCTCATCAGGAGCTCAAGCCCAGTTGGCATGTTATAATCGCCTCAATTCCGGCACACAGTACGCCTGGAGGCGAGCAGGATGGTAGAGGTTGAAATCGACAGCATCCGCGTCAGCCTGATGTCGCAGCAGCGGATCGTCATCCTGAAAGAGATCAATTCGGATCGCTACCTGCCGATCTGGATCGGTCCATATGAAGCCGAGGCGATCACTCTCAGCCTGCAGGACGTTGAGGTCGCACGCCCCCTGACCCATGACCTGCTGCGCAATGTACTTACCGATCTGGGCGCACAGGTAACCCGCATCAATATCACCGAACTGCGTGAAAATGTCTTCTTCGCCCGCATCGTCCTTCAGGTGAATGGCGAGGAAATGTCGATCGATTCGCGTCCCTCCGACGCGCTGGCGCTCGCCGTCCGTGTACACGTTCCGGTTTACGTAGCTGAGGAAATCATGGATGAAGCCTCGACCGTGCCGGAAGCTGACCTGGAGAGCGAGCCTACCGGCGAGGTGCCGGACGAACGTCTGGAAGTCTTCAAGGACTTCATGGACTCGCTCGACATGGATGATTTGGAATCGACGGACACCGAAGACGAAGAGTAATTCCTGCACTTAGTAAAATGATCAGGCGGGCTGCGCCCTAGTTTATACTTTCATAACCTCTTCACGAGGATCAAGATCAGCTCAAAGCAGGGTCCCATTGGAAGGGCGATGACGGATTTTCCACCTCCGCTTCAATCCAGCAGTTCTGGCGACGGACACGAGATGCCACACGATCGGCAGGCAGAAGAAGCCCTGCTTGGGTCGGTGCTGGTCAATCCCGAGGTTTACTATGATGTCGCCAATACGCTCTCAGTGGATGACTTCTTCCTCCACCGCAATCGCTGGATCTGGGAAGCCTTTACCTCGCTGCACGAACAGCGCTTACCGGTCGACATCCTGACCGTATCCGAAGAACTCGAACGCCAGTCACGTTTGGACGAGGCCGGTGGTCCGGCCTACCTGACGGCGCTGATCAATAATGTGCCCTCCTCGCTGCACGCTGAGGCCTATGCGAAGGTCGTCGAGGAAACCGCGACCCGCCGCCGCCTGCTGGCTGCTGCCAACCAGATTGCCAAGCTGGCCTACCAGGGCGGCACGCCGATCGAAGAGGTTGTCAACGAGTCAGAGAAGTCAATTTTCGGCGTCAGCGAACGCCGGCTCACACACCAGCTGCAGCCGATCAAGCGTGTCCTGAGCGAATACTACGACCGCATCGACTACCTCGCCCGCCATAAAGACGAGACCCTGGGGGTACCTACCGGATTCATCGACCTCGACCGGCTGCTCGGTGGGCTGCAGTCAAGCGACTTGCTGATCATCGCTGGCCGCCCGGGACAGGGTAAATCCGGCTTCTGCCTGTCGGTTGCTAAAAACGCCAGCCAGATTCACAAACGCCACGTGGCGCTCTTCTCACTCGAGATGTCAAATGAGCAGCTGGTGCAGCGCCTGGTGGCGCAGGAAACAGGCATCGATTCGCAGCGCCTGCGGCTGGCCGACTTGCAGGATGACGAGTGGCCGCTCTTCACCCAGGCCGTAAGCGCGCTCGGGGATACCCAGATCTATCTCGATGACACGCCCGCCATCACCCCGCTCCAGCTGCGCACGAAGTGCCGCCGGCTGCACATGGAGGTGGGGTTGGACCTGATCATCGTCGACTATCTGCAGCTGATGACCGGCGATTCCCGCATCGATAACCGGGTGCAGGAAGTCTCGTATATCTCGCGCAACTTAAAGGCACTGGCGCGCGAGCTAAACGTCCCGGTGTTGGCCGCGGCCCAGCTCTCACGGGCGGTCGAATCCCGCCGCCCACCGCGCCCGATCCTCTCCGACCTGCGCGAATCCGGCAGCCTGGAGCAGGATGCCGACGTGGTGCTTTTCATCTACCGTCCGGATCAGTACGAGGATGACACGATGAAGCAGAACATCGCCGAGATCATCGTCGCCAAACACCGCAACGGCCCCGTGGGGAGCGTCGAGCTAGTCTTCCGTCAATCGCTGGCCAAGTTTGAGAACGCCGCCACCCGCCCGGTCGACCTGGCCGCGGTTTAGGCTGATCCACTGCGCCATGACCCCTTCAGGATTTTCAGGATTCCCTGCAGGAAAACAGCCGCTGATCCCCATCCCGGCCGCGTTCTTCAGCGAACTGCTGCCGCAAATTGATGATCTCGGTGAGCTGCAGGTAACATTGTATGCTTTCTGGGCTTTGACCCGGCGCGAGGGTCGCTTCCGCTACCTGCAGCGCAGCGAGATGGCCGCCGATGAGAGCCTGATGGCGGCGCTCGAAAAGCCTGGTCTGCAGCCGGAAGCCGCCCTGGGAGAAGCCCTGGAGCGAGCCGTCGTACGCGGCACGCTGCTGCACGTGACGCTTGAGCTTGCATCCGGGGAGGAGCATTTCTACTTCTTCAACAGTGCCAGAGGCCGGGCCGCACTGGCGGCGGTCGAGGCCGGCGAGTGGACCCCCAGCGGAGATCCGGCCATGCCGCTATCCATGGCCATCGAGCGGCCAAACGTCTATACTCTTTATGAACAGAACATCGGACCGCTGACGCCGATGCTCGCCGATCGCCTGCGGGCAGCCGAAGATAATTTCCCGGCAGAGTGGATCGAGGAAGCGATCGGGATCGCGGTCGAAAACAACGTCAGGAAATGGCGCTACATCGAAGCCATACTCGAGGATTGGGAGCAGCGAGGCAGGCATGAGCGAGAAGATCGAGGAGACTCTGAAAAGGCTCGCCGCCGCTACATCCAGGGCAAGCTCGCCGACTACTGGGACTCCTGAAGGAGAGCCCCTGCGCCGAACGCTGGGCGACCCGAACTGTCCGCACTGCGGCGGTTCGGGCTATCTGCGCGCTGACCTGCCGATCGACCACCCCGACTTCGGCCGGCTGCAGATTTGTTCTTGCCGCGCGGCCGATGTGCGGGCGCGCATGCGCCATCTGCTCTTCAGCTTGAGCCAGCTCGATGAGTTGAAGGAATTGACTTTCGAGGCCTTCAGCCCACGCGGCCGGGTAGGCATCGGAACGCACCAGGCAGATTCACTGGAGAGGGCTTTCAACCAAGCTCAGACCTTCGCCTCCAGCCTGCAGGGCTGGCTGCTGATTGAGGGCGGCTACGGCTGCGGCAAGACCCACCTGGCGGCGGCCGTCGCCAACCAGGTCGTCGAGCTCGGTATCCCCACGCTTTTCCTGACCGTTCCCGACCTGCTCGACCAGCTGCGCTTCGCTTATGGCGCCGAGGATGTCACGTTTGAGCAGCGCTTCGAACAGGTACGTGAAGCCCCGCTGCTGGTCCTGGACGACTTCGGCACGCAGAGCGCCACGGCCTGGGCGCGCGAAAAGCTGTTCCAGATTCTCAACTACCGCTACATCAACCATCTGCCGCTTGTGGTCACGACCAATCTGGCGCTTGATGAACTCGAGGGCCGCGTCCGCTCTCGTCTCTCGGATCCCGAGCTGGTGACCCATGTGCGCATCCTGGCCCCGGATTACCGCCGGCCGGTTGATGACACCGGACAGCATGAGCTTTCCAGCCTCGGGTTGCACACCGGCCAAACCTTTGGCACGTTCAGCTTGCGGAAAGAGGAGAAGCTGCCGGGGGCCGACCTGAATACGCTCGATGAAGCCTTCCAGATGGCACAAGCGTACGCTGAGGAGCCGGACGGTTGGCTCGTGCTCATGGGCCCTTACGGCAGCGGCAAGACGCACCTGGCCGCGGCCGTCGCCAACTACCGCGCCAGCCAGGGCTACCCGGTCATGTTTGTCGTCGTACCGGATATGCTCGACCACCTGCGGGCGACCTTCAGCCCCAGCTCGGATGTGTCCTACGACCGGCGTTTCGATGAGATCCGCAGCGCACCCTTGCTCGTACTCGACGACCTCGGCTCGCAGGCCACCAAGCCCTGGGTGCAGGAGAAGCTCTACCAGCTGGTTAACTTCCGCTACAACGCCGGGTTGCCGACCGTCATCACCACGGTTGACACGCTGGATGAGATCGATCCGCGCCTGCAGTCGCGCTTGATGGACAGGCGCCTGGTGCAGATCGCACCGATCACGGCACCTTCGTACCGGGGTAAGGGAACGAAGAAACGCAGCAAGCGATAAACCCTTCAGCTCGATTGACCAAACCCCTGTATCTGCGATCGCACTCAGGCAAGCGCAGCAAAAGGGCCAGGTGTGCCTGGTTTCGCTTTCAAGCGATTTATCCCCATCACAGAGACCATGGGTAAACATTCGAGACCAAAATAATGAGGTGTACTGGATACGGCATCCACACAGGAAATACCTGGATGGTCGAATGCTTCCCGGCCTAACATTTCGCGAGCTCATCGATAAGCATGGCCAGAAGCCGGAATCGAAATTCCTTTCCTACAAGGGTGAAAACTGTCGAAACCTGAGCCGGGGCCTTCTCGTTCGACGAAGAGTGCATGTTGCGGATGTGCTTCATATTGGTAAAGAAGCAAATGAGATCGATCGAGTGCAGGCTGGATTAGTTGGCAGCGAAGAGGAAGTGCGGCTTTATCCTCCCCGTAAAGCTAGGGTAGGGCAGCGTTTAGATAGGGCCCAAGCAAGGCCAAGGAAACCCGAAATCCCCTTCAACCCCAGCCCCAACCGGGCCCGGTACCGGAAACCCCCGGAAGGATCCGGTTAAAAAGAAAAACCCCGCCAGGGGCCTAAGTTCGTTCACGTTACCCCCGTAAACCCTACCCTACCCCAATTCCACCCCAAATCCAATCACCCTTTTGTCCACAAGAATCGTGCCCTATAACCTATCCCGCTCTATCGTTGACCGCCGCCGCGGCGGAATGGTACAATCGCGCCGTTGCCCCCATCGTCTAGGGGACCAGGACGTAGCCCTTTCAAGGCTAAGACGGGGGTTCGAATCCCCCTGGGGGCACCAATAGATCTAAAATGAAATCGGCCAGGGCTTGAAGCCTGGCCGATTTGTTTTCAAGGGATCTTGCCTTGTCTTACCGATTGATATCAATCACCCCTAAATCAAAACGGAACCCGACCGCCCTGCAGATTAAGTCCCCTCCGGTGTATTGGTAATTGTCGGAGTCGCCGTGGGCGTAGGACTCGGGGCCGCGGTCGCATTTGTCGTTGCCGTAGGGGTCGATCCGCCCACGACAATCAGCACGTAGACCTCGTCACCAAAATAGGTACCGCCGGCATTGGTCATACGCCAGTTGCCGCGGTAGGTGCCGGCTGTATTGGGAGCGGTCAAGGCGACCGAGAGCTCGGTCTCCTTCCCGGGCTGGACAGCATCCACAAGCGTGATTGAAGAGCCACCCATCGCCTCCCCCCCGGTGAAGTTGAACTTAAAGCCCGCCTCCCAGGCGCAGCTGCCGTTGTTGCGCACACGCCAGGTCTTGGTGAACTTCTGCGCCGGCGTCATGTTGGTGTTATCCGGGATGGTAACGTCGGAGACGAACGTCAACCCATAACAAGAACTGGTGGGAATGACCCCACTCCCTGTCGCTGTGGCGGCTGGCGTGTTTGAAACTTCGGGTGTGCTGGTGATCGTTGCAGTCGGCGTCTCAGTTGCTGTTGGGGTGTTCGACGGCATGGCGAGCGCGGTCGAGGTCAGATCGGCCGCGAAGGCTGCCACCGCTAGAGTCTGGATCTGCTCGATGCTCAAGGTCGGCGTCGCCGGCTCGCCTCCGGCCCCGCATGCCGTCAGCAGCATGCTCAGGACGAGTGCGCAGGCCAGCCAACGGTTGTGATTTGTTTTCTGCTTCAACTTGATACCCTCCACGCACAGTCATGCAGGCTGATTCAAGCCTGTCTCGACTGCTCGATATTTAACAAGATATTTGTTTCATGACTATTTTATCACCTTTATGTCGGCCCCCGGTCTGGTCCGGGAAAGACCAGATCATATCGCAAGCCCACCCTCATAGGACACACGCCAGGGCGGCGGTTAGGCTCCGATATCAATACGCCTCCGAAGAAAATGCCGCACCCGATCCAGAGCGGAACATCTCAGCACCAAACCCGCATCATGCAGCAATCACTGTCACCTGCGTTCCTTGAAAAATTCTTGACAATATCTTTACAGGCTGGTATAGTACTGTCCATCTTGAATTCGCTGGAATAATGTTTCGAAGAAGGTGGACCCATGGCCGAGGAACAGCCGACATACAACTTGAAAGCGGTAGTGCGCGAGACGGGCATCAAGCCTGATACGCTGCGCGCCTGGGAGCGGCGCTACGGGCTGCCGGAACCGCAGCGGACCAGCGGTGGGCATCGCCTGTTTACGCCCCGCGATATCGAAACGTTAAAGTGGCTCACCGCCCGTCAGGAAGAGGGTATGAGCATCAGCCGCGCGGTTGACTTGTGGCGAACGCTCGAGGCACGCGGAAAAGATCCGCTGCTGGCTATGCCATATGGTGTCTCGGCTCACGCGGCAGAACTCACATTTA
>Ga0315536_1001808_pt1 | contig 10530 bp, 11 predicted proteins | sample SalMarSW160230MG_FD_203093 | JGI IMG/M metagenome (GOLD analysis project Ga0315536, IMG submission 203093) | Salt marsh sediment microbial communities from the Plum Island Ecosystem LTER, Massachusetts, United States - Salt Marsh Sediment SW1602-30 ... | reverse complement strand
GGACCCGCGCGATGCTTTCCCCTATGCACCAAGTTACGGTGTTCCGGAATTGAGAAAAGTCTGGCAGCAGCTGATCCATGAAAAAAATCCTTCTCTGACAGGTACCATCTCTCTCCCTGTGGTCACGAATGCCCTGACCAACGCGCTGAGCATTATCGGTATGCTCTTTGTCAATCCGGGAGACAGGATCATCATTACGGACAAATTCTGGGGAAATTACCGGCTGATATTCGAAGTCGCTCACGGAGGTCTCCTTGACACATTCAGTACATTCAAACAGGATGCATTTGATCTGGAAAGTTTTCGGGATAAACTAACTGAAGAAAAAGGCAAGAAAATCCTCCTGCTTAATTTTCCGAACAATCCCGCCGGATACACGCCGACAGATAGTGAAGCCGGAGATATAGTCAGTATTATCAAAAAGAGTGCCGAACAGGGAAACGAGATCGCTGTTATCATCGATGATGCCTATTTCGGACTGGTTTACAAACCGGGTATTTTCAGGGAATCGCTTTTTGCCAAATTGGCCGGACTCCACGAAAATGTTCTGGCCATTAAAATAGACGGTGCTACAAAGGAAGATTATACCTGGGGACTGCGGGTCGGATTTATCACCTACGCCGCCAAAGGAATCAACGAATCTGCATGCCAGGCGCTCGTGGAAAAAACCGGCGGAGCGGTCCGTGGAAATATTTCAAACGCATCGCATTTATCCCAGAGTCTGGTCTATCATGCGACACAATCCCCGACGTATTGGAAAGAAAAAGAGGAGAAATACGAACTTCTGAAGAGCCGGTTCGAAATCGTGCGGCAAGTGCTCACAAACAATCAGAAAAAATTCGCTCCCTATTTCAAACCACTTCCCTTCAATTCCGGTTATTTCATGTGTGTGGAACTGAATAAAAAACTCAACGCGGAAAAAGTCCGTCAAATTTTACTGAACAAATACGATACCGGTTTGATCTCTGTAGGCAATTTGCTCCGAATCGCCTACGCCTCGATTCCGGGCAAGTACATACCGGAGTTGTTTGACAATATATTGAATGCGTGTAAAGAGATGTGATTTGCACAGTCGAATCCTGAAATGATAAATCTACCCGTTCACATTCGCCGGATGCAGCCTTCGGATATCGGCTTTGCCATTCAGCTCGCGCTGAATGAAGACTGGAAAGGACAGGATGACGAAATATTTCAATCCTTCCTGGCTTTTGATTCCAAAGGCTGTTTCATCGCGGAAAAGGGGAAAAATCGTATCGGGATCTGCATCGCCACCGGATATCGCCAATCCGGATTTATCGGCGAACTGATCGTGATGAAAAGCGAGAGAGGGCAGGGAATCGGAAAACTCCTTCTTGATCACAGTATCGCTTATCTTGGAAAAAAAGGTGTAAAGAGTATTTACCTGGACGGTGTATCCGCCGCTGTGCCTCTTTACGAAAGAACCGGATTCAGAAAAATCTGCCGGTCACTGAGATTTTCAGGCCAGGTTCGGGCGGCTTCCCATTCTCGGATTCGGCAGATGCGGATGGAAGATTTTCATGAGATCGGAAAGATGGATACAAAAGCTTTCGGGGACGACCGTACATTTTTCCTGAAACGCCGGTTCACTCTGAATCCGGAATTGTGTTATATGATGGAACGCAATGGAAGTATAACCGGATATCTTTTTATAAAAAAAACTGGAGATTCTGTTTCTATCGGTCCCTGGTGGCTGGGACCGGATGTCCAATCTCCAGAAGCGCTTTTAACCCATCTCGCATTAAAAGCTCAGCACCTGCCGCTGAGGATCGGTGTACTCGAAACCAATATCAAAGCCGTTGAGTTGTTACGCTCCATGAATCTGAAAGAATCCCCGGACCCGCCCTGGCGCATGGTCCTCGGGCCAAAAGGAAATCTCGGTTTATCTGATCAATTTTATGCAATCGGATCTGCGGCCAAAGGATAAAAAGAGGAGAATATGTTTTGTCATCATTGCGGATCTGAAATAAAAACAGATCGTAAAATCGGGCGTCAGGAAACATGCGGAGAATGCAGCAGCAATTTACATTGCTGTTTCAACTGTAAATTCCACGACGCCGATGTGTATCATCAATGCAGGGAAACCGAAGCCGAATGGGTTCAGGACAAAGCCTCGGCCAATTTCTGTGATTATTTTCAGCCTTCGGACCGATCCGTTAAAAACAAACCGGAACGATCCGAACAGGCCCGTAAGAAACTGGATGAATTGTTCGGGAAAAAATCCTGAAACAGCTATACTTCCGAATGATTATTCTGACTTATCACTCAATGATGTTTGAATAATCGACTTGAGATGTTCGATATACTTCTCGGGCCCGCCCGGTTGGTAGCCTGTCCTTCCGATTTCCTTTCCGTCAGAAGACAACAAAACAACCGTAGGAAAGCCCTTAATGTTATATGTCTGGGCAAGTTCCTGATTCTGATTTTTCAAATCATCGTTTTGTGATGCAAACTGCGGAAAGTCCACACTGACCAGCACGAGATTGTCTTTGGCATATTCCTCGAAAGTGGATTTGCTCAACACTTCACTGTTCAGTTTTTTACACCAGATGCACCAGTCCGAACCACTGAAATTAAGCAGCATCGGTTTATTGGTTTCTTTGGCTTCTGCTTTGGCTTTATCGATATTTTCAAACCAGAGGGAATTACCGGCGAAAAGATCAAATGCAGCCATAACAAGCAACCCGATTAAAATGAATGTATACTTTTTCATAATCTGTCCTTTTTTTGAGATTCCATCATTATTCCATCTTCATCTTCAAACGTTTTAAAATCAGGGATAGTTCCCAAGAAAAAAGAACAAAAAAACTCTTGAATCTTTAAAAATTATTCAATAATCTAATAGAATAGATAAACAAGTAATCATTTTCATAAATAGAGTTAAAAATATGAAAACAAATATTCTCATAATTATAATGTTCCTTTTTCTGATTACTATCTTTCAATGTACTAAAAAAAATCCAACTGTTCCCACAAATAAATCCTCAGCACAATATACCATAAATAACAATCCGGCCTTAATCATTGTCATTGAGAATAACAATTATCTGGGTGGCAGTATGATTGAAACTGGATTCAATTTATATAAAGATCAGATCTTAGAAATATTGGCCGATATATTCAACATTGACGTTTCTGATATGAACAACATGACATTGACCGAAATAGTAGATGTTTATGGAGAAGATTGGCAAATTAACGAAATTATAAACATAGCAAAACCATACTATCAAAAAATTATATCATTGACTGATCAAAATGCAACAAGTCAAAATTTTCTTGACAGTTTAAAATTTTTAAGCAACAAGGAATACAACATCGATATGATTTTCAATTTGCATGGAAATGAAAACAGCATCAGGTTTGCAGACAGATTATATAACATCGATGAACTTGTTCAATCAATTCAAAACAGCAATATATCTATACGATCCCTGTATCAAACCTGCTGTTTTGGAAGTGAAACGATTGACGAGTGGGAGAGTATCAGCACAATTGCAATTAATGGTGCAAAAGCGGAAAATAGCTTGGCTATATTTTCTCCGGTACTTTTTATAGATTATTGGACTTCCGGTATGACTTTTAATCAGGCTGTACAGGTAACATATCAAACAGAAATTGATACGATTTCATCTTATAAAACAGTTCTTCCTATTATCGAATATATTTTCACTGATGAGATTAAAGAAAACAGCAGGCAGATTACCGGTGGCTTGGACAGTACACTTCTATGGATAAACTATCCTATTTAAAATTGTCTTCTTTATATCTCAATCATCGCATTGTCAATCAATCTTGTCTTCCCCACAAAAACAGCTAAAACAATAACCGCACATCTTTCGATCCGGTCCAGCGTCCGAAGATTTTCTGGATCGACAATGCTGACATAATCAATCCTTGTTCCGGGTCTGGATTCGATGTGTTGCCGGATGGCTGCGATCAGCACATCGACGGATCGTTCACCTTTTTGGATCATTTGTCCGGCCATCCGAAGCGATTCATTAAGAGTTAGCGCGCTCTTTCGATTCTCCGATGAAAGATAGACATTTCTCGAACTCATGGCCAGGCCGTCCTTTTCGCGTATTATGGGGCCGAGCACGATCTCCATATCAAAATTCAAATCGCGGACCATCTGTTGAATCACGACCGACTGCTGGTAATCCTTCTGTCCGAACACGGCGAAATGGGGTTTGATGATATGAAAAAGTTTGGCACATATGGTTGTAACTCCCTGAAAATGGGTCGGCCGGGAAGCGCCGCAGAGAATTTCGGTGATTTCATTGACACGAACATAAGTTTTATATCCTTCCGGATACATTTCACTGTCATCGGGATAAAAGAGAATATCGACTCCTTCCTCCTCGGCCAATGCTTCATCATGTTCAAAATCACGGGGATACTTTTTCAAATCTTCATTTGGACCGAATTGCGCGGGATTGACATAAATGGAGACCACGACGACTTTAGCCCGTTCTTTTACAATCCGCATCAGAGAGAGATGTCCTTCATGGAAATACCCCATGGTCGGCACAAAACCGATGGTTTTTCCTTCCCGGTGCAGCCGTTCGGTCACAGCCTGCATTCCTTTCACATCTCTTATTACTTTCATCCTCGAATACCTTTCCTGTAAAACTTTTCTCCTCCCTTGAGAGCTTGTCCCGCACTTAATCCCTGAGTTGATCAGGGATTGATGCGGGAGAGAAGATAGAGGAGGGTGTTCAATCCTTCTCCTTAGGCTGAGTGGCCACAATCAGTTTTTTGATTCCGCTTTGCTTCACCAGATCCATCACCTCGACCACAAAACCATAACGTGTTTTCTCGTCGGCTTTAAGGATAATCCCTTCGTCCGATTCTGAAGAGATCTTTTTAAGACGATCCGGCAAATTTTTTAATGCAATCGGTTCTTTATTGAGATAAAGAGCTTCATCTTTTGTGATAAATAACGTATAACTCTCCTGCTTGGTAATATCATGCGTTGAAGTCTGCGGCAGATCAAGTTTCATCCCCGGCTGTTCCAGAAAAGTCGAAGAAACCATAAAGAATATCAACAGGAGAAACAGCACATCGATGAGAGAAGTGATATTGATAATCACGCGCTTTTTTGTTTTTTCCCTGAACTGCATCACACATTCCTTTTAAGTTTCCAGTGATTAGTTTACACTTTGCAGTTTCCTTTTTTCCCCATTTCCCATTCCCCGTTATCCGTCCTCCTTTAACCGTTTCCCTTTCTCGGTTTTCCCGTCTCCAGTCTCCGTTTATCCCTTCACCACTCCCAATGGACGCATAAGAGCAACCTTTCTCGAAATACCGGCCCGGTGTACGATCTCGACCACTTTGTCGATGTCTTTGTAGGCTTCGGAAGCTTCCTCGTGAAGTGTCTGTCTTCCCCGGCTTCGAACCACGATGCCGCGCTCGGCGAGCTCCCTGTCAATGGCCCGCCCCTTTGTGGCCCGAATCGCCGCATGCCGGCTCATGACACGTCCGGCGCCATGGCAGGTTGATCCGAAAGTCTGTTCCATGGCTTTTTCAGTTCCGACCAAAACATAGGAAGCCCGCCCCATATCCCCGGGAATGAGCACCGGCTGTCCCACATTTCGATAAATATCGGGCAGTTCGGAACGTCCCGGAGCAAACGCCCGTGTGGCCCCTTTCCGATGCACCACCACATGCTGTTTTCGGCCCTGGACGATGTGTTCCTCGAATTTGGCGATATTATGCGCCACATCGTAAACCATGTGCATGCCGAGTTTTTCCGAGGACTGTCCAAGCACCTCCTCGAAACTCTGGCGCACCCAGTGCAGAATGAGCTGCCGGTTTGCCCAGGCGTAATTCGCCGCGCCTGCCATTCCGGCCAGATATTTCCTTCCTTCCGGCGATGAAACCGGAGTACAGGCAAGCTGTTTGTCAGGAATTTGAATATGATAGCGTCCCATCGCCCGGACCATCACATCCAGATTGTCGTCGCAGACCTGATAACCGAGGCCGCGCGAACCCGTGTGAATCATTACGGTAATCTGGCCTTTCGAAAGCCCGAATATTTTCGCAGCGGATTCATCGAAAATATCAGCCACTTCCTGGATCTCAAGAAAATGGTTGCCCGATCCCAGCGTGCCTAGCTGGGGCTGCCCTCGTTCCAGAGCACGGGATGAAAGCGCATCCGGATCAGCCCCTTCGATACAGCCGGACTGCTCGGTCCGTTCCACATCCTCGTGCCAGCCGAATCCCTGTTTCACGGCCCATTTCGATCCTTCTCTCAGAACGCTTTTTTCATCCTTTCCGGAAAGTTTCAATTTTCCTATCGAACCGACGCCGCAGGGTACATTGACAAACATACGGTCCACAAGTTTTGAGAGAACATCGAAAATATCCGGTTTTGTTAAATTGGTTCTGACCAGCCGCACACCGCAATTGATATCGTATCCCACGCCTCCGGGGGAAATCACGCCCTCCTCCACATCCACAGCAGCCACGCCGCCAATGGGAAATCCGTATCCCCAGTGAATGTCCGGCATGGCCATCGAAGCATTCAGCACGCCGGGAAGATGGGCCACATTGGCTACCTGCTGGGGCGCCTGATCGCTTCGGATTTGTTTCAGCATCGCTTCGTCGGCAAAGATCAGCCCCGGCACCCGCATGCCCGATGCATACGACTTCGGGATGCGCCACCGGTAGTCGTCTATTTTTTCAATGGGACCCTTCCACATTTCGCCCATAATTTAAATTCCTTCCTGTCCGGAATAGTAAGATTCGGTATCCCTGTCTTTCCACAGATGGTTCTCCGGCGTAACCTGCTTGTCTTGAGCAAGCCGGGGATCGATTTCTGCGGATCGGAACAATTCATCATTTTCTTCAAGCCGGAAAAGAATTTCCCCCCGGGGTGTGACAATCTGACTTCCACCCGTAAATGTGAGCTGTTCCCTCCCGCCGCGTTCCTCAGCGCCGATCCGGTTGGCCGTGACAGTGAAAACGCAGTTCTCTACGGATCGCGTAATCATGGCATTTTGACAATATGGAAGCACGAGATTCGACGGATGGCAAATGATCTGCGCACCCCGAAGCGCCAATGAACGGGCGGATTCCGGAAAAATCCAGTCGAAACAGACCATCATACCGATAACCGCCAGATCGGTCTGCCATACGGGAAAACCGAGATCGCCGGGTGCAAACCATGTTTTCTCTTCCCGGAACAGATGAATTTTCCGGTACGTCCCGATATGCCCTTCCGGCCCGACAAGAACCGATGAATTGAAGCACTGTCCGTCTGACTTCTCTCCAATCCCGGCCGCGAGATAACAGTTCTTTCGGCGGCACATTTCAATCAAATTCTGTATCGTCTCACCCTTCGGAACCGGTTCGCAAAGGGATTCTACTTCCGACTTTGAAATGAATTGATACCCCGTGGTACAGAGTTCGGGGAGTACGATTAAATCTGCATCGTTCTTTTGGATTGCGGATTCGACCCGATCCAGATTTTTTTTCTTTTCCCCGAACTGCGGAGAAAATTGATAGACGCCGATTTTCATTTCATTCAAATCCCATGATTGTATCCAAAATCTTTTTTATTTGTCATTCCTGCGAAAGCAGGAATCTCCTTATATTTTATCTATTATGAGATTCCGGGACAAGCCCGGAATGACAAATTTTTCTATTCTTTACTTTACTCTTATAAAAGTATTAAACCTTTTGGAAAATATAGTCTATATGTTTACCACAACACAGTCACGATGGGATTGCATGAAGGCTGTGAATTCATCCAGTGAATAATCGGGAACCGCGCCCTGATTCGTGGCAACAAATGCTCCCAAATAATTAGCAAACTCGGCTGTCTCTTCCAGTGAACATCCTTCGAGGGTCTTCATCACCACTCCGGCGAGAAACGCGTCCCCGCATCCGGTCGTATCCACGGGATTGACTTTGACTCCCGGTGAAACCACATTCTCCTCTCCGCTTGAAATGAGACAACCCTGTTGTCCGAGAGAGAGGACAGCCAATTTCAAATGATACGCCTTGACAAGCCAGTCCAGAAAAACCGGAACGGACCGGTCCGCTTTCCCGAATGCGTTCTGCAAGCTGTGTAATTCGGCTTCATTCATTTTTAATATATCTGTATAAACCAGTGTTTTTTCAACTACGATCTTTACGGATTCATTCCAACCCCTGAAATTCACATCAAACACGATCACACAACCGGATGCCTTTTCCAGAAAAGTCTGGATGGTTTGACAGGACACCGGATTCCGCTGGGCCAGCGTGCCGACCAGAACCGCATCCGTATTTTTGACCAGCGGATCGAATCCGCCATTCCATTGGATATAATCGAACGCCACGTTATTTGAACAGGTAAACTGCGGATTCCGGTCCTTGTCCAGCTTGACAAAGACGGTTCCGGTCGGATGATCCGCACTCTGTTGAATATATTTTGTCTCTATCCCTTTTTTTTGTAAAGCGGTAAAGATTTCATCCCCCAAACGATCCTTCCCCACTGCGCTTACCAGAACTCCATCAGCTCCGAGTTGGTGAGCATGAATCGTCGCATTTGCAGGCGCACCGCCCAAATATTGCTCGTTGGGATAAAGATCCCAGAGCACTTCACCCAGCCCGGCAACGACATAAGGATTTTTCACAGATGAAATCCTTTGAGAATCATGGGAATCAAACCATCCCCGAAACCGAAGGGCACTGGTGTAAAAGCCAGTATAAATAACAGAATCGCAAATATTCCGGCAATGGTCCGCCTCCGGCCGAGAGGCACGGTATCATTCATCGTCGGGGGATGTTTGCGGATCAAAGCTAAAATCACCACTAAAAGAAACCAGCCAAAATAAAAGAAGAGACAAATCACCAGCAGAAACGCATAAAACAGAATGGAAATGAATTTGCTTTTTTTCCAGAAAAGCGCGTACATGATGTGCCCTCCGTCCAGCTGGCCGATGGGAAGCAGATTGAGCGCCGTGACGAGCAATCCGACCCATCCGGCAAATGCCAGCGGATGAAGAACAATATCCTGCCCCGGCGGAAGCGGTCCGACCACGATCCGGGACAGAAATTTAAAAAGCAGCGAATCCCCCAGTGAAAGAGCGGATTCGCCCAGTACAGCGGTCTGCTGAATAGTTGACAATTTCAGGCCGATGACAATCGCAGGAAGAATCATTACAAATCCGGCAAAGGGTCCCGCAACACCCACATCGAACAGGGCACGCCGGTCCGGCATCCGGCCTCCCATTTTGATGACCGCCCCCATCGTGCCGAAAGGCGGCAAAGGCATTGGAATAAAATAGGGCAGTGTTACCGGTACTCCATATTTCCTCGCCATCAGATAGTGACCGAGTTCGTGGGTGAGGAGAATCGTCATGATCCCGCCCGAATAGGCAAAAGCGCCCAAAAGCCCATCCGACAGGCCCATAAAAAAGGTGGTAATGCAGGTCAACACAAAGAGGAGAATGTGAAGCCAGAGCCGGCTTCCGTATCGAGCCGGACGATAATTGCTGAATTTTATCTGGTCGGTTGATGTGGATGTATAATCGATTCTTTCATTTTCCATGAGATATTTCATCCTGTTCCCGGACAACCGTCACAGAATCGCCCGGTTGCAGATTCAGTTTTTCCTTCGCACTTTGCCGATTCACGGCGATTTCTATAGTACCACTACTCCCGATAATTGCCAAAGGTTCCCCGTCAGACACTGCCTGATAGCTCTGACTCAATCGATCCAATTTTACACTTTTTATTTCGATTCGTATCTTTTTCGTCTTGTCGATTTTCTCTTCTTCGATATTGGTAATCCCGTTCCCGAACCGATCGAAGGCAACGATCTGCCCTTCGATTCGATTCCCCTCGACCTCACAGGATGCTATTTTCCCTCTGACATATTCCCGGGTCATCTCACCCATTTCAGATAGTGTAACTCCCCTGGCCAAGTGCGCCGCCGCAGGCGCGAAAACATCCCGCCCATGAAAAGTCCGGCTGACATTCGGGAGAAAATAATCCGGATTCGTTATTCCATAGACTTTACAATCTGGATGTGTATGAAATATATATTTGAGTATGCCATTGTCCGGCGCCAGAAACGTGTACTTGTCCGTTTGAACGCCAAGCACGGCCCGGTCCGTTCCGACACCGGGATCCACAACCACAACATGGATCGTGCTCTTTGGGAAATAGGCATAACTGCTTTTCAGCTTGAAAGCCGCCTCATCGATATTCTGCGGCGCAATGTGATGCGTGATATCCACAATCCGGACTTCGGGGCAGATATTCAGAATCACTCCCTTCATCACACCCGCAAAGGGATCAGAATATCCAAAGTCTGTAATCAATGTAATCAATGATGGTTTTGCCATGATCAATCTCAGAAAAAGTTACGGATTTGAAGATTGGTAGTCAAGGGGAAAGTCCGTGTTTGGCCAAGTTCCTGCCTTTACGCCGATGTCGAAAGAATGCAGGAACAGAAGCCCCTGCGGCAAAAAAGGAATATTTTCAATTGACTTCATAATTTCGATTTCATATAATATA
>Ga0315536_1001807_pt1 | contig 10531 bp, 7 predicted proteins | sample SalMarSW160230MG_FD_203093 | JGI IMG/M metagenome (GOLD analysis project Ga0315536, IMG submission 203093) | Salt marsh sediment microbial communities from the Plum Island Ecosystem LTER, Massachusetts, United States - Salt Marsh Sediment SW1602-30 ... | reverse complement strand
TGCGGGCCGAAGTCAGGTTGTATAATCACCTGTTTGTAAAGGAAAACCCCGACGAGACGGAGGAGGGCGGCAGTTTTTTGGACAACATCAATCCGGAGTCCGAAGAGGTCCTTTCCGCCTGCATGGTGGAGCCCGGCCTGAAACAGGCGGGGGCCGGAGAGCGGTTTCAGTTTCTGCGCCAGGGATATTTCTGTGTGGACGCGGACAGCACACCGGACAAACCGGTGTTCAACAGGACCGTAACCCTGAAGGACACCTGGGCCAGGATTCGCAAGGCGGCCGGGAAATAATACGTTCCCGGTGATATATTATACAGGGACGGCAAGAGAGGCATGAGTGAAAAGAGTGTTTACCGGTATTTTGGTTGTATCCCTGTTCCTGGCCTGTACCCAGACTCCGGCGGTGAGTGAAGAGGTGAACGGAGGAAAAGCGGGTTCGGCTGCTTTTTATATAGCGCCCGATGGTAATGACTTTAACCCGGGGACCGAGGAAAAACCATGGCGGACTATCCAGAAGGCCGCGGACATGGCTGCGCCGGGAAGTACCGTCTATGTAAAACAGGGAGTGTATAAGGAAAAGGTCATTATCAGGGTTTCCGGGAATGCCGAACAGGGATATATTACCTTTTGTCCCTATCCCGGGCACAAGGTGGTGATTGACGGTGCCGGAGTGCGTGCCCGGAGAAACACCTTCGGAGACAATCTCATTTATATAGAAAACAAGGACTATATCCGGATTCAGGGCTTTGAGCTTGCCAATAATAAGGTAAGAGACGGGTCCGGGATCAGGGTGTATAATTCGGCGGACCATATCAGCATTATAAACAATAAAATTTACGGGATCAGGGGCGCAAACGCCATGGGTATTACCATATACGGTAAGGGGACCAGGCCGGTGAGCAATCTCCTGATCCGGGGGAATGAGATCTTCAACTGTGACCCGGCGCCCAGCGAGGCCGTTACCCTGAACGGGAACGTAAAGGACTTTCAGATTCTGGATAACACCATCCATGATGTAAACAACATCGGAATCGACATGATCGGCGGAGAACACTGGTTAAGCAATGAGGCGGTACGCAACGGGGTGTGCAGCGGCAATACTGTGTATCGCGCCCGGTCCTCGTATGAGGACGGTTACGCGGCCGGTATTTACGTGGACGGGGGCAGAAATATTATTATCGAGCGGAACAGGGTCTTTGCCTGCGACCTGGGACTGGAGGTCGGGGCGGAGAACAACGATGCGCTGGCGGAGAATGTCGTGGTCCGCAACAACCTGGTCTATCAAAACGACAAGGCCGGAATTGCCGTGGGTGCTTTTTCCCTGAAGGGAGGGAAGGTCCGCGGCTGTACGGTGATTAATAATACCCTGTATGAAAACAATCGGGTAAAGGCCGAAGGTGAGATCTGGATTCAGTACGCGGAAGGGGTGGAGGTCGTTAACAATATTGTTGTCTCGTCGGCCAACAAACAGGGAGACGCCTTTCTGCTGACCAGCCTGGATAATCCCGGCGGCGGCTCCCTTACATTCGATTTCAACCTCTTCTATGTAAATAAACTCGGGAGAAACAGGGACTTGTTTCTGATAGGACGTAAAACCTACACAGGGCTGGCGGATTACCAAAAAGCCACGGGGCAGGGAACGCACTCGGTTTTTGCCGATCCGCGGTTTCGAGGGCTGCCGCAGGCGGATAAAGGTGGGTTCAGCCTGGCCCCGGCCTCTCCGGCACGCGACAGCGGGACCGATCACGACGCACGCGGAGAATATGATTACTATGGTAATGTCAGAATGCGGGGTACGGCGGTGGACAGAGGGGCCGTAGAGTTATAATATAGGAAAAGAATAATGGCGGCAAAACGAAAAAAATCAGGCAGGGGCTCCGGAGGCAAAGACACGCTTGAGCGGTATTTATTTCCGGCAAAGTCAAATTCCAAAAAAACTTCCTCTTCTCCAAAGCGTACGGGCAAAAAGGCTAAAAACCCTACGGCAAAAAAATCAACAGTTAAAAAAACCGCGAGCGCCAAACCGGCTAAAAAAGCGGCTCACGCAAAAGCGGTCAAAAAACCTCCGGGTGTAAAGCCGGCCGTGAAAAAGACCGCGGCCAAATCCAAGTCCAAGGCAAAGACAAAAAGACCAACGCGCGCTAAAGCTGCCGCCAAAAAATCCACGCGCGCTAACACTGCCGGCGCGAAAACTTCCAAAAAAAAGGCTGCCCGGGGTAAAAAGGGCATACAAAACGCTGTAAAGAATATTGTGAACAAACTTACCAAGTCTTCCAAGAAGGCCGCGAAGAAGGTTTCGCGGGCATCCGGGAAACCTGCCAAGAAAACCGCGGCCAAAAAGCGCGCCGGCGCCAAACCAGCCGCGAAAAAAACCTCGCGCGCCGCACCAGCTAAAAAGCGTACGGCCACCAAAAAACCCGCGCGCGCCAAAGCAGAAACTAAAAAACCGGCGGCCAAAGCGGCCAAAAAAGCGGCGGCAAAGAAATCTATTTCCAAGAAAGCGGCGGCTAAAGCGGCCGCCGGGAAAACTCCCAAAGAAATGGCTTCCCGCGGCAAAAAGGTCGAAAAGAAGGCAGCGCGGTCCCCTAAAAAGGCAGCGGCTAAAAAGGTGATGGCTAAAAAGCCCGCCGCTAAAAGGCCGGCGGCAAAGAAAGCAGCAGCCAAAAAGATGACTGCCAAAAAACCCACCGCAAAAAAATCCACGGGCAAAAAGCCTGCTCGTGTCAAGTCGGCGGCTAAAAAGCCGGCGGCGAAGAAAGCAGCAGCCAAAAAGATGACTGCTAAAAAACCCGCCGTCAAAAAAGCGGCGGCAAAGAAATCCGCCGCCAAAAAAACCGCGCGTGCCAAAAGGCCGGCCGCAAAAAAAACCGCGCGTGTTAAAGCGCCTGTTAAAGCGCGTGTTAAAACGCCCGTTAAGGCGGCCGTTAAGGCGGCCGTGTCCGCAGTACGTGTCAGGGAAAAGAACTCACTTGACAACTACAAAATGGCGGGCATGATCGGTGAGGGCGGTATGGGAAAGATCTACAAAGCCGTCGACATCCGCACCAATAAAACGGTCGTCATAAAGCAGCTGATCATCTCGGAGCGGGAGATTTTTATAAAACGTTTCCGGCGGGAAGCGGACATCATGCTTGCCCTGAACCATAACAATATCGTTACGGTATACGATTACCTGAAACAGGGCAGGTCATATTATATCATTATGGAATTCGTGGATGGGATTTCCCTCGAAGATCTCATCCGGAAAAAGGGGAAGATCGAACCTCTATGGACTCTCCTGATATTCAATGAACTGTGTAAGGGTTTGAAATACGCCCACGACAGGCAGATCATTCACCGTGATATAAAACCGAATAATGTGCTTATCTCCAAGGCGGGTATGGTAAAACTTGTCGATTTCGGCATTGCCAAATCATTGGAGGAGGATGAGGAGCTGACAAAAACCGGTGTTGTTATGGGGACCCCGGCGTACATGTCGCCCGAACAGATACTCAGTACCAAATACGTGGACAATCTGACCGATATCTATTCCATGGGCGTGATGTTTTACCAGATGCTGACGGGGCAGCGGCCCTATGGCGCGGAGTTCACCGCGGAGAATCTCAGAAAAATTACTCTGGGCGATTACGTCAATCCCAAACAGCTGAATCCCGCTTTACCGTCTTATTGCCTGCATATCATCAAGAAAACCATGAATCATAAAAAGGAAAAGCGGGTGCAGGACCTGCAGGAACTGATTAATTACATGTCCGGATATCTGAAGCAGTTCCAAAGCCGGCAGCAGATACATAAAGAAATCAAGAAGGCGCTGGCGAATCTGTAGATTTAATCAATCATAAAAAATATTTTCAGGCTTACCGGCAGAGCGCCGCCCGGAAACTGTACAGGCGGCACTCCTTGGCTGATGTATCTATTATTTAAATGTAATCTCACCTATTTTTATGGTCTCTTTGTTCTCCCGCAAGCGGATGGTGATGGCCTTGTGCTCCTGGTTGGGCCTGCCGAAGTTGGTAAAGATATCCACCTGGATGGTGACCGTGCCGGAAAGCGACGGGGCGCGGTTCGAGAAATAATTTGCTTCTATTTTATAGGTGCCCTTCATGGCCTTCCTGATGATATACTCCTCCGGCCCGTAGCCCTGGGTAAAGTCACGGGAAAAGTTGGCCCCGATTGTGGTGCTGCGGTGGCCGTAGTAGGCTTTTTCGCCGGACGGTTCGGTGACCCACAGGTCCATATCAGTCAGGTCCGCGTCCCAGGTCATGATGATCCGGACGTCTACATCTATAAGCTTTATCAGGCGGGGGTCTACGTTAAACGTTGTGATCCCGGCCGCTTTGGCCTTGGGAATCATGGCATTCAGCTCCATCAGTGCAATCAGCTCGATCTCGGCAAAGCGGTCCCATTCGCCCAGTACCACCTGGTACAGCAGATCGATGGCGCGGTCATAGTTACCCTCATCCCCCAATACCAGGGCCAGGTCACGGTAAGACTGGGGTTCCTCGGGGCGCAGCTTCAGCACGGTTTCAAAAAGCATGGCGGCAAGCGCAAGCTCTTTTTTCTGCGCCAGCCGGTGTGCCAGAATGCGCAGCAGGGCGGCGTTCTCCAGCTCCAGCTCCGCGATATTGGACCAGATGCGCAGGCCCAGCTTGGGCAGTCCCTGCTTGTAGAAATAGTCTCCGCAGTCAAGGTAAAAGGCGGGAGAAGTACCAAATTCCTTTTTAAACCCCAGGTACACAGAGTAGAGCTCTGCTTTCTCGGTCTTTTTCAGGGCCTTCAGGTAGGGCGTGTCAGGGTCCCAGGCCTGCACGGAAATGGCGGGCTGTTCATCCGTTTCACCGGGCGCTTTTTCCTTCTCCTCCGTTTTTGCGTTCCGGGTACCGGTGATCGTATCTGTTTCCGCCGGTTCCGCGGTGTCCGTGTCCGCCAGCCCGCGGGGGACGGCAGACTCATTTCCCGGAATCAACTCCTCAGTCTGGTCTATAGACCTCGGCTCTTCCATTTTCTTTTTATCGTTTTCCCGGAATTTAAAGTCCCTGGGATATTTGAATTTGGTATTCCACCATTGTATGCGTTCCTGCCAGAGAGCCACCACGCGTTCCAGTTTGTCCTGTTTTTTGTGCGCAATCTCCCTGTCCAGGCGGGCCACAGCTTCGAAATATTCCTCACGCATCTCAGGTAGTGACTGGGGCGGGGCGATCCGGTGTTCCACGTACTGCTCAAGACTGTCGAGGACAATCAAAGAGGTGCCGGGGGTGACCAGGCCCTGTTCCTTGCCCAACTCCACGATCGCTTCCATGTTGCGCTCGGGGAAAATAACCAACTCACTCAGTTTTTTGCGGGCCCAGTCAAGCCGCAGGAGTTCACCGCCTACCGCGTCATCAGCGGACACGGTATAGGCCTGCTCCGCGGTGACCCTCCCACCCACACCGTACTGCAGGACGATGCGGGCGGATTTCTGTTTGAGGAGCCCGGTGAGGGTAAAGCGGCCGCCGTTCACCGGCTGCGGCAGGGAGGGAAACACGGCCGTGATCCGGTTGGGGTCTGTTTTTATCCCCAGAAACCCGAAGGTCGTACTGCCGATGTGTTCAATCACGGTGGTGTCTTCCTCGCTGTTCAGATTGAAATACTCTCCCTTGTTCTGCAGCGCCAGGTAGCGCAAAAAGGAATGGTTGGTGCCGGACTGGCCCGAAACGATATACAGCGGCACCTTTAACACAGGCGGGTCCTCCCGGCCGAAATCAGAAATGCCGTCACTGAACAACAGGGCATAATCACTGCCCGGTGCCGCGGGCGGCAGCGCCCCCATCTGTGTGCCGCCGTCATATTCAATCTGCCGTAACGCCCGGAGCAGCTTGTCCGTATTTCCATTGGATATGACGAACCGCCCGCCGTCTTCCGCGGTGTTTCTGAACACCACAAGCTCCACCGTTATGTTTGTCTTTTTATGCAGCCGGAAAAAGCCGCGCAGCAGGCCGAACTCCCGTTCATGGTTCGCGGCGGCCCGGGACATGGACGCGTCCCAGTACAAGGTGATCTTTTTCGGTGAAATCGGGGCCGTATTGCTGCCCACCGGTTTGACCGTGTCATTGATGGAAAAGTAAATGTTGCCGTCGGCCGACCTTTCCACCCGTACGGGTGGTTCGTTTACCGTGGGGATGGCCACCATCAGGTCATGGCTGAGAACGGTGTTTGCCAGCGAGGCGCCGGCCGTAAAGCCGTCTTCCCAGGCGGAAAAATGAAATCCCGCGGGGGCCCACTCCGTAATCGTCGGTGCGGCTGCGGGTTTTATCACCTGCACGCGGATGGAAAACTCTCTTACCCGCGTTTTAAAGCTCAGGGGCAGGTAGTAGTACCGTTTCTGCGCCTTTTCCGGGCAGGCGGCAATATAGCTGACACGCACGGTCCTGGTGCCCTGCGCCGGAATGGGAAATATCCTGGTCTTGAAGTTGTTGCCCTTTACCCATTCCACAAGGCCCGGGTCTATCCCTTTTCTGACGATCTTTTCGAACACCTGGCGGCCGCGGTCCTTCTCCACCACCACCCCGTCGATCATCACACCCTTGATATCAAGGGCGTATCCGCTGATCGTAGCGCCCTCGGGCAGGGGAAAGTACAGGTCCCCGGCCACGGCCCTGGTACCCGGGTTATAAAAGGTCATGGTCATGACGGTTTGGGCCAGGCTGCCGTAAATACGCGTGTCTACGTGGACGGCGGTAACCTGGAGCGCTACCGATTGTTCCCCGTCTTTTACGAACAGGGCCGGGGGCACGTTTTGTGCCCATATAGTCCCGTAAAATACCAGAAACATACCTGAAAAAATGATAAACCGTTTAAAGGTCCGATTCATGCTGTCACTCCTCTTCTTCCCACTATAATGCAGCCGGCGAATGTTTGCCCGTTTATTTGTTCAGGCGCGCCGGTCTTATATAAATAGTACGGTGAAGGCGGGAGAAGGTAACATTCAGACTCAAGATATCCTCAGAAGTAAATCAGAAATAAAAATTACTGATTTCTCACTACATTTTTGGGTATTTTGAATCGCAGCGGCACCTGGGCGAACATCGATTATTCAGTACGTCTCATTCCTTATCTTTACCTCCGCCGCCGTTCCGGCATCACCTGAAAGTAATAGACGGGAAAAAAGTGAGAAAAAATAGAGTTGACAGAAAATCGGGGTGTGTCAACAAGGCTTTCAGCAGAAAATTCTTTTTTTCATCATCTCAGTGATCACCCTTAATAAGCATGCAAATTGCAATAATAATTAGCAATATGCATGATTATATTCATCGTAGTTTGGAGTAAGGATCGAGGATTTTGACGCGTTGCTTGGCCATCCTCAATGCGGCGCTTCCTGGGAAGGATTTGTTATTGAAAACATCTTGGGCTTTTTATCGCGCTGGGAAGGTTCCTTTTATCGAACCTCGAACGGGGTAGAGCTGGATCTTATTCTAACCGGAGGCCGAAAACGCATAGCAGTGGAATGTAAGACTTCCGCCTCCCCCCGTCCTTCCGGGGGTTTTTGGAAGGCGATAGAAGAAGTAAAAGCGGATGAAGCCTGGATTATTACGCCGATCGAAGAAAGCTATAAAATTAAAGAAAATGTTACCATATCGTCACTGTCGGTATTTTTGGATTCATTCGCCTAAAAAGCTTGGTTTTCCCGTACCGTACCTTCGGCATTCACCGCACCCATACAATCCTGCCCACAGCTTTTTACGCTTTGCGGCATCACAAGCTTGACGCGTGCGAAACCTTTCACTATCATTCATACCTATGCGATTTTTACTGAAACTGCATAACGCATTCCAAAACAGGATTTCGGCCTGGTTTTTCCAAGGCCGGCCCTCGCCCCTGGCCGGGCGCGTTACCTATACGATAGAGAACCTGGTGTTGATGCCGGCGGTGTTTTTTCTCTTGCTGAATACGCTGGCCTATGACTGGACCGGCTCACTCTACCCCGAGAGGACGGGGTTCAGGCTTGACTGGGTGTTCGGCGGACTGGACAACTCCATTCCCTTTATCCCGGCCGCGGCGGTGGTCTACGTGTTTATATTTTATGCGTTTGCCGTTCTTACCATGGTTTATTTCGGGCTGGTGGCCGCGGACAGGGGGTACGCCCTGAGCTGGACGTTGATAATCATTCATCTGATCGCCGTGCTTGTCTATATTGTCTTTCCGGTCTCCACCTATTGGTACCGGGCCCGGCTGTTGGCCCATCCCCTGCTGCACAATTACTGGGCAGGTGTGATGTACTCGTATTACGCCAGTGATACCTCTTTTAACTGCTTCCCCAGCCTGCACGCGGCCGTATCGGTTGCGGCCGCCTATACCTGGTACCGCTATGCCCGGCTGAAGCCGTCCGTCGTCAGGTCCGTGCTGGCGGTGACCGCGATGGTGATCGCCCTGGCCGTGGTGCTGTCCACCCTGTTTGTGCGGCAGCATTATATCGCCGATGAGCTGGCGGGCATCCTCCTGGCATGGCTGGTCGGCCGGTTCACCTTCAGGCGCCTGTGGCAACCGCAATACTCCTCCGGCTGATTTGTGAAAGCCGCCTCGCGGGCTTAACCAAACGGCCCGCTTCCGGTTAAATATTCCAGCGCCTTTACACGGGCTTACCCAAACGACCCGCTTCCGACTACACCCGGCGCGCCAAGATTTCTGATACGTACGCTTCGTTTTTAACTAAAATCGTGCTATAATACCAGACATTATGAAACACCTGCTTGGTATAATCGGGAGCCCTCGCAGGGGCGGGAATACGCATATCCTTGTGTCCAGGGTGGTGGAGGCCGCTGCCGCTTGCGGCGTAGCTGCCGTCCGTCCGGCAGGCGGCGAAAGCGGAGGTGCCGCAGTTAGCGGTGTCAGCCCCGGCCGGGCCGCGGGCAAAGAGGCCTCCGGGGAAAATGCCGCGGGCAGATTATCTGCGGCCGACACCGCAAACGCCGGGAGTTCAGTCGTCGACGGCATGACCCGCGAAAACACGGCTACACCGGGAAACGTTCGCGGACGTGGAACCGATACTGCCGACCTGGTTTTCCTGGCCGATTTGCGTATTGAGGAATGCGACGGGTGCCATGTCTGCTGGAAGGGTAAACCCTGCATAAAAAAAGATGATATGAACGGGCTTTACCGGCGAATAATTGAGGCCGATGTCCTGGTTCTGGGCACGCCGGTATATTGGTATGGGCCCACCGCCGCCATGAAGGCCTTCATCGACCGCTTCGTGTATTTTAACTGCCCGCAAAACCGGAAAAAAATACGGGACAAGCGGGTGGCGGTAGTGATCCCCTTCGAAGAAGAGAAAATGGACACGGGCGAGTTTGTGGCCTCTTTTTTTACCCGGTGTTTCTCTTACCTGGAAATGAAGCAGGTAGGCGCTCTCATTGCCCCCGGGGTGGGGGAGCGGGGCGCCGTGCTTAAGAAACCTGAGATACTTGAGGCTGCCGCCAGGCTTGGCAGGCGGCTGGAAAAAGGTATAGAGTGAATAATCATGCTGCCCGGGGTTAAAATAAAAGAGGTACAAACCAAAAATCTCATCACAAAATCGAACCTGCCCGACGCGGATTATGTCATCAATCCGTATACCGGGTGCCTGCATTCCTGCATCTACTGTTATGCGCGCTTTATGAAGCGTTTTACCGGGCATAATGAGCCATGGGGAAGGTTTGTCGACGTAAAGGTAAACGCGGCTGAGGCCGTCCCCAAAAATGGTGAAAAATACAAAAACAAAGCGGTTTTTATGTCTTCGGTAACCGATCCCTACCTGGAGCTGGAAAAAAAGTATGAGTTGACCCGGCGCGTTCTGGGGCGTATCGTCGGGTTTGAACCTGCCTTAAGCATCCAGACAAAGTCGGCCCTGATTACGCGGGACATCGACCTGTTACAAGGCTTTAAGCTATGCCGGGTGGGAATGACCGTCACCACGCTGGATGACACGGTCAGGGCGGCAATCGAACCACACGCGTCGCCTGTGGCGGACCGGCTGTCCGCGCTGAAGAAATTAAAACAAAACGGCCTTTCCACCTACGTGTTTATCGGTCCCGTGCTGCCCTTCATCACCGACTGGCGGGAGATAATCAGGCGGACAAGGGATTTTACGGACTGTTATTATTTTGAAAACCTGAACATGTACGGGACCATAAAAAAGGACCTGTTTGCCTGGCTGGAAGGTTATAATAGAAACCGCCTGGCCTCTTACCTGAGTATCCTGCGGGCACCGGCCGTGTACTGGGAAGCCGTGAAACAGGAGATAACGGAGTACTGCGCGGCGCACGGAATCACCTATAAACTGTATTTTGATCATAAAGCAATCAGGAAAACGGCAGGGGTTGAGAACGGGGCCGGGCGGGCGACAAGAGCCGCGACGGAAAGAAAATCCTGAAACGGCTTTGCAATCAGCGGTTGCACATTATTTATCCTGTCAAAGCCTGCAAAACCATGGCATATGCCGGTTTGGGCCGCGTGTCCCCATCGAAGAGAACCGGTGAGTTGGGTTTAAAGGGAATTAACAACGGAATAACATCCATCCAATT
>Ga0315536_1001805_pt1 | contig 10554 bp, 10 predicted proteins | sample SalMarSW160230MG_FD_203093 | JGI IMG/M metagenome (GOLD analysis project Ga0315536, IMG submission 203093) | Salt marsh sediment microbial communities from the Plum Island Ecosystem LTER, Massachusetts, United States - Salt Marsh Sediment SW1602-30 ... | reverse complement strand
TATCCTATCCCACTGGCAAATCCATGCCGACGGACCCAACGGAAGCGGCAAGACCTACAAAGCTTGCGGGCTGTGATGGAGGGTTTACCCAAACATGGGACACGGTGGGCGCGGGCACAATATCCCATGCTGAGAGAGCTTGGCTGAGAAGAGCGCACCGCTCCGCTGTGAGGTTAAGTGTTAGGTTACATGGGAAACAACCGCCCGCGACAAGGGCTGATGCATATTCATTTTTGCTTGGAGTTGGCTAAAGGATTATATGGTTGCTGGCGTAAGCATGCTGTATGTCAGCTCCGAATTGTCCATGTCCAGAAAGAGATTGTGAGCGCCACAGCGATTGTGAAAAATGCGTGCGGCACCACAAGGAAAAGGGCGAACTGCCTTACTGCGCAAGGTAGCCATTCAGATTTCCAGTTGCTTCTGAAAAGCGGGTGTTGCCGCGGATTAGGTTTTTAAGTTTAGCGTTTACATTAAAGGCTAGGAACCACAACCAAGCTGGGAAATGCAACTTGGATTTAGAGAAAAAGATTGAATTAATCTGCCGACCGCCGACTGAAGAAGTCCTCACGATGGAGGAGCTAAGGGAGCTTCTGGAGACAAACGAGCATCCGGGACATTACATCGGCTTCGAAATCTCAGGAGCCCTCCACTTGGGCAACTTCATTGTTTCAGGCTTCAAAATCAATGACCTGTTGAAGGCGGGTGTGCATTGTCAGGTTTTCTTTGCCGACTGGCACAGCTTCATCAACAACAAGTTCGGCGGCGACTGGGAAAAAATCCTCACAGCCACCAAATACTACGAGAAGGCGTTCAAGTTTTTCTGCCCAGGCGTCGAAGTCGTCGTCGGCTCCGAACTCTACCGCAACAACGACGAGTATTGGCGGAATCTGCTGCGATTCTCCAAGCACATGACGCTCAGCCGAACCCTACGATGCCTCACTATCATGGGGAGAAACGAGAATGAAAAGCTCGACTTAAGCCAGTATTTTTATCCGCCTATGCAGGCTACCGATGTTCACGAAATCGGCGCTGATATTCCACATGGGGGCGTTGACCAGCGCAAAGCGCACATTTTAGCCCGAGAAATCTTCCCGAGGATGGGCTGGAAAAAACCCGTCGCCGTCCACCATCACATATTGATGGGCATAGCTGTGCCTGTCAAACTGGAAACAGGGGACAAGTTGGAGCAGGTGGTGGCTAGCAAGATGAGCAAGTCCAAGCCGTGGACAGCCATATTCATCCACGACACGCCTGAAGAGATTAAGGCTAAATTGCGGAAGGCATGGTGTCCCGAACGGCAAGCGGAGATGAATCCAGTGCTGGAAATCGCCAAACACGTCGTATTCCACGAAAACGCCTCGTTCACGATTGCGCGCCCCGCCAAATTCGGCGGCAACGTGACCTTCGAAAGCTACGAGCAACTGGAGAAAGCCTACGTGGAGGGCGCGTTGCATCCGATGGACCTCAAAAACGGCGTAGCCGAAGCCGTTTCTGCGATAATTGAGCCTGTCAGAAACTACTTCCAAACCGACAGGGAAGCCAAAGAATGCGCCGACATCGTCCGCGAGGCAAAAGTGACAAGGTAAACCTTCTTGCTGAACAGGCTTAAGGAAAAAGAAGAGAAAATCCAGCAGGTCCTAGAAGAACTTCGTGAAGAGGCAACGCAGGGAACCCCAATTGTCGTGGAGGGCAAAAACGACGTCGAAACCCTGCATGCGCTAGGCATTGAAGGGACTATTATAACCGTCAAGACGGGCGGCAAATCGTTTCTCGACATCATCACTGAACTGGAGCAATCAAAGATTTCAGAGGTGATTTTGCTGTTGGACTTTGACCGACGCGGCAAACAGGGCACGAATCGCCTGCGGCATAATCTTGAACATGTTGGCGTGAGGGTTAATTTGGAGTTTTGGAGGGCACTTTTGCGGCTGGTGGGAAAAGACGTACAGTGCATAGAAGGCTTGACGGCATACATGATTACACTCAGAAGCAAGATTGGCGTAGCGTCCCAGCAGAGTAAACCGTGAACGCGACACGTTTCAGGGCAATGTGACGGTGCCTGCCACGCGCAGTTTGCCACCTTCCAGATACGCCAAAACAGCTTGGTCACCCGCGTAATGCACCAACCCCTTCTCCAAAGTCAACGTCAACATTGGTTTGCGCCAGTCTCCCTCATCCTTGACGGATTCAACCTTGCAGTTGAGGAACTGCATCCAATGCCCCAAGTGCAGGACCATGCCCGCCTTAAGCGGGGTGGACCAATACTTGACCAGAGAAGCTTGGGTCTCAAGCGTTTTGGATGTTTTAACTGAAGGGTCATTTGTGAGCACGGTGCCGCGGTCAACGTCTTGAACTTCAACGTTTTTCAACGCTAACCCCACCCTGTCGTCTGTTGACGCCGAGTCAAATTCGTCATCATGCTTCTGTATTGACCTGACCTGAGTGGTCATGGTTCCAGGCAGAATATTCAGGATGTCATGTTTCTTGATTGTGCCCTTAGCCACCAAGCCCAGAATTACCGTTCCTACGCCTTTCACGCTGAACGCGTGGTCCACCGGAACGGTTCCAGCAACGCTTGACGCGTCAGAAACTGTTTTTTGCGCTGCCTCAGCTAAGCATTGTTCCTTAAGCAAAGTGGGGTTGTCTTCGATGAACTCGAATTTTTCCAGGCTGGTGCCCTTGATTAACGGAGTAATTTTCTCTTGCGGTATGTAGTTTCTGAGAATGAAGTATCCGCGTGTTACGCCTGCGCATTGAAGCATAACGAGGCATTCGCCCAGTGTTGAGTTTAGCTCGTCAACGACCACCACTGCTTTCTCAGCCATTGCAACCGCGTAGAACAGCGGCGCCAGCCTCTCCGGGTAACGGGTGGGTTCGATGAATGTTACGGTGCCTTCGCCTTTTTTCAGGTTGTACAGGGTGATGTCTGTGGCTGTGCCCTTTTTGCCGAGGCTGCCTGCGTATTCTGCTGCGCCGAGAACGGCGACCGTGAGGTTTCCCATAGGCTGATAACCCGCGAATTACCGCTTTGAACGCTTGCCTGCTTGATAAGCTTTGCGCCGTTCACAGTCCAAAACAGAAAATGTGCCCACTGCATTTTACCTGCCCGCCATATTTGCCGTCTATTTGGGACTTCACAGAACCCGTTGCAGAAACTATAGAGGGGTAGGCCAGTATTGGCGCAAAAACCGCCCATTAGCGTGATACGGAACTACGTTTTATGAGTTCAACCAGTGTTTCAGCCTTTAAATAAGGGGGGTATAGACAATTTTTCACGCGTTAGAGAACGACTCACGCACGCAGCCTTATGAAAGGGGAATAAGGCGTTTTGGAACGCTTTTAGTCTTCTTCGTTGAGTTTTCTTTCTTTCACTTTTAACGTGTCTTCGTCGCCGCTTATGACTCTGTAGTATTCTTTCAGTTCTTGCTTGTGCAGGAACTTTTTCACGAGCACTTTCAGGTACTTTTTGGAAACCGTTTTGACTTCGCCTTTCACCGTTACCTTGTTGGATTCGTTGGTTACTTCAGCGCCTGTTTTCTCCTTCACGTAGTCTGCAAGCGCTTGCACCACTTGTTTTCCTTCATCTTTGAGTTCGGAAGCGTCAACCACAATATCCGCCATTCTGTTCACCTCGTTTCGCGCACTCTAATAGGTTTTAGCTGACTGTTTCATGTCTCCTTCGCTGATAAGTTTTCCGCTGCCACCAGCCAATCAAGCGTTTGAAACGTCAGTTATTAGCCGCATCATCTCGCTCTTCAGGTCAGCCAATCTTTCTTGGCGCTTCGCTTCCACGGTTAACCGCAGCATCGGCGAAGTGTTTGAAGCCCTGATAAGCGCCCACGAATCGGGAAAATCTACGCGAACACCGTCAATAGTGGTTATCTTCGCATATTTCTTTTTGGCTTGCGCTTTCACTTTTTCAACTATCCCAAACTTCTTCTCGTCAGTGCTGTCAATCTCGCTCCTGTCAAAAAACTCCTTCGGCATCTCCGCAACCACTTCAGACACTTTTCTGCCCAGTTTGGACACGATCTCCATCATGTACACGCTGTTGATTATGGCATCGTCAAACCAGTAGAACTTGGGCACGCAAATGTGACCTGACTTTTCAACTCCCAAAACCGCGTTATGCGCCTTTGTCTGCTGCACCAAAAACGTGTGCCCCACAGGAATCCGAAACACCTGTTGACCATACTTCCTCGCTTCCTCATCAATCAAACTTGAACATTCAATATTAGCGACAACAGGACCCTTCTGCGTCTTCATCAGGTCTCTTATGAAGAAAACCGCGCTCTGCTCCGCCATCATAACTTTGCCTGTTTCGTCAACAAAAAGCGCTCTGTCACCATCCGCATCAAACGCAACCCCCAAATCCGCCTTCTCCTCAACCACCTTCTTGGACAAGTCAGTCAACGTTTCAGGCTTAGGTTCTGGATCCCTGTTCGGAAAAGTTGGATCAGGCCAATCATAAAGGTACTTCGCTTCAAGATCAAATTCCTTCAAAATCTTCGGAACAATCAGGCATGCAGCGCCGTTCCCGAAGTCGACAACCACCTTCAACTTTTTCGGCGCAATGCGCTCCTTGATGAAACTAATGTACTCCTGCTCTGCTCCCTCAACTTTCTCCATCGAACCGTTGCCTTTTTTGAAAGGTCCTGACTCGTGTATCTTCTCAAGCTTCTTGTTCTCATCCTCAAAGAACCCAACTCCGTCTTGATGGAAAAACTTGATGCCGTTCCACTCCGCTGGCAAATGCGAAGCCGTAACGTAAGCAGCCACGTTATTCTTTAACCGCCAATTCGCAAAAACGCAAACGCTAGCTGGGCACGTTCCAACCGTGCGAACGTTAGAACCCGTGCTTAAAACGCCCGAAGCAAAAGCGTCCTGAAGCTCGTCACTGTGTTCCCTGAAGTCTCTTCCAACCGTGAAGTTCCCAGGCGTGCATGTTCCAGCAGCCATGCCTATTTTTTTCATAATTTCTTTCGTCAAGTCTTTCCCGTAAATTCCCCTAATGTCGTACGCTCTAAAGATACTCATTTTTTCTTTCACCTAACCATTCTTAACCAAAGCAAATAGTCTAATAAACACCAGCTTAATAGTATTTTTTCAACGGGTTCCTCACATCCGTCGCCAACTGCACATCCCCGGGAACCAAAACACCCTGCCAATCCGCTCCAACACCGCTTTCTTCATCACGCTTGACGTTGACACGGTGAATGTTAAGCGCGTAATCCATCGCTCGATCCTGCGGGTTCTCAAGCTGAAGCATCTGCTTCAGGCTAAGGTTCTCAAAAATCCTGCGAATCGGACGCAGCGAATTCCCGTGACAGGATATAGCCACGTTACCCGAGTTCCCATGCAACCAGCGTTCAAGCTGCCCAACAAACGGGTCTGTGCGTTTTTCAACCATCTTCAGGCTTTCTCCTTCCGGCGGTGGAAAATCGTAGCCCCGATGCACCTTAGCGAACCATTCTGGCTTTGCCTTCGCCACTTCGATTTTACTTTGGCCTTGAAGCAACCCGTAGCAGCGCTCGATAAGATGGTCATCGACGAAAACAGGCACATCCGCGTGAGATTCAAGCACTACCTCAAGAGTCCTTCGCGCTCGCTTAAGATGCGAAGTAAACGCGTAATTAATCTTCTCCTGTCTAAGCTGATCCGCGATTTCCTGCGCCTGCTTGAGTCCTTTTGGAGTAAGATCTGGATCACGCCATCCCGAGAAAATTGAGTTGGCGTTATCGGTTGTCTCCGCATGCCGAAACACAAACAGATTGCAAACTACCATACTTTTTCATCCCAAAACATCAGAGTACACGGCTTTGCTTCCCAAAGCCTCCTCAATCCGCAACAGCTGATTGTAGTTGCAGGTTCTTTCGCTTCGTGCAGGTGCACCATACTTGAATTGTCCAGCATCCAAGCCCACAACCAAATCCGCGAAGAACGTCTCTTCCGTGCTTCCAGACCTATGAGAGACAATAACGTTCCATCCGGCTTTTCGCGCTAACCTAAACGCGTCCAAAGCTTCAGAAACTGTTCCGATTTGATTAAGCTTCAGCAACAAGGCGTTGCACGCATCCATTTCCATTGCCTTTTTAATCCGTGTAACGTTCGTAACCAAAAGGTCATCTCCAACAATCTGGATTTTTTCGCCCATCTTCGATTCCAGCATGTTCCACGCAGTCCAATCGTCTTCACTGAAGCCGTCTTCAATTGAAACCAGCTTGAATTTTTCACATAATTCACCGTAAAAATCTGAAAGTTCCGCAACCGAATATTCCTTTTTTAAAATTCGGTACTTTCCGTCATGGTAAAATTCAGATGCTGCAGCATCAATTCCCAAAGCGAACTCCTTGGTGTAACCAAGCTCTTCAATCGCTTCCATAATGAATTCAAGCCTTTCATCCACGCTCTTCAGCGGAGGAACAAAACCGCCTTCGTCACCCACATGTATCGCCGAATTACCAAACCTTTCCTTCAGCTTCTTCTTCAAGGTATGGTAAGTTTCAGAGCACAGTCTCAAGGCTTCCGAGAAGCTTTTAGCGCCACGAGGAATTATCAAGTGTTCCTGAACATCATTCTCGATGCCAGCGTGTAATCCGCCGTTAATCACGTTCATCTGAGGAACTGGCAAACTCAACCTCTTTGAATCAACCAGGTCACAGATATATGCGTAAAGCGGCAGATTCGACTCTGAAGCGCCTGCTTTGCACACAGCCATGCTAACCGCGAGAATAGCGTTTGCGCCTAACCGGGATTTGTTAGAGGTTCCATCCAACTCTATCATTAATGCGTCTATCTCTTTCTGCTTTGAGCAGTCTCTTCCCAATAGCTTCTCGGCTATCACAGCATTAACGTTGCCAACGGCTTTCAGAACGCCTTTTCCCAAATAGCGTTTCCCACCGTCCCGAAGCTCTAAGGCTTCGTGTTTGCCTGTGCTTGCACCTGAAGGAACGGATGCTCTTGACAAACCGTTTTTTGTGAGTAAATCCACTTCAACCGTGGGATTTCCTCTGGAATCCAGAATTTCCCGTGCTTTTATCTTTTTTATTTCAGCCATTAATACCACTTCGCTAAAACTTACCTGTTGACAGGTCTTTCCGAACGTAAAAAAGGGTGGAAAGTCAATTAAGCTTTGTGGCTACTGCTGCACAGCCACAATTTCTTATACGATTGGCTTCGGAAAAAACAGTCAGGGTTGCAAAACATGCCGTTAACAGCTTTGTTTCAGGCTTTAGTTGAATCGAGTTAATCATGCTAGAAAAAGCAGAGTTATCTTGTTAAGCTTAATGCGCGATTGGGAATTTTGATAAAAAAATGTGTGTGTGAATTGAAATTGAATGATGCTTATACAGTACACACTGATTACAACGAAATCTTGCGAGAGTTAGACTAGCTCCAAAGCGTCGACAAAGAGAGCGCAAAAAGAGTTAGAGCGCTTGTTGACTCTTTAAAGGATGTTACTGAAAAACTTCAGCCTGTTTTAGAGATGGAATCTCAAGGTCAATACGAAAGGGAGCTTTGGAAAAGGTATGAGCAATTGCAGAGGGATAAGCTTCTTCTGCTTGATCTGTCTCATGAATGGGATTTTCTGGAAGAAAGCATCAATGGGTTCAGTAAGAACCTGCAGTTTCTAATTCGTGATGCCATAGACGAGTTGACTGATCACGTTAACGTTATTACTGAAACGCACAGAGCACACATTGACATTATGGAAATCCAGAACAGTCGCCGATTGAACATTTTAGTTCTGAGAGTGTCCACGACTATTTCGTACGTTACGTTATGGGAGTTTGTAGCTCGAGAATTCCTTTTAAACATCAAATTCCCAGATGGGTTAAGTCCTGTTCTTAACTACGTCATTCTCTTGATTACGCTTCTTCCGATCTTCGCTTTGACATCGTATGCTTGGCTTAGCCGAGAAAAACGTTAGTTGAAGACAAGCCTGGTTCTGAAAATCAATGTTTTAAGGCAAACCACAGAGAGAGGGCAAACAGAATTATAAAAACTACTTCAACTATCAGCAAGATGGTTAAGGTTGTTTGGTGTCTCTCTGTTACAGCTTGAAAATAGTGTGTTGCTTGAGTTTCGTCGGCAAGATTTGGACCTAAATTTGCTAAATCCTGCTCATCCGCCTGTGCTTCTTCAATTAAAACGTATCCTGGAGAAACTATAGCTATCGCCAAGAATATTCCCGCAAGAACAAGCGCTTTTCTGTTCATCCGCATCCTTGAAGGATTGATTTTTCCACTAATATAAAACTTGCGAGTGCGCGATGCAGCCAAAGATTGCTTAGTTTGCTTTGTGTCTAGCGGCTCGGAACAGTCTATACCCCCTCTATAAATACTGAACTGCATGGAATTTTGCGGATTGCTGCTTTCTACCTGTTAATGGTTGCGGAAAACGCCAATACGGACCTGCCCCTCTATAGTTTTCTGCATAGATTGGCTATTAGGCTCCAAATATGCTGGATCGTCAAGAGGAATTTACCTGAAGTTTGGCTGATAACCCTGAGTGTAGGCGTGCACAGCCTGATGCGTGAAAGTTAGCCGTCTTCTTTTTTACAAAAAGTTAAAACATGCCTGTTAGACATTCCTTTGCTTAAGGAGAGAACGCGTTTTGGTTTCAGAGAAAGAAGAGAAAAAGCCCACCTTGGAAGAGCTGCTTGCAAAAGCCAAAAAACCAGCGCGGCTATCGCCAGCCATGCACAGGTTTTACGAGGGGAAAGTTCAAGTTATGCCCAAATGTGCCATACGGAACACGGATGACTTTGCCGTTTGGTACACTCCAGGAGTCGCTGCGCCCTGCAGGGAGATACAAGCGAATCCAGACAAGTCTTTCGAGCTTACAAACCGCTGGAATTATGTTGCCGTGGTAACAGATGGCACACGCGTGCTAGGCTTAGGCGACATTGGACCCGAAGCAGCCATGCCCGTTATGGAAGGAAAAGCGCTCTTGTTCAAGTACTTAGGTGGCGTAGACGCGTTTCCCATCTGCCTTAGAACGAAGGACCCAGACGAAATAGTGCGTGTTTGCGAGGTTCTGGAACCGTCTTTCGGCGGCATAAACTTGGAAGACATAGAGAAGCCTAAATGCTTCAGCATTCTGGAAAAGGCAAGAGCGAAACTGAAAATTCCAGTGTGGCATGACGATCAGCAGGGGACAGCCACCGTTATCTTGGCGGGGTTGATAAACGCGTTCAAAATCGTAGGCAAGAAACCCCGAGAAAGCCTCATAACCCTAGTAGGCTCAGGGTCAGCCAACATACGCACTGCGTACGTGCTTATTAAGTGGGGTGTCAAACCCAGCAACATAATAATGGTTGACAGCAAAGGCGTGGTTAACCCAGACAGAAAAGACATTACCCGAGAAAAGGACCCGTGGAAATACGATTTAACCCAGAAAACCAATGCTGAAGGCAGAACAGGACCGATAACAGAGGCATTCAAAGGCGTGGATGCGGTGGTTGCCGCGTCAAAACCGGGTCCAGGCACCATAAAGAAGGACTGGGTGAAAACAATGGCGGACAACGCGGTGCTTTTTGCCTGCGCCAATCCCATACCGGAAATTTGGCCTTGGGAAGCAGAAGATGCAGGCGCAAGAATTGTGGCTACGGGCAGAAGTGACTTTCCTAATCAAGTTAACAATAGTTTGGGGTTTCCAGCAATCTTTCGCGGAGTGTTAGATGTGAAAGCGACAACCGTTACAGATGACATGTGTATCGCAGCGGCGCAGGAACTGGCAAGTTTCGCTGAGGAAAGAGGCATGCACGAACGGGATATTCTGCCGAGAATGGATGAATGGGAGGTTTTCCCCAGAGAAGCGGTTGCCTGCGCGTTGAAGTCGATTGAGCAGGGAGTAGCACGGGTAAAGCCAAGTCGAGAAGAGCTGTATCAGCGGGCTTCAGCCATAATTCAGAACGCTCGGCAGTCAACGGCGCTTCTTATGAAACATAATTTAATTAAGAAGGCGCCTTCTGAGGAGGAACTTTTGAAATAGCGCGTTGGCAAGTCATGTTTTGTGGGAGCTTCCTAATAAGGAGAAAATTATTTAAGCCCTCCTAAAGAACATAAATCAGGCAGTGGTGAACATGCGTTTAGACTATACATTATATGTGCTAGCAGCAATACTCTTTATCATAACTGTGGTACCTTTTGTGGCACCGATCGTTGGGGAAACACCAGAAACACAAAGTGTCTGGGTTGTTGCGTCAGTGGTGCTTGGACTCTTATCACTCGGCTTAGGCTACACCCAAAGACCAAAAACCGAGGCGCAAGCGTGCCAGCCAGCGATGGCAACTACTCAGGAAATGATGCCAGAAACTCAACCCGCAGCAACAATGGAAACCCCTAAGGAAGAAAAAACGGAAGCAAAAATGGAAAAACCAGCCATGAAAGAGGCGCCAACAAAGGCAACTTCTGCGGCTGCAATAGTGGAGTTAACACAGGTGAAGGGCATAGGCGAAAAAAGAGCCAAGCAACTTAAGGCGTTGGGCATAAACAGCGCCGATGAATTAGCCAATGCTTCAGCAAAAACCGTCGCTAAGAAACTGAAAGT
>Ga0315536_1001804_pt1 | contig 10554 bp, 17 predicted proteins | sample SalMarSW160230MG_FD_203093 | JGI IMG/M metagenome (GOLD analysis project Ga0315536, IMG submission 203093) | Salt marsh sediment microbial communities from the Plum Island Ecosystem LTER, Massachusetts, United States - Salt Marsh Sediment SW1602-30 ... | reverse complement strand
GAACGGCGCAGCTTCAGTCCCTCGGGCTTCTTCTCTTTCTTTTTCTTCTTACCCTCTTCTTCGGCTCCAGCAGCCGCCTGAGGCGCCTCGGCAGGCAGATCGAGACGCAGGCTCGACGCCGAAGCGAGCGTTCTGCCCGTCTCGTCGTCGATCAGCTGCGCGTAGATGTGCCCGAGGGACCTGTAGACTGAGAGCCTGGGCCTCTCGCCGGTGCCTTGCACCTTCCTGCGGACTCTGGCCTTTCTGCTCAGTCGCTGCTTTCTCTTTTCGAATTCCTTGCTCATCTCTTTGTCCAACTCCTGTCATCGGCCGGGGCGAACGGGCCGCTCGCCTGACGACCCCGCCACCGTCCCCTTGCTGTGGCCCGGCTAGAAGCCCGAACCTACTGCAGCCTTGCCGGCCTTACGCCTTACCTGCTCGCCGGCATAGCGAACACCCTTACCCTTGTAAGGCTCGGGAGGCCTGAAACCGCGGATCTCCGCTGCGGCCTGCCCCACCTTCTGCTTGTCGATACCCTTCACCTCGATCTTTTTCGGATCAGGGACCGCGATCTCCACACCATCGATGGGCCCGTAGTGGACCGGGTGCGAATAACCGAGAGCCATTACGAGCGTCTTGCCCTTCATCTCGGCCCTGTATTCCACGCCCTCGATCTCGAGGTCGCATTTGAACCCGTTCGAAACGCCCTCGACCATGTTGTATACGAGAGTGCGGGTCAGGCCGTGAAGAGATTTATGCTGCTTGGACTCGGTCGGCCTCTTGACGAGGATATCCGTGCCCGCGACTTCGATTATCATATCAGGGTGAAGCGTCCTCTGGAGCTCGCCCTTGGGCCCCTTTACCTTGATATGGTTCTTCTTCAGATCGATCGTTACTCCGGCCGGGACCGGTATCGGATTCTTACCAACTCGTGACATTGCTCTCTAAACCTCCGTATGCGCAGCGCTACCAGATGTGGCAGAGCACCTCGCCGCCCACGCCGTGCTTGCGGGCTTCCTTGTCGGTCATTACTCCCCGCGACGTAGAAATGATGGCAGTGCCGAATCCACCCATGACCCTGGGAAGCTTGTCCCGGGTGACATAGACCCTGCGGCTGGGCATGCTGATCCTCCGGATGCCTTCTATGACCGGCTTGCGGTCCTCGTTGTACTTGATATATACACGGAGCGAGCCCTGCAGGCCGTCATCGATGAACTTGACGTTGCCGATGTATCCGCCCTCGAGCAATATCCGCGCGATCTGCGCCTTGATCTTCGACGCCGGAATGTCCACATGGTCCTTGTTGGACCTGTACGCATTTCTGATCCGGGTCAGCATGTCAGCAATAGGATCGGTCATCATCTCTTCATTCACCTCGTCTGTTTCAATTCAACGGCACTACCAGCTCGCCTTGGTGACGCCGGGGATCTTGCCCTCGAGCGCCAACTCCCTGAAGCATATGCGGCAGATTCCGTATCTCCTTATGTACGCCCTGGAACGCCCGCACCGGTTGCACCGGTTGTAGGTGCGTACCTTGAACTTTGGCGTCCTCTTAGCCTTTGCTATCAAACACTTCTTGGCCACGGAGCCTCCTTGGATCAGTTCTCACGAAGAGGCATGCCGAGGAGCCTGATCAGCTCCCTTGCCTCTTCGTCAGTACCGGCAGTTGTTACTATCGTTATATCCATCCCCATGATCTTCAGGATCCTATCGTAGTCGATCTCGGGGAATATGATCTGCTCCTTGACGCCGAACGAGTAATTGCCCCGTCCATCGAAACTCTTCGGGCTCAAGCCACGGAAATCCCTGATACGAGGGACGGCCACATTGACGAGCCTGTCGAAGAACTCCCACATGCGCTCTCCCCTGAGGGTGACGAAGCAGCCTACAGGGACTCCCTCACGGAGCTTGAAGTTCGCGATCGACTTGCGCGCCCTGGATACGACCGGAGCCTGCCCTGTGATCGCGGCCATGTCCTTGACCGCGGCTTCGAGCATCTTCGCGTCATTCTGGGCTTCTCCCACACCCATGTTTACGACGATCTTCTCGAAACGCGGCACCTGCATGACATTCTTGTACCCGAACTTCTTCATCAGCTCGGGGACGGCCTTCTCTTCGTAAAGCCGCTTGACGTTCGGTTTTTTATCAGCCATCTCTCTCACCGTCTGAATCGGTTAACGTTTATCTTCGTCGCTCAGTGTCTCGTTGCACTTCTTGCAGCGGCGGACCTTGCGGCCGTCGGCCAGGCTCGAGTGCGCCGTCTTCGTCGGTTCGCCGCACTTCGGACAGAGGAGGATGACGTTCGACGCGCTGATCGTCGCTTCCTTCTCTACGATCCCGCCCTTGTCGGCCTGGCTCGTCTGCCTCGTGTGCCGCTTGATCATATTGACCTTTTCGACGATGACACGATTACTATCGGGAAAGACCTTAAGGACCTTCCCCACGGCTCCCTTTGCATTTCCCGCAATCACTCTGACCGTATCGTTCTTCTTGATCTTCATTTCGAATTTCCGCCCGGTATTCAGATTACTTCCGGCGCCAGGGAGACGATCTTCATGAACTTCTTCTCCCTCAGCTCCCTAGCCACCGGGCCGAATATCCTCGTCCCGACAGGCTCTTTCTGCTCGTTGATTATTACGGCGGCGTTCTGGTCAAATCTAATATAAGACCCGTCCTTCCGCCTGACTTCCTTCTTGGTGCGCACTATGACGCACTTGACTACCTGGCCCTTCTTTACGGTGCCGCCAGGTATCGCGACCTTGACGGAAGCGCTGATTATATCCCCGATGGATGCATAGCGCCTTTTCGACCCGCCGAGGACCTTGATACACATGATGCTCTTGGCCCCCGAATTGTCGGCGACGGCCAGATTTGTCTGCATCTTGATCATCGTCGTCTCCTACTGTGCCCTCTCAATGATCTCAACGACTCGCCAGCGCTTCAACTTGCTGAGCGGCCTCGTCGACATGACTTTTACCTTGTCTCCAGTCCGACATTCGTTCTCGGCGTCGTGCGCCCAGATCTTAGACGTCTTCTTGACGATCTTCTTGTACATCGGGTGCTGAAATGTCCGCTCGATGGATATCGTCACCGTCTTGTCCATCCTGTTGCTGACGACCCGCCCCACAAGAACCTTTCTGGGCTTTCTTTCTTCCATTTCAACTCCTCATCTTGCGGCACGCTCCCGGAGGCGGTCAGCCTTCCCGAGCGCCTTCCGCTGCCGCCGCCCTCTCGGCGATAATTGTCTTCACTCTCGCGAGATCGCGCCTGACCACCCTTATCTGAAGGGGATTGTCGAGACGCTTGATCGAAAGCTGTATCCGCAGCCGCGCAAGCTCTTCCGAGAGATCCTCTTCTCGACGGGCCAGCTCTTCCTGTGTCAATTCTTTCAGTTCAACAGTTTTCATCTCTTAAACCATCCGGGTTTCTAGCCGGCCACCTTTCCTGTCGCGACGCGGCGAACGAACTTCACCTTGATCGGCAGCTTTGCGGCGGCGAGCTCCATCGCTCTCTTTGCTTCCTTCTGATCCACTCCCGCGAGCTCGAACATTATGCGGCCCGGCTTCACGACGGCGACCCAGTACTCCGGAGAGCCTTTGCCCTTCCCCATCCGAGTCTCCGCCGGCTTGACGGTCACGGGCTTGTCGGGGAAGACGCGGATCCACAGCTTTCCCTGCCTCTTGATATGACGCATGATCGCGACACGGGCAGCCTCCAGCTGCCTGTTCGTGATCCAGCCGGGAGCCTCGGCCTGCAGCCCGAACTCGCCGAAGCTGATCTTCGAGCCCCGGTAGGCGGCGCCCGCCATCCGGCCCCGCTGCTGTTTGCGGTACTTTGTACGTTTCGGCATCAACATGGCTCAATCAACCTCTCTCGTTCAGCGACGGTCCTTCGAGGACTCGTCTATAGCGTTCTCGGCCAGCTGGCGCTTGAAGTCCTTGGGAAATATCTCTCCCAGGTAGATCCAGACCTTGACGCCGACGGCGCCGTATGTCGTAAACGCGGTCGCCCTGGCATAATCGATGTCGGCACGGAGCGTATGCAGGGGAACGCGCCCGTCCATGTACCCTTCCGTTCTCGACATCTCGGCTCCGCCGAGCCTGCCAGAGCACTTCACCTTTACTCCGAGGGCTCCCATCCTCATCGCCGAGCCGATAGCCTTTTTCATCGCCCGCCTGAAGGACACCCTCTGCTCGAGCTGTCCGGCGATATGCTCTGCCACGAGCTGCGCGTTGAGCTCGGGCTTCTTGACTTCCTTGATATCGATATTGACTTCCCTTTCAGTGAGATGGGCCAGCTCCTCACTGAGGAAATCCACTTCGGCTCCCTTTCGTCCGATGACCATTCCAGGCCTTGCCGTATAGATATGTATCTTGACCTTGTCTCCGCGGCGCTCCACCTCGATCTTCGATACGCCGGCGCGCGACAGGCGTTTCTTGACGTAGCGCCTCAGCTTTATATCCTCTTCCAGCCATTCGGACGCGTACTTCGACGTGAACCATTTGCTATCCCATGACCGGTTGATTCCGAGCCTCAATCCGACGGGATGTGTCTTCTGACCCAAGATATCCTCCTCGTCTCTTCCTTACTTTCCGGTCTCGAGCTCACCATGGTAATCAACGACTACGGTAATACTGCTGCTGCGCTTACGGATCCGGTAGGCGCGCCCCTGGGCTCTCGGCCTGATACGGTACATCGTCCTGCCCTCGTTCACGAATATCTCCTTGATATTCATCTCGGCAGGCTCCACCGGGTGCTCGAACTGTCCGGCCAGATTGTGCATGGCCGAAACAACGGTCTTCTCAATCGGGCGCGCAACGGCCTTGCTCGAGAGCTTCAATATCTCGATAGCCTTCTCGACCGACAGTCCCCTTACGAGATCGACGACTATCCTCGCCTTCCTCGGTGAGACCCTCACGTGCCGCGCTTTTGCGCGTGCTTCCATCTCCGCCTACCTCCGTTTATCTGCTGCTACTGCTTTCTCTTTACCTTGCTCGTGTGTCCCCTGTAGGTCCTGGTCGCGACGAACTCACCGACCTTGTGACCGACCATGTTCTCCGTAATGAATACGGGGACGAACTTGTGTCCGCTGTGGACCGCCAGCGTGTGACCCACGAACTCAGGAGAGATGGTCGATCTCCTGGCCCAGGTCTTGACGACCTTCTTCTCGCCGGACTCGTTCATCCTCTCGATCTTGCGGAAAAGCTTGTCATCGATATAGGGACCCTTTTTCAGTGATCTGGCCATCTATTACCTCTTCTTCTTGCGCCTGTGGACGATGTACTTGCCAGAGGGTTTCTTCTTGCTTCTCGTTTTGTACCCCTTCGTCGGCATGCCCCATGGGCTCACAGGATGACCACCGCCGCTGGTGCGGCCCTCGCCGCCGCCGTGGGGATGATCGACCGGGTTCATGGCAACGCCCCTGACCTTCGGCCTCTTGCCGAGCCAGCGGGACCGGCCGGCCTTTCCGATGGTAACGTTCTCGTGGTCGATGTTGCTTACCTGCCCGATGGTCGCGTAGCACTCCTTGCGGACCATGCGGATCTCGCCGCTCGGGAGCCTGAGGGAGACGTAGTTGCCTTCCTTGGCCATGAGCTGGGCGTATGAGCCAGCGCTTCGGACCATCTGCCCGCCGCGCCCCGCGATCATCTCGATGTTGTGCACGAACAGTCCCGTCGGGATCTTCTCCAGCGGGAGCGCGTTCCCGGGATGGATATCGATGTCGGGGCCCGATATAACCGTGTCCCCTTCCTTTATCCCGTGAGGCGCCAGGATATAGCGCTTCTCCCCGTCCGCGTAATGCAGCAGCGAGATGAAGGCCGAACGGTTGGGATCGTATTCGAGCGAAACGACCTTCGCGGGTATGCCGTGCTTGTCGCGCTTGAAGTCGATCCTGCGGTAGCGGCGCTTGTGGCCTCCGCCCATGCGCCGCATCGTGATGTGGCCATGGTTGTTGCGCCCACCGGTGCTTTTCATCGGTTCGATGAGAGATTTTTCCGGCGCTTTCTTGGTAAGGCCGGAATAATCTGTGCTCGTTTTGTAGCGCAACGTCGGCGTCGTCGGTTTGTACTTCTTCAGAGCCATCGATCGGTTCCTTGTCTTTCTTTTTCCCTTTTCAGCTCCCCGCCGCGCGGGAAGCGCTCACTGTTCTCTTCGCAGCCCCATGAGGGGCTATACAACGAGGCGAGATCATACCTGGTCGAAGATATCGATATTCTCACCCTTGGCCAGCGTTACATAGGCCTTCTTGCGGTCAGCACGCGTGCCGGTGAACCGGCCGGACCTCATGAACGTCGTCTTCGGCTTGCCGTACAGGACTGCCGTGCGGACCTTCAGGACCGTGACACCGAACAGCTTCTCCACGGCGTGCTTGATCTCTCTCTTGTTCGCCCTGGGGTCGACCTCGAACACGAACTTGCTGTCCGCTTCCTTCATCATCGCCGACCGCTCGGTGATCACGGGCTTCAGGATGATCTGCCTGATATCGGCCATTACGCGAACACCTCCTCGATCTTCGCGAGAGCGTCCTTTGTGAAAAGCAGAGTATCGGCCTTGAGGATCTGGAGGGCGTTCATGTCACTCGCGAGTATGAACTCGACGCCTTTGATATTCCTCGTCGACCTGAACACGTTGTCATCGAACGACTCCGAGACGAAGAGCACTTTCCTGCCCGACAGCCCGGCGGCCTTCAGAAATCCGGCGAAGAGCCTCGTCTTCGGTGATTCCATCGGGACATTCTCCACGATGACGACCCTTTCTTCTCCGCCTTTATCGGCCAGGGCCGATTTCAGAGCGAGTCTCTTGACCTTCTTGGGAACGGAGAACCCGTAATCCCTCGGCTTCGGGGGGAAGACCACTCCGCCACCCCTCCAGATCGGCGAGGAGCGCATGCCGGCCCTCGCCCGTCCGGTACCCTTCTGCCTGTAGGGCTTGATGGTGCTGTAGCTGATCTCGCCGCGCTCCTTGGCGTTGGCCGATCCGATCCGCCTGTTCGCCTCGTACATGCGCACGGCGTCGTACAGCACCGACCGGTTCACCGGACCGCCGAAGAGCGATTCGGGAAGGTCCACCTTGCCCTTCAGGTCACCGTTGAAATCATATAGATTAGCGCTTGCCATCTCTCTTCCTCATGCTTACCCCTGCTTCGCGGGCGTGGCTGTCAGCCTGAGGATAGTGTTCCTCGAGCCGGGAACCGCGCCTTTGACGAGCAGGAGGTTGTTTTCCCTGTCGACTTCGACGACCTTGAGGTTCTTTACGTGATTGTTGGCGTGTCCCATGCGGCCGGCCATCCTCGTGCCCTTCATGACGCGGCTCGGCCAGGCCGCACTTCCGATCGAACCGGCTGCCCTGTGCACCTTGTTGACGCCGTGGGAGGCCTTGCCGCCTCCGAACCCGTGGCGCCTCATGACACCCTGGAATCCCTTGCCTTTCGACTTGCCGGAGACATCGACCGTTTCGGCATCCGCGAAGATGCCGACGTCGATGAGCTGACCGGGCTCGAAGGCCGACGGGTCGTCCACCCTGAATTCCTGGATGTGGCGGTAAGGCGGCAGCCCGGCTTTCCGGAAGTGCCCCATCTGCGGCAGGTTAGAGAGGGAGTGCCTGACTTCGCCGAACGCGATCTGCACCGCGTTGTAACCGTCGGTCGCCTCCGTCTTCACCTGCACCACAGGACACGGGCCCGCCTCGATCACCGACACGGGAACGACTGCCCCCTTGTCGTCGAAGATCTGGCTCATCCCGATTTTCCTGCCGATCAACCCTATCATCTCATCCTCCGAATCAGACTTTGATCTCGATATCCACTCCGGCGGGAAGATCGAGCTTCTGCAGGGCGTCAACGGCTTTCGGGGTAACGTTGGTTATCCAGATGAGCCTCTTGTGCACCCTGATCTCAAATTGCTCCCGCGACTTCTTGTTGACATGCGGCGAGCGGAGAACGGTATAGACAGTCCGCTTGGTCGGAAGAGGAATCGGGCCGGATACTTCCGAGCCGGTCCTCCGTGCGGTCTTAACTATCTCCTCGGCGCAGCGGTCCAGCATTGAATGTTCGAATGCTTTCAGCTTGATCCTTATGTTCTGACCATCCACCGGGCAAACCTCCAACCCGCTATGCTATTCTATTATCTCGGTCACGACTCCCGCGCCGACGGTCCTGCCGCCCTCGCGGATCGCGAACCGAAGTTCCTTCTCCATCGCTATCGGCGTGATGAGCTCGATGTACAGCTCCACATCATCGCCGGGCATTACCATCTCGGTCCCCTCGGGAAGCGTCGCCACTCCCGTCACATCCGTCGTCCTGAAGTAGAACTGCGGACGGTACCCGTTGAAGAACGGCGTGTGACGGCCGCCCTCTTCCTTCCTCAGAACGTACACCTTGCCCCTGAACTTCAGGTGTGGAGTGACCGATCCCGGCTTCGCCACGACCATCCCGCGGTCCAGGCTGTCCTTGTCCATCCCGCGAAGCAGCAGACCCACGTTGTCCCCAGCCATACCCTCGTCGAGCAGCTTGCGGAACATCTCCACTCCAGTGACCACCGTCTTCTGCGTGGGCCTGATACCGACTATCTCCACGTTGTCGCCCACGTGCACCACCCCGCGCTCGATACGCCCCGTGCCTACCGTTCCGCGCCCCGTGATCGAAAACACGTCCTCGATAGGCATAAGAAACGGCTTCTCTATGTCACGCTCAGGCGTAGGTATGTAACTGTCGATCGCGTCCATCAGCTCCCAGATGCTCTTTACTTCCTCGCTGTCCGCATCGTCGCTCTCAAGCGCCTTCAGCGCGCTCCCCCTGATGATCGGGATCTCGTCGCCGGGAAAATCGTACTCGCTCAGCAGCTCCCGCACCTCAAGCTCCACCAGGTCCAGAAGCTCCGGATCGTCGACCATGTCCACCTTGTTCATGTAGATCACCAGGTACGGCACGTTCACCTGCCGCGCCAGAAGGATGTGCTCCCTCGTCTGCGGCATCGGTCCGTCCGCGGCCGATACCACCACGATCGCCCCGTCCATCTGCGCCGCCCCCGTGATCATGTTCTTGATGTAGTCGGCGTGCCCCGGACAGTCCACGTGCGCGTAGTGCCTCTTGTCCGTCTCGTACTCCACGTGCGCCGTAGCGATCGTGATACCGCGCTCGCGCTCCTCGGGAGCCTTGTCGATCTGATCGAACGGCACATACGTAGCCTGGCCCCTCGATGAGAGATGCTTCGTTATCGCCGCCGTCAGCGTCGTCTTGCCGTGATCGACGTGCCCGATCGTCCCGACGTTCACATGGGGCTTCGTACGTTCAAACTTCTGCTTGGCCATCCGGCTTCCTCCTTCTAGGGCCTCGCTCCGGCTTCAGGCCGGGCGGGCTTTCACGATACTCTCTCAGGCCAGGCCTCTCACCCTGCCCTGAAGCTGCGCGACCATCTCTCCGGGCACCTGGTCATAATGTGAAAACTGCATACTGTAAATCGCCCGCCCCTGCGTCAGCGAACGCAGAGTGGTCGCGTAGCCGAACATGTCGGAAAGGGGCGCCCTCGCCGATACGACCTGCGTATCGCCGCGCTGTGACATCCCTTCGACTTTTCCTCTACGCATATTGAGATCGTTCATGACGTCTCCGATGTACTCGATGGGCAGGACCACCTCGACGTCCATGACCGGCTCCAGGAGGACCGGTCCGGCCCTCTTGACCCCGTCGCTGAAAGCCATGCTTCCCGCGACGCGGAACGACAGGTCGCTGGAGTCGACCTCGTGGTATGAGCCGTCGATCAGCGCCACCTTCACATCGACTATCGGGCAGCCGTTGACCGGACCGCTCGCCATCGCCTCCCGGACGCCGTCCTCTACGTATGGCACGAACTGCTTCGGGATCGGAGCCCCGCGCATCCTGCTCTCGAAGGCGAACCCCCCGCCGGGATTAGGCTCGATCTCGATGACAACATGCCCGTACTGGCCCTTGCCGCCGCTCTGGCGGACAAAACGCCCCTCGGAACGTGCCTTCTTCGTGATCGTCTCCTTGAAGGCGACCTGGGGCCGTCCCACGTTCGCGTGGACGTTGAACTCCCTGAACATCCTGTCGACAAGGATCTCGAGGTGCAGTTCGCCCATTCCCGATATGAGCGTCTGGCCCGTATCCTGATCCACCCTCACCAGGAAGGTAGGGTCCTCGTCACTGAGCCTTCTGAGCGCGTCCGAGAGCTTCATCTCATCGGCCTTCGTCTTCGGCTCGATAGCGACCGAGATGACCGGCTCCGGGAAATTCATCATCTCCAACTGGAGAGGATGCTTGGTATCGCACAGGGTGTCGCCCGTGGCCGAATGCTTCAGGCCCACGATCCCCACTATATCTCCGGCGGATATCTCGCTCATCTCCTCGCGCTTGTTGGCGTGCATGAGAAGCGCCCGCCCGATGCGCTCTTTCTTCTTGTTCGTGGCGTTCACTACATGAGATCCCGCCTCTACCGTCCCGCTGTATACCCTGAGGTAGTGCAGCAGGCCGACGTACGGGTCGGTCATGACCTTGAACACAAGGGCGGAGAAAGGCGCCTTCGGATCGGCCTTTCTCTCCTCCTCCTTCTTGGAGAA
>Ga0315536_1001803_pt1 | contig 10555 bp, 8 predicted proteins | sample SalMarSW160230MG_FD_203093 | JGI IMG/M metagenome (GOLD analysis project Ga0315536, IMG submission 203093) | Salt marsh sediment microbial communities from the Plum Island Ecosystem LTER, Massachusetts, United States - Salt Marsh Sediment SW1602-30 ... | reverse complement strand
AAAGCATTTTATCAACAGAATTACTTCCACCAAGGCAAACCATCTCTGTAGGGATTTTGAGGTTTGTCGTTCACGGAAGCTTCCGGTTTTATAGAGACTTATTGTGAACCACTTTACCGGATTCGCGGAATGGAGCGCAGGCCGTGAACGTCCCCATCCACCGAAAGGGGAAAGTGGCGATGCCAACAACACTGCATAGATACCCGACAACTATCCGGGCGCTCTCTCAGGCCGCCGTGCTGGGGATTGCCCTGCTGCTGAGCGGGTGTGTGCTGCCTTTTTCGACTCTTAATACGCCCTCCGGTTTGTATACCACCGACATCACCTATTCGGAGATTCAGGTGACCTGGAGCGGTTTCGATACCTCCGACGTGGTGCTGGAGGTAGAGCACTCGACGGACGGCATCGCCTGGACGCAGGTGGGCCTGGTCAACCCTGGGCAAAGCTCGTTCATCGATGGGAACCTCGACTGCGGCACGACCTACTTCTACCGGGTGCGCGCTCGCAGCACGAATGGCGTGGAGCAGTCTGGCTATTCGCCGGTGTTCAGCGGCACGACCGAAGTGTGCCTGCCCAACGTCGCCTCGCCCATCTCGCCCACCTCCGCCGTCGAGACTCCCACCCCCACCTTCACCTGGCGGGCGGCGAATTCGGCGGAGTCGTACCGGCTGACCATCAACGGGGCGTCCGGCACGGTGTTTGAGGACGACTACAGGGCAGACGAGATCTGCGTGGGCGACCGCTGCACGGCTACGCCTGACATCGAGCTTGAGCGGGGCACGTATAGCTGGCTGGTCGTGGCGTTCGATGGCGCAGGGAACCAGACGACCAGCAGCACGATCCGGATCGACGTCGACGTCCCGGCACCGCCCACGACGCCCTCCCTGATCTCGCCGTCCGGCACGGTGACCACCAGAACCCCCACCTTCACCTGGGATGTGGTTCCGGGCGCGACCTGGTACTATCTGCAGGTCAATGGGGCGGATAACACGCTGATCGGCCAGTGGTATTCCGCCCTCGACGTGTGTCCGGGTGAGATCTGCGCGCTGACGGTGACCAGGCCAATCGATAACGGCACGTATACCTGGTCGATGCAGGCCCGCAACTCGATGGCCGACAGCCCGTTCAGCAGCACGCAGCGTTTTACCATCGATGCCGAGCTGGCCGAGCCGCCGGGAGCCGCCTCCCTGATCGACCCGCAGGGCACGGTCGATACCGGCCAGCCCACCTTCCGCTGGGACGCCGTCGAGCGGGCGACGGCCTACAACCTGCTCATCGACGGGCCGGAGGGCCCCCTGATCCGCGAGGCGTACTCGGCCCAGGAGATATGCGTGGGCGGGACGTGCTCCGTCACGCCTGAGATCGCGCTGGCCGAGCTTGACTACACCTGGCAGATTCAGGCCCAAAACAGCTACGGCGACGGGCCGTTTAGCGACCCGCTGGCTTTCACCGTCAACATACCCACCCCACCCCCCGCGCCGGTGCCGACCTCCCCCAGCTCGCAGATCACGGCGATGCTGCCCCGCTTCTACTGGAACGTGGCGGCGGAGGCCACCGACTACCAGCTGCAGGTGTATCGAGGCGATGACCGGGTCATCGACAAGACCTACAGTGCCTCGGCGATCTGTGACACGAGCCAGTGCTCCGCTCTGCCCGAAGACGTCCTACTCACCCAGGCGGACTACCGCTGGCGCGTGCGGGGCCGCAACCAGAACGGCGATGGCCCCTGGAGCTATTACCTGACTTTCAACGTGTTTATCACCGACATACCGCGTGTGCCGGATATCTTCTACCCTGAGGGTGACATCACTGATCGCCGTCCGACCTACTCCTGGGACGCGGTCGACGGGGCCGACGAATACCAGATCGACGTGGACGGCCCCTCCGACACCAGCTTCTCACGCTGGTACGATGCGGATGACGTGTGCTCCGGCAACGTGTGTGAGGTCGACCCCGACGAGACGCTCGATTACGATGACTACACCTGGCGGGTGCGCGCCCGCAATGAGGGTGGCACCAGCGACTGGAGCGAGGAGTTAGATTTTGAGGTGATCCGGGGGACGCCAGACACGCCCAGGCCGCGCCAGCCAAGCGGCACGGTCGACGACAACACCCCGCAGTTCCGCTGGGACCCCGCCGATGGGGCTGTCGACTACCAGTACTATATACGTGAACACAACTCCCATGATGAGGTACACACGTCGCAGTGGTATCATGCGAATGCGATTTGCGACAGGGATAAATGCACGGTATCCCTGCCTGATAGAGATGCCCTGTCCAACGGTGGTTATGAATGGCGGGTGCGCGCCCGCAACGATCATGCCACCGGCGACTGGAGCAGTTACCTGGACTTCACGGTCGACCACTGATTGGGGTCTGTCAATCCGCCCTGGGGCGGCTGGCTGACCGCCGACTGGCTGTTCATATTTTGATGGTAGATACGAGGGAAGATAGTTATGTTACGAATACAAAGGCGCTTTATACCCCTGACCCTTCTGACGCTGGTCGGCCTCAGCCTGGCCGCGCTGGCCGCGCCGGGCAAATCCCAGGCCGCGCAAACCTGGATCGCCAGGGTCACCAGCGATTGCAGCTCGGTTGACATCGAGCTTTCGACCGTCTATCTCTACAACGACGAGCACGGGCGCGACTACTTCCGCATAATCGTCTTCGAGAGCACGGGCGTCGAGCAGCTTGCCAACTTCGACGCCTACATCCGGCGGGAGAACAGCCCGACCTACTGGCGCACCGGCCCGCTGCCCGGCACTCCGGAGGACGGCTTATACCACATCGAGATATGGGACATCGACGACGATGGCACCCGGATTCGCAAGCTGGACGACGTGTTCCACGAGTGCCACACCGGGGCCACCTGGCGGCGTGGTGACGAGGAGGAGCACAACAAGTCGGGCGACGAAGACGACGACGATGACGAAGAAGACGAGGAAGAGCGCGAGGAGCGGGAAGAGTTTCTCGAACAGTATCCCGCGCCGCCCAACACCGAGGTCACCTGCAAGGCGATCGTCCCGGTGACCACCGCCAACCCCGCCCCTGAGGACGGTGTGGTGATGGTCGTCTGGAGCTACGGGACAGGCCCCTTGAACACCCAGTACCACGAGGCGACCATCCAGATGGCGGCGGGCGACTACCTCGCCGACTACCCGGTGAGCGTGCCCTGCGGGGTATACGTCATGGCCTACTACCAGCCCTTCAGCACCAATGAGCACTACTTCCTGGCGTCCCAGTACGCGCCAGACCAGTACGGCTCGGTGCCGAACGAGGACCTGGACAGCCCGTCCTACTACACCCACTTCCCGGAGCTGCCGCCGCCCGCCGAGGCGAGCGAGGCGGTCGTGACCGTGACGCCGTAGGCGGGATACCTTTCTCAGCCAAAAAACGCGCCGCCGGATTTGCTGCCCGGCGGCGCGTTGTCGTTATGGGAGGCTGTCGGCGCTACTTCTTCCCTTTTTTCTTTTTCTTCCCGCTGGCCTTCTTGCTGGCGGGGGCTTCCTGCTCGGCCTCCACCGGGTTGATGCGCAGCGTGCGCGGCTGGTAATTCAGCGCCCAGGACAGCGTCTCCACCAGCGTGGAGAGCGTTTTCACCTCCGCCCACCAGCCGTCGTCGCTCTCGACGATCGTCCACGAGCCGGAGAGCGTGCTCGTCTTGAACAGCATCTCGTTGACCGCGTCCTGGTAGGCTTCGCGCCGCTCCGGGCTGTTCCACACCGCCGAGGGGAACTCCCACACCTGGTATAGCACGCCCTCCTCGCCCTCATCCTGCTGGAGGCGTTCGTCCAGGCTGGCGTGCAGCCAGAACTTGACGACGATCGTGCCGAAGTCCGCCACCTGCCGCTCGAACGAGTTGATCTCACGCAGCGCGCGCGCCCAGCCCTCGTCGCTCAGGTGGCCGCTCACCCGGCTTACCAGCATCTCCCGGTACCAGCTTCCGTCGAAGATTCCGATCTTTCCACGCGGTGGCAGCCTGCGCCAGAAGCGATACAGGTGATGGTGCGCCAGGTCGATCCCGTCCGGGTCGTCGATCGGGTGGACGATGCAGGTGTGGGGATCGAGGTTCTCTGTGATGCGCAGGATCAGGTCGTCGGCGCTGATCGAGTCCGGCCCTTCGAAGACGACCAGCGCGGGCCGGTTCTGCGCCCGGACCTGCTGGCTCAGCTCCTGAAGCTGTAACTGGTACAGCGCCACGTCTCTGACGTATGTCTCCCGGTCGAGCGACTGGGATAAATCTACCGAATCGAGCATAACCCCACCTTTAGAGGATGGATTCGGCGGCCTCCATTGCTTTGCGAATGTCGTCTGCGATCGAGTCGTCAGCCCCTTCGGGCGTGGGCCGGTTGTCGCCCAGGCGCGCTTCGAGCCGGGCGGCCACCGTCTCAAGCACCAGGTTTCGCGCGTACCAGCGCGAGGTCGCCGGAACCAGCGTCCAGCGCCCCCACTTCGAGTCGGTGCGCTCCAGCATCTCCTCGACCGCCACCAGGTACTCGTTGTACTTCTTGTGATGCTTCCAGCCGTCGGGGTGCGCCAGGCCGCCCTCCGCCGAGTCCTGCCTGCGCTTTTTGGCCCGGCGCTTCTGCTTCCCCTGGCTCAGGTGGAACCAGAACTTGACGATCGTGACGCCGTCGTCGGCCAGTGACTGCTCGAACTCGTTGATGTCGCGGTAGGCTTTGCGCCAGGCCATCTCGCTGGCGAGTCCCTCCACCCGCTCGATCAGCACCCGCCGGTACCAGCTCCGGTCGAAGATCGCCATCTCGCCGTAGGCCGGGGTGTTCAGCCAGAAGCGGCGCAGCCAGGGATAATCCTCCTCGGCTCCCTGCGCGGCCTGGGTGGTATGCAGCCGGAAGCGGCGCGGGTCCAGTCCGTTGGTCAGGGCGTGGATCGCCCCGTTGGTGCCCGATCCGTCCCAGCCCTCGAACACGACCAGCGCGGTGACCTTGTGATCGGCGCACGCGCCCTGCAAGGCGCGCAGCCTGCGTTGTAATCCGGGCAGCCTTGCCTCGTAGTCCGCTCTACTCAGCTTTTTGGTTAGATCGACCTTTTCGAGCATCGGTCGTCTCCGTCATCATCACAGAATGCTGATCGCCAGCGCCAGATTGCGCCGCGTCTCCGGCGCGATAGCACGCTCCCACGTCGTGGGGAAGGTGGCGATCAGGCGCTCGATCTCAAGCTCTCGGTTCTCAAGGTAGGCGACGATCCCCCCGATGTCGGGCTGGTCGCTGCCCCCGTTCCGGCTCTTCTGCCGCTTCCCGGCGCTTTTTAGGAGCTTTTCCATGTCCTCCCGCAGGTGGCGCTGGGTCACGTCGGCGTCATGCAGCGCGCCCAGGTGATCCTGCACCGCGACCAGCGCCTCGATCACCGGCTCGACCTCCGGGCCAAGCACCTCCTGGAAAAACTCCAGCGTATAGCGCAGCCGCTTGGCATCGATCCGCAGCTCGTGATAGAGCGTGATCGACGCCCCGCGCAGCAGCGGCTCGTAAGCGCGGATCGTCTCGTACTGCTGGTAGATCACACGGGGGATCGCATACTGCACCCGCTGCTGGCCCGCCGCGTCGTCCGCATCCAGGCTGCCCAATCCCCGCGTGCCGACAAAATGCCCCATCAGCTCGACAAATTCCTGGTAGCGGCCCCCATCCAGGTAGGCCAGCATTTTCTCCCGCGCGCGCCGATAGCGCTTCTCCCAGTACGCCAGCGGGATGTCAAGCTCTCCCTGGTGCTCTGCGGGCAGCTCTGCTAGGTAGGCCTGCACGTTCTCCATGAAAATGTCCAGGTCGCGCACCCGGCCTAATGTCCTGCCGGCGCGCTGCATGCCGCGCCGAATCTGCCGAGCAATATCCCGCTCGTAATAAGGGGCGAACAGGCATAGCGCCGCGCGCATCCGGCGGGTCGCCACCCGCATCTGGTGCAGCACCTCGATGTCCTCGCCCAGCCGGGTGCCCGGCTCCTCAAGCAGCATCCGCCGGTACTGCACCCGCAGGATCTTCCGCCCGGCTTCGCTCATCAGGTCGCCGGGTTTGACTCCGGGAGGCGGGACGAGCGCGGCGGCGTCCCCCCCGGCTTCGACCACCACCTGCGGCCTGAAATAGATCGGGATGCCGAACAGGGCGTTCCACAGGTCGGCCTTCTTCATGGCGCGCGCCGCGTCGATGTCGGCCTGCGGCCCATAGACCGGGATGTGGATCGCGTCCGGGTTGGCCTCCACCGGGCCGAGCTGGCTGGACTGCGTCTTTGAGTAATCCAACCCGTCGGCCAGCCGCACCAGCGCGGCGAGCGCCAGCGCCACCGGCTGCTGTTCGTCGGGCAGGGCGAGGTAGGCCGGGGCGGCCTCCAGGCGCGGGGCCTGCCAGCGTTTACGGTGGAAGGCGGCGCAGACAGCGATCAGCGTCCGCTCTTCGTCACCCACGTCGGCGAGCGGCTCCTCGAGCAGGATGTCCCGCCCCCGGGTGTGGTGGCGTGCTTTGCCGCCCGCCCGCCCGATGTCGACCGCCAGCCCCGCCCGGTAGGCGACCTCCCGGTACGAGGAATCCAGCGTGTGGGTGGGCTGTGTCAGGTCAAACAGCGCCTCCGCCAACCCGGCCACCTGCTGCGCGTGCGCCATGTCGACCTCGTGTCGGAGGCACAATGCTTCCAGCGTGAGCGGGCTGGCGCTGCCGTTCGGCTCGCCCGGCACCGCCTGTTCTACCGGCGGGTAGACGGCCTCACCGGGCAGGTCGCCGTCGATCCCCGGCTCCTCGATTCCCTGAGCGGCCTCGGCAGCCTGGGCGGCGTCGGCCAGCACCTCGTCCGGGAATATCGCCAGGCCCTGCTGCGAGAACGACTGTAGCCAAAGCTCGATCGTGCGCGCCGTCAGGTCTACCTCCTCGGCGATCTGCTCCGGAGTCAAACCCGCGTCGTCGCCCAGCACAATTTTTGCCCGCCGCGACAGCATCACCTGATCCTGTTCTGCGATGGCAGTCAGGATGGCGCGCTGCCCGGCGGTCAGCTCTTTGACCATAGTTTCCTCCTCCAGCACCGGTCAAAGCTGCCCGCATAAGCCCCGCTGGGGCGTTATTCGCCCGACGGTGCCTCCCCCGCGCTCGTTTCCTCCGCGTACCCTTGACCCCCGGCCTGGCCGGGGCCTTCGGCATAGCCGCCTTCAGCACGGCTGTCCTCGCCATAGCCGGAGCTTTCCACCCGCCAGTCTCCTGCACCGGGGAGCGGCGGCTGGGTGGGCTTCATGTCGGCGATGACGTGCTTGATCTGCTCTTGTAGGTCCGAGAAAACGGCGTGCATCGAGCGGTTGGCGTCGATGCAGTGGAACCCGTAGTCGTCGGAGATCGCGTCGAACTGATCCTGGATGCGCCGCTGGTATTCGACGAAGCTGGCGTAGTAATCCCGGCCCGGCAGAAAGTCCATCCCGGATTCCCAGTAGTCAAACCCGCGCGAGTTCAGCACATGGGCCGAGAGCGTGTGCACGTCCGCTTCCAGGTAAAAGACGATGTCCGGGACCAGCGCGAAGCTGAACAGGTTGCGCAGCCAGTAGGGGTCGGCCCCGCGCACCAGCGCCCGCGTGATGATCGAGTAGATGTAGCGGTCAGTCAGCACGATGAACCCGGCGCGCAGGGCGGGCAGGATTTCGTGTTCGAGCCGGTCGGCAAAGTCCGTCGCGTAGAACAGGTTCATGGTGGTGTCGCCCAGCGTGTGCCCCTGCATCGCGTCCCGCAGGCCCTTGCCCGCCAGCTTACCCCGCTTCAGCGCGCTGGTTGCCACGGCGTAGCCTTCGTTTTCCAGCCATTCGCGCAGCAGCGCGATCTGGCTCGACCGCCCCACGCCGTCCGGCCCTTCCAGCACGATCAGACGGCCCGGAATGTTCTTGGCCTGGTCGGCCAGCAGGTTGTACCCGTAGAAAGATGCCTGTCTTTTCATATCGTTTCCTGCCCTCTGAATTTATCTTTCAGATACCGTCCGTGCAGGCCTTCCTGTGTGAGCACTTCGCGCCAGCCGCTCGGATCGGCTCTCAGCACGTTCGTCAGGTGCGGCGCGACGATCTTGCGCACCTCGTCCTGCTGCTCCAACAGCGGGCGGTTGGCGTCGATGACCGTCAGGTCAAACTCATCGACCATCCGGTCATACTCGTCCAGGATGCGTGCCTGGAACAGCCGAAAGCTCTCGTAGGGGTCGTCGCTCAGGCCGAGGTCCAGCCCGGCCTCGTAGTATTTCAGGTTGGGGCGGCCCGTCAGGATGCGCCTTAGCGAGACCTGGAGCGGCACCCGGAAGTAAAAGGAAATCGTCGGGCGGATCGCGAAGCTGTAGAGCATGCGCACGTATTTTCGGTCGATGCCGCGCGCCACGTCCCGGCCAAAGGCGGTGAACATGTAGCGGTCGGCGAGCACGATCGCCCCCGCCTTGAGCGCGGGCAGCATCTGGCGCTCCATCCGGTCGGCGAAGTCGGCGGCGTGGATCATCGAGAAGGTGAGCGGGCTTAACAGCTCCTTCCGTTTGCCGCGCCGCGTCACGTCCCCGACGATCGGCGAGGAGTTCCACTCGCTGAAGGCCACCAGGTAGCCCTCGGCCAACAGCCATTTACGGAGTAAGTCCAGTTGAGTGCTCTTTCCAGACCCGTCGATCCCCTCGACAATAATCAGCTTACCGGGGAGGGTCTGCCCATCTGGTAAAGTTGCCATCCATAACCTCCTGATAACTCACGTCAACCCAGGAGCTTGTTCGAGCGCGCCACCGGGTTTGTTATGATGATGGGATGTGTCCACCTGCGTCGTATTGAGCAAAAGAAAGAGGCGGGTACGCTATCCAGGCCTGGAGTGAATTGAAGGTGGGATAGAGTTAACGCCGTATGCTCTGATTGTATCATAACCCGCGGTGGTGACATAATACAGGTGCGAGGGGGCGCGGCACCCGGTCTCTCCGCCCAAAACTTGTAGCGGCCTCCCCCCGACCCTATACTTGGGACTGCCTGAGCCGTAGTGTGTATACTCTACATCAGGCGTTCTGATATGACGGGCAGAAATGCTGTTTTCGAGGGAGGAAGTAACGGTATGTCGGAATCACCAAACAGACGTGACGACCGCTCGCTTGCCACGCTGGACGAGCGGGTAGGCGCTTTTCGAGGGCTGTACGACCGGATCATTCTTTCCTGGCAGCTCTTTTGGGATAAGCGGGTGGGCCTGCTGCCCAAGCTGATCCCGATCTTCGCTTTGATTTACGTGATCTCGCCCATCGACCTGCTCCCCGCTCTGGCGTTAGGCCCGCTTGGTATGGTGGACGACGCCAGCGTGGTCGCCCTGATGCTGGCCCTGTTTGCCGAGGTCGTTCCGCACGACATCGTGGAGGAGCACATGCGGCGGATCAGAGGCGGATCTCAGGGCAGCTCCTATAGTGACGACGACGTGATTGACGGCGAGGTGATCGAAGAGTAACGGTCGGCCCGCGCGTATCGGGCCGTCCAGAGGGGAGCGGCGATGTTCTCCGGCCTGCGGGCCAGGCTGCTCGTATCATATACGGCGGTGATCGCGCTGATGTTGTGCGCGGTGTCCTTCGCCCTGCTGCTCATCCTGCGTGACAACCCGATCACGGCGCGCCAGCAGTACCAGGTGCTCGCCACCATCGCCCGCGCCACCACCCCCTTTGTCGAGGGTGCCCCGGAGCAGGTCGACCGGCGGCTGGCGCAGATCGCGGAGGCGAACAACATCCGGGCGCTGCGGGTGGGCGAGGGCGGCGTCGTCCTGTTCGACAGCGCCGGGGCGCTGCCGGTCGGCCAGCCGGTCGCCCTGCGCCCTGTCTCACAGGGTGTGCTGCCGCGCGGCACCTACCGTGACGAGTCGGGCCGCCGCTGGATGTACGTGGTCTTCTCCCTGCGCGGGGCCAGCGCCGAGGTGGGCCGGATCGTCTACGCCACCCCAACCCCCTCCTTTGCCGTGCTCAACGTCATGGAGGAGACGCTGCTCGGCCCGCTGTTTCGCATCGGCCTGGGCAGCCTGATCGTCTCCTTTGTGCTGGCGGTCTTGATCGCCAGCTCGGTCTCGCGCCCGCTGCGCCGTGCGGTGGGGGCCGCCCATGCCATCGCCGAGGGCGATTACACCCAGCAGGTGCCGGAGCGCGGCCCGCGTGAGGTGCGCGAGCTGGCCGAGGCGTTCAACCACATGGCCGGGCAGGTGCAGCAGTCCCACCAGATGCAGCGTGACTTTCTGGCGAACGTCTCCCACGAGCTGAAGACCCCGCTGACCTCGATTCAAGGCTTCTCCCAGGCGATCCTCGACGGGGCCGCCGCCGAGCCGGAGCGCGCCGCCCGCGTGATCCACGACGAGGCCGGGCGGCTGCATCGGCTGGTCGAAGACCTGCTCGACCTGGCCCGGATCGAGTCCGGGCAGACCCCGCTGCGCCGCGAGTACGTCGACCTCCAGGCGCTGTTGGATGGCATCCTGAGTGGGTTCGCCCTGCGGGCCGGGGAAAAATCGATCACGCTCGCCCACCAGGTCGCCGACCTCCCCCGCCTGACCGGCGACAACGACCGGCTGGCGCAGGTCTTTACGAACCTGGTCGACAATGCCCT
>Ga0315536_1001800_pt1 | contig 10563 bp, 10 predicted proteins | sample SalMarSW160230MG_FD_203093 | JGI IMG/M metagenome (GOLD analysis project Ga0315536, IMG submission 203093) | Salt marsh sediment microbial communities from the Plum Island Ecosystem LTER, Massachusetts, United States - Salt Marsh Sediment SW1602-30 ... | reverse complement strand
GATACCGGCGCACGCGCGCTTCGCGCTATCACCGAGGAGCTGATGGTCGATTTAATGTATCGGTTGCCTGAGGAGTCCAGCCCCGCAAAATACATAATCACTGAGAAAATCGTCGATCGAAAAGCAGACCTCGCCACGGCTAAACACAAATCCGCAAAAAAAGAATCGGCGTGAGTTCGGAGTAATCGGTCTGCTATATTCCTGAATCCTCGTCTTTAATTACCGCTAAACGGATGTCGGCTGCGTCGCTTCGGGCCAATGCCGCCAGCGCGTATTGCGCATCGCAATAGGCAACGTCTTTGTCAATACGCAGTGTGATGGTCCTGCTTTCAGAAGGGAGCGTTTTCAGGCGTTTGTTTATAAGCTCGGCAAGCTTGTCCGTAACCTCATCGTAGCCGGCAGCCGTGACCTTTTCAGGGCCGACCGCAAATTCACTCATCGCTCCGTTGGTTTTTATAACGGTGACCGTCGCAGATGCCGATTGTTTCTCGATAACGTTACGGGCGTTCTCGCAGCCCGTCGGCACCGTGACGGGAAAGTTCTCCGCTTCGATGAATTTGCAGACCACCGCGAAAAATATTATCAGCAGAAACACGATGTCAATGATGGGCGTCAGGTTGAACGTCAGCTCATTGTCGGAGTTTACATTTATGATTCTCGAACGCATCAGCGTTAATCCTGCGATTGCTGCTGTTGTTTAATCTGTCCAGCTCTTTTGGCCGGTATCTCACGAATGGCGGGTTTTACTCCTGAATTGCTGACGCCTTCCAGCCGCTTGCGCAATATACGTCTGACCTGTGCCAGAATCTCCTCACCCTGCGTCATTGCCTCATTGGCTATTGTCTCGATTCGATTGCGAAATATGCCATATACCGCTAATGCCGGAATCGCGATTAGAAGCCCCCAGAACGTCGTCACAAGAGCGACCGATATCCCCGCAGCCAGCTGGACCGGCTGGGGCTGGCCCCCCGCGGCCACCATCGCGTTGAAGAGCTGTATCATCCCGATTACCGTCCCGAATAGACCGACCATCGGCGATACGTTGCCAATCAGGTTTACCCACTCTATCCGCCGCATAAGCGATACCGCCTGGTCCTGCACCGATTCGAACATCGTCTCCCGCATCCTGAACCAGTCGTCAACTCCCTTGGCAATCGCCCTAGAAACCGCCGTGCCGAGGATGTCATCTCTTTGACCTATTTCAGCCACCAGCCGTTTAAGCTCCGCTTCCTGTGCGAGTCGTCTTATCTGTTCTGCTGCATCGGCGGGCAGCAGGGTCTTTCGCCGAATGGCCAGACAATACTCGGCCGCGAGATAAACCATCACAAAAGACATCGGCACTAAAACGAACCAGACAATCGGCCCCCCCGATATCACAAACTGCTCCAGAAGCGTTCGTTCCTGTCCGGCCTGCACCTCCTTTGACGCAAGTCCCCCTCGCGTCATTGTGAATATAATCCAGCCGACTATTGCCAGCAGCAGCAGTAAAAAAACACCTTTTATCAAAAGCCGTTTATGCACCGTCACCTCCCGCCGGGAATATCCCCGTCGTTGACAATCACAAACTCACCGCCGCTTTCTCTCGCAATCCTTTCGAGCGTGCGTCTGTCCTGCTCGCCGGGCCAGAAGCCAATCGTGTTGATTTGCGTTTTGGGCGCGAAACTTCTCTGCGTTATTATAATCCGGTGCGTAAATTGCGTCGAGTCCTGCTCGTCCAGCTCGAAACCGTCGGTTAGAAAATATATTACCGAAGGCCCGACTCCTGTTTCATCTCGAACCTTCACCGCCTTTTGTATTGCATCGAATGCGTTGGTCTCACCCGCCGGCCTGAGCGAATCGATAAAGCTATATGCATCTTTTTTGGTCTTGTCGCTCGCCCGCGACATTTTCCCGTCCCCCAAATCCCGCACGCTGCCCGCGCCGAAAGCAATCACGGCAAAATACTGGTCGGCTTCCAGTCGGTCAATCGACACGATTAGCTCCTCCCTCACCCGCTTCCATAGTCCCTGCATACTGCCGGAACAATCCACGACGTAACAGATTCGCCTGCCCTGTGCCACACTGCCGAAAAATTTCGCGGTTTGGCTAAACTCGTCGAAGTCCCGCAATTTTTGTGCTTCGTTTTCAGCCGTTGAAAACGTCGGGGCAAGTCGGGCATCTCCTGATGAAATAGTTTGATAATTGAAATTTGAGATTTGAGAGTTGAGAGTTTGTAGAGTTCTTCCTTTTACCGCTGCGGCAGAGCTTTTTTTGCTGACAACTTTCGGCTTGGGGATAACCGCCGGCGATTGCAGCAGCTTTGTTGCCTGACTGATACTGACCGCCGCTGACGCCTGCTGAACATTCACACTCTGTTGCGAAAATTTAGCCGCTGCGAAAACCGAAAGGACCGCCGCGTGTGCGAAAATCGACACCCCCCACGCACGCAATTTTGTCCCCTGCCTCCTTTTGTTAACCGTTCCCTGGTCCACAAAACCGTGTCCTTATACCAAGACCGCTGCCGATTCCATAACAGCAGTAACTCAAAAACTCAATCTCTTACGTCCACCAGTGACATTCCCGGCGTCATCAGGTTATACACTAATATCGCGTCGCCGTTATGCAGCCGAATACAACCCTGTGAGCCCGGCGTCCCTATCTGCTCCGGGTCCTTTGTGCCGTGAATCGCAAAGCCCGTCCTGCCAACCGCGTCGCCCTCGATACCCTCCAGCGCTATCCACCGCGACCCCAGCGGGTAATCCGGGTCTTCCGGATGGTATGTCTTGCCGCTTATCGGGTCGGTCCATATCGGCTTTATCAGCTTGCCTCCTTTTTTGACTCGCCAGCGTCCTGTCGGCGTTTCCATCCCCGCCTTGCCTAATCCCACCTTAAAACTTCTTACGTAAGTATTCTGCAGATACAAATCCATCGTAAACGTCGAGCGATATACTATCGCGTTGAAAGGCCCGTTAATGACCTTCAGTGTCGTCCCGGCCCTGAGCAGCTCCGGCCTGTCGATGCCGTTTATCTGCATCAAAATCTCATAAGGCACGTTATACATATCACCAATTTTAGACAATAAATCACCGGGGCTTACCCTGTAGTCACTGCACAGCTTGTCGCTTGGGAAAACGATACTGCTGAAAAGCCACTTGTCCGATAACGCCGTAAGCTGCTCTTTTACGAACTCACGCTGCTGCCCGCTGGCCATCGGCAATAATTCGTTAAGCCGGTCCCTTGCCTCGATTATCTTCGGCGGCTGCCGGTTCACAAGCTCTATCGCCTCGGCAATGAGTCCCGGGACGGTCTTGTCGGGTTCGGCCGTAATCTCTGTCACCGTGACCTCTGCCGGCTCCGAATCTGAACTAATTGTCTCATTCGGCTCCGGCTGTGGCTCGACGGCGGGCGGTTCAGCCGGCGTTTCCTCTGCGGTTATTTCGACCTGCGCGGGCGGTAAATTCTGCGACGGCTGCGTCTCCCGATGCCGTGATACCATTACATACCCAACTGCCGAAGCGATGCATAATACGACGACCACAACCACAACGTATAAAATCGTGCGAAACCGGGTTGCCCGCTGCTCGTTGAATCCTCCCGGATAAACAGCCATCTTGTTATTCTCCTTCCTTGACTTTTCTGTTCGGTGGCGATTTTTCTGCTGCATCGCCTGCTGCACTGCTGTCATGCTCGAAATACAGGATCTCTTCATCGGTTACCAGAAAATCAACAGGCACATCGTGGTTTGTCACAGGCACCGACTCTATCACCTGTTCGTTGAAAGCAAAACCGCATTTCGAAGCGTGCAAGTCCTTATTGGCGAAAAACCTGTCGTAATACGAGCCCCCGCGGCCTAATCGATTGCCTTGGCGGTCGAAACCCAGCCCGGGCGCCACCACCAGGTTAATTTCCTCGAACGGCACAGGCGCCCCGATTATCGGATTTCGCAGGCCCGCCACGTCCGCCGAAAAACCCGTCTCCAGTGAGTTTATCTGCACGGGTATCATATGTCTTTGCTGCCAGGATACCCTCGGCACCACCACAATCTTGCCTAATTGCCAGGCACAAAGTATCGCCTCCGATGTATCAAGCTCATGCGGCAGCGACAGATACATCATAATCGCAGAAGCGTTTTGAAATTCGGGAGTCGAAATAAGTTTCCGGCAAGCCCTTCGGCTCTTATCTTTGCGGTCTTCTTCCTGTATATTAATCAGGCATTTCTGCAATTCCAGCCGTAACTGCGCCTTTTCCATTCAAAGCTCCATTCACCCTTTCCTGCCTGCTTCGCCCGAGAAGCGGGGCGAGCTCGCTGAGTCGTCTTTATCGCCAGCGTCTCTTTGAGTTTTGTTCTCTTTTATCAATCTTTCGAGCTTTTGTAAATAAGTCCGAATATTTTTTTCATATCCCCGCTCCGTAGGCCTGTAATATTGCTTTGGGCCTCCGGGAAGATATTCCTGCTGCACAAACCCTTCGGGGAAGTTGTGCGGATATTTGTAATCCGCACCGAAGCCCATTTTTCTGGCTGCCGCATAGTGACTGTCCTTCAAATGCTTAGGCACAGCTACTATCGGCTGGTTCTGCACATCTCCTGTTGCCTTCCATATAGCCGCAGCCGAGGCGTTGGATTTCGGTGCACACGCCACGTAAATCGCCGCCTGCGCCAGGGCCAGTTGTGCCTCAGGCAAACCCACAAACTCGCTTATCTGGACCGCCGCCGCCGCCAAAACCGTTGCCATGGGGTCGGCATTGCCCACGTCCTCGGCCGCACAAATCGCTATACGCCTCGCTATAAACCGCACATCTTCCCCGCCTGCTATCATTCTCGCAAGCCAGTAAACCGTCGCGTCCGGGTCGCTGCCTCGCATACTCTTTTGCAGGGCGCTGGCCAAATCGTAGTGCGTATCACCCGTCCCGTCGTATTCAATTGTCTTACCCTGAATCGAATCTTTGGCTGTCTGTAAATCAAACGTTATCTTGCCTGCCCCGGGCTTCGTCGAAGGGTCTGCCGTTTTTCGTGCCGATTGCGACAAAACCCCGACCTCCAGCGCCGTCAACGCCTTTCGAGCATCGCCGTCGCATACGGCCGCAAAGTACTTTATCGCCTTTTCATCCGCATCTATATCGTATTTGCCAAGGCCTCTTTCTTTATCGTCTATCGCCCGCTTTAATAATTGCACAATATCATCTTCGTTCAGCGGCTCGAAATAAAACACCGTGCTTCTGCTGATTAAAGGCGAGTTTACGGCGAAAAACGGGTTCTCCGTTGTCGCGCCTATTAATAGCAGAACACCTGATTCCACGTCATCCAGAAGTACGTCCTGCTGTGCCCGGTTGAACCTGTGAATTTCGTCTATGAACAGAACGGTTCGATTTCCGGCCGATGCCAATTGGTCTTTGGCCTCGGCGATTATTTCGCGGATGTCCTTTACGCTGGCCGCAGGCGCGCTTAGATACCGGAACCGGGCCTTTGTCTGGTTTGCGATGACATTCGCAAGCGAGGTCTTGCCTACTCCCGGCGGGCCGTAAAAAATCAAGCTCGACAGGGCGTCGGCTTCGAGCATCCGCCGGAGCAGCTTGCCTTGGCCTATAAAATGCCGCTGGCCCACGAATTCATCTAAGGTCCGCGGCCGCATCCGAACCGCTAACGGCGCAGCGGCCGATATTTTGGCCTGCCTTGCCTCGGCGGAGCCGGGTTCCGACCCGCCAAAAAGCGTCTTTTCGTTCCTGCCTGAAACCATCGGTTCCTATTATACGCCCGGCACTATTTTTGGGTAGAGGTTGTTTAAGTCGATTCGAGAAACGCTTTGAAAAACCTATAGACAAGCCAGGTTCAATGGCTGCTATTCAAAAATAGTGCCGAGTAAAAAATCCTCAATAAATTTACTTGACAGTGCCGAATTGATAATTTAGCTATAGAGCGATTATCAGTACTGATAAACGCTATTGCAACCAGATTGGAGAGATATTATGGAAACCAAGATTCAATTGAAAGAAAAAGACATTCCCCGCCAGTGGTACAACCTCGCCGCCGATTTGCCTACTCCCCTGCTGCCGCCGCTGGGGCCCGATGGCAAGCCCGTTTCGCCCGATATGCTGGCGCCGGTTTTCCCTATGAATCTCATCGAGCAGGAAGTCAGCGCCCAGCGATGGATAGATATACCCGAAGAAATCCTCGATATTCTTTACAGATGGCGGCCTGCGCCTCTTAAACGGGCCGTAAACCTCGAAAAACACCTCGGCACGCCTGCCCGTATCTATTACAAGGACGAAAGCTACAGCCCTCCCGGCAGCCACAAACCAAACACGGCAGTGCCACAGGCCTGGTATAACAAACAATTCGGTATCAAACGCCTCACCACCGAAACCGGCGCAGGACAGTGGGGCAGTGCCCTTGCCTTCGCCTGTGCCCTGTTAGGGCTCGAATGCAAGGTTTATATGGTCCGAATCAGCTTCGACCAGAAACCCTTCAGGAAAATTATGATGCAGGTATGGGGCGCCAATTGCGTTGCCAGCCCGAGCAATGAAACAAACGCCGGCAGGAAGGTCCTCGCTGAAATGCCCGACACCCCCGGCTCGCTCGGTATAGCAATCAGTGAGGCAATTGAGGCGGCCGTAACCGATAAGACAGGCAAAACCCGTTACTCACTGGGAAGCGTTTTGAATCACGTCCTGCTGCATCAGACAATCATAGGCCTCGAAGCCAAAAAACAGCTCGAAATCGCCGGCGAAAAGAAAGTCGATACCGTTATCGGCTGCGCAGGCGGCGGAAGTAACTTTGCAGGCCTTGCCTTCCCGTTCGTCGCAGACAAAATCAACGGCGCAGATATAAAGATTATGCCCGTCGAGCCGACTTCCTGTCCTACGATGACTCGCGGGCCTTTCGCATATGACTTCGGCGACACTGCCTGTACAACACCACTGATGGCAATGTACACGCTCGGACATGCCTTTATACCGCCGCCGATTCACGCAGGCGGCCTGCGATACCACGGTATGGCACCTCTCGTGTGCCAGGCGATTGTCGAAGGCCTTCTTGAACCGAAGGCATACCACCAGAATAAATGCTATCAGGCCGCCCTTACCTGGGCCAGAACCGAAGGCCCTATATGCGCCCCGGAAACCAGCCACGCTATCGCTGCCACCATCGACGAGGCCACGAAAGCCAAGGAAGAAGGCAAAGAAAAGGTCATCCTTTTCAACTACAGCGGCCATGGTCTTATGGACCTTTCCGGATACGATGCCTTTCTCTCAGGAAAACTCACCGATTACGAGTTGCCCCAGAAAGACCTGGAGAAATTCACCGCGCCGCTGAAAGACCTGCCAAAGGCCGAGGCAAGGAAAACCGGAAAATGGTAATTTCTTTGACGCAGCGTTATTAAAAGCAGTAAAGACAGTAAAGATTTTTGAAAATATAGACCGATAAAACAATCGTCTTTAGTGTTGATATGTAAACAATAGCCGTTTTCAAAGAGAACGGGCCGAAAAGCTCGTTTTTTGCTTGCCGCGTGTATTAGTGCAGTTATACTGGTTTTGCTTCTCGGTGTGGTGCCGGGAAAGTAAAATGCGGAAAAATATTAAACTTGTGAGGGTATTTTTTTTAAGGAGATGAAAATATGAGAAAAATATCTTTGGTGGCAGTGGTGATTTTGTTTGGCTCGGTAGCCCCATTATTTGCCCAGGGGGCCCCGGACGGCCAACTCCACGGCAACATTGGCATCACCTATGATACCTTGTATGTGTGGCGAGGTATCCTCGTTTATGGTGCTGATTCCGCCATTCATCCTTTCATCGACCTCGACCTTTTCGGGTCCGGGTTTCATTTCGAAGCAATCGCACATCGCGCCAATGACAGCGGTCACGAAGAAGGTGAAAGATGGGACTACTCACCATATTATGTCGGCGCTCTTAATGTTGACCAACCCTGTGAAATCCGGTATATACTTGGCTACAGATATTTCAACTACCCGGACCTCTCCAGCCACAGGGCATACAATCCTATAACAACGGATACAGGCAGCGTTGACCTTCAGGAATTGTATGCCGGCTTCAGCTTCCCCAACCTGTTCGGTGTTCCGGGGCTCGTCCCAAGCTATGTCGTGCTGAAAACCTGGCCAAGCAACAGCGATACTCTCGTCGGCTGTCGAAATCCCAACGGCGGAACATACGCCGGCTGGGCACATGTATTTATGCTTGATTATGCGATGAAAGTTACAGGCTTCACCGCAGAAACACCTGAGCAAACCATCAATTTCCACGTTGAGACCGTTTTCAATGACGGCGTTGACCCAAGGCCGGCAGGCGGCTATACCGACAGCGACTGGACGCACGTTATGTTTGGCGTCTCGACCGACATCGACCTCGGCAATAACGTCACCTTTACCCCGGCGCTTTATCACCAGATTACCTTTGAGGATAACGGAGCAAAAGGACCGGTTGTTCCTGTCGGCGGCGTCTATCAGGGCATTGCCCCCGACCACGATATTACCTGGGCAAGTGCGACAATAAAGTACAAATTCTGATTTAATCTGATGATTCGGGATTTATAAAGGGCCGGCCTTTGAAAAAAGACCGGCTCTTTTGTTTTTTATCCTCAAAAAACTGCTCTGATTGCCCCTCCAAAGCCGATAAACACCCATATTTGTTATTTCGGGCGCAATCTTAGTGTAAATTGCGAAAGAAAAAAGTGGGGGCATAGGGCTTTTTTTAAGGAGCTATGAGTATGAACTTCAGGGTATTGGGCATATCAGTATTATTATGGGCTATCAGCTGCACCCCCGCTCTCGCACTGGCACCGATGGGGCCTCCCACCGCCACGCTCGAAAAGGGTCAGTTCCTCGTCGGTTTCGATTTTTCCACAAGCCAAACAGACATTGATGTTGATTTGGATAATTCCGCCGGCAGCGAAGTGTATAAGGATGTCCGGTCGAACCTCTTTGCCGCTAATATTGGTTACGGTGTATGTGACGATTGGGAAGTATTCGCACGACTCGGAGTCACTAATCTTGAATACGACGACGTTGTTGAATCTGATGGCGAAACTACATCAGCCGACCCACTCTTTAGTGGGGACTACGGTTTTCTCTTCGGTCTCGGCACAAAGGTAACCTGGGCAAAACAGGAAAACATCGACTGGGGCGCCCTGTTCCAGATTCACTGGCTTAATTCCGAGGATTCAGGGTCTGCAGACCTCGGCGGCGGTTATCGTCTGGATTTAAATCAGAAGATTGATTTGTGTGAGATACAAGTTGCTGTCGGACCAACCTGGATGGTAAATGAAGACCTCTCGATTTACGGCGGTCCCTTCTTTCATTTCATAACAGGCAACTCTGATCTGGATAGAACAATAACCGATACCAGCGGATTATCAGACCCTGTCGAAAGCAGTTTCACCGATGACCTCTCAGAAAAGTCAAATTTCGGCGGGTACGTCGGTGCTCAACTGAAACTCGATTCCAATGCCTCTGTTTACGCCGAATTCCAGTTCACAGGCGACGCCTGGGCCCTCGGAACAGGCATCGGCTGGAAAATCTGAAGCGGCATCACAATATAGTCCGCTGAAGACAGAATGATAGTAGCTGTTGCAAGGAGATATAACTATGAAAAGGATGCGTTTAATATCGCCTTTGCTGCCGGCTTTATTTGGCTGTATATCTGTCGTGTTCGGTGCAGGCCCGCTCGGTCCGCCTACGGCCTCGCTCAAACAGGGACAGTTCGGAATCGCCGTTGAATATGCCCGAAGCGGCTCGGACTGGGAGGTTACAGGCCGCACGATAGAAGGAACAATGAGCAGTGTCAGGTCCAATATGTTTATCGCACAGCCCGCTTACGGCCTGACCGATGACTGGGAAATATATGCGCTGCTCGGCATTTCGAACACCGAATGGAAGGATTTCGACGGCGGGTACGAGTTTGCATACGGGTTTGGAACAAAAGTGACGTTTGAAAAAACGGAAAATACCGCCTGGGGGCTGCTCTTCGAGCTTCAATGGAACAAAAGCAACGATTCCGGGACTATGGACCTTGCCGACGTAAATGCTGCCTCGGCTGATTACTCCGTCGATGTCTCGTATTATGATATAACCATTGCCCTGGGTCCCACGTGGAAAGTCACTGAAGATTTACGTCTCTACGGAGGCCCATTTTTCTACGTGCTCGAAGGCGACCTTGATGTCAAGGGTGGCGGTATAGACGCATCTTCGAACCTCTCTGAGAAAACATTGTTCGGCGGATACGTCGGCGCTGAATTCGACATTTGCCCCAGCTCTTCCTGGTACGGCGAGTTTCGATTCACAGGAGATACGTGGACCTTCGGCACGGGCGTCGGATGGAAATTCTGACCTTGCTGCTTTAAGAGTCATGAAAATAAAGGCCGGTTTCGATTCGCCGGCCTTTTTTAATACGTAAACCAGTTAAGCCGTTCGCCCGGCAATAAATCTTGCCGTCTCAATAAGGGCGGTCTTCCCCTCACTGTTTTTTGTCCCGTCCAGTGACACAATCGCCTGTTTGACAAACTCTTCTGCACGCCTTCGGGCATACTCGATGCTGCCGTGGTCTTTAAGCATTTTTGCCGGGGAAACACTCGTCTCT
>Ga0315536_1001799_pt1 | contig 10571 bp, 10 predicted proteins | sample SalMarSW160230MG_FD_203093 | JGI IMG/M metagenome (GOLD analysis project Ga0315536, IMG submission 203093) | Salt marsh sediment microbial communities from the Plum Island Ecosystem LTER, Massachusetts, United States - Salt Marsh Sediment SW1602-30 ... | reverse complement strand
ATCGACCTTGTCGGCGTTTTCGCGGAGCAGCTTTTCCAGGGAATAGATGAAGGAATCCGCGCTGTTGCGCTCTTCAATGAGCTCGCGTGTCTTTTTATCCTCGGCCGAATGCTCGTCGGCCTCCTTCACCATCTTCTTGATCTCATCCTCGGTCAGGCCGCTTGACGATTCGATCCGAATCTTCTGCTCCTTGCCGGTGCCCAGATCCTTGGCGGATACGTGCACGATGCCGTTGGCGTCGATATCGAAGGTAACCTCGATCTGCGGCACGCCGCGCGGCGCGGGTGGTATGCCCACCAGATCGAACCTTCCCAGGGTCCGGTTCTGTGCCGCAAGCTCGCGTTCTCCCTGGAGCACGTGTATCGACACCGCCGGCTGACTGTCGGAAGCGGTGGAAAAAATCTGGCTCTTTTTCGTGGGTATCGTGGTGTTCCGCTCGATCAGCTTCGTCATGACGCCGCCCAGCGTTTCGATGCCGAGCGACAGCGGCGTCACGTCGAGCAGAAGCACGTCGTGGACGTCGCCGGCGAGGACCCCTCCCTGGATGGCCGCGCCGACCGCGACGACCTCGTCGGGGTTGACGCCCTTGTGGGGCTCCTTGGCGAAGATCTGCTTCACCAGCTCCTGCACGGCCGGTATCCTGGTGGATCCGCCGACGAGAATGACTTCGTCGATGTCACCGGCGGTAAGGCCCGCGTCCTCAAGCGCGCTCCGGCAGGGCCCCTTGGTCGACTCGATGAGGTCCTCTATGAGCTGCTCGAGCTTGGCGCGGGTCAGGGTCATGACGAGGTGCTTGGCGCCCGACTGGTCCGCGGTAAGGAAGGGTATGTTGATTTCCGTCTGCATCTTGCTGGAAAGCTCGATCTTCGCCTTCTCCGCTCCCTCCTTGAGACGCTGGAGGGCCATCTTGTCGCCGGAGACGTCGATGCCGGTCTGCTTCTTGAATTCCTGCATCAGCCACTCCATGATCCGCTGGTCAAAGTCATCCCCTCCCAGGTGGGTGTTGCCGTTGGTCGATTTGACTTCGAACACGCCGTCGCCGAGCTCCAGTATCGAGATATCGAAGGTGCCTCCCCCGAGGTCGTACACCGCGATCTTCTCGTTCCGCTTGCCCTTGTCGAGCCCGTACGCCAGTGCGGCGGCCGTAGGCTCGTTGATGATCCGTTCCACCTCGAGTCCGGCAATGCGCCCGGCGTCCTTGGTCGCCTGGCGCTGCGCATCATTAAAATACGCGGGTACGGTTATGACCGCGCGGGTGATCTTTTCGCCGAGGTAGTCCTCCGCCGTCTGCTTCATCTTCTGCAAAACCCTGGCCGATATCTCCTGCGGGGTGAATTCGCCTGCCATGGTGTTGACCCGGACACCCTCGCGACCGTCGTCGACGACCTTGTATGAGACCATCTTCATTTCGCTCGCCACCTCATTAAAGCGCCGTCCCATAAAACGCTTGATGGACCGCACGGTGTTCTCAGGGTTTGTGATAATCTGATTTTTCGCCACCTGGCCCACGAGGCGTTCTCCCTTGTCGGTGAACGCGACTATCGACGGGGTCGTTCTCTGCCCTTCGGAATTCTGTATCACCACGGGCTCACCGCCGATCATAACCGCGACGCAGGAGTTGGTGGTTCCAAGATCAATCCCTATGATTTTGCTCATTATATTATCTCCTTAATCAATCAAAATTTATATCGTCTGATTTCCGTAATATCATCTCCGGTGCGGCCGCGAAATTGAAATCCCGCGGCTTTGGATACCCCACCACGCTCATGACTTGTTCCTCCCGTTTCCCGAGCCCTCGCGCTCCTCCTGCTCATCGGCCACGGCCGCGGGTTCGCTCTTCGGTTTGGTGACCTTAACCTTCGCGCTCCTCACCACCAGGTCATCGATACGGAAACCTTTGTTATACACCTTGGTCACCGTGTCGTGGGCCACGTCCCCGTTCTGCTCGATCTCAACCGCCTCATGATAGGTCGGGTCGAACTCACGGTTGAGCGAGTCGATCTCGACGACGTTATATTTCTTCAGGGTCTCCTCGATCCTCTTAGAGATCATGATCACGCCATCGCGAAACGATTTATATGATTCCTCTGCCGTCCCCCCCGCGATCTTCTCCGATGCCTCAATGGCCCTGAGGAGATCGTCGTTGATGAGGATGATGTCGTGGGCCAGATCCTTGATGGTCATGATCCTCGTTTCACCATGTTGCTTGAGGACCCGCTTCTTGTAATTTTCGAAATCCGCCTGCCTGCGAATCATCGTGTCCTTGAGGAGCGCGATCTCAGCCTTGAGCTGCTCGTTTTCCGCGCAGAGTTTTTTCTTGTCGGCCTCTGCGATCCTGTCGCATTCACGGCGCGATTCCTTCCTGCGCTCGTCAGAGGTTATCGTCTCCTGGATCTTCTTTTCAAGTTCCTCGTCGGACATTCGCAGATTTTCCTTAGCCCTATCTGCGTCTTCATGTGCATGCTTCTCCTTCTGATGCTTTTGATGTTCCTTGTGTTTGTCCATGAATCCCTGCTCTCCAAAAAATTATTACTTTGACATCTTCGTCAGCAACTCGGAAACCACCCTCCCCGTATAATCGACCAGCGGAACCACCTTCCCGTAATCCATCCTCGTGGGACCGATGACCCCGACGGCCCCCACCATCTTGTTGCCGATTTTGTATGAGGTGGAAACCATGCTGCATCCAGTGACCTTGTCTTCCTTTATTTCCTCGCCGATGAGCGTGCGGATGCCCTCCTTTTCCATCGTACGCTCCATGATGCGGCGGATGATATTTTTTTCTTCAATTATATTAAGAAGGCTGTTCAGCCGGTCTTCTTCAACCATCTCGGGGATCTTAAGCAGATTCTCGATCCCGTCGATATGAAGCCTCGGCTCCTCAAATTGGGCAACGGCAAGCTCGGCGATATCCAGCGCCATGTCTATATTGGCACCCGAAGCCTTCTCCTTGCGCAGCCGCTCGAATATGGTATCCTTGATTTCGTATATGTCGTACCCGCACAATTCTTCCGTCAGATATCTTGAAAAATCATACAGCTCGTCCTGCGTGACGCTTGACGAAACCAGAACTTTTTTCGTGAGCACCATGCCCGTCCGCGTGATGAGAATAAATAAAATTTCATTGTTGTCCATCGGCACCAGTACCACGCGCTTCACCACCGTGAAATCGAATCTCGGAGTGAGCAGCACACCCGCGTACTTAGATTCCTGGGAGAGCATTTTGGTGATCAGCGAAAAAATCTTGTCAAACTGGACCTCCCTTCTGATCGCCTCCTCGTTCACCGATATCTCCCGGTCCTTTAACGAAAAATCATATGACTCAAGGAGCGAATCGACGTAATAGCGGAATCCCTTGTCCGTCGGGATTCTTCCGGCAGAGGTATGCGGCTGCATTAAATAGGCCATGCCCTCAAGATCAGACATTATATTTCTCATGGTTGCGGGTGATATGGATAATGAATACTTTTGGACAAATGACCGGGAGCCTACCGGTTTTCCGGTGGTTATATATTCATATGCAATCGCCTGCAGAATCGAGGCTTCCCGATCTTCAAGCCTTCTTTCTTTAATTTTTTCCTGCCCCATAATTAAAAAATAATATTTTATTAGCACTCAATTATAATGAGTGCTAATAAAATATTAATAAAAAAAATAAATCGCGTCAAGTCAAAAAGCTAAAAATTTCCTTTTTGGATTCTTTTTCTTTTTCCTTCTCTTTTTTAACTTTTTCTTTTGATTTATCCTCGGCCTCGAGCGTCATCTTGGTTGCATCAATGATGTTTTTCAATTTCGTTGCCTCAACGTCCTCCCCGAATAGTACGTAGATTTTCCGCAACACGGAAAGAAACTCAATTGATTTTATCAAATCCTCCCGTGCCTTTCCAACCATTTCATATTTGGTGCGGTACTGGCGCGCGGCCTCGGTAAGCATATCCTTGCACTGCTGCATGAGCTCCCTTCTCTCGTTGAAATACGGTGAGCGGGGGTCCCTGAACTTTGCGATCTCGGAAAAACTGGTGATGTTTCTTATAATAATCGCAAGGCGTGCCTGCAGCTCGACAAATGACCATTTCCATTTGGAATCCTGACCGAGCTTGCTTCTCAGACTGTTTAATATCTGACGGGTCCTTTGAGTAAAATTCAGGATCTGGCGGGGGTTGAGCTTCTTGATGGACGCCAGATACTCGTCGTTTTCCTTAAGAGTACGGTCGATATCGGCGCCCAGTATCTCCTCTAGGTATTGCAAAACTTTATAAAATCCCTTTCGCCCGGCATCGAGAAAATTGCTGTTCCTTATGCCCAGCATCTCAACGGAAAGGTCGTTCATTTTGAGATAGTTGTCGATCGCGTCCATCTCGTGATGAGCAAGCTCGAGGTTATAATAGGCTGCGATTCTGGGATGCTTTCTTTTTTTCCCCAAGGCCTCGTTTATGGACCTTCTGATCGAATCGACTTCACGCTTGATGTCCTTGATCTCATCGTTATATGCGGCCTTTTCCGCCTTGCCTACAGCCATGCCGAAGACCTATGCGTATGTATCAATCGTGTTTCCCCTGTTATTTTCGGACTGCTCGGTATTGCTGCGGGGAGGCGGAGTTTCCTGCGGCGGCCTTTCGTGGTTGCGGAGCGGCTCTGGCGAAAAGGCCGGAGGCATTACATCCGGTCCGCTTATGCTCGTAATTGCCATGGCTTACTCACCTCATATATAACATAATCCATGGCGCGGAAATATGCAAGCAAAAAATTAAACATCCTACGGGATGGGCTCAAGCGCGCCTTCGGAGTTCCGATACTGCGCGGTCTTCACGATCCGCGACCCGCCCCGTTCACCAGCCCCCGGCCCGGCGAGAATTCTGAACGCATCATCTATCCTTACCGAGTCCGCGGTGCCGGTGTATAATCGGATGAGCAGGGAAATGCCTCCGAGTAATTCATATGAATGCACCGCCGCACTAAAGGGGATCGTGCGCTCCGCGTGCTTTTCTCTTTTCACAAAATCAACCTCCTTTTCAAGCGCCTGCTTGACGACGCCGAAGGTCTCAGCACTATCAGCCGTGATCCGGAACTCAACCAAGCGTGTAGTGGACATCAGGGAGCCCTCCCGCCCGATATAGTGCATATCCTTGATATGTATTCCCTCCGGCAAAAAGACGGACAGTCCCCGCTTCAAATCTTCCCGGACCTCATCGAAAAGCTCGACATCGACAAGCTCGGCCTCACTCTCAATCCCCAGAGGCAGAGGAAATCCCGCGGACATACGCTCCCTTTTATTGAATCCCCGGGTCATTGCCACCGGCACATCCGCCATGCGAAGCCCCCTTTTTACGATCTCCATAAAGTCAAGATGAGGAATGAACCTCATCATCCCCATTTTGGCGAACCGCAGCCTCATCCGCCCTTTGACCTCATATCGCCGGGCGAATCGACTCCTTGCCTCCTCGATGCGTTGCACGTCCACTTCGCCCCTGATGAGGCGGCTTTTATTCCTCATTTCACAGCCTGCCCGGGACCGATCCCTCTGTTGCCGCACCAGCTTTTCAAACCCGGTAACCACGGCGCTCCAGGGCGAGCTCTCGCGGTCACCATGGCCCAGGCAGCTCTCCCATCCGGGCAGCGCGATGTCGAGGTTCTTCCTCCATATGTCGAACCTCAAATGCTCCTCCCATGAATCAAAGCGGCATCCCTGAAGATATGATCCGAAGATCGCCTCCCCGATGCGCGCATCTCCCCTCGAAATCACCCCTTCCAGAAGCGAGCCGCTCACGTCGTGATTCTTGATCCTGATCGCACGCGGCAACCCCCTCTTGATTCTGAGGATCGTGCGTTCCAGATACTCGCGCCCCATCTGGCTCACATCCTGGAACGGAGTGTGGGGCTTGGGCACGAAAGGGGAAATGGTCACATTGATCTCCATTCCTCCTCCGGAACGTCGGACCTCTTTCAAGAGGCCGATGATATCAGCGGCCTCATCATGTTCCTCGCATCCGGGAAGGCCGATCATGAAATACAGCTTTATGAGCTTCCACCCGCGCTTCCGGACGTACCGCACGATGTCGAGCAGCTCCCGGTCGGCGATCCTTTTGTTGGCGCGGACCCTTATCGGCTCCGACGCAGACTCCATCGCGAAGGTGAGCGAGGCGCGCCTCAGCTCCGAGATCTGCTCGATCAGGGGGAGGGTCGCGGCGTCCACCCTGAGGGAGGGAAAGGACACGGATATCCCCTTCTCGGTAAGACGGGGAAGCAGGGCATTGATGAGGCTCGTCAGGTGCGGGTAGTCGCTGATCGAAAGGGACGATAGGGTCACCTCGTTGTACCCGGTATTGCAGACGATTTCGAGGACCCGCTCCTCGATCGCCCTGAAGTCGTAGCTTCGATAGGGAAGGTTGTAAAAGCCGGCGTGGCAGAAATTGCAGAAGTTGTTGCACCCCCTGGCGACCTCGACCACGGCCCGCTCCTGAGCGATGCGGATGTTGGGGACGATCGGCCGTACCGGGTCCACGAGATCACGGCCACGGTATATCCGTTTGCGTACCGTCGGACCTCTCAGGGATCCGGAACCGCATTTGTCGGGAGACATCCGGTACCGGTCGGGCATGAGCATACCCTCGATCCCCGCAATGTGATCCATAATTTTTTGCCTGCCGAGGTTTTTTCCCTTCGCCTCGCGAACGGCCTCGGCAATCTCGACTATCCCCTCCTCGCCGTCTCCGATAAAAAAAGCGTCTATAAAATCACCCATGGGGAAGGGATTGGAAACGCCTTCTCCTCCGGCGATAACAATCGGCTCTGACCCCTTCCGCTCGGACCGGCGAAGAGGTATGCCGCCCAGGTCCAATATCTGCAGCACATTCGTGCACAAAAGCTCGTGAGCCAGGCTGAATCCGAGTATGTCGAGCTCCTTGAGCGACGTAAAGGTCTCGAGGGTGTACAGGGGAAGGCCGCTTTGGCGCAATTCCCGCTCAAAGTCCTCCTCCACCGCAAACACCCTCTCGCACGCCACATCCGGAAGCGCGTTCAGGATATCGTACAGGATTCGCAGGCCGTTATTGGACATGCCGATTTCGTAAAGGTCCGGATACGAGAGGGCCATGCGTACCCGCGCCTCATTCTTTCTGATGATGTTGAGCTCTGACCCTATGTAGCGCCCCGGCTTTTGCACGCGCGATACGAGCCTTTCTACAGATGATGGTTCTAGACGTGTCATTTGCATAAAAAAACCTCTAACAACCTGTAACCGCCGATTCATCGAGGACAAAATTCCTTGATTTAAGCGATGTTTTTAATTAACGTATTCCCCCTCCCTTGATGGGAGGGGTGAGGGGAGGGTGATTAACCTTGATTCTTATTTAATAAATTCACCAAAATCAACTAAAAAAATGCAATTTATCAATGGCTTTTCACCCCCACCCCGGCCCTCCCCCATCAAGGGGGAGGGTGGAGATCAATTTAGTCCTAGATCCATCTGCAATTCCATGATCATACCTGCAGTCACCTCCGTATTTCCTTTCCGTATGCCTGGGCCATCCTGATATAATCGTCAAGGTTTAAATCCTCGCCCCGTGCATCGCTCCTTATTCCCGCTTTTTCCAGGATGATTTCGGCATCACTCCGGCCGGTGCTCAGGTGCGGCGATTCCGAAAGGGCCTTGCGTATCGTCTTCCGCCTTCCCCAGAATGCCGATTTCACTATGAGATGAAAGAGGTCGGTCTCGTCCGCCGCGAGCGCTGACGGTCCGCGCCTGACGAGCTTGACGAACCGCGAGGACACCTCGGGCATGGGATAAAAAGCATGCCGCGGAACTGAAAAAAGGATGCACGGTTCGAAATGAAAGCCGAGGCTTACCGTTAATGCGCCGTATGCTTTTCTCCCCGGCTTGGCGCCGATTCTTTCCGCCATCTCCTTCTGGAGCATGACATATGCGGCCGGGGCGTCGTAACGCACGAACCTGAACAGCATCTCTGACGAGCAGTAATAGGGAAGATTCGAAACGATTGCGGTGAATGGGCCTTCTATCTCCGATTTCAGAAAATCCGCATGGAGCAGCCTGAAATTATTTTTTCCCGCGAAGCGCTCGGACAAAAAGCGTGACAGCCCTGAATCGATCTCCACCGCCGTGACCGCTTTTGCGACATCGATCAGCCTCTCGGTCAGCGCTCCCAGGCCCGGCCCGATCTCGAGCACCATCCCCTCGTCCAGGGGTCCCGCCGCGGCGATGATCCTGTCCCTTGCCTGGTCCGAAACGAGAAAATTCTGGCCCAGCTTCCTGTTCGGATGAAGACCATGCAGGCGAATGATGCTTTTGACTTCTGATTTATTCATTATATGCGGCTATTCAACTATTAATCTAAAAATAAATATTGGCAACCGCCGATTCACGCCGATGAACGCGGATTTATAGATTGTTTAAAAATTGTCAATTTTGTTACTCAACTTCCAATCCCTTTCTTTCCCAATTTCATGGGTAAGCAGATTTTTATACCTTTTTAAAAAAAAGCCAAAACCCGATTTAATTCCAATTTATCACAGCGCGCCCGAAAACCCCTGAGCTCTGCTCCGGGGATGAGGCGCGCAAAACATTATGTGATAAAATACCCCGCAGCTTGCTGCGGGATATTTTATAAGCACATCCTATAATACAATCAATAATTTTATCCGAATGAGAATTCTCATCCGCGTTCATCGGCGTGAATCGGCGGACCCCCTCCGGGGGGTTAGGGGGCTTTGGAATTAATACTCGTTTAAAATGTATATTTATGTCACAGGCTTCATAAAAATTACTTTCAAATTATTCAGTGATCGTCTTTTGTATTCATATTATACAGTTAATGCAAGGATTAAACCATGGCACACTGGCTGGGAAAAAGCTTCATCATAATAGGCGCAATACTCGTGCTGATCGGGATAATTTTGCTTTTCAAAGACTCGATACCTTTTCTTAAATATCTCGGCAGGCTCCCGGGCGACATAAACATCAGGCGGGAACATTTCAGCTTTCATTTTCCTATCGTCACGAGCATCATACTCAGCATCGTCCTGAGCCTCCTGATCTATCTCATCAGCAAATTCAGGTGAAAAAAATTCTTCCTCGACGACGGGCTCCATACATGCGGGACCCAACAGTCATATTCATTATCGGCTGATGTAACACCCGGGTGCATATCAATGTCATAACACGTAATCCTTGAAAAAATGAATTGCGCTGGCGGCGGATGATTATTAGGGTGCAGCCCGTGCGCGCTTACACCTTAAAAAAAGAGAGGAGAAATGTCTGATCTGCTAATTTTTGTCGGATGGGGTGAAACCCTGATTTTCATAATGCTTGCGATAGCGAGCATTATGGCCCTTGCGGTCGGTATGGAGAGGACCATCATATTCAAAAAGAACTCCAACAAAAAAATAAACCGATTCGCCGAGGAGCTGAAGGACCTCCTGCGCAATCGCGACACGGGGAGCGTGGCGGAGCTCGTGGAAAAGTCCGGCGATAATTCGTACACCCGGTTCGCCCGGTTCGCGCTGGAGCGCTCGGATGAGGATTCCCGCGGGTTCGAGGAGCTCATGTCGGGAAAGATCATAGAAGAAAGGATCATGCTTGAAAAGCGGCTCACCATATTGAACACCCTGGGCAACAACGCGCCGTTCATAGGCCTGCTCGGCACCGTTCTCGGCGTAATCAAGGCCTTCCACGGGCTTGGAACCCTCGGCAGCACCGGTGCGGACGTGGTCATGAGGAGCATTTCGAGGGCCCTTCTCGCGACCGCGGCGGGGCTCTTCATCGCCATACCGGCGGTCATGGCGAACAACTACTTCGCAAAAAACGTCAAGCTCATCATGCAGCGGCTCGAGATTTTATCCAAGGAATTCAGCGCGAGCCTGTTCGGCAGGAAATCCAAAACCAAAAAGAGGTAACAGCCAATGGCAACACAACCAGGCGGAGACGACGACGAGATCGGTTATATCAACATCACTCCCATGGTGGACGTGCTCTTGGTGCTCCTCGTCATATTCATGGTGACCGCCAATTTTCTGAAGCAGGAATCGGTCAACATCAACCTGCCCAAGGTGAACGCCTCAGACCCTAACGTCGCGCAGTCCGTGCAGATCGCGCTTACCAGGCAAGGCAGGCTCCTGATGGAGGGAATCGACATCACGGAGGACAATATGGTCGCGAAATTGTCCCGGGAATCGCGATACAGGCCGAACATGAGGGTGACGCTCTCGGCAGACGAGCGGCTGCCATATGGGACCATAGCAAAGGTCATGGGCCTCATCCGTCAGTCCGGGGTCACGCGCATCGCGCTTTCGGTAAAACGTTGAGCAGGTTACGACCCATGACAGCGTGGTACCGCATATTCAAAAAGAAAATACGGAAGATGGACGTGTTCAAGGTGTGCCTTGCGGTTTCCTTTCTGATTCACGGCATCGCGTACGGCTCTTACTACATATCCAATCTGCCGAAATTCGACAACGACGACACCGTGTACGACGCGAAGAATTTCAAGGCGGTGGACGTTGACGTGGATTTCATCGATCTCCCCCCCCCGGGGCTCCTGGGAAGCGACTCCAACCCC
>Ga0315536_1001798_pt1 | contig 10572 bp, 11 predicted proteins | sample SalMarSW160230MG_FD_203093 | JGI IMG/M metagenome (GOLD analysis project Ga0315536, IMG submission 203093) | Salt marsh sediment microbial communities from the Plum Island Ecosystem LTER, Massachusetts, United States - Salt Marsh Sediment SW1602-30 ... | reverse complement strand
CCTCACCTGACTCGTCGGGCTTGGGCGCGATGTCGACGTCCTCTACCTTTACTTCTTTGAGCGTCGAGACGGGGACCCTGTCCTGCAGGACGACCTCTGCCGCTTCCTTCTTGAAGTTCTCCAGGGTGATCAGGTAGTGATACCTGATCTTCCTCCACTTCTTCCCCTCCTTCTCGACGTACTCGCGCTTCTCGAGCTTGTGTTCGACCTTCACGTCCTGGTCGACGCCGAGATGAAGCGGGAACTCCTGCCCGCCGGCGAAAGTCTCGAGCTGCTGCCTTCCTACGAACGTCGAGCTTTTCCCTCCACCCGGCGCCTCCGTGTCGATGTAGACCTCGGCTACGCCGGCGAGGATGGGCGCTCCGAGCGTATTAGTGACAAGGCCCTTTACGAACACATCGCTTCTGAGGCGTGGCGCCGTGTAAAGCGAGAGCACGGCGGGCATCTCTCCCCCGGTGATGCGTATCCTCTTCGAGTCGGCCCCCGTCTCGAGATCGATCCTGGCGGGGACGTGGAAACTCGCGGCGAATTCCGACGAGGCGACCTCCGCCTCAACGTAGCCGGCGCGGCCGCCGCGCACAGGCAGCCCTTCATCCGGCATGCCGGGGTATAGCTCTTCCGCCTCGGTCAGGCTCTCTGCCCTGTCTTCGATTATCAATGATTTCTTGGCCCTGAGCATCCTCTGGCTCAGGTAATACGGCTGCAGTTCTGGCGGCGCCGCGCCCGCGTGCGGCATCGCTGTCGACAGGGTGACGTCGACATCCTTCCAGTCCTCGCCGGTGGTCTGCCTGATCCTCGCGTTATAGACCAGTGCGACTTCCTTATTCTTGTGGTCGAAACCGATACGGTACTCGGGTACCCACTCCGCCCCCGGGACTATGTATGTCAGCTCCAGCGTCAGGTCCCCGGCGGATTCCACGGCGCAGTCGATCGCGACACGGTAGCCCGACCTGTTGCCCTGCTTTATCAGCTGCATCTCGCGCTTTATCCAGTTTATGTCTTCCTCGGTCTTCTGCTTCTTCCTGTTAAGCGCGTAGACCCGCTCGTCGGCGCCGGTTCGCTCGGACTGCAGGAAATCCATCAGTGCCTTCCATCCGTCGACCTGGAATATCTCCGATGGAAACTCCTTGGCCTGGGTTTGCTGCATAGGAAGCCTGCCGAGTTGCTCGACAAACTGCAGGCGTACCTGCAGCGCGTTCACCTCGATGTCGATCGAGTCCCTGCGCGCCACCAGTGCTTCGAGCTTCTTGTACAGTTCGGTATATCTCGGGTTCTCGGCCGGGTCCTCCTGGACCCTGATCGCGTCAGTGCCGATGATACCGACTTTCGCGGTCCCATGCCCCTCGACTTGGAGGGAAGCGGCGTCGAAGCCGGAAGGCAGGTCGTCGCAGAAGATGCGGACCTGTCCGCTCTTGAGCGTGACGGCTCCCGATCGCCTGACCTGGACCTGCCCCCTGTAGATGGTAGCGGTGATAACACTGGTCTTCAGCTCCGCTTCGGCAGGCTTGCCTGCGGGGACTCCCGGAGCCGGGAAGGCGGCTGTCAGGGATAGAATGGCAAGTACGGCCGTCAGATATCTGGTCGCGAGATTTGACATCTCTTTCCCCCTGGGGTTAAGGACGTCTCTATTGAAAACGTAAAAACGCTTCCATGTCAATCTGAATGGAAAACGCCGGGATGTCATCCGTATAGACATCCCGGCGCTTCCTGCTGCCGCGGGCTATCAATGCAGCGCTGACGCTGGGTGGAACGGCCAGCCGAGCGCCGGCAGATATCTATGTTCGATTATCGGAGGCTCAAGAGGTGGCGGCATCAAAATGGGTTTCTGATTCAATATAAGAAACGCGATGCCCCCGGTCAAATCATCGTGGGTTGAATTTCTGTCTCACAGGGGATCCCCGGCGACAGGTCTACGTTCCGGATCCTATACCGGGCAGCTATAGTAGCGTTTTCGCAACGATATCGGTTGAACGGCGCCCGCCGGGGATGTATCTTTATCACAGCATGGTATCGAACAACGACATAATCCTCGACAGCATAGCGGACGGCGTCTTTACGGTCGATCTCGACTGGCGGATAACTTCCTTCAACGCGGCCGCCGAGAGGATCACCGGGATGTCGAGAGACGAGGCGGTCGGCAGGTTCTGCGCCGAGGTCTTCAGGGCGACCGTATGCGAGGAATCCTGCGTGCTTCGCCGGACCATGGAGAGCGGGGAGCAGGTGATAAACGAGGAGATCTCTATCGTGCGCTCGGACGGGGAGACGATACCGGTAAGCATATCGACGGCTCTGCTGCGGGACGCCGACGGCGAGATCGTAGGCGGCGTCGAGACGTTCCGCGACCTCTCGGTGATCGAGGAGCTGCGCAGGGAGCTGAGCGCGTCACGCACCTTCCACGACATCATCAGCAAGAACCACAGGATGTTCGATCTGTTCGACATAATGCCCGACCTCGCCGAGAGCGAGAGCACCGTCCTGATCGTCGGAGAGAGCGGGACGGGCAAGGAGCTGTTCGCCAGGGCCGTTCACAACCTTAGCCCGCGGCGCTCCGGCCCGATCGTGACGGTCAACTGCGGAGCGCTCCCGGACACACTTCTGGAGGCGGAGCTTTTCGGCTACAAGGCGGGCGCCTTCACCGACGCTCGCAGGGACAAGCCTGGCAGGTTCGCGATGGCCGACGCAGGTACGATCTTTCTCGACGAGATAGGTGACGTATCGCCGGCCACGCAGGTAAAGCTTCTGCGGGTCCTTCAGGAGCGGGTATACGAGCCGCTTGGTGCCACCGCATCGGTGAAGGCGGACGTGAGAGTGATCGCGGCGACGAACAGGGACCTCGAATCTATGGTCGAGGAAGGGACCTTCCGCAGGGACCTGTATTACAGGATCAATGTAGTCCGGCTGAAGATCCCGCCGCTTCGCGAGCGGAGAGAGGACATACCCCTTCTCGTCGATCATTTCATCGGCAGGTTCAACAGGCTGCGGGGGCGTGCCGTGACGGGAGTGACGGCCGAAGTGATGTCGGCGCTGATGGGGCACGATTATCCGGGGAATGTAAGGGAGCTCGAGAACATCATCGAGCACGCCTTCGTGCTCTGCCGCTCGGGGATGATCGGCATGAGGCACCTGCCCGACAGCTTCAGGCCTGTCGAGGGAGCGCAGCATCCCGCCGAGACGGCCAGCCTGGCCGAGCTCGAAGGAAGGTATCTGATCGAGGCACTCAGGCGCAATGGCTGGAACAGGGAGCGGACCGCCCGAGAACTCGGCATGCACAAGACCACGCTGTGGAGAAAGATAAAGCGCCTGGGCATCGAGCTGCCCGCGAAGGACGGCAGGAACCGTCATTCCTCCTGAATGTCCACATTGTATCATCCAGCATGACCATTCCCCCGCCCGGCGGGCATATAATTGCGTATATGCAATTTTATGCTGTTTAATATAGTTGCATATAAGCAACTATACGGGCGGCCGAGGCGGGTATACGGGCATCTATCCGTCATTATAACATATTATGATAATATCAGATATACAATCTAATCCCCTTCGGGCAGATCGGGGCACGGAAGATGCTTTATGTGGTTTCGAGGCATTATTGCAATGAAACTGGCGATACCGATAAGAGATGGAAGGATCTCGCCCGTATTCGACGCGGCGGGCAGGTTTCTCGTGGTCGAATTCGACGGGAAGGAACCCGCCCGTCGCTCGGAGTACACCGTCATGGAGCCGGGAGGCGAAGCGCGGGCCGCCCTCCTGAGGGAACTCGGCGTCTCGCTGCTTATCTGCGGGGCGATCTCGAACAGGGCTTCGCGTATAGTCGAGAGGTGCGGCATCGAGCTGATGCCTTGGCTCGTAGGAGAGATAGACGATGTCATAGAAGCTTACTGCATGGGTTCGCTCGGCGGCGAAGGGTTCATCATGCCGGGATGCCGGCGGGGACATGGAGCCGGACGTGGAAACAGGCAGGGCAGGAGATTCATATGGCGCGGTGAAGACCGCGGGGCCGCGGGTGATGATTCCAGGAGAAAACCTGGGAACAGCACCGGGCGTGGCGGCGGAAGGAGGAACAGGGAATGAAGATAGCGATCTCGGCGGCAGGGAGCAGGCCGGACAGCCCGATGGACGCACGGTTCGGAAGGGCAGGCTACTTCCAGATCTTCGATACCGAGACAGATGAATACGAGGTCATCGATAACACCCAGGGCATGGATGCCATGCAGGGGGCCGGCATACAGGCAAGCGAGCTCGTGGCTGGCCGCGGCGTCTCGGTCCTCATAACGGGACACTGCGGGCCCAAGGCCTTCAGGGTCCTGAGCGGCGCCGGCATCAAGGTGATGCTGTGCGGCGGCGGAACGGTGGAGAACGCCCTGGAAAAATACAGGTCCGGCAGCCTCGAGGAAGCCGCCGGTCCGGATGTCAACAGCCATTGGGGCTGAAAGGAGGAGATGACATGCCAGGAGGAGACAGGACAGGTCCGAGAGGAGAAGGAGCGCGGACGGGCAGGGCGGCGGGCTACTGCAGCGGATATGATTCTCCCGGGTACATGAATGTGGGAGTGGGATACGGGGGCAGGGGGATGCGAGGCCGGGCCGGTGGCTTCGGCAGGGGCTACAGGCACATCTTTTACGCGACGGGACTTCCACGCTGGATGCGCGGCGGGCGGCGGCAGTGGCCGTTTTACCCGGATGTGTATCCTGAAGAACTGGCTGGGCCCGCCGGGCTAAAGGATGATATCGGATCTCTCAGGCGGGAAGCGGACATACTCGAGGAGAGGCTCAGGGCGGTCACCGAGAGGATCAAGGATCTCGAATCCGATCAGGAAAAGGATAACGGCTGATCAATGAGAATAGCTGTAGCAAGCGGCAAAGGGGGGACGGGAAAGACTACCGTAGCAGTCAACCTGGCCGTCACGGCTGCGAGAGTGGGCCTCCGGGCGTCGTATGTGGATTGCGACGTGGAGGAGCCGAACGGCCACATTTATCTCAAGCCCGAAACAGGTCTTTCCCTCCCCGTTGCCGTCGAAGTCCCCGAGGTGGACCAATCCCTGTGCACGGCATGCGGAAAGTGCTCGAAGATCTGCCGCTTCAGGGCGATCGCCGTCCTGGCTGACCGCGCGATGACCTTCCCAGAACTCTGTCACGGATGCGGAGGCTGTTTTCTCGTCTGCCCGGTCGATGCGCTCAAGCGCGAAAGGCGGCTGGCCGGAAGGGTCGAAACAGGTGTTTCGAAGATCGCCTCGGACGGGGACGACCGGGCCGATTCCAGCGGGAACGAAGATATCACGTTCGTGCAGGGGATCCTCAATGTGAGGGAAGCGATGCCCCTGCCAGTGATAAGGGAAGTCAAAAAGCATATACCTGACCGGGATATCGTAATCGTGGACTGTCCGCCGGGTAACTCCTGCCCGATGGTAGAATCGGTGCGCGGTGCGGACAGGGTGATACTGGTCACCGAGCCGACGCCGTTCGGCCTCAACGATCTCGAAATCGCCCTTGAGACGGTAAGAGAGATGGATATCCCGGTCGATATAGTAATGAACAGGTGCGATCCGGGCGGCGGCCCGGGCCTCGAGAGGCCCGGTGTGATCGCCAGGATACCGGAATCCCGCGAGACCGCGCAAATCGGCTCAAGAGGAGGGATCGTCTCCCTCGAGTCGAAGGAATTCGCGGGGATCATGAAGGGGATCCTCGAAAAGATCCTTCGGTCCGGCAGAGGAGCGACATGATGAAGGGAGCGGGAGATTGAAGGAGCTGGTCGTCATTAGCGGAAAAGGGGGGACGGGCAAGACGAGCATTGCGGCGTCTCTAATCAGCCTGGCCGGCAGAGTAGTAGCCGCCGACTGTGATGTGGACGCGGCCAACCTTCATCTCGTCATAAAACACGAAGTGCGAAAGAGCACGCCCTTTCAAGGGGGCAGCAAGGCCGTCATCGACCCGGCCCTCTGCGTATCGTGCGGAAAATGCCAGGAGCTGTGCCGTTTTGATGCCATCAGTAATCATGACAGTGGGTTCCGTGTCGATAAATTCGCTTGTGAAGGGTGCGGCGTGTGTGCATATTTCTGTCCCGAAGGGGCCGTAACGCTGCACGATGAAAAAGGCGGAGAGTGGTTCCTCTCCGATACGGCTACGGGTCCGATGGTCCATGCCCGGCTTGCCGCGGGCGGGGAGAATTCGGGCAAACTCGTCACAATCGTCCGGAACGAGGCAAAGAAGGTGGCCTCCGCCGGGGGGTTCGAAACGATCATCGTAGACGGAGCTCCCGGGATCGGCTGTCCCGTCATCGCTTCGATCACAGGCGCGGATGCAGTGCTTATCGTTACGGAGCCTACGCTTTCCGGGGCGCATGACATGGAGCGGGTCCTGGAGCTCGCAGGCCATTTCGGCGTGAGGGCTCTGCTGGCAGTCAACAGATACGATATAAACAGCGAGATCGCATCTCAGATCTCCGAATACGCTGCCAGCCACGGAGTCCCCGTCGCGGGTATGATCCGGTACGATCCCGACGTCACCCGCGCTCAGATGAACGGGATCAGTGTAGTCGAATACTCCGACGGCCCGGCAGCGACCGATATCAGGCTGCTCAGCGAGGCCGTAACTGAATACCTGGGACTGGAGGAAAAATGAGCGACAATATGGATCAGGAAAAACTCGATAACAGACTTTCCAGGATAAAGCACAAGGTCCTGGTCCTTTCCGGCAAGGGAGGGGTCGGAAAGAGCACCGTGGCAGTGAATCTCGCCGTGGCCCTGGCCGCGGCCGGCAAGAAGACGGGACTGCTTGATGTCGACATACACGGTCCGAGCATTCCCAAGATGCTGGGCCTCGAGAACATGCCGCTGCACGGCACGGGAGAATCGATATCCCCGCTGGAAGTCGGCGACAATCTCAGGGTCATGTCGATAGGTTTTCTACTCAGGAATACCGACGACGCGGTCATATGGCGCGGCCCGATGAAGATGGGCGTCATCAGGCAGTTCCTCTCCGACGTGGAGTGGGGAGACCTCGATTATCTCATCATAGATTCGCCTCCCGGCACCGGTGACGAGCCGCTTTCAGTCGCCCAGCTGATCCCCGACGCCGACGGGGCCGTGATAGTGACTACCCCCCAGAGCGTGGCTCTCATAGACGTCCGTAAATGCGTGACCTTCTGCAGGCAGCTCGGGCTCCCCGTGATAGGCGTGGTCGAGAACATGAGCGGGTTCGTATGCCCCCACTGCGGCGAGAGGACCGAGCTCTTCAAGAGCGGTGGAGGCGGGGAGATGGCCGACGACATGGAGGTCCCCTTCCTCGGGGCCGTTCCGTTCGATCCGGCGGTGGTCCTCGCTGCCGACATGGGAGAGCCATTCATAGTCAAGCATGCCGGAACGGAGACGGGAAAGATCTTCGCCGCCCTCGCGGTGCCTCTGCTGGCGCTGAAGAAGCGTGAGGCTCCGGCCGCGTCATCAGCGTGCGGGAGCTGCAGTTCCTGCACGGACGGGTCGGGAAGGATGAAGATCGCCCTTCCGGTCGACGGGGGGAAGGTGAGCAGCCATTTCGGGCACGCGGAGAAGTTCGCCATATTCGAAGTGGACTGCTCGAGTAACTCCATCGCCGATTCGATAGAGGCGGTCCCTCCCCCGCACGAGGAGGGAGTGCTGCCCGAGTGGCTCCGCGATCAGGGCGTGAACCTGATCATCGCGGGCGGACTGGGCAGAAAGGCCAGGCAGCTCTTCGAAGAGATGGGCATCGATGTCGTCACCGGCGCGCCGAAAGACGAGCCGGCCTCGGTGGTCAGGTCGCACCTGGACGGGACGCTTGAATCGGGCGACAACGCCTGCGGACACGGGGCCGGCGGCGAGGCGGGCGGAGGGTGTGGAGACGCGCCGGGCGGCTGCGGAGGCCACTGACCGGGACGGGGAGCGCAGGGCATGGATCTGGTGTCACCTGAATTTCTCGATCATTTCATGAATCCGCGCAACTGCGGAACGGTCGAGGACCCCGACGGAACGGGTATGGGAGGGTCTCCCGATTGTGACGACTGGCTCCTGCTGACTATCAGGGTCGAGGCGGGAAGGCTGGCCGACGTACGTTTCCAGTGCAGGGGCTGCTCGGCGGCGATCGCGACATCGAGCGCTACGACGGTGCTGGCGAAGGGAATGACGATCGAGGAGGCCGAAGGGCTTTCCGCCTCGCAGATTGAAGAGGCTGTCGGAGGCCTGACGGAGGAGAAAAGGCACTGCTCGCTGCTCGGCGAGGAGGCTCTCAAAGGCGCGATAGAAGATTTCCGGAGACGCGGAGCAGGCTCCGGGGATACGATAGATCAGTAGTTTGCATAAAGTCGGAGGAAGGAGTCCCGCAGTGGAAGATATCAGGAAGAGATCGAGGGATACACAGTGCGTTCACGCCAGCCTCATGGAAGATGCCAACGGCGCGGTGGTTCCGCCGATATACCAGACATCCACATTCAAATTCCGCGACGCCGATCATGGAGCGGCTCTCTTTGCCGGGCGTGAGAAGGGGTACATCTACACCCGGATGGCAAATCCGACGGTACAGGGGGCGGAGAACGCCGTCGCCGTGCTCGAGGGCGGATATGCCGGCGTCGGGTGCGCTTCCGGAATGGCGGCGCTCCACCTTGCGTTCGCGTCGGTGCTCAAGGCTGGCGACCATGTCGTCTGCAGCGAGTCTGTGTACGGGCCCGTGGTCGGCCTGCTCAAAACGCAGTTCGGCAACCTCGGCGTCACGGTGACATTCGTCGACACCTCCGACCTCGGAGCGGTCAGGGCGGCCATGACCCCGAAGACGACCCTCGTCCACGTAGAGACACCGGGCAACCCCACGCTGGTGGTCACCGACCTCGCGGCCGTGGCCGAGATCGCGCATGGCAACGGAGCAAAGATGACGGTAGACAACACGTTCATGAGCCCCATCCTGCAGAGGCCGCTCGAGCACGGGGCCGACATCGTGATCCACTCGATGACCAAGTTCCTCAACGGGCACGCCGATGTGGTCGCGGGCATGGTCGTGGTCAGGGACAAAGAGGCATACGGCCATATGCGCCGGATGTCGAACGCCATAGGCGGGACGATAGATCCGTTCAACTCCTTTCTCGTGGCCAGGGGGATCAAGACCCTGGCCATCCGCATGAGGCACCACTGTGAAAGCGGCATGAAGGTCGCAGAGTTCCTCGCCGGGCACCCGAAGGTGGAGAAGGTGATGTACCCCGGGCTTGAGTCCGACCCGGGATACAAGGTCCATAATAATCAGGCGGACGGTCCCGGCGGCCTGATCAGCTTCGAGCTTGTCGGCGGGCTGGACGCGGGCAAGGTCCTGATGAACTCTGTGAGGCTGTGTGTGCTCGCCGTAAGCCTTGGCGGTGTCGAGACGCTGATCCAGCACCCGGCGTCTATGACCCACGCGAGCATGGGAGCCGAGGTCCGAAGACAGGCGGGCATCACCGACGGGCTCGTCAGGATCTCGGTAGGGATCGAGGACGTCTCCGAGATAATCGCCGACCTCGAACAGGGGCTCGACAGGGTATGAATAACGAAACAGAGGCGACGACTGGAGGGAAAGGGATGATCTGGAGACCCGCCGCCCCGGAGCGGCGCGAACTGGACGAGAGCCGGCAGTACAGGGAAACGCGCAACGGACAGTTCCTCGATCACGGCCTCGACAGGGCCGGCATGACGGGGTTCGTCGTCGATGCGGCGGAGCCGCTGCCGGGCATCGTTCTCGACATCGGTACGGGCAGGGGATTGATAGCGGTCGAGCTCGCGCGGCGCGGCGCCGGCGTGACGACGGTCGACATGTCGGAGGAGATGCTCAGGTCCGCTTACCTGTACGCGGTCGATACCGGAGTGGCCGACAGGATCGAGTTCTACCTCGCCGACGGCGGCGACCTTCCTTTCGATGAGGGCAGTTTCGAGGTCGTCACGATGATCAACGTCCTCCATCACCTCGAGGATCCCGAGGCGGTTCTTCCAGAGATCGCCAGAGTGCTGGCTCCCGGCGGCAGGCTCGTAGTCTCCGATTTCACCGACCGCGGGTTCGAGATACTCGAGGAGATCCACCGCCTGGAAGGGCACGGTCACGACAGGTACACGGGCGAGACGGTCGACAGCTTCGCCGCGAGGCTCGTCGGCGCCGGGCTGAAGTGCGTCGGGAGGGACAGCAGGTTTCATCAGCAGGTGATGGTGGCTGAGAAAGTCTGAATTCTTCGAGAAGGGAGCGCAGAAGATGGAAAATGGTAACGGAAAGCACAATGCCGCGCAGAGCGCGAGCATGGTCGGTCCGGTATGGTACATCGGATGGCTGTTCACTGTCGCGTTCGTTCACCTTTCATTCGGCAAAGCCTTGCTGGCGCTGCTGATCTGGCCTTATTACCTCGGCTCGAAGCTCGGTTGACGCCGTGGAGCGCTTTCGGCCATACAGGCGGGGCGCGGCCATGACCTTTCAGATAAACAGAACTGGCGCATAGCGACTTCCCTGCTGTATCTTCTTATGGACATGGTGAGTCATCGGCCTACATCCGTGGAGTCATCTTAATGAAACACAACAGATCTCTATGCACGCTCGCACTACTTGTCATCGCGGCGCT
>Ga0315536_1001797_pt1 | contig 10581 bp, 10 predicted proteins | sample SalMarSW160230MG_FD_203093 | JGI IMG/M metagenome (GOLD analysis project Ga0315536, IMG submission 203093) | Salt marsh sediment microbial communities from the Plum Island Ecosystem LTER, Massachusetts, United States - Salt Marsh Sediment SW1602-30 ... | reverse complement strand
CAGGCGACCCGAAGACTCTGGCGAGCGAAATCCCTGGGCTGTTCGTGATTGGCGGTCGAAAGACAGGGGCCAGTTTCATCATTGAGGCGGTCGCGCTGGGACATCGGGCGGCCCGATCGATCCACAACCACCTTCAACAAGAACCTCTACTCCAACCTGAACGCCCTACTCCATCAGTTGCAAAGTACACCCGCGAGGAGCTAGCCGCCAGAGTACAACGCGGCGAGATCGTGCTCACGCCACGGATTAAACCGTCTCTTCTACCCATGGAAGAACGGGTAACCAGTTTTCGCGAGGTGGTGTTAGGTCTGACAGAACACCAGGCACGGGCCGAGGCGCAGCGCTGCTTACAATGTGGGATTTGCTCGGAATGCCTGGCCTGTGTATATGCCTGCGGCGTAAACGCAGTCGATCACAATATGGTCGCCTGCGAGGAAACCATCAACGTAGGCGCGGTGATCCTCGCGCCCGGCTATCAGATTTACCGCTCGGAGCTCTCACAGGAATACGGCTATGGGCGCTTCCCGAACGTGATCACGGCCTTGCAGCTTGAGCGCCAGCTCTCGGCCTCTGGCCCGACGATGGGACACATCGAGCGGCCCTCCGATAAGCAAATGCCAAAGCGGATCGCCTTTTTACAGTGCGTCGGCTCGCGCGATCAGAACCACGACTACTGCTCGGCGGTGTGCTGCATGTACGCGACCAAAGAAGCGACGATCGCCAAAGAGCACTGGCCCGACCTGGACATCCAGGTGTTCATGATGGACATGCGGGCCTTCTCAAAGGGGTATTGGAGCTACTTCGAGCGGGCGCGCGACCACTACGGCGTGAAATATACCCGCTGCCGAATCAGCAGCCTACGCGAAGACCCGGAGACACAAGATCTGATCGTCCATTACCAGGACGAAGAGGGCGGCCTGTTCGACGAGCGATTCGACATGGTGGTGCTCTCGGTCGGGATGGAGATATCCGACTCAGTTCGCCAACTGGCGAGCAAGCTGGGCGTCGAGCTGGACGAGTACGGTTTCTGCCACACGACGCTGTTCAACCCGGTGGAGACCAGCCGGGCAGGGATCTACGCCGCCGGGCCGTTCCGCGAGCCGAAGGACATCCCCGAATCGGTTATGGAGGCGAGCGGGGCGGCAGGGGCGGCAGCGGCCCGGCTGGGGGCGGCGCGCTTCTCGCTGACCAGCACGCCGGAATATCCACCCGAACGGGACGTGAGCGGCGAGCCGCCGCGCATCGGGGTGTTCGTCTGCCACTGCGGGTCAAACATCGGCGGCTACCTGGACGTGCCAGCGGTGGCCGCCTACGCCGGGACGCTACTCGGCGTGACCCATGCGGAGGCGAACCTGTACTCATGCTCGCAGGACAGCATCAAGCACATCGCGGAGCAGATCGAAGCCTACCAGCTCAACCGAGTGGTGGTGTCAAGCTGCACCCCCCTCACCCACGAGCCGTTATTCCGCGACTGCCTGCGCAGCGCTGGGCTGAACCCGTATCTATTCGAGATGGCGAACATCCGCAACCAGTGCTCGTGGGTGCACTCGCACGACGCGCCCGCCGCGACCGACAAGGCGATGGAGTTGGTGCGGATGGCTGTTTACCGTGCCGCTTTGCTGGAACCACAGCAGACGATCGACGTGCCCGTCCAGCGCGGCGCGCTGGTGGTGGGCGGCGGGGCCGCCGGGATGACGGCGGCGCTCTCATTGGCCGGGCAAGGCTTCCCGGTGCACCTGGTGGAGCGGGAGGCCGAATTAGGTGGCAACCTGCGCCGGGTGTACACCCCCTCGAACGGAGGCGACCCGCGCCGAACGCTGCGTGAGCTGATCGAAGGGGTGGAATCGCATCCCGCGATCACCATTCATCGGGCGAGCCGGGTGGTCTCGTCGAGCGGGTTCATGGGGAACTTCACGAGCACGATCGAGGACGCGGAGGGGAGCCGGGTGGAGGTGCAGCACGGCGCGACGATCCTGGCGACCGGCGGGCAGGAATATCGGGGGCCGGAGTACGGCTATGGGACGCACCCAGCGGTGGTCACCCAGCAGGAATTCGAGGCGCAGCTCGACCAGGGCGACCTGCCCGACTCGGTGGTGATGATCCAGTGCGTCGGCCCGGCAGAGCGGTATTGCAGCCGCATCTGCTGCACGGTGGCTTTGAAGAACGCGCTGGCGCTGAAGGCGAAAAAGCCCGACGCGCAGGTCGTGATCCTGTATAAAGACATCCGCACCTACGGGTTCAAGGAGCGGCTCTACACCCAGGCCCGCGAGGCGGGCGTGGTCTTCGTGCGGTACGACGACGCGCATCCGCCGCAGGTGGAGACGGCGGATGGCCTGATGGTCGAGGCGTGGGAGCCGGTGTTGAAGGGGCGGATCGAGCTGCGGCCCGACCTGCTGGTACTGAGCATGCCGATCGTGCCACAGAGCGACAACCACGAGGTCTCGAACCTTTTCAAGGCGAACCTGGACGCGGATGGCTTCTTCCTGGAGGCGCACGTCAAGCTCAGGCCGGTCGACTTCGCCACGGACGGCGTGTTCATGGCGGGCATGGCGCACTACCCCAAGCTGCTGGACGAGACGATGATCCAGGCGCAGGCCGCCGCCTCACGCGCGGCGCGGGTGCTCAGCCGGGAGACGCTGAGCGCCGGGGGCCGGGTGGCGGTGGTCGACCAATCACTGTGCACTGGCTGCCTGACCTGCGTGCGCATCTGCCCGTTCAGCGTGCCCAAGATCAGGCCCGACCTGACCGGCGTGGGGGGTATCATCGGCGCGGCCTTCATCGAGGCAGCGGTGTGCCAGGGCTGCGGCTCGTGCGCCGCTGAGTGCCCCGCCGGGGCGATCCAATTGGCCCACTACACCGACCGGCAGATGTGGGCGAAGATCGACGGACTGGTCGACGCGGCGGCGGGATTCGTGCCGCTTGACCAGATTATGGTTTCGGCAGGAGAGGCGGGATGACCGAGAACTCCGATTTGCACATCGTCGCGTACTGCTGTGAGCACTGCGCCTATGCGGCGGCTGACCTGGCGGGGGGGCTGCGGATGCAGTACCCGCCGGAGATCCGAGTCGTCCGGCTGCCCTGCACCGGCAGGCTGGACGTGCTGATGGCGCTGCACGCCTTCGAGCAGGGGGTCGACGGGGTGATGGTGGCGGGTTGACTGCCCGGAGACTGCCATTACCTGGAAGGTAATACCAACGCAAAACGGCGGGTCGACCGCGTGAAATATCTGTTAAAGCAGATCGGGCTGGAGCCAGGCCGGGTGGGCATGTTCAACATGTCGGCGGCGATGGCCGGGGAGTTCGTGGAAACGGCGAGCGAGGTCACCGAGCAGATCACCGCGCTGGGGCCGAACCCGCTAAGACATTCAGGGACAGGTGAATCTAACGTCCAGGAGCAGGCAGAGAAAGATGACGTGGAGGTCGAGCGATGATCGTTGCCGAACAAAAACCACTACAGGAGATCAAGGCACTGATTGGCGACGCGGAGCGCGTGCTGGTCGTCGGGTGCGGGACGTGCGTGACGGTCTGCTTCGCGGGGGGCACCCGCGAGGCGGCCATCACCTCGGCCTCGCTGCGCATGAGCACCAAGCTGGACGGCAAAGAGAGAGAGATCACTGACGTGACCGTCCAGCGGCAGTGCGAGTGGGAATACCTGGACGAGGTGCGCGAGCAGGTTGAGCAGGCCGACCTGATCCTCTCGCTGGGCTGCGGGATCGGCGTGCAGGCAATGACCGAGCACTTCCCGGAGAAGTGGGTGGTGCCGGGCCTGAACACGTCGTTCCTGGGGCTGCCCACCGAGCAAGGCGTCTGGGCGGAGCGCTGCGCGGCTTGCGGGGACTGCATCCTGGGCCTGACGGGCGGCATCTGCCCGATCGCCCGGTGCTCGAAGTCGCTGCTCAACGGGCCGTGCGGCGGCTCGGAGGCCGGGCACTGCGAGATCGACCCGGACGTGCCCTGCGCCTGGCAGTTGATCTACGACCGGCTGGCGAGCATGGACAAGCTGGACGCGCTGCTGGAGATCCAGCCGCCCAAGAACTGGAGCACCTCACGCGATGGCGGCCCGCGTAAGATCGTGCGGGAAGACCTGCGCCTGGCAGAGGAGAAGTGACCATGACCGCAGAACAAAGCAGCAACGGTTTGTTATCCGGCTCGACCCTGGAGCGCGTGCTGCGCGCCGGACACTTCGCCGTGACGGGCGAGCTTGGCCCGCCGCAGAGCGCGGATGGGCAGGTGATCCGGGAGAAGGCAGCCCTGCTCAGGGGGAAGTGCGACGCGATCAACATCACCGACAACCAGACGGCGATCGTGCGCATGTCGAGCATCGGGGCGGGCGCGATCCTGGTGCAGGAGGGGTTGGAGCCGGTGATCCAGATGACCTGCCGCGACCGGAACCGGCTGGCGATCCAGAGCGATCTGCTGGGGGCGTACGCCCTGGGGATGCGCAACCTGCTCTGCCTGACAGGCGACCACCAGAGCTTCGGCAACCACCCCACCGCGAAGAACGTGTTCGATATCGACTCACTGCAGTTGATCCGCATGGTGACGGAGATGCGGGACGAGGGCATCTTCCAGTGTGGGGAGGCGTTCAAGGGGCCAGAGCCGCGCTTCTTCGCCGGGGCAGCCGCCGCGCCCTTCGCCGACCCGGTGGACTTCCGGCCTTACCGGCTGGCGAAGAAGGTGAAGGCGGGCGCGAACTTCATCCAGACGCAACTGGTGTACGACATCGACGCCTTCGCCGCCTACATGGAGAAGGTGCGCAGGCTGGGACTGCATGAGCAGACCTTCCTGTTGGCCGGGGTGGGGCCGATCAAAAGCCCCGGCATGGCGCGCTACATGAAGAACAACGTGCCGGGCATCCTGGTGCCGGACGAGCTGATTGATCAGATGACCGCCGCCGGAGCGCCCTGGGCCGACATCCCCAAAGAGCAACTGACGAAAGAGGACAAACAGGCCCGCTCTGCCGCCTGGAAGGAAGAGGGAATCAGAATCTGCATCGAGCTGATCCAGCAACTCCGCGAGATCGAGGGTGTGGCGGGGGTGCACATCATGGCGATCGAGTGGGAAGAGGCCGTCGGGCCGATCGCCGAGGGGGCTGGCCTGCTGCCCCGCCCGACCTTCGAACCGGCCCCCGCAGGAGGTGGCTGATGGGCGACTCCACACAATCGACGGACAGGCCCCTGACAATCAGCTCCGACCTGGCGCAGCGAATCCAGGACGCGCTGGGCGAGAACGTCTACCTGTGCTATCAGTGCTCGAAGTGCACGAGCGGCTGCCCGGTGTCGCGCTTCTTCGACTGGCAGCCCAACCAGATCATGCGGGCCGCCCAGCTCGGCCAGGAGGACATCGCGCTGGAGGCGAAGACGCCCTGGCTGTGCGCCGCCTGCCAGACCTGCACGACGCGCTGCCCGCAAGGGCTGGACATCGCCGCGATCATGGAGTTCCTGACCCGCGAGGCGCTTGAGCGCGGGATCGAGCCGCCGGTGCCAGAAGTGGACATCTTCAACAGCGCCTTCATGCGAGAGGTGCGGTTGTGGGGGCGGGCGTTCGAGCTGGGGCTGATGGCCGAGATGAAGCTGCGCACGATGGACATCATGGGTGACATGGACCTGGGCATCAAGATGCTGCGCAAGAACAAGCTGCCCTTCCTGCCTGAGCCAACGCGCCCGCCGCGCAAGGTCAAACCGGTGGCGGGGGCAGCCCAGGCGGTGGCCTACTACCCTGGCTGCTCGCTGCACTCGACGGCCACGGAGTTTAACACCTCGACCGAGGCGGTGTGTGAGGCGCTGGGGCTGGCGCTGATCGAGCCGCGCGGCTGGGTGTGCTGTGGAAGCTCCGCCGCGCACCGCGCCGACCCGGCGGCGGCGCTGGAGCTGCCGCTGGAAAACCTGTCGCTGATCGAGCAAAGCGGCTTCAGCGAAGTGACGATGCCCTGCGCCGCCTGCTTCAACCGGCACAAGGCCGCCCAGCACGAAATCCGGGAGCACCCGGATCGCAAGACGGAGGCCGAGCGCAAGCTGGGGCGCGAATACCGTGATACGGTGCACGTCAGCACGCTGATCGAGGCGCTCCACACCCACGTCGGCGTGGAGGCGGTCGAGGCAAAGGTGAAGCGCCTGCTAAAGGGGCTGCGGGTGGTGTGTTACTACGGCTGCCTGCTGACTCGTCCGCCGGAGATCACCGAGGCGGCAGCGCCAGAGAACCCGACCGACATGGACGAGCTGCTCAAGGCCGCCGGGGCGGTGGTGCTTGACTGGTCGTACAAGACCTCGTGCTGCGGGGCGGCGCACTCGCTCACCCGGCCCGACATCGTGCTCGAACTGAGCGGCGAATTGATCGAGCACGCCCGCCAGGCGGGGGCGGATGCGATCGCAGTAGCCTGCCCGCTGTGCCACACCAACCTGGACGCCCGCCAGTTCCAGATGGACATCGAGGAGCCGATGCCGGTGCTCTACTTCACCCAGTTATTGGCGCTGGCCCTGGGACTGCCGGAGAAACAGGCCGCCCTGAACAAGAATCTGGTCGACCCCTACCCTACCCTACGGAAGGCAGCAGTTTTGGAAAGTTGAGATGGATGAATTAACAACGCATATCCACCTGTGGAGGGGAGACTGAAGCCAGCATAGACTCGTCCCCGCCACACCAACGAAGAAAGGGGCTAGAGATGATGGTCCCTGTCAGCACAATCGATGAATTGGACACGGCGCTCGACGCCACGTGGCGGACACTCTGCGAGATGTACAACGTCAGCGCACCGCTCCCTGAGGCGGAGGCGCTGTTTGCGGGGGTAGCGTTCGGCCAGCCGCTGCTGGCGGCGGAGACGATCCTCGCCAACATCCTGACCGAGATCAGCGAGGACGTAGGGCGCTTCTCGCCCTGGTATAAGAAGCCTGCGCGGTCGTTCGGGCTGATCGACGTGCGGGATGGAACCACCAAGCGGGTCAGGTGGATACTCGCACCGGAGGCGGCTCAGCGCTGGGAGCTCCTGCTGCGGGGGATGGCGGTCGCCATTCAGAAGCACAGCGGCGTGCTGCAAGCCACCCAGCTGGTCGACGCCTTGATGGGGGACGAGGACGACGACCCGTGCATCCTGGCGCGCTGCACCTGCCAACCCTACCGGACGATCCTGATCGCCCGCTCGATGCTCGCCAGCGGGGATGTGATCTGTGACGATTGCCATCACGTGTTCGTCCCGGTGGAGGCCGGCGGAATAGAGGACAACTAGGGCTGGTTTAAAAAGTTCGTTTGTTAAGAATGGAGCATGAGACGAAGACATGAACTAACAGACAGATAATGGAAACGTATCGAGTCAATGCTGCCGCCACAGCAACTTGAAACGTAATGCCCACGGAAGTGATGGTTAATTCGATTGGGTTAAAGTGATGGGGTAAACGGCGGGCTCTTGAGCCAAAAGCATATCTCATCACCTCATGAAACTCAATCCAACCCTCCTCGAGAGCATCCTGGCTTTCCTGGTCAGCCTGTCAGTCTACCTGTGGGTCAAGCACGGAAAACGCATCACACTCTGGTGGAAGGAGAGGCACACCCGTCACCGGCGACCACGCAGACTCAGGCCCCCAGAGCCAGCAGACTCAGTGTGCCACCGGTGTACATTGGTTACCCAAACATCCCCGGTGGGAAGTCCTTCCCTGGTCACAGGTCAAGAGCCCACGCGGGCGAAAGAAACAGGTCGATACCAGTGGGTATGCCTGCTTGAATCCATTGTGCGCCTATTTTGGCATCGCCGACCCGACAGTCCATGCGCTGGTCAGCAATGGCAGACGAGGCATCAACCGGGACATCCCCTACTTCAAGTGCCAGGCGTGCGGTTGGTGTAAAACCTGTCGGTTGAACACGCCGATGTATCATCTCAAAACACCCATTCACCGGGTGGCAATGGTGATGCATGCGCTCAGCGAAGGGTTGGACATCTCAGCATCTCTGGCTGCACACCCAGTGAGGATTGGCCTCTTCCCATCTTGTAGGTCTGGTTTAGCTCCCTTTCCAGCAGTTTGAGCCTGCTTACCAGCCAAAAGCTCACCTCAGTGTGGGCGGGCGGAGCCTGTCGTTTCTTCATCTTTGGCTGATTCGGGCTATTGGGCTTCTCTGCCGATGACCCCCAAAATTGTCCATCACTTTCTGTGGCACTACCTATCGAAAGCCAGGTGGAGATATTTTTGTTCCTATGTTGCTTTTAGGTAAGTGAGCGATGCCAGGCCGACGGTGACACCTCCCTATTGGCCCGTCCTGGGGCCTCCCGATACCCTCCCACAAATCATCCCAGGTTCATGATCGCCGCACCCATAAAGAAATTTTATGGATGTGGATTATCAACTCTGGTCAAAATCGGTCAATTTCTGTGATAGTCTTGAGATTGGGGCTTAATGGACAACGAATTACTCACCACACGTGAAGTTCAGTCACTTGTCCGCTTGAACCGGGTCACGATCTACCGGCTCATCCGCGAGGGTGAGTTCCCGGCGATCAAAGTCGGGGGGCAGTGGCGCTTTCCCCGGGAGGCGGTTGAGGCATGGCTCACCGAGCAGAGCAGCCCTCAGCGTCCGCAGCCTCGCGCCGAGGCGGAAGAAGCCGCCCAACCGCTTGCCCTGGACGAGGTCTTCACCCACTCCGAATTAAAACCCGTGCTGAAAGCCTTTGCCGAAGCCACCGGCCTGTCGGTGGTTGTGGTCGATGACCAGGGCAACCCGCTCGCGGACTGCATGGAATGCAACCCATTCTGCCGAGCCATCCAGCGGATGCCCATCGGCCAGGAGGCGTGCCTCGACATCCGCAGCCAGCCCGCGAAAACAGGCGGCGAGCTGTTGAGCTGCCACGCCGGTCTGCACTACCTGGCCGCAGCCATCGAGTTGAACGGCGAACCGGTTGCGCAGGTGGTGATGGGCCCCTTCGTCACAGATGAGGCTCACCTCCAGGCGATTCAGAACGCCCTGCCCACCATCGCCAGCCAGTTCGGGGCGGACCTCATCGCCTTACAAGACAACCTGCACACCGTGCAGCAGGTCAGCCCGGAGCAAGCCCGGCTGTTGGGCCGTCTCTTGAGCCGGGTTGTCAACGTGATCACCCAGCTTGCTTATGAACGGAGCGCGGCAGCCCGGCGGCTGTACCAGATTGGCCAGTTGGTCGAGCAGGAGAACGCCCCCGGGAATTGAAGCTGGAATCAAATCGGTTTACGAGATACCTCACACAAGGAGAGAACGCAATGGCAGTAGAACCCAATGAAACCCTGGATTGCAGCGGGCTGAGTTGTCCCATGCCCATCCTCAAGACCAAGAAGGCGATCGACAAGCTTGAGTCCGGCCAGGTTCTCAAGATGATCGCCACCGATCCCGGCTCCAAGCCCGACATGGAAGCCTGGGCCCGCAAGACGGGCCACGAGTTGTTGGAGTACCAGCAGGACGGGGACAAGCACATTTTCTTTGTCAAGAAGGTTGGCTGAGCCTTCCTTAACACCTCTGTGCTTATCTGAAGGGAACAAACAGTGAGCGAAAAAAAGAATGGCAAGATGATCATCATGGTCACGCATGGGCCGGAAGACCCGGAGCGGGCCACCATACCCTTCGTGATGGGTGTGGCGGCTCTCGCTTCTGATATCGACGTCACGCTTGGCTTCCAGGCCAGCGGCGTCATGCTCATCCGCAAGGGGTGCGCCGAACACGTCTTCGCTGCCGGTTTCCCCCCGCTCAAAGAGCTGATGGACGCCTACATCGAAGAAGGGGGCACGATGTTTGTCTGCGGCCCCTGCATTCAGTCCCGGAAAATCGACCCCGAACAGGAGTTCATTGAAGGGCCGGTGGTTGTCAATGCCGCGACCTTTGTGGCCGAGTGTGCAGAGGCAACTAACACACTCATCTATTGATGGAGGCTGCACACATGGCAGAGGAAAAGCCAAAACGGCTGGCGCTGATCGCCAGCAGAGGTACGTTAGACGCTGCCTATATGCCCCTTATCCTTGCCACCACTGCGGTGGCGATGGACATGGAGGCAGCCATCTTTTTTACTTTCTACGGGCTGGACATCATCAATAAAAAGAAGATACATCGGCTTCAAGTCTCGCCGGTCGGCAACCCGGCCATGCCGATGCCCATCCCCAGCATTGTCAGCATCATCCCCGGCATGACCCCCATGGCGACCAGCATGATGAAAGGTTGGATGGCGAAGGCCGGAACGGCCACCATCCCGGAACTGATGGATGCCTGTCTGGAGTTCGACGTGCGCTTGATCGCCTGCCAGATGACGATGGCAGTGATGGGCGTCAAGAAAGAGGAGCTGATCGACGGGGTCGAGTTCGGTGGCGCGGCCACTTTCCTGGAATACGCCGCCGAGGCCGACATTTCACTGCTGGTATAAGCCCGAATTACAAAGGAGCGCTGTATGGCCGACGAAGACAAAATACTCATTGTGATGACCAGCGGCAAGGACACGCCGCGCCGCTGTGCAACCCCCTTCTTTTTCGCCAGCCTGGCTGCCGCAATGGACTACGAAGTCCAGATGTTCTTCACCATTGACGGCACGACGCTGCTCGAAAAAGGCGTGGCCGAGACGGTCTACCCCCAGGAGGGCGGGG
>Ga0315536_1001796_pt1 | contig 10582 bp, 4 predicted proteins | sample SalMarSW160230MG_FD_203093 | JGI IMG/M metagenome (GOLD analysis project Ga0315536, IMG submission 203093) | Salt marsh sediment microbial communities from the Plum Island Ecosystem LTER, Massachusetts, United States - Salt Marsh Sediment SW1602-30 ... | reverse complement strand
ACAAGTGATTTGATACGATTGAGTAACGAATATGGTCATTATCGATCACATTTCCGTCTACGGAAGCGGCGCCCGTGGAATGATAACCGGACGGTGTCGTCTCGACAATGTGATAATAAGTATAGCCTCTGGGTGCAATCAGCTGATACCAGCCGGTGCCGGCCTGTGTGGTTGTTGTTCCCAGTTGCATCCCGATCTGATCCGGATTCGCTGATCCGTACAGTGTGATAGCGACGTTCGCGATGGGTGTGCTTTCGTCCCACTTATTGCCGCTGTAGACGCGGCCCGAAAAATAGTCCGCGGCCCGTGCGTAACAGGAAAACAATAGCATTGCGGTAACAAACATTCGAAAAGATGGTTTGGAAATCATGATATGCTCCTTCTATTAAATAGGGTGGATGTGACAGGTAATCATCCTGGTTTTCTATTTTTGCAGAATCAGTTTTCTCGTTTCGATAAATTCTCCTGCTTTCATACGCAGGAAGTAAATGCCGGCCGCGAGATTTTCTCCGTTCCACTGCACGGAATACTCCCCGGCCGCCCTGGTCTCACGCAACAGTGTGGCAACTTCTTTTCCCAGAAGATTATAAATCTTAAGCGTCACAAAACAGGCCTTTGGCAATATAAATCGAATAGTTGTCGAGGGGTTAAAGGGATTAGGGTAATTCCGGTAAAGATGAAAAGTTTGGATGGCAGTATTATCATGGGTCTTCACATCACTGATAATTTCCCCTGCCAGGCCCGCGAATTGAACCGTTCCGAGAAAACCGGGATTGCTGAACCCAATGTCATCGTTGTTCCACCATTGCGTCCACAAATCGCGCCCGCTTCCGTCATTGTCACCCAGACGCACCTCCATCCCCATCAGCTCACCGACATTGGGGACGATCCCGAAATCGGCTGTCAGAAAGATTCTCGCCTCAATGGTCCATCCGGAAGCAGTTTGGGTAAAAACCTGATCACCATCTGTTTCAACGCCGTACAAAAAATTAACTTCACCGTCATTAGCATTTCTGGACTCTGTTTTGTCATTGCTGCCGTCCACAAAGATCTGAAAACCGTCATTCATCCACTGTTCGGTTTGGGACGTGCTGATGATGTCGTCAAATACATCCGAGTAAAAGTAAAGCCTGCCGTCCTGCCATATCATTTTGTAATTGAAACGGCAGTCATTCCATCCATTGACATGATTGATATCAAAGGGCGGATCCAGGGGGTTCCCATCACTCTGGGTCACAAATGTACGGCCGCTGATCCAGGGGATACCGGCCCAGGCCGCATCATCTGCGACTCCGTCAATCACAGGAATATCCTGAACCTGAAGAATGCGCATGGGATTCGAGGCGATATAATCGGTGGTGTGCGCTGTGCCGAAAAGGCCCGGATTGATCCAGGAATCATTGCTTGCGGACCACCATTTCAGGCAATGATCCCGCTGACCTGAGTCATTGTCATTCATCTGAATCTCAAAACCGAAAGTGTGACCGGGCGAAAGGGCAAAGGTCATGTCCTGCGCGGGAATCCGGATTTCCATATTGTATCCGTTTTCCGTGTTCTTGAATTTGCATTCGGAATGGGGCGCATGGCCCATATCTTCTGTAGTTTCTCCGACCACATATCTCAGCTGAATGTCATTGTTATCATAGCCTGTGATCTGATCGTTTTTGCTGTTGTCCCCGTCAAAATAAATTTCAAACGAATCATTTTCCCAAGACTGGGCATTTGAAATGTTCGGAATATCATCACAGGTTTCAATAAAGAGGTAATAATTATTTTCATCAAACATCATTCTGAAAAAGGCGGAACAGTCCAGCCAGTCCTCTGGAGCGATATCATCCGAAAGATTCTTTTGTTCCAGAGGCACCGAACAGACACTTTTCCATAGTGCATCCATGTTTCCGTCGATCACAGGGGACGTTTCTGCCATGGGCACATCCAGAATGACCATTTCCTGTTCAGGGATGTTCACCTTTGGCGAATTGGCATAACCCGTATTGTTGTCTTCAATCGATTCCCAAATAGCCCTGTTTGCGTCTGCAATGATTCCAAAATAATACTCGCCAGCAGGCAGGTTGCTGACTGCGTTTTGAACCGGTCCTGAATTACAGGTTGCACCGGCATTCAGAGTACTGCACTGAGTTTCACCGATTTTGGTGTCTGACTGTGTGATGTTTTGATCCGTGGATAAACAGGCGAAATTTGTAAATCCGCTTCCTGTCCCGGCGCTGCCCTGGTTTTGAATCGAGTACTGGTATGCGATCTGAGGGCCTGACCCGTCGGTTACCGTAACACCGGTTACGATCAAGTCGGGCTGGGTTGTGGGTGGTTGGGAAATGTTCACCTTTGGTGAATTGGCATAGCCGGTGTTGTTGGTTTCGTTGGTTTCAACGACTTCATTGTTACCGTCTGTAATAACGCCCAGATAGTATCCGCCGGTAGGAACACCGCTGACCGTGGTATTTATTTCCGAACTGGTTTTGGAGGCGCCGGGCCCGATGAGGCTGGTGACGTTCCAGTCTGTGATATGATAGTCTGAGCTGGTGATGGTTTTATCCTGTGACAGATAAATACGATTTTTAAAACCGGCATTGGTAGTTTCAGAACCCTGATTTTTGACAGTTAATTTGCAGATAATATCCGGTCCTTCACTGTCAAGCACCTGTACTGAGGTTACAACTAGATCACATTGAGTAATGGGTGGTGGAGATTGCACATAAAACCAATTTCGCATCGATATATTGTCATCCTCAAAAATCCCCTCATCGACCTCATTGAGGTCATCGACCAAGGCTGCAATATACCAGTAGCCGGGATATGACGAAAAATTAATGGTTGGTTTTTGATCCGAATAGGTCCTTGATGATAACGCCGGAACATCACTATATCCGATTAAAATGTCAGATGTTGTAATATTATTATCCTCAGAAAAATAATAACCGATCCGGCTTGGTCCCGCTGTCAAGATACCTTCATTTTCCACACGAATATTGGCTGTCCAATAAGGATAGTTTATAGAAAAGTCCCAATTACGCATGTCCCCATTAGAAATGTACAGATTGACAAGAGGCAAAGGGTTCTCAATGGTCGGCGTCAAATAACCGCTATTGTCACTTTCATTGTCTTCAGCAATTTCATCCAAAGGATCTATCATAAATCCCACATAAAATTCACCAAATATTCTTTTAACATCAACAGTAGGACTACTTACATCTACATAGGCGCCAGGTGCAAGTCCAGAGGAGTATCGGTTAGTTATATATTGATCATCCGCATCACCGATAATTGTATTTTGTGAAGCATAAATAATTAACCAAATTTGAGATACATATGATGTCCCGTTATTGATAATGCGAACATGAACGGTAAGTTTGGGATAATCATAGGTATAACTGCAAAAGCGTGATACGTATGTTAAGTTCTGTCCGGGACTCATCGTTTCTTCGGGAGGATCATTGAATTGATCGCTGTGGACGGATTGTGATTCGATGATGCCCGGATTTTTCTGATTTGAACCGTCCGTGTGATTGCGTTCTGTGGATGGTTCAGCAATGATACCGGGAATGTTGTCACTGGTTTCATTGTCATCCAAAACTTCAACATGGCCGTTTTCATCCACTCTGATTTTTGCCAGAACCTGGCTGTGCTGTGCACAGATGATTGATGGGGTAAGTGAAAAAACAAGCATTATGGACAATACAATTAAAGAACGCTTCATTAGATATTCTCCTTTTAATTCCTTCATTATCATTTCATAGATGGTTCTATTTAAATAATTACTTTTGTAAAATCAGTTTTCTTGTTTCTGTAAAACCTTGTCCTGAACTTGATGAATGATCCCCGGCTTTCATGAAGAGGAAATAAATACCTGCCGCGTGATTTTCTCCGTTCCACTGCACGGAATACTCCCCGGCCGCCCTGGTCTCACGCAACAGTGTGGCAACTTCTTTTCCCAGAAGATTATAAATCTTCAATGTCACAAAACAGGCCTGAGGAACAGAAAATGAAATCGTTGTGTAAGGGTTAAACGGATTGGGAAAATTTTGAGAAAGTGAGAATATTTTGGGGATATTCGAAAAGTGCAATCGTTCCACATCCGTCATTACGGCTGCCTGGGAGAATGTCGATGTGTTGCCGTTTTCGTCGATGGCAATGGCTGTCACGTTTGTGTATGGACCTGTAATCGTGCCGTTCCAGGTGAACTGGCCGCTGGCATTCGCAAGAACCTCACCCTGGAAAATCAGCCCTTGAGATTCGGGGTCCGTATAGATTTCCACAGAGGCATTGGGAATCGCTGTGCCGGTTACAGATGTGACGGATGCGCTGTAAATGACAGGAGGCGCGAGTTCCAGGTTGCCGCCGAAATCATTCCATATGCCATTCCAGCCATTCTTTGAAATTTGGTTGTGACTCACTTTGTTGCGAATGGTGCCTTCGCCGCTAATGTAAACACCGCCATTGTTGAAGCAAATTGAATTCCCGATAATATTATTGTTATTCGCTCCTTCAAGGATGCTTATGGCAGAAGATTCATTGCCAAATTCAAGGATTTCATCGTTTACTTCATTTAAACCAATTAAGTTGTTTTCAATTTTGATGTGCTGAGAGCGGTATATATAAACTCCAAATTTGTTGCCGCCGATCAAATTATCAGACACATCCACGCTGTCGCATTGATTATCAATTTTAATGCCCGCACTATTCAGGTTGCCGATCTTGAACGTTCCGGTGCGGTTCAAACCAATGATGTTCCCCAAAATGTGAATATGACTGCATGTATCTATCATGCTGATTCCAGTATATGAATTCCCGGAAATAATACTCTTATCCGTATCTTTTGAAGCAATGGTGATATTTCGTGTGTGTTTAGACAATAGAATACCGTCCTGATTCGCTGCGCCGGCATCTCCTCGAAAGTCGACTCCGATATAACATCCGGAAATACTTCCGCCATTCACACCTTCCATAACAATCCCAATACCTTGAAAATGACTGATCGTCAAACCCTCGATATCTGTGAGCGGCGCGGTGCTTTTAAAACCATTCGCATATAAACCCGCAAGCTCTCCATGGAGCCAGATCTCGGGTCCATACGGATTACTGTCCTCTTCGATAAATTCCCGCTGTGAAAATCCATCGATATAAAGAGCGTCTGTGATGGTTGGCAGTTTGCTCTCCGGTTTGATCACCCAGACATCGATATCCGTGTCAAAACCTGGAATGTTTTTCGGTATCTGAAACCGGATCGTATCCGATCCGGGATTGCTGTTGGCATAGGATATAGCTTCACGGAAAGATCCCGGCCCCGAATCTTCACAATTTGTGACGATTGCTCCGGTTTCACCGAGACCTCCTGTCCGGGCGACCACCGGGTTGTAACCAGCTAAACCAAATGCAAATAATTGCATAAAAATGATCGCTTTCTTGTTCATGATATTCTCCTGTGAATTGTAAAAATTATCACTGGTAACTATTCTGTCAGATCTAATAAAATCAGGTTTAATTAAAGTATATACCATAAGCATGCCAAAATAATTAGCAAACAATTCATGAGAATAAACTGCCTTTCTAAATGGTTTATTTCATAGAAATTATCAGAGTATGAGATAAAATTGGAAAGATGTGTTAAAGCAGTGAATTCGCGGAAACCTGCGGTATGAATTCGCAAGATTCCGCGGGCATGACTCTGTGAATTTTATTAGCTCGTTGGATATAATAGATTGAAGAGTGCAGAAAATATTCCATTATAAGAATTCACAATTCTATTTTTTTATCTTGTACTTCTGCATTTTATATCTCAATGTGCTTTCAGGGATTCCCAATGAGGTTGCTGTGGAAGTTTGATTCCATTGATGCTGAATCAGGGCCTGGCGTATTAGTTCTTTTTCGTAATCCACCAGACTTTCATTCAGTGATTGGCGTGCTTGACCATGATTCCGGTTCTTCTGAATTTTTTTCAATTCAGCATGAAATTCATCGGGCAACAGGGCAGTATCCACCTGTCTTACTCCGACAGGAGTTACTGTGACCAGCCGTTCGATAAAATTCTCCAGTTCACGGATATTGCCCTGCCATGGGTGAAGTTTCATCAGGTCTATGACGTCATCAGCATAACTTTCAATTACCTTGTTCTGCTGTTTTGAAAATTGGCTTAGAAAGTGTTCGGCCAACAGAGGAATATCCTCCCGCCTTTCTTCCAGCGAGGGCACATGAATGGGGTAAACCAGCAGACGGTAGAACAGATCTTCCCTGAATTGTTTATCATGGACCAGCTCTCTCAAAGAAATGCTGGCTGCTGTGATCACGCGGACATTGACTTTTCGTGTCGTATTGCTGCCGAGCGGGCGTATTTCTCCCTCCTGCAGTACGCGGAGCAATTTAACCTGCATATCCATAGGCAGATTCGTGATTTCATCCATAAACAGTGTCCCGTTATCCGCCTCTTCAAATAATCCTTTGCGGTTTATAGCGGCCCCGGTAAATGCGCCTTTGATATGACCGAACAATTCACTTTCGATTAAATTATCAGGAATCGCGCCGCAATCCACAGCAATAAATGGATACGCGCTTCTTTGGCTGCAGGCATGAACTGCTCTGGCAATCAGCTCCTTGCCTGTGCCGCTCCTGCCCTCCAGAAGAACACGGACATCGCATCGGGCTGCTGCTTCGACGGCCTGTAACAGTTCAATGAATTTTGGACATTTTCCAAGTAATCCGAAAGCTTCGTATTTTAGAAGAATGGCGTCTTTGGGTATTTGAGGTGTGAAATAGTGTTCTATCTTTTGAACATTTCTCAAGAACGGCGAAACAATACCTGATAACTCTTCCAGATAATGAAGGTCGTCTTTGTTGAATTCATTTGCATCCGTTTTATTTAAAACCAGAAGCAGGCCGATAATTTGATCATCACAACGAAGCGGTGTACATATGACAGATTTTACGGTTATGCCATGAAATACACTTTTCTCAAATCGTGAGTCTGACTGAATATTTTTACTGATAAAAGACATATTATTTTTCAATACCCATCCGCTTATACTGGTATGAAATAAATGATAAGTATGATCATCCTCTGTTTTACCTTTGGAGAATATGGTTTTTAGAGTCTGATGTGTTCGCGGATTAATCATCATAATAGAGGCATCTTCCGCGGCCAATAAATGAGCAGCTTTATGTGAAGTCAACCTTAGAATTTCTTCGAAGTTATTTTGATGACACAGAGTCTGGGCGAGTTCAATCAGCGCATCAGATTTTAATTTTGATTGATTATCCATCATTTGAGTTTTCATTTATGTTTGATTTGTCAATTCTCTCAACCGTTTCTTTGCATCCATTAATTCAGGGATATCCTCATCCGCATTTTCCCAGATGTCAAGGAATTGTTTTAAATGCTGAATGGCTTTGCTTTTCTGACCTTTTTGCTGATACAATTTAGCCACATAATAATGATATTTCGGATTCATGATCCGGCGGTCTTTGCTTTTCGGATTAAAATGAATCAAGCGTTCATATTCGGCAATGGCCTTGTTGATATTTCCTTTCTTTATATAGGCGCGAGCTAAAATATCTTTTGAAAAAGGAAGATTATAAAATATAATTCTGTCCGGATTGAAAAAATATCTCGGAATAGCCAGCTCTTTGATACCTTCACCGATCTCAATGGCTGCATCCGTTGAATCTTCAGCCAATAACAATTCCGCCTTCAATATCTTACAGTGAACGTCAATGATGTCTGTATACAGCACATGAAAATCGGGCAATATGGTTTTTAAATGATTGAGTCTGACGCGGGCTGAATCTAATTTCCCCTCACGTATATCGAGCAGCCCCAGAAACGGTTCACAGGTAAAATCATAAAAATGCGGATCGGGATAATTATATTTCTTTATAAACAATTGTTGATAATGATTAAAATGCGTTCGGCTCTGCTGATAATCTCTTTTTTCAAGACAGGAAGCTCCCTGCAAGGCTTCGCTTAACATGATAAAAGCCGAATTGTTCCATGCTTTGAACATATCGGAAGCGAATTCAACATCTCTGAGTGCTTCCTGATATCGTCCGGTCAGGACGTAATAATAACCGCGAAAACCGCGTCCCCCGGGCCGTTTGAAATACGACAGCTCATCAGCGATGTACCTGTCCGTACAGTCAATCGCCTGCTGAAATTCTGCTTTAACCGCGAAGGCAATGGATGTATAAATTTCTGACATGGCATTGGGATCGAACTCGGAGGCTTCCCTAAATTTGCGAATGGCCTCATCGATGTCTCCGTTTGCAAAATAAATACTGCCAACCATGACTACCGGCGGTGCATCACCGGGATGAAGTTCAGCCAGCCGTTTTAGATACTCATCCGCTTTCTCCTGTTTGCCGGTCTCTGCATACAGGTGACATAATACCCGGGTAGGCGGTGTAAAATAGGGATCCAGCGCCAGCGCTTTCAGGCACTCGCTGATGGCCGCTTCGAATTTTTCATGATAGGCATAATGCTCGGCCAGTATATAATGCGGATACTTCTCCTTGGGGTACTCTTTGATCATTTGCTGATAGATTTGCATTTTCTTTTCAAAATCGGGCTCCAGTTCAGCCTCGATATAAAGTTGTTCTTTTTTTGTGGCTCGCTGTGAATATTGCTTTGCCTTCAGGAATAACCGTTTGCTTTCAGTCTTGTTGGGTCCAAATGACCGCCCAAGCCATAAATAGGCAGTAGCGAACGTCGAATCGATTTCGATTGCTTTTTTGAAATATTTGATTGCCTCACCGGTTTCCCGAAAATATTCATCCCTGCCGCGAATAAAATAATGGTACGCTTCGATGGAAGAGGTGGTAACATCCATTATTTTTGTGTCCCGGAATTCAACCTGTTTTGCAGGAAGGGTGATGCCGTTTGATATCTCATGGCTTAACTCATCGATCTGCTGCTTCAGGATGCTTTCAACGCCATTCCCCTGAGAACGGCCGCTTTTTAACAGTTTTTTTGTGGTGACATCCAGAACCTTGACATCCGTGGCGAAAAGCTCTCCTGCCTTGATAAAACTGCCCAATACAATCGCATTGATACCGTCAAGCGCACACAATTCAAACCCTGTGTTCTTATCGATACTTTTGATGTTTTCCTTGCCGACCTGTTTCAGAAGATCATACAGGCGTTCCCAGGTGGTCACCTGCAGCGACGAAGACTGTTCCAGACCGGTGATCAACAGATTTGGTATCGCATCTTGTAAATAGTCGTATGCTTTATTCCCAGTTTGATTTTCAAAAGAAATGACAGCGATGGAGATCGGTTTTTCAATTTTCTTTTTTAAAATTATTGGTTTAATTATGAAGAAACCTGTCAAAAGAAGAATTAATAACCCAACTGGTACGTAATGGTTTTTTATTTTTTGAATAGGAGATGACGGTGCTTTTTTTTTCGAATCATGAATCGGCAGGTTTCGTTTTACATTTTTCAGATCATTTTCCATTTGCTTCATGTGTTGATATCGCTTTGAAATTGCTTTTTGCAATGCTTTATCGGTGATTTGTTCACATTCATTTGGAATATCCGCGGAAATGGAAGAGACTTTTTTCGGCTTCTCATGAAGAATGGAGTAAATCACAACCTGATCATAATCACCTTTGAAAGGCAATTGCCCCGTCAGCATTTCGTAAAGAATAACGCCCACTGCCCAGATATCGGTTCTTGGATCTGTTTCTTTCCCGCTGACCTGTTCGGGGGAGATATAGGCAATGGTGCCCATGGTGGACATGTCTCTGGTGAGCCGGGTTTGCCCTTCCAGTTTGGCTAATCCAAAATCGATAATTTTTACAACTCCGTCATTGGTAATGAAAATATTGGCAGGTTTGATGTCCCGATGCACAAGTCCGGTCTCATGGGCCTTTGCCAAACCATGTGAAATTTGAATGGCAATATCGAGAGCCTGATGCAACGGCAAAGGTCCGGTTTTTATTTTTTCCTTGAGGGTTTCTCCTTCATAATAAGCCATGGCAATAAATATCTGTCCGTCTGATGTCTCGTTAATTTCGTATATGGTGCAGATATTCGTGTGATCCAAAGAGGAGGCAGTCCGTGCTTCCCGGATAAATCGTTCTTTGGCGTCAGAATCTTCAGTGAGTTCCCGGGGTAAAAATTTAAGTGCGACAAAACGGTGGAGTTTGGTATCTCTGGCTTTATAGACTATACCCATTCCACCTTCACCGATTTTTTTAATAATTTTATAGTGTGAGATTGTTTTATTAATCATATAACCAGTTTCCGCTCTGAGGGATCAATCTAATTCAGATAGCAATTATGGAAGTCGGGATAATATTATTTTAATTCCCCTGTTTCAATTTGGGCCGAGTGATTGATTAACAGAATTAAAATCAGTACAGAGGATGTAAAATTATTAATAAATATAATAAGATAATTTACAAAAATCTACTCTATTTTAAGTGATTGGAAGAAAAGATTTTAGTCGTTATAAAAGAAAAACTGTAACTCTTTCAAATGATCCAGGATTTCCATTTTCAGTGCGGCCGGTCAGAATGATAATGCGATATACATTCAATGGAACAGGGAAGAAGGATTATTCAAACTGTATCC
>Ga0315536_1001795_pt1 | contig 10585 bp, 7 predicted proteins | sample SalMarSW160230MG_FD_203093 | JGI IMG/M metagenome (GOLD analysis project Ga0315536, IMG submission 203093) | Salt marsh sediment microbial communities from the Plum Island Ecosystem LTER, Massachusetts, United States - Salt Marsh Sediment SW1602-30 ... | reverse complement strand
CAGGCCAGGTTGTAATAAGGATAGGCATAGACCGGATTTAGTTGAACGGCCCGGCGGAAGGCGGCGGGCAGGCAGAAAAATATAATAACCACGGTTATGAGCACCTTACGGCCACCCGCAAAAAAGCGGCCGTTTTCCGCGGAGGGACGGCCCCCTAATGGACGATCCTCGTCGACGCGCCCCACAAAATGGTCACACATTCCCTTAATCCTTCTCCTTTTCATCCAGCTTTTTCAAGGCGCGCTCATAAAAATCCTCCACCGCCCACATCATGCGGTAGTCGGGATAGGTGGTCATCAGGTATTCACAGGACTTCATCAGCTCCTGCCATTTTTTGAAATACTGCAGGGCGAACAGTTCCATGTAAAGTATTTCCGGCAGGAAGGGATCGTCCTTGAACTGGGTGCGTGACTGCTCCACGATATAGAGGATCTCCTTGTGCATCCGCGCCCCGGTCTCGCTGTCGTCGAAATACTCCTCGCTCTTGTCCGCGATCTCCAGCAGGGTATGCTCAAGCTCCCACGTGCATTGGGCGCGGGTATCGCAGGCAAACAGGGTGGGGGTCTTTTCGGCCAGTTTGCGGGTCTCCTCATTGGAAAGGCCCTTGTTGTAACAGTCCGTCAAAAACTGGGCGTAGGTCATCCATTCTTTGGCCGCCAGGCGCTTTTTAATCTCGGCCGCCTTCTGATACAGCTTGTACAGCTCCCGCTGGTAGCGCATACGCTTGAAGTCCTTCAAAAACTGGTAGGCATCCTCCAGACTTTTCTTGGGCTTAAGGTAATACGGATCGATCTTGGAGGCCTCCCTGAACTTTTCCGCGGCCTGTTTGATGGAGCCCTCATCCAGCAGTTGGATGCCGGTGTAATACGCCTCGGCCGCGTCGAGCGACGAGGTGTCCACCTCCAGCTTGAGCGTGGGCACCTCCACCCCCATGGCTTTTAAGAATTCCAGGGTGAGTTGCTTCTCCAGCGTCAGTACCTTTTTTACCGCTCCGGACACCTCAAAGCTGTTAAGGATCTTGGCCGTGGTCACATCCACCAGCCTGGCGTCGATGCGGATGGTATCATTAAGTATAATGAAGCTGCCGTAGATAAGCCGGTTGGCGTTCAGCAGCTTGCCGATGGCAATCGCGCTTTTCTCATCATAGAGGTCGCTTACGGAGCGTTCCTGCTCCTTGATGATCTTCTCTATATTTTCCCGTTCCACCACGGTAACGTCGGGCACGCCGGTGATGTCGGAAATCAACATGTCGGCCAGGCCCTTGGAAAGCCACTTGTAGCGGGCATTATTCGTGGTATTTTCAAAATACAATACGGAAAGAACATTCTCGGCCCGGGCAAAAAACACCAGGCAGGTGAAAAAAAATAAAACACTGAAAAGCCGTTTCATCCGTCCCCCTTTTTCTCTAAGGCAATTGTACACCGCGCGGACCGGTTTTTCAATTTCTATTCTATAATACTTTGGTATGAAGATAACTTCCGGGGCCGCCTCCCAAACCTTTTCCGGCGAAGTTCTTCAGGCTGCCGCCCGAGTGTCGTACCGGCGGATCGGCACGGCTTTTTTCGGTCAGATCCTGCGGCCGTCGTTGGACTGCCTTGGCTGCCGCCGGAATGCCCTGACCGGTAGATCAGCGTGTGGTTTTTCAGCTAACTCCTGCGGCCGCCGAAGAGGATCAGGGCAAAATATAACAACTGGGTGATGGAGGCGGCCGCCGCGGCCACGTAGGTCAGGGCCGCGCTGTTCAACACCGCGCTGACCCCTCGGCGCTCACCTGCTGTAATCACCCCGTATTTCAGCAGCAGGTCCTTGGCGCGCCGGGAGGCGTCGAACTCCAGGGGCAGGGTGAGAATCTGGAACAGCACCACCCCCAGGAACAGAAAAAACCCCAGCTTGGCCAGGAACAGGCTGACAAAGAATCCGATAAAAATCAGAAAAATCGCCGCGTTGCTCATAAATGTGGCCGGAACGGCCAGTGCCTGCCACACCCGCATAATCACCATACCGCGGTGGTGTTGGATGGCGTGCCCCACCTCATGGGCGGCCACTCCCAGGGCGGAAACGGAGGTTGAATTATAGACCCCGCTTGACAGCGCGAGCCTTCTCTGTACGGGCGAATAATGATCGGAAAGCATGCCCCGGGCGGACTCGATGCGCACGTCCCTGATCCCGTTCTTTTCCAGGAGTAGGCGCGCCACCTCTTTACCGCTGAGACCCGACCTGACCTTATACCGCGCGTATTTGCGGAAGTTTGACTTTACCCGAAACCGGGCCCACAGGGAAAAGACAAACACCGGCGCGATCATGATAAAATAAAGCGGATCGATACCGTAAAAATACATAGGCCCCTCCTTATAACTCCTTAAAAGGGAGAACCGATTATCTCGGCCTTTATCTCATCCACGGTTTTTGGGATCCATCTGTTTTTATGCAGGCGCAGGCCGTAGACCGTGTTCAGTTTTTTTATCAATCCTTCATGCAGGCGGTGGGCAATACGCTTTAAATCCCCTGCAGGATCGTCTGCCGCGGGGAATTTCTTATGATCCAGCTTCAGGCCGCTGGTCATCAGGCCCTCGATCAGCATCTTTACGGCCAGGAACCGCTCAAACTTGTCCACCGCAAAAATCAACACATCATCCAGCAGTCCCATGATCTCCCAGGTTATCTGCTCTGCCTGGGAATAACTTCCCGCGTCCTTCTCCTGGTCGCTGAAGCGCACCGGCAGGTTTTCGATGATGGAATCGATATTCTTTACCAGGTACTCAAGGTTGAACAGCCCCACCGCGCAGTTGAACAGCACCTTCTTACCCTTGCGTTCGGCCTTTTTTATCTCATCCCAACCGACGGCCGGACCGATCTCCGCGGTATTAAGGCGGCCCTCCTGGTCGGTCACCAGAATTCCGCCTTTTACATCCACCGGTGTTTTAAAGGAAAACTCGAAAGCCGCCTGCCTGCGGCTGAGGGCGAACAGGGCCAGGGAAACCGGCTCGGGTGTAAATCCCAGGTTGTCTACGTTCCCCAGGTAGGCGTAGCGTATGCCGCGGTTGTACAAATCCCGGTAGATATCCTTGAGCACATAGAAATTCTGGCCGTGCCCTCCGGGCATGGGCAAAGGGTTTCCGTCTTTACCGAAAGCCCGGCTGAACAGCTCTTTTCGCGGCCCCCGGCTGCTGTTGGTAAACGCGGCCAGCAACGGCTGCACCCCGGTCCGCATCTCCCCGATCTCGATGCCGGTTTCACGGATCAGCTCTTTTAACAGCGGGCTGCCGCGGTAGCGTTTGTACGTCCGCGCTATCTGCCGGTCGTTTAACACACTGGTCATCTGGAACATGGGCAGCAGCGTCTCACTCTTCACATGGGCGGTCAGCTCGTACTGCAGGGCCTTGATCAGGGCGGCCCGCATTTTCAACTCCAAAAAACCGGGACCGGGTTTGCCGTCCGGCTGCAGGAACGCGGGCGTAATACCCTTGGCCTTTCCTTTGCAGAGCGCGGCCATACGGGTAAACTCCGGTTTGTACAGATTGAAAAGCTGGTCGTTAAAGGTTCTGTTTTTCTTCACATCGATATAACTGCTGGCCGATCCGCCGTTTAAAATACCGTACGCGGTCTGCGGCAGCAGGAACAGTCCCAGTTCATACAACCCGTGCCGATTGAAGGATATTTGTTTCCCGTGTACGTCACCGAAAGTAGAAAGATCATAAGGCAGGTTCAGCTCCCGGAAAAGCTTTTCCGCCTTTTTGAAATCAGTGGTATAACCAACATCGCCGATCATATCGATAATACGGACACCGTCCACCTTGGGGATGCCGCGTACCTTGATGGGCTTCTGCCGGTGAAACACTCCCCCGTTGTACTTTTCCAGGATCTGCATGGTAAGCCCGATATCAATCTGCCTTTCCTCAAGCTTGCGTTTCAATTGCGCGGGCAGTTCGTAGGTGTCCATTTTCTGCTTCATATATCCTTCCTTGCTGCTCTCATTATAATCTAATCATCCCGGTTTTAAAAGTTAAGTAGCGTGATATATGCGGATTATTTTATTTTCAAGTGAATTGACTTAATAAACCGCAACCAGTAATATGCATTCCATGGGTGATTATGAGTTTACGAAAATCGAGAAAAAATGGCAGGCGTACTGGGATAAGCACAAGACCTTTGCGGTAGGCGAAGACCCCTCCATACCGCCGGAAAAACGCATATACGTACTGGATATGTTCCCCTACCCCTCCTCGGCGGGGCTGCACGTGGGCCATCCCGAAGGGTATACGGCCACGGACATCTACAGCAGGTATATGCGCATGCACGGTTACCATATTCTGCACCCCATGGGGTACGACTCCTTCGGTCTGCCCGCGGAAAACTACGCCATCAAAACCGGGACCCACCCCAAGGCAACCACCGAAGACAACATCCGCCGCTTTGAGGCCCAGATCAAATCACTGGGGTTCTCCTACGACTGGGACAGGAAGATATCCACCCACGAGCCGTCGTACTACAAGTGGACCCAGTGGATATTCCTGAAACTGTTCGAACAGGGCCTGGCCTACGAAGCCGAGGCCCCCATCAATTTTTGTCCTTCCTGTAAGACTGGCCTGGCGAATGAAGAGGTCAAAAACGGACTCTGTGAGCGCTGCCACAACAAGGTGGAGAGGAAAAACCTGCGCCAGTGGTACCTCAAAATCACCGCGTATGCCGACCGGCTGCTGGCGGACCTGGAAAAGCTCGACTGGCCCGAATCCATCAAGATCATGCAGCGCAACTGGATCGGCAGAAGCGAGGGGGCGAATGTGACATTTTCCCTGGAAAAGGGGGAGGGTTCCATCGAGGTATACACCACCCGCCCCGATACCCTGTTCGGTGCCACCTACATGGTACTGGCCCCGGAGCATCCGCTGGTGGAGAAAATCACCACCCCGCAGCAGCGAAAAGCGGTCGACGACTATATCAGGGAGGCGAACAACAAGTCCGACCTGGAGCGTACCGAGCTGGCCAAGGACAAAACCGGCGTCTTTACCGGCGCGTACGCGATCAATCCGGTCAACAATAAAAAGATCCCCGTCTGGATCTCGGATTACATCCTGATGTCATACGGCACGGGAGCTATTATGGCTGTGCCCGCCCACGACGAGCGGGACTTCGAGTTCGCCAAAAAGTTCGCCCTGCCCATCATCCGGGTGGTGGCACGGGACAAGAAGGACGCCGGCGGCGCGGCGGAAGCTAAAAAAAACGCGGCCGGGGGCCGGGAGCAAGAGCTTTCCGAGGCGTTTGTGGGCGACGGTATTGCGGTAAACTCCGGCGAGTTTACCGGGTTGTCCACTCCCGAGTTCAAAAAGAAAATCACCGCCTGGCTGGAAAAACAGGGCCGGGGAAAGTTCGCGGTGAATTACAAACTGCGTGACTGGCTTTTTTCACGGCAGCGCTACTGGGGGGAGCCGATCCCCTTACTGCACTGTGAGAAATGCGGTATCACGGCCGTTCCTTATGAGGAACTGCCCCTGGAGCTGCCCGAGGTGGAAAGCTACGTACCCACCGGAACCGGGGAATCACCGCTGGGCGCCATCACTGAATGGGTGAACGCCGAATGCCCCTCCTGCGGGGGACCGGCCCACCGCGAAACCAACACCATGCCGCAATGGGCGGGATCGTGCTGGTACTACCTGCGTTACCTTGACCCGCGTAACGACAGGGAGTTCGCAGCCAAAGACAAGATTGCCTACTGGATGCCGGTGAAACTGTACATCGGGGGCGCGGAGCACGCGGTGCTGCACCTGCTGTACGCACGCTTCTGGCACAAGGTGCTGTTCGACCTGGGTCTGGTAAACACGGACGAGCCCTTCCTGCGCCTGGTGAACCAGGGCATGATCCTGGGCGAGGGCGGGGTAAAGATGTCCAAGTCACTGGGCAACGTGATCAACCCGGACGATATCATCGCCGAGTACGGCGCCGACTCCATGCGCCTGTACGAGATGTTCATGGGACCGCTGGAAGTCTCCAAACCCTGGTCAACCAAGGGGATTGTGGGCATCAAGCGGTTTATGGAGCGTATCTGGCGCGTTTCGGAGCAGGAAGCAAGCAAGGAAAATCCGCCCGCGGACCTGGAACGCATGCTGCACAAGACCGTCAAAAAGGTAACGGGGGATACGGGCAGCCTGGCCTTCAACACGGCCATCTCCCAGATGATGATTTTTATCAGCGAGTGTCTCAAGCATGAAAAACTGTATCTCAGTGTGTGGCGGCCGTTCATCCTGCTGCTCTGCCCCTACGCGCCGCACCTGGCTGAGGAGTTGTGGGAAAAATGCGGGGGCAAACCGTCGGTAAGTAAACAGCAATGGCCCTCCTGGCGGGAGGAGCTGACCGTGGACCAAGAGGTGGAGTTGGTCTGCCAGGTAAACGGTAAGGTACGGGCGCGCCTGCAGGTTTCACGGGGACTGTCCAAACAGGAGCTTGAGGACCTGGCCATGAAGGAAAAGCGAATCATCGAGCTCACCGGGTCAAAAGAGATCATCAAAGTCATCGTTATTCCGGACAAACTTGTCAACATCGTGATCAAGGCCTGACCACCACGCAATCGTATTCCGAGAGATAAAGATCATATCGCGTTCCGGTCCCCAGGCCGAACAAGCGGTGAAAGCCGAGACTCAGGTCCTCAATGTTTAACTCCGCGCCCGCCTCATTTGAAAAAATGCCGGAAAACGGGCTCTCCAGAAACCAGTCATCACCGGGGACGGCAACAGCCGTATCCTCCGCCGGCAGGGGCTTTATATCATAGTAGGTAAAATCACGTTCCGCGATGTGTTCGGCAAGCAGGTCGGTATCGATTTGCCAGGGATCATCGGGCGCCTTCTCCGCTATCACCTCAAGCAGGCGGGCCGTGTTGAAATCCGAAACATCCACCCCCTGCTCCCAAAGACGCTTATACACCGAGGCCACGACCCCCGCCTCCCAGCTGAGGATAAGCGCATTACCGCCCGTTTTTTTCAGATGCAGGGGATACAGCGCACCCGCGGGCCGCAGGCGCACGCCCTGCCCCGGAACAACCGGATAGGCAAGCACAAAGGAATTGTATCCCTTATAGAGCTGAACGCTGATCTCCCCCCATCCCTCCCGTATGTCGGTGTGGGCGACGGTTCCCGAACCGTCCACGTACCAGACCTCACAATCCAGACGATTAAAAGCCTGCCGCCATTGGGCCGGCGGCTCCGGCAGGCGGAGGGTGACGGTGATGTCCGGCTGTAATAATGAGCAGCCGCAGAGCAATATCATTGTGCAGAGTAAAAACAGGATACTACGCCGTTTCATCATTCTATAAGGATATTACGCCCGGAAAGCGCGTTTTGCTTTGTTTTTTTATGAAAAACGGCGTCATTTCCGCACCGGAACGACTACCCGGCCGGGGAACGGCAGCCGCACTGAATCGAGGCCGGGCTCTGGGCCGGTTTCTGCCTGCGGATGATATTGCCTGGAAGATCAACGAAAGAAGGCGGCAAGCGCAGCACTGCCGTCCCTTATTCCGAGGCGGCCATTATTTTTTTCCAGTCGGAATAACCGATGGAGGTAAGGGTCACCAGCTCAAGCACATGGCCGGTGGAAAGGTCCAGGCGCAGTGCGACCTTGCTCTCATCAGGGGATTTTTTTGCCCCGGCCAAAACCCAGTTGCCGGCCACGGCCCAGCCCATGGTGACGGAGGTGCTTTCACCGTAAAATCCGGCTTCATCGTCCTGTTTGAACCAGAGCAGGGTATTGTTGTCGGAAAAGGCGAAGGTGTCGTCACCGTAATAGAATTCGGTTCGCGCCAGGATTTTGCGTTTCATTTCTTGCGCGGTCAATGCGGGCCTTTCCACGCTGAGGAACAGGTTCACGTTATAGGTATCCACGTCGTCCAGCATGCTCTGCTGATAATCCGGATTTACCTTGTACCAGTTTGTGCTTAAAAAATAATCCCGGTACTTTTTGGTTTTAAACGGGCGCCCGTAGCGGGCAAAAATCTCGTTCCGGTAAAAGCCGAGTCTTTTTCTGTCCAGCAGCAGGACCTCCTTCAGGGTGAGTTTGCGGTGGGGGTCAAGAATTCCCGTGTATCCCGGCAGCACCTTGCCCGAGGGAAACAGGGTCACCGCCAGAAAAATCCCGTCGGTCCTGCTCAACATAACGCGCTGGGTATGGTCCTTGGCATGGGGTGCGGAGATTGTTACCTCCACCTCTTTCCCCATATAATCCTCAAGCCCGAGATCTTTGACCGAAGCCTCGAAAGGGGTATTTCCCACCTCCTTACCGTTTATGGACAGGGACGCCCCCGGGGGATCGGTTGTAATCCTGACCTCTACCGTCTCGGTGTTGTCCGCGCAGCCCATGGCCGCCAGCAGGAAAAAAATCGCCATGCATGACGCAAGGATTTTTTTCATATTCATATTCACTCCTTTTCCACAAATATAGTGTATACAGCCGACTATTGCTATAAATCCTGGTAATAATTCAGCGTTAAAATTGCCGGTAATAATATACAAAATCCGGCCTGCTCTCGTACGGATTCATCCAACTGTGCAGCAGCTTCAGCCGGCGGCGGTTGGCCCGGTAATATCGCTGCCAGACCGTTTCGGAAACAAGATAGTAGGGCGCTTTGAGCTCGATCGCGAACTCCGTGCGGGGATCTTTGATATATGGTTTCAGGTGCACCGGTCCGATGCCGTAACTGACGCGGACATAGCGATCGATCTGTTTTTCGGCGACAAAATGCTGGGTATAGATGCCGGTGGAGTACCAGATGAAATAACTCAACCCGAAATAGGCAATCAGGCGGCTGTCTGTGTTCACCAGGGAAGGGATTTTCATGACCGCCGGATAGAGGGTTTTATAGTCGGGATAGCGGTTGAAATGAAAACGATTATACATACCCGGCAGTCCCAGTAAAAAAAGCACGGTAAAGAGCGCGGCCGCAATCCGGGGCACGATGCCCAGCGGCGGGCGGCGGTATTTCCTGATAAAATAATCCATGATCAGCCCCAGCTCAAGTACCGCGATCAGACTGCTGCACAGCAGAAAGCGGTAGGAAATGGCCACCCAGGTAAACTCTAAAAATGGATAAAGCAGCACGGCCTGGATCGCGATCAGACAGACCAAAAACCGCTTTATGTTTCTTTCTATAGAGGCGTCCCGCAGCATGACGATCAAGAGCGGCAGAAAACAAAGCGGGATACTATGCAGTAGTATCAGTTCGATCTGTATGCGCGGATTGGATACGTGAAATAACAGCAGGGAAAAGCGGTCGGACAAGGCCCCCCGGGACTGGTTGGTAAACAGACGGGCCAGATCCATAAGGCGCAGGGGCAGCGGCACGAACAGGAACAGGCCGATCAGCCCGGCCGCGCCCAGGGCGGTTCCCGTTAATAGTATCCGGCGCCGTTTGACGTTTTCTCGGGCATAATCCCACACCCACATGCCGAAGCGCAGCAGAAAAAACAGGACCGCGATGCCGCCCGTTACCTTGTGGGTCAGCAGGGCCAAAAGGCCGAACCCCGCCGCCGCGCCGATGTTCACCGCCCCTTTGTTCCAACGCAGGAGAAAATACACGGACCAGAGCAGGAACACAAAGCCGATGCCGTTTTTTATAATCTCAAAGCTCATATAGATCTGGGAAAAACTCAAGGTAAAGACAAGGGCGCCCAAAAAGCTTACCGTACCGCGCCCCGTAAGCCCGTATAGGGTAAGGTAAAACGGGAGGACCCCGCTCGAACAGAGGATGATGACGGCGATCTTGTTGGAGAGCACAATATCACGGCTGAATATACCGAACAGCCGGAGGATGCGGTAGACGATCGAGGTATCGGCGTTTAGAATCCTGCCCTGCTCCATGAGCGACCGTACCTGTAGGGCATAGTAATACCCGTCAAAGCCGGTGGCAAACGAGTCTTTGAATAAAAAGACCGCCCGTACCGCGGCCGCGATCCCGACCAGGGCGATCAGAAACAGCACATGACGGGAGCGGTACAGTTTTTGCCTGAGATCAACGGACAATACCATCGTTTATATCCACCAGCAGCTCGGGCCGGTACTCAAAATGCATGGTATCATAATGATACCATTTTCCGCCCCAGATAAATCCGTACTTTTCAAAGATCCGCACGATCTCATAGGGGGTATCATTTCTATAGGTGATATCATCAAGCTCATTTTTATAATCCCAGTTCCAGTAATGGCTGTATTTCACGGTAATATCGACGGCAATCCCGAAACTGTGCATGCTCAGGCGGTCCGTGTCTTTTATGTTACGGTAATTATAGGTCCCCCCCGGGGAGACCACATACTTCCGCAGTCTTTCCGGCAGTTTTTCCAGCTCACTTGATATCTCCCGCAGTTTACGGTCCACATCATTTATCCTGGTCACATAGAGCGTAATATTGGTGTAGCGGGGCATCCATTTGACCGGCACAAGGTTTGCCTCAACCTCTCTGCGGGAGCGGCCGTACATTTTTTTGAAGAAGGGCACATAACGTATTCTGCCCGGATCAAAATTCTTTTTAAAAGGACCGGTAACATTCCCCCTGGGATATTCAAGCGAAAGCATGTCCTCAAGATCGGGATTGTTCAGGGTTTCAAG
>Ga0315536_1001794_pt1 | contig 10585 bp, 11 predicted proteins | sample SalMarSW160230MG_FD_203093 | JGI IMG/M metagenome (GOLD analysis project Ga0315536, IMG submission 203093) | Salt marsh sediment microbial communities from the Plum Island Ecosystem LTER, Massachusetts, United States - Salt Marsh Sediment SW1602-30 ... | reverse complement strand
GGCAGAAGATGAAACAAACCGCCGCATCGCCGAAGCGCGAGAGAAAGCCCGCAAACTTGTTCAGGATCGGGTGGCCGCGGAAAGGGACAGGGCTGCGAGTGAATACACCGCCGCCATTCGGGACGCGGAAACCGAAAACGAACGGTTCTGGGAACAGAACGCGGATAAAATAGAAGGATTAGTGAAAAAACTGGTTGATTTCCTGGTGACCCCGGAATTCGAGAAGGATTAGCCGTCTATGCCGGGAGCCTTGGGAACATATGCGTTTATTGCGGCCAAACTGCGCACACGATTAAGCAAGATCCTGGACCGGGAGTTTATTGATAGATTGATTGCGGCACCCAGCCTGGTGGAAGCCATGCAGCTGCTGCGCAACACGGATTTCGCCGGGCTGGAAGCGGTCTATGAGAAAACCGGCGATTTAAAGATGGGCGAGCTTGAGTTTTTCAGGCAGGAAGTAAGCTTGTTCGGCGAGGTGGTACGTTCGGTTTCCGGACAGATTGCGGATTTTTGCAGATCCCTGCTGCTGCGTTATGACATGGACAACCTAAGGAACATTCTGCGCCTCTGGTTCGACCGGGTGATACGCAAGCGCGAGATCGAAGAGGCCAGCGGTTATATCTACAGAAACAAGATTATTTATGACCTGCATATCGATGAGCTCCTTGCCTCCCGCAGCCTGGAAGATATATCCGGGATCTTAAAAAAAACACCCTATGCCCCGCTGATCAAAGAGCAGGCTGAGGAAATAATCCAAAAAAACTCACTTTTTTCACTTGAGATAGCCCTGGATAAATATTATTATATGCAACTATTGAAGCAGGTCGACCGGTTGTCCACGGCGGATGCCGCGATTGCCGGTCGTCTCATCGGTGTTGAAATAGATATGCTTAACATTAATTGGATCGTCCGCTTTAAAACACTCTATAACCTATCTCTGGAGGATTCTTTTTCCCATATCCTGCCCTTCGGCCATTCACTGCGCGACAAAGAACTTGAGGCCGCCTTCAGAGCGGATGATGTCACCGAGTTGGTGACGAATTTTATCAAAAAGAAATACGCCGCTCTGGCTCCCCTGATAAAAATACAGGGAAGCGATGTGCAATCACGCCTGGCATTAATTGAACGGCTGTTGGAAGAGATCATGCGCTATGAGGTCCACCGTGCGCTTTTGGGAACCCCGTTTACAATTGGAATAATCCTTGCCTATTTTGTACTGAAAAAACAGGAAATAAAAACCGTTATGACCATACTGAACGCCAAGTTGTATGGAATCGATGCGGAAAGGATAAAAAGCAGCCTATGATGTTTACCACCAGGATGAAATATCTGACCGCAGTGGTACTTGATAAGGATGTGGAAAAGGTCACCAGAGAGCTCCTGTCCGACGGGGTGCTGCATTTTGTGAATATTACCGAGGTCAGCTCCGGCCTGAAAAGCAAGGTCGATACTATGGTTCCGGAGGTTTCGCTGAACCGGATTGCCGAGATTAAAAAACGCATCGAATCCTTTTTGAATATGATAGCGGTTTTTCCTGAAAAAGCGAAAACGCTGGATATCGGCACCCTGACCACCGTTGATCTGGAACAGACCGAGCATGAAATCGACAAACTTTCGGAAGAGGTCCAGGGTATCCGTGAGCGGCAAAAAAACATTCAGCAGGAGATCATGAAGCTTGAAGACATCAGGCGCCAGATTGAGCTGTTCGGTGATATCCGCTCCAGCATCAAGGCGCGCTCGCACTATTCATTTCTGAATGTCCAGACCGGGTTGGTGCCGGTGGAACGCTTCCCGGAGCTTGATACCGAGTTAAAGACACTGCCCTCGGTGGTGCTTAACCTGCATACCGAACACGAGAAATGCAGTGTGCTGCTTATCACCATGAAACGCGATGACCCCAAAGTGGACCCCCTGTTGGCAAAATACGGGTGGGAAGACGCCGAGATTACCCATGAGATGACCGGGGTAGAGGATCATGTCAGCGTTGATCTCAAGGGTAAGCTGAAAGCCTATGCCAAGGAGCAGCGGGACCTGCAGGAAGAATCGCAGGTAATCATCAGGAAAAAAAGCAATATGCTCCAGGTCCTGTGGGCCAACCTGCGGATGAACGAGCTTTATTACCGCATCCAGTCGTATTTCAGCAAGACAAGCCGTACGGTCATTTTTTCCGGCTGGCTCCCGGCGTCCAAATCCGGCACTCTGCAAAAAGGAATTATCAAAGCCACCCAGGGACGCTGTTATATGGAGTGGAGTGATCCGGAAAAACTTGAGAAAAGCGAAAAAATCAAGGTCAGTGTCCCGGTGCAGCTGAAAAATCCCCGGTTTCTCTCTCCCTTTCAGATGTTGGTAACGAACTACTCCATCCCGGAATACGGCACCGTTGATCCCACGCCCTTTGTGGCGGTGGCCTACCTTATAATGTTCGGACTGATGTTTGCCGATGCCGGCCACGGGTTTGTCCTGATGCTGCTTGGGGTGGTGGGGATGTTTCTTTACCGCGGGGAACGCGGTGACTGGTTTAACCTCTCCAAGCTTGTGGCCTACTGCGGCGGTGTCGCCATTGTCTTCGGCGTGGCCTTCGGCGCTTATTTCGGGCACCACTGGTTTCCGCCGCTCTGGTTTGATTATCACGCCCTGGTGATGGGACATACCCCGCAGACCGGTATTATCCATGACATCTACGGGATCTTACTGCTGACCTTATATTTTGGGATTGTGGTCATTGTGGTGGGACTGTTTTTGAACTGGATCAACCTGGTACGCCGCAAGAGGTGGCTGAAACTGCTGCTGGATAAAACCGGTTTCCTGGGGGCCTGGGCCTACGGCGGCGGTATTTATATCGGGTATTATTATATGACACAAAACAACCGCCTGCCGGATGAAACCACGCTGCTCTACCTGGCAATCATTCCCATGCTGCTGTTTCTGGTAAAGCCGCCGCTCCTCTATTTTATAAAACCGAAGGAATCACGGCACCCGTTTACGGTGATGACCGTGGTCGATTTTTTTATGGAATGGATTGTTGAGCTCTTGGAGGTGTTCGGCGGGTACCTGGCCAATACCCTTTCGTTCATGCGGGTGGCCGGCCTCGGTATTGCCCATGTCAGCCTCCTGGTGGCTTTCAAGGATATTGCCGATATGGCCGGTTCACCGGTATTTTCGCTTATTATAATCATTGCCGGGAACATCCTGGTGATCGCCCTGGAAGGACTTTCCGCGGGGGTGCAGTCCCTGCGTTTAAATTACTATGAATTCTTTTCCAAGTATTTCAGCGGTATGGGAGAAGCCTATTCGCCGGTTTCTCTCACTGCGGGTCAAGAATAACTTAAGGAGGATATCGATGGAAGCTGTTAAAAAACAGTTCAAGAAAAACGTGGCGGTAAGCCTTGTAATACTTTTCATGGTCGTCGCGGGTTCATTTTTACTGAGTATTAATAATGTTTTCGCCCAGGATACGACTCAGGAAACAACCCAGACCCAGGTCACTAAGATGGATCCGGCACGAGCCGATGTAATGAAGTTCGCGCTTGTGGCCGCCGCCCTTGCTTTCGGCCTCGGTGCCCTTGGCGCCGGTATCGCCATTGCCCATGTCGGCGCCGCCGCCATGGGAGCAATCGGTGAAAAACCGGAAATGGCCGGCCAGGCATTGATTTTTATTGCCCTTGGTGAAGGGTTGGTTGTATTCGGGTTTATTACCGCGCTGATGATCCTGGGACGAGTATAGTTTCGCATGAAATATTTCATCATCGGCGATGAGGACGCGGTGCTTGGTTTCGGCATGGTGGGAGTGAAGGGGAGAACCGCCAACAACCGGGCCCAGGCCGAGGCCGCCTTCAAAGAGGCCCTGGCCGACAATGAGGTGGGGATATTGATCATTACCGAGCGGATTGCCGAATTAATCAGACCGCAGGTTGATCAGTTTATTTTTAATGAAAAGTTCCCGCTGATTGTCGAGATACCGGACAGGAAGGGGCCGGTCGCGGGCAGGCCGACCTTGCGTAAAATGGTAAATGACGCCATAGGTATTACATTATAAAGGAATATTCCGGATGGAAGGTCAGATAAAGAACAAAATGGAACTTATCAACGGCATAACCCATGATGCCGAACAGGAAGCGCAGCGTCTGGTGGAGCAGGCCAAGAAAGATGTGGAGGACAAGAAAAGGGCGTGTGACACCCAGGTGGAATCCCTTCTGAATGAGGCCAAAAAAAAGGCACAGGCGCAGACCGAGGCTATTATCCGGCATAACCGCTCGGCGATTAATGTGGAAATACGCAGGATTGCGCTGAAAAAGCGGGGAGAGGTCTTAAAAAAAGTGCTGGAGCAGGTGGAGGAACGCTTTGCGAAGCTGATCGCCGAGCCCGGATATAAAGAACTGCTGATGCACTGGATTGTGGAGGCGGCTATCGGTTTGAACGCCGAGCAGGCGGTGGTAAACGCCTCTAAAAAGGAGCGCCCCCTTGTTACCGCCGAGGTGCTGCGCACGGCCGAACAGAAGGTAAAATCATTCATTAATAAGAAGGTTGAGCTTACCGTCAGTGATGAGGCCGAACCGCTTGTCCAGGGGGTAATATTATTTACCCGGGATAAAAAAATGGCCTTCAACAATCAGCTTCCCACCCGGCTGCTGCGCTATCAGTCGGAGATTCGCAAGATGATATTTGACGCGCTATTCAAAGATATAGGAGAGGAATAAGGTTTTCATGAGGGGTGAGAGAATTATCGGACAGGTAAAACGGGTAAACGGGCCGGTTATTATCGCCCGCGGCGTTACCGACGCGCTTATGCTTGAGTTGGTGCGCGTGGGAGAAGTGCGGCTTGTGGGGGAGGTCATCAAGCTCGAGGGAGAGAACGCCATTATCCAGGTGTATGAAGATACCACCGGGATAACGCCCGGTGAAAATATTTACGGCTCGGGTATGCCGCTTTCGGTTGAGCTGGGACCCGGACTGATCGGGACCATCTACGACGGCATCCAGCGTCCGTTGGAGGCCATCAGGGAGATATCCGACCAGTTCATCGAACGCGGCGTACAGCTTCCGGCCCTGGACAGGAGCAAAAAATGGCATTTTGTCCCCGCGAAACTGGAGAAGGGGAGTACGCTGAGTCCCGGTAAGATTCTGGGGACGGTGCAGGAATCCGAGCATATCACCCATAAGATTCTGGTACCGCCGGATGTAAGCGGTACGCTGCTTTCACTTGCCGCGGAGGGAGATTTTACGGTTGAGGAAGTGATCGGTTCCGTGGAAACCGCGGACGGGAAACAGGAGCTTTCCCTGATGCATAAATGGCCCATCCGCAGGCCCAGACCGTCGGCCGGCCGCCTTCCCTCTACCATTCCCCTGATTACCGGACAGCGGGTTATCGATACCCTTTTTCCGATAGCCAAGGGCGGTACGGTGGCCATACCCGGCGGGTTCGGCACGGGAAAGACCATGACCCAGCACGCAATCGCCAAATGGTGTGACGCCCAGATCATCGTCTATATCGGCTGCGGGGAACGCGGGAATGAGATGACCGACGTACTGACCGAGTTTCCCAAACTGATAGACCCGCGGACCGGGCGCAGCTTGATGGAACGCACCCTGTTGATTGCCAACACCTCGAATATGCCGGTATCCGCGCGCGAGGCAAGTATCTATACCGGCGTGACCCTGGCGGAGTATTACCGTGACCAGGGCTACCATGTGGCGGTGATGGCGGACTCCACGTCGCGCTGGGCCGAAGCGCTGCGCGAGTTGTCGGGCCGCATGGAGGAGATGCCGGCCGAAGAGGGGTTCCCCGCCTACCTGCCCACGCGGATTGCCGAGTTTTATGAACGCGCCGGCTTTATGAAGACCGCGGCGGGTGAAGAGGGCTCGGTTTCGATTATCGGGGCGGTCTCCCCGCCGGGAGGGGATTTTTCCGAACCCGTTACCCAGCATACCAAGCGCTTTGTGCGCTGCTTCTGGGGCCTGGACCGGCAGCTGGCCAATGCCCGGCACTACCCGGCCATTTCCTGGCTGGAGAGTTATAGTGAGTACCTGGATGCTGTTACCCCCTGGTGGGAGCAGAAGGTGGGAGCGGACTGGTCCAAAAACAGGGCCAAAATAATGGAGCTCCTGCAGAAGGAGGTGCGCCTGCAGCAGGTGGTAAAACTGGTGGGACCGGATGCCCTGCCGGACAGCCAGCGCTTTATTCTTGAGGTGTGCACCCTGTTTAAAAACGCCTTTCTGCAGCAGAACGCGTTTGATGATATTGACCGTTATTCTACGGTGGAAAAACAGGTAAAGATGCTGGAGTTGATCGTTACCTACTGGGAACGCGGCGCGGACGCCATCCGCCGGGGTGTTACCCTGGTAAAACTGAAAAGAATGAAGGTGTTGCAGGATATTATCAAGATGAAGTTCACCGTGAAGAACGAAGATGTTTCGGTACTGGATAAACTGATCTTAAGACTGGAACGCTCGATAGACCAGATGGAGTCGATTTATGTCTGAAACAAAAAAAATGCAGGAAGCGCAGAAAAAACTGTTAAGCGGACGCGAGTATATCGGGGTGCACCGGATCGACGGCCCCCTGATATTTATCACCAAGACGCATCCCATCGGTTATCGGGAGCTGGTGGAATGCGTGGACGGCGAAGGAAACACCAGAATGGGGATGGTCCTTGATACCTCCCAGGACGTGGTGGTGGCACAGATTTTTGAGGGCACCTCGGGCCTGACAATGCCGGACACCAAGGTCAGGTTTCGCGGCAAACCGCTTACGCTGGGGGTTTCCAAAAAAATGCTGGGCCGTGTGTTCAACGGCATCGGGCAGCCCATAGACGGCGGGCCCGCTCCCGTCGGGGAGGTGGAGCTGGATATCAACGGCAAGCCCATCAATCCCACCTCGCGGGAGTATCCGCGAGATTTTATCCAGACCGGTATTTCGGTTATCGACGGGATGAACACATTGATCAGGGGGCAGAAACTGCCCATCTTCTCCGGCAACGGCCTGCCCCATAATGAGCTGGCCTCTCAGATTGCCCGCCAGGCCAAGATCCGCGGCGCCCAGACCGAGTTCGCCGTTGTGTTTGTGGCCATGGGGGTAAAACACGACGTGGCCCGTTACTTTATCGACTCGTTCGAGGAGACCGGGGTCCTGGAAAACGTGGCCCTGTTTTTGTCTCTGGCCGATGACCCATCGATCGAACGGTTGATCACTCCCCGGACCGCGCTTACCCTGGCCGAACACCTGGCGTTTTCCCATGATATGCACGTGCTGGTCATCATGACCGATATCTCCAATTACTGTGAATCCTTAAGGGAAATATCCACCATTCGCGGTGAGATCCCTTCACGCAAGGGGTATCCCGGGTATCTGTACTCCGATCTGGCCGAGCTTTACGAGCGTTCCGGTATGATCCGGGGCTTTAAGGGTACCATTACCCAACTGCCGATCCTCACCATGCCCAATGACGATATTTCACATCCCATCCCCGACCTGACGGGATATATCACCGAGGGCCAGATTGTGTTCGAGCGTGAGATGTTCGGCCGCGGTATTTACCCGCCTATTGCCGGGCTGCCCTCGCTGTCGCGTCTGATGAAAGACGGGATCGGCGAAGGCATGACGCGGGGTGACCATCCCCACCTGGCCAGCCAGTTGTTCGCGGCCTACAGCTATGTAAAGGACGTGCGCAACCTGGCCTCGGTTATCGGCGAGGAAGAGCTCACCCCCCTTGATCACCAGTACCTGGAGTTCGGGGAGTATTTTGAGCGCAAATATGTGTCCCAGGCAAAAGATGAGGACCGAACCATAGAACAGACCCTTGACCTTGGCTGGGAGGCGTTGAAACAGCTGCCCGCCGAAGAGCTCCATCGTATTACCGAGGAAGAGCTGGAGAAATATTACGGACAATAAAGCATGGCCAAAGCGAATATAGCACCGACCAAAACCAACCTGTTAAAACTCAAACACGAACTGCAGTTTGCCAAACTGGGGTATGAGCTCCTTGACCAAAAACGCAATATTCTGATTATAGAGCTCTTAAACCTGGTGGACCAGGCCGTTGAGTTTCAGGAAAAGGTGGAGAAGGCGCTTGCCGACGCCTACCGCACCCTGGAGTCAGCGGTGCTTGACATGGGAAAACTGAAGATGGTCAGCCTGGCCAGCGCGGTAAATATCCATTCCGCTATCTCACTGAAGGAACGCAGGGTTATGGGGGTTGCCCTGCCGGTTGTAGACACCACGTTTGAGGAGTTTCCCCCTTATTTCAGCCCCCACGGCACCAGTTTCTGGATAGACAGCTCTCTGCATGATTTTAAAGCGGCGCTGGAGGTCATGGGGCGGCTGGCGGAACTGAAAATTTCGATTATCCGCCTGGCAAACGAGGTGAAAAAAACAATCCGCAAAGTAAACGCCCTGGAAAAAATAGCAATTCCTGACCTGGAGGAGGCTGTGGGCTATATCCGCAACCGGTTGGAGGAAAATGAAAGGGATATGTTTGTACTGATGAAAATGGTAAAATCCAGGCTGGAAAAAAAAAGTGAGGAGTAACGCATGGATGGTCCTATTAAAAAGCTGCTTGTGTATATTGACGGGACGGAACAGTCCGTTACCGCGGCCCAGTACGCGATCTGTTTAAGTAAACTGACGGGTGCCGAGCTGCGGGCTTTATACGTGGTCAATACGCGGGCATTAAACGATCTGTTGAAAGCGCGGATTTTTATTGAGTCTGAACAGGCCGAATACCAGCGTGATCTGCACGCGGACGCCGAGCGCTACTTAAACCATGTCAAGTCCCTTGCCCGGGGCAAGGGAGTGGTAATAGAGACCGAAAGCAGAAATGGTACTCCGTATGTGGAAATTAAAAGTGTGGTGACGGAACAGGAGATCGATCTGCTTATTATCGGTGAGCTTTCCCATATCCGCAGCAGGCGGGATGAGTTTTTTAACGAGGCCGAACGGGCCATGAGGTTTTCTCCCTGTTCCGTATTAATCGTAAAAGATGAAGAAAAGGTATGGAACATGTTTGATCAACTTGTGTAATATAGTGAAGAAAGGATACGATAGATGGCATTACTTGATTTAATTGAAGAAGAGATAGTAAAGGTGCCTCTCGCGGCGGCATCAAAATCCTCGGCTGTTAAGGAATTGATCGGGGTATTGAAGGACGCCGGAAGAATCGGGGACGAGGACAAGGTGTACCAGGCGGTAATGAAAAGGGAAGACCTGGGGAGCACCGGTCTGGAGCGGGGGATTGCCGTTCCGCACGCCAAGACGGACCAGGTAAAGACCCTGACCATCGCGATCGGAGTGTCGCCCGGCGGTGTTGAGTTTAATGCCATGGACGGCGGGCTTTCCCGGCTTTTTTTCCTGATCCTGGCCCCGCCGGACCAGTCCGGTCCTCACATTGAGGCCCTGGCCGATATCGCCCGTATTACCCGCTCGGACGCGTTCTGCCGGCTGATCGGTGCGGCAAAATCCGCCAAAGAAGTCGTTGAGATTTTTCGTGAAGACTGACGGATGAAACCGTTTACCATTGCCCTGTGTCAGAACAAACCCTCTTACGATAAACAAAAGAACATGGGGCGGGTGCTTGCCATGTTGGACCGGGCGGCCCGGCGCGGTGCCCGCCTGGTGGTATTTCCTGAAATAGTCAATTACCCCTATGAGTTTGACCTGTTGAAAGAAAAATCGTCCCAAGATGACAACTCACTTGCGCTGCTGCGGGAACAGGCCAGGAGCAGGAAGGTTTTTGTCTGTACCGGTTCCCTCATGGAAAAACGGGACGGAAAAATATACAATACCTCTTACCTGCTTGACCCGCAGGGTGAAATAATCCTTTCATACTCCAAAACCCATCTGTTTGATGTGGACCTGCCGGCGCTGACGGCAAAAGAATCCGCGGTATTCAGCGGAGGAGACGGCTTTTCGGTGGTACGGTGCGAGCTGGGGACCATTGGACTGCTGATCTGTTACGATATCCGCTTTCCGGAGACCGCGCGCCTGTTAAGCCTGAAGGGGGCGGAGCTTATCCTGGTACCGGCCGCCTTCAACACGGTTACCGGTCCGGCGCATTGGGACATGACCTTTCGCACCCGTGCCGTGGAAAACCAGTGTTTTCTGGCCGCCGTCTCCCCGGCCCGGAACAAGAAATCCGCCTACCGGGCCTACGGCCATTCCCTGATGATCGATCCCTGGGGCCGGGTTTTGGCCCGGGCCGGCACGGGAGAAAAGATCATCTATGCGCGGCTTGACCCGCGGGTACTTGACGAGACCCGGGCGCGCCTGCCGTTACTGCGCCACCGCCGGGAAGACCTGTACAAGCTTACCGGGAACATGGATTACTCAGGTTTATAAACTACCGCTTATATCTCTTTTCAATTTATTCCGCAAGATACGTCAAAAATCCATGTAACCCATGTTTATTTATGAAAACGTTTACATATCTGCAAAATGCAATATATGAACGTCCGTCCCAATTGGCAAGGACGACAGGTCGATTTTTTAAATTATAATCTTGGAACAAATCAAATATAAGGAGGAAATGATGGTAAAAAATTGTTTCAAACTCATGCTCTTCGGGTTATTCATGTTAAGCTTCGCCATTTTTGG
>Ga0315536_1001792_pt1 | contig 10597 bp, 10 predicted proteins | sample SalMarSW160230MG_FD_203093 | JGI IMG/M metagenome (GOLD analysis project Ga0315536, IMG submission 203093) | Salt marsh sediment microbial communities from the Plum Island Ecosystem LTER, Massachusetts, United States - Salt Marsh Sediment SW1602-30 ... | reverse complement strand
AGGACCTCTGGCAGTTCATAAAGGAGCGCAGGAAGTTCTGGCTCGCGCCTATAATCATCATATTGCTGCTGCTAGGCCTGCTGATCGTATTCGGGGCGGGAAGCGCGATCGCTCCGTTTATATATACTCTGTTCTAGGGAAGGGGCCTTCGATGAGAGAAGACCGTTCAAAATCGACGATGCTGACGATATCGATGGGCTTCCTGATCCTGTACCTGATCAAGGACTGGAGCTGGGCCGTTTTCGTGTCACTCGCATCCGGCATCATCGGGATAATATCGCCATTCCTCAGCAGAAAGATCGAATGGGCATGGATGAAACTCGGGAAGCTGCTCGGATACATCGTCCCCAATATTATGCTCAGCATAGTGTTCTACCTTGTCCTGTTCCCCATATCGATGCTCTCGCGGCTGTTCAGGAAGGATCCCCTTATGCTCTCAAAAGACCATGACAGCTATTTCGTCGACGTGGAGAAGGAGACCGGCAGGGAGGATTTCGAGAAGACCTGGTGACCGTCCTAACCCCCGATCTGCCTCATCGACCTTACGCCGCAGGACGTGCCCTTTTCAGGCTTGGCATCCACCGCTTTCCTTATGCTTCCTTCGATGTCCTCGAGATCGACCTTGATCTCCAGGTCCGAGAAGAGGCACGGCTTGAGGTACCCGTCAGAAGTGAGCCTCAGCCTGTTGCACTTCTCACAAGGTAGCGGCCTGTCGAAGTCGTGGGGAGACCCCTTCTCGTCAGTACGCTTCGAGAGCGAGAACCTGTTTATTGTCTGGAGCACCAGCCCCTCCTCCTCGCAGAAGGAGCGCATCCTGTCGATATCGTCCCTCGAGCCGGGCAAAGACACGACCATGTTCACCTTCGTCCCGGCAAAGCCCGCCGCCTTCGCGGCGGCTATCCCGCGCAGCACGTCGGCGATATCGCCCCCTCTTGTAATCCTCCTGTAAGCGGCCGGGGCCAGCGTGTCGAGCGATATGTTGAGCCTGTCGAGCCCCATGCCCTTCAGTTCCAGGGCCGTTTCAGGGGTGAGCAGGATCCCGTTAGTAGTCATCGATATCTCTTCGAGCCCGGGAATTGCCCTGAGCATCCGGACAAGGCCCGCAAGTCCCTTTCTGACGAGCGGCTCTCCTCCGGTCAACCTGACCTTGCCGATCCCCAGCCGGACGGCGACACCTACCACCGAGGCGATCTCCTCGTATGTGAGCATGTCGCCATGCCCCTTCAGCTGCAGGCCCTCAGGCGGCATGCAGTACTCGCACCTCAGGTTGCACCTGTCAGTCACCGAGATCCTGAGGTAATCTATCTCTCTTCCAGATCTGTCCCTGAGCATCTTCAACTTCCACTGGCGAGACGCGGAGGGCCGGGAACGATGACCCTGACCTCATCGCCCTTTTTCAGCTTCTCGATCCGCGCCGGTATCCGGAGTATTCCGTCCGCCCTGGTATAGGCATGTATGTGAGCCGAGCCGTGATAATCGAGGAGCATGGCGCGCCCGTCAGGCGTCAGCCGTACCGGGATATGCGCGGTCCTTGCCGCTGCCTTCCTCACAAAATCGTTCTCGAGCCGGGCGGTGACCTCGAGAGGCCTGTATTCGTGCCCCATCAGCCTGAAGCAGAAAGGCTTGACGATGATTTCGAAGAGTACGAAGACAGAGACCGGGTTTCCCGGTAGCCCGAAGGCCCAGTCGCCTTCCCGAAAGCCGAAGAGCAGCGGCCGGCCCGGCTTTATCGCGGCACCGTGTACGAGGACCTCGAATCCCGACTCCTCCAGACCTCCGGGGACGAAGTCATAGTCGCCCATCGAGACTCCGCCGGAGAATATGAAGACGTCTATCCTGCCCGAGGCCCGTTCGATCAGCCGGGAAACGGCTCCGGGCTCATCCGGCACGATGCCGAGGTACTCCGAGGGCAGGCCAGCTCCCGCCGCCTGGGCCATAAGCTGCGGGCCGTTCGAGTTGCGGATCATCCCGGCTACCGCGCTCTGTCCCGGCTCCGTGAGCTCGTCACCTGTCACCGCGATACCCAGTACGGGTGCCTCGGTCACTGGCACGGACGTTCTGCCGGCCGCCGCGAGCACCGCGATTTCCGGCGGCCTGATCAGCGTACCCTTCTCCAGGACCCTTTCCCCCGCTCGGATATCTTCGCCCAGCAGGCATATATTGTCATCCGCGCTTCTTCGCGTCACCCTGACTATGCCGCCCTCCTCCTCTGTGTCCTCTACCATGACGACCTTATCGGCTCCCCGAGGCACCGGCGCACCCGTCATTATCCTCGCACACTCGCCCTCGCCGATCTCCTTTTCAGGCATCCCGCCAGCCGCGACCGTCTCGACAATCCTCAACGGGCGGCCGAGATCGGTGCTCCTGCAGGCGAATCCGTCCATCGCGGACTTATCGAAAGGCGGCATGTCGGTGTCGGACATGATGTCGGCGGCGAGCACCCTGCCGGCCGCCTCCACCAATTCGACCTCTTCGCTGCCGGACGGGCGCGCGGAGCCGAGTATCGCGTCCATCACTTCATCAAGCGGCATTAGCTTGCCTCGGCCGAAATCCTTCTTTCTGTTATCCATCTTCCTCACTTGTCCAGGTTCCTCCGGCGCCACAAGCCAGCCTTGCTATCTCTGCGGCAGGCCCGTCGCCGATCCCGAGCCTGCCGGCGACCAACTGCACCATATCGTCAGTGAATTCACGTCCCCTTACTAGATCTGCCCTTTCCTCGGCGTTCGCGGCGGAGGGCTTGGGATCGTCTGCCGGCAGATAGATCGCGATGTCAGGCTCTATCTCCTCGAGGACCCGGTTGCTCTCTATAATAAGGAAAGCGGCTTCGGGATTATCAGCCGCGACCTTCGTAAACGGGGTCCCGGCGTGGTAAAAGACGTTGCCCATATCTTCCTTCTCTTTCCCATGTCCCAGCTTTACGACAACACTTCCGGGAAGGAGCCTGCCGACCTTCTCCGCCAGAGTCGTCTTCCCGACATCTGATCTCGCGCCTGATATCACGATCGTCTTCATGCCTGTGCGCATCATTCGAAGCAACCGAGCTGACATCCGACTATCCTGATGCCGTTGTGGTCGCACCATGTGCCGATGTCCTTCAGCGCGATGCCGTGCCTGCCGGAGATCTCGAAAGCCGTGGCGCACGGCATGACTTTCATCCCGTCACGCTCGATCGAAGACTCCTCTATGATCTTCCCGTACTCTTCAGCGTTCATCTTCGCTCCTTTCGAGAATGCCTGAAAGATATGTCTCGAATGCGCCGTCCATCCCCTTCAGGACGGCCTGCCTGTATCTCTCCCATCCTTCGACCAGCTGTCGCCCGGACTCGGTAAGCTCCGTCGTGCCTCCTGCGCGGCCGCCCCTTTTTTTCCGGACAAGCTTCCTGCCCATGGCAGCCTCGGTCCTTTTCAGATCTCCCCAAGCCTTCCTGTATCCCCTGCCGAGCTTCTCGGCAGCTTTGCTTATGGATCCCTCTTCCTCGATCGCCTTGAGAAGGCACCATTTGCCATCCCCGAACATCCCCTGGCTCCCCCCGCCGGAGATATAAAGCTTCACCCCGGGCCTGACCGGGCCGGTCTCTTTCTTCATCATGCTACCCTTCTATGATCCTCACGGCGCTCGCCTTGATCGACGCGAATACCCTGGCTCCCCTCTCCAGGCCGAGCGATCCGGCGGATCGCTCCGTTACCATCGAGACTATCCTCTCACCCGCTTCGACCGTGATCTCGGCCCCCCTTTTCGCTGGGACGATCTCGCTTACCGTTCCATAGAATGTGTTTCTCGCACTCGTGTCCGGGCGGAACGCGGAGAGAGTCACATCCTCGCTTCTCACCATGGCGGTCGCTTCGCCTTCCCCCGCCTCGCTGAGCGTCTCGAGGCTGAAAGAAGGGTTCGAGGCGGACTCGAATACCATGGTCCCGTCGGTCTTCCTCTTCAGCTTCCCCCTGTAGACGTTCCTGATCCCGACGAACCTGGCCACGAACTCCGTGCCCGGACTGGAAAGTACGCTCTGCGGCGTGCCGACCTGTACTACCGTCCCGTTCTCCATTATCCCGATCTTCGTGGCCAGAGCCGCCGCCTCCTCGTAATCGTGTGTGACGTGTACCATCGTCATCCCGGCGCGGTTGAGCTTCCTCAGAAGCGAGCGTATCTCGATCCTCGCGCCGGTGTCGAGAGACGAGAGGGGTTCGTCGAGCAGGAGGCAGTCCGGGCCGGCTGCGAGGGCACGCGCCAGGGCGGCACGCTGTGCTTCGCCCCCCGAGAGTGTCGCGGGGCTGCGGCCAAGGAGATGGGCGATCCCCGTCTCGAACGCTATCCTCGAGACAAGCGCCCTGATATCAGCCCTTCCCATCCCGGACGACGCCGGCCCGTAGGCGATGTTCCCGCCGACCGACATATGCGGGAAAAGTGCCTGGTCCTGGAATACCATCCCGATCTTCCTTCTCTGTATCCTCTCCCGCGTGATATCACGGCCTGCCAGCAGCACGCTGCCCGAGTCGGGGGTGATCACGCCAGTCAGGATCTCGAGAAGCACCGTCTTCCCGGTCCCGGAGGCGCCCAGAAGGACGAAATATTCCCCCTCGCCGACCGTGAAAGAGACTTCGGAGATCAAAAACTCCCCGAGCCTCCTCGATAGCCCTTTCACATCGAGCATCGCCCGGGTATCTGACATCTTGACATCAGGCATGTCTGCGCCTTCCCGCGATCATCCTCAGCGCCACGAAGAACAGAAGACAGACGGCGACGAAAAGGACAGTCACCGGCCTCGCGTACCTCAGGCCGAACGCGCCAAAACGTTCGTAGATCAGCACCGGAGTTATCATCGGGTGATAAGCGATTATCAGGACAGCCCCGAACTCGCTCATCCCCCTTGCCCACATCATCACGAGTCCGGAGACGATCGACCTCCACGCGAGCGGCATCGATACGGAAAAGAAGACTCTGAGCGGGGACGCTCCGAGATTGAGGGCGGCCTGCTCGAGTCTTGCCGGCACAGCCTCGAACCCGTCCCTGGCGGCGTTGACGAGAAAAGGGATCGAGACAAAGGCCATAGCTACCATGATGCCGGCGACGCCGCCGACAAAGGTCAGACCTAGCCTCTCGCCGAGCGAGCCGACCGCTGTACCCGGCGCCAGGATCCCGAGCAGTGCTATCCCCGCGGCCGAATGCGGTATCACTATCGGAAGGTCGATGATACCGCTGACCAGCCTCTTGAGTGGAAAATCCTTCCTTGCCAGGAGCCACGCGAAAGGGATCGCGGAAAATGATGCGAGCAGAGTAGCTAGCATCGAAGCGCCAAGTGTCAGCCATACGCTTGAAGTGACTTCCGGGTCGGCGGCCGCTTCGGACAGTTCCGCCTTTCCGACATGGAGAAACATCCCCGCGAGCGGCGCGACTATGAAGAGAAGCACTGTTCCTCCAAGCGCTGCGAATACGAGATGCATCGGTTCTATCCGGGATGTTTTCATGATCTTTCAGCTTCCGTGTCAGGCGGGCGGCTTCGCGTACTTCTTCAAGGCGGTGGGTATCTCGTCCCAGGTATCAGACTCCGACGGGACCACCGAAGGCTGGCCGGCCTCCTCCATCACCTTCATCCCCTTCCCGGAGTCGAGGATGAAATCGACGAATCTCAGCGCCAGCTGAGGGCTGGGAGAATTCGAGGGTATCGTGATCCCGTAGACCATCGGAGCGCCCCTCCTGACGATCTTCTCTCCGGGCACTTTTCCCGATATCTCCACGCTCACGCTGCCGTAAGTCTCCGTGAACCGGGGATCCTTGAGGTTTATCTCGTCTGGCAGGATCATGAACGGGAGCCCGTGCTGCTGCGCGACGCTTCTGTAGAGGAATATATAGTCGACCGTCCCCGTCTCGAGAAGCGCGAGAAGATCGGTCTCCTTCGGCCTCATGAAACGGTTATCCTTGGCGAGCATACGCTCCGCCAGGCCGCTTTCGCCGTAATACTTCTCGGCGAGCCTTATCGTCATCACGGTCCTGTAGCCGCAGGGATCGGCGTCCGGATCGGACCTGCCGAACGCCACCGAGGGATCGAGCAGGATATCGTACCAGTTGCCGGAATCGATCTCGTCCCGTCTTTTCGAACGTCCCGAGAAGACTACAGCCATCTCGTTGCTTGCGAACTTTATGTTCCAGGTGGCGTGATCCGGGATCAGAAGAGAGTCGATCACCACATAGTCTGCCGAGGCCATCACGTCGCAACGTCTGCCGAGGTCGGAGATCTTTCGCGCGCACGCCCTGCTTCCCGCCGCCTCGAGCTGCACGGTGATGCCGGGATTCTCCTCCATGAAGATCTCCGAGATCCTTTTCATCGGCACCGACAGGCTTCCCGCGTGAAAGACGATCAGGGTCTCCCGGCTGCCCCCTTCCGCTCGCTTGCCACCGCCGCAGGACTGCATCATCATCAGCCCCGTGATGACCGCGGCCACTGACAGTAAGCCTGGAAAGGGCTTTCTCATGACCTTGATCCTCCATTTCCTGAGATCTTTCTGCTGCTACTGCAAAATATCAAATGACAACGGGTTGTCAATGGATATGTACAGCCACGCATATCGATTGCCGTAAAATGCTCGGGTAAAATAATTTATGCTTTATATCTGAACCCATCTGGTGTATATTTCTACCCCTTGGACCTGCGATTCAATACACGAAGGAGGCCTCACGGAATGTCTTCCACCGACCATATCGATAAGATGAAGAACGCGCGCGAGACTGTAGCAAATCTCGACTTCAAGGTACTGCCTCTGGACAGGGGTTACGCGAACCGCTGGCTTCGCGTCGACGTCGGGACCGGCGAGATATCGATCCACCCGGTAGACGAGGAGATGAAAAGGCTCTGGACCGGGGGAAAAGGCTTCGACCTCTGGCTGACCTTCCAGGAGATCGACGGTGGGACGAAGTGGGACAGCCCCGAGAACCCCATATGTTTCTCGTCGGGTCCACTCGGCGGGACCACTTCATTCCCCGGGTCGGGAAAGACTCTGGCAACGGCGATATCCCCGCTGACACATTCGATGATGGACTGCAACGTCGGCGGATACTTCGGGCCGTTCCTCAAGTTCGCAGGCTTCGACGCGATGATGGTCATCGGCAAGGCGATGGAGGAAGTGATCGTCGTAATCGACGCTGTCGCCGGCAGGATCACGATCGAGAAGGCGCCGCTCGAGAGCGTAGACTCCCACCTGATAGCCGAGGAACTCTCCGAGATGTACGCCGACGACGAGCTCGACCTGCGCAACATCGCGTGCATTTCGGCCGGGCGCGGCGCCGAGCACACCCGCATGGGTATACTCAACTTCTCGTTCTGGGACTGGAGACGCGCTGCTCCCAGGATCAAGCAGGCCGGGCGCGGTGGAATAGGGACCGTATTCCGCGACAAGAAGATCAAGGCGATCGTCCTGAAGAACAACCAGGTCACCCCCGCGTGGAAGATCGAGGAGAGCAAGGTCGCGAAGATGATCACGCCGAAGAAGGTCCCCGTCCAGTGCGTGGGCGAGGTCGCGGAGATAACCGGGATAATAGAGCGCTGGAACAACGATCCAGAGTACGTCATCGAGATGATGCAGGACATCCAGGAGCGCTTCCGCCACATCTCAAAGACAGCGATCGACGAGATCAACAGAAAGACCGGCAAGCCGAAATCCCACCTCTACCACATAGCGACCTTCTACAAGGCCTTCTCTCTCGAGCCGAAGGGAGAGACGGTGATCCAGGTCTGCATGGGGACCGCCTGTCACGTAAAGGGATCGGCAAAGATACTCGACTCGTTCGAGCGGGTGCTGGGTGTAGGTACAGGCCATACGACCGAAGACAATAGGTATACCCTTGAGGCGGTCGCCTGCCTCGGGGCCTGCTCGATAGCTCCCGTCGTGAAGATCGGCGAGGAGGTCTTCGGGAACGTCCAATCGAAGGACGTCGAGAAACTGATCAAGCAGGCGAAGGCCGGAGAAAAGAGAAAGAAAGAGGCCCCGAAAGAGGCCGCCTCGCAGGGCTCTTCGAAGATCTCCCCGGCCGATCTCGGCAAGATAGCAAAAGAACAGAAAAAAACGAACGAGTCGTTCAGGAAGATGCTGATGGTCTGCACAGGCACCGGCTGTGTCTCGGCGAAAGGATTCGACATACGCGACGGGCTCGTCAGCGCTCTCGAAGAGAAGGGCATATCGTCAGACTATGCCGTCGTCGCGACCGGGTGTAACGGCTTCTGCGCCTCCGGCCCTATCGTGGTCGTGCAGCCCGACGGGATCTTCTACCAGAAAGTCAAACAGAAGGACCTGGGGGATATCGTGGATTCTCTCGAGACCGGCGAACCGGTGGCCAGGCTGCTTTACAAGAATCCGGTCTCAGGTGAGATAATCACCAAGATGATCGACATCCCGTTCTTCAGCAAGCAGCAGCTTATCGCCCTTCGCAACAAGGGTATCATCGATCCCGAGAACATCGACCATTACATAGCGCGCGGAGGTTACGAGGCGCTGCGCAAGGTGCTGGCCGGGATGAAGCAGGAAGATGTGATAAACGAAGTGATCGCCTCTGGTATACGCGGGCGCGGGGGCGGCGGATTCCCCGCCGGTGTGAAATGGAGATCGGGGTGGAAAGCCGCTCAGGAGCGCGAGGAAGAGATCTTCGTCGTATGCAACGCGGACGAGGGCGACCCCGGAGCGTTCATGGACCGCTCGATCATCGAGACCGACCCTCATTCGGTCATCGAGGGAATGCTTATCGGAGCTTTCGCGGTCGGAGCCAGCGAGGGCTACATATACATAAGAAAAGAGTACCCGCTCGCCCAGGCAAGGCTCGCGAAGGCGATCGAGCAGGCGAGAGGCTACGGCCTTCTCGGCGACGGCATCCTCGGCGGCGGTTTCTCGTTCGACATCCACGTGCACCGTGGCGCGGGCGCGTTCGTCTGCGGCGAATCGAGCGCCCTGATGGCCTCGATGGCCGGCAAACCCGGCGAACCGCGCGCCAAATACGTGCACAGCGTAGAGTACGGGTTCCGCGACAAGCCGACAGTCCTGAACAACGTCGAGACCTGGGCGAACATCCCCGAGATAATATCTAAGGGCGCTAAGTGGTTCGCCTCGATCGGCAGCGGCGACGTCAGCGAAAGCCCGTGGGGCGGTTCCTCAGGGACGAAGGTCTTCTCGCTGGTCGGCGACGTACGCAACACCGGGCTGGTCGAGGTACCGATGGGAATCACGCTGCGCGAGATCATTGAGGATGTCGGCGGCGGCATCCCGGACGGACGGGAGTTCAAGGCGGTCCAGACCGGCGGCCCGTCGGGCGGCTGCCTCCCAGCCTCGAAGCTCGACATGCAGGTCGACTTCGACTCCCTCACCGAAGCCGGCTCGATGATGGGCTCCGGAGGCATGATAGTGATGGACGACCACACCTGCATGGTCGACGTCGCCCGCTATTTCATAGACTTCCTGATGGACGAGTCGTGCGGCAAGTGCACCGCGTGCCGCGAGGGGCTCCACCTCATGAGCAATATCCTTAACGGCCTTTGCAGGGGCGAGGGACGGGCCGGAGACATCGAGCGGCTCGAGGAGCTCTGCGCGACCGTGCTCGAGACGAGCCTCTGCCAGCTAGGCGGCTCCGCTCCCAACCCGGTCCTCAGCACGATCAACTACTTCCGCGAGGAATACGAGGAACATATATCTGAGAAAAGGTGCCGCGCAGGCGTGTGCAAGGCGCTGATAGAGTATCGGATCAGCGCTGACAACTGCACAGGATGCACGCTCTGCTTCAAGAACTGCCCTGTTGATGCAATCACGGGGGAGAAGAAAGAGGTCCACGTGATAGCCCCGGACAAGTGCATAAAATGCGGCATCTGTTACGAAGTCTGCAAGTTCGATGCTGTGGAGGTGATATAAATGGCCACCGGAAAGATAAAGATAACGATCAACGGCATCGAGGCCTCCGTACAGGAGGGCTCTTATCTCCTCCAGGCCCTGCGCGACAACGGCGTCGCCGTGCCTACCCTCTGCCACCACAAGGACCTCACACCTTCGGGGACATGCAGGCTCTGCATGGTTGAGGTCGAGCAACGTGGGAAAAAGAAGCTCGTCACCTCGTGCAACTTTCCCGTGCGCGAAGAGATAGCTGTCGACACCGAGTCGGAGCGGGTAAAGAAACACCGCAAGGTCCTGGCCGAGATGTATCTCGGCCGCTGGCCAGAGGTACCTCTGATCCAGGACATCGCGGCGATATGTGGCGCCACCGACAAGGAGAAGTTCCGCAGCGAACTGACCGACGAGAATCCGAAAGCATGCATCCTCTGCACCCACTGCGTACGCGCCTGTGACGAATTCATCATGGAGAGGATCCTCGACTTCGCGGGCCGCGGGATCAAGCGTCACCTGACGATGCCCTTCGGCGAGGTCGATCCTCACTGCATAGGTTGCACCTCATGCGCCTACGTCTGCCCTACCGGTGCGATCGAGATCGTCGACGACATGAACCATCCCGTAAACCCGAAGATGATCCGCGATTTCGGCATGCGGATCAACGCCGAGATGGCGACTCTCGATAAAAACCAGTGCAGGATGCGCGAGGTTGGCACTGCGAATATCGTAGATGTCATGGA
>Ga0315536_1001791_pt1 | contig 10601 bp, 7 predicted proteins | sample SalMarSW160230MG_FD_203093 | JGI IMG/M metagenome (GOLD analysis project Ga0315536, IMG submission 203093) | Salt marsh sediment microbial communities from the Plum Island Ecosystem LTER, Massachusetts, United States - Salt Marsh Sediment SW1602-30 ... | reverse complement strand
GCAACCGCATAGACATCTGCTTCGTATTCGTGCCTGCGAGAGAGCATGTTCCCGAAAACAGATAGGATCATATCTATTGGGGCATAAAGAAACCCGAAAAAAAAGAGGCTTGCGTAAATAGAGATATACTGCATCTGAAATGCCGCAAACAACTCCCTGTTGTTTATGAAAATGGAGAGGATATAAAACATCAATCCGGTGGTGAGGATAGAAATCACGATCGATTTCAGTATGTGCTTTTTCTTGTAATGCCCCATCTCGTGGGCGAGGACCGAGACGAGTTCGTCCTTTGTCTGTTTTTCAATGAGGGTGTCAAAAAGGACAATCCTTCTGAACCTGCCAAATCCGGTGAAGAAGGCATTCGACTTGGTGGAACGTCTTGAGCCATCCATGGTAAATACGCCTTTCAACTTGAAATCCTGTTTTTTTGCATACCCTTCAATGGCCGCCCTTAGTTCGCCATCCTCTAAGGGCGTAAATTTGTTAAAGATAGGCATTATAACGACGGGGGCGACAAAGAGTAGAAACACCTGAAACAGGGTCACCGCAGTCCAGCAATAGACCCAGGCCCATGGACCCGCCTCCTCAAAAAACCACAACACAACTGAAAACAGGATGCCCCCGATAACGGCTGCCAGGACCCAGGTCTTAAGGATGTCAAACACAAAGGTTTTAGGCGTTGTCTTATTGAAACCATATTTCTCTTCAATGACAAATGTGCTGTATATGGAAAAGGGTATTGATATTAGCTGGGAAGCAAGCATGAGCACGCCGGCAAATATAAGGCCGGTTGGAATGGGACCGAGGTGGAAGCTCCGGGCAAACTGATCAGTTAGATTGAATCCCCCAATTAGAATAAAGGCGATGGTAACAGGGGTCGCAATGGAATCGGTTATAAGCCCGAAGCGGGTGTTTTCTTTGAGGTATTCCTGGGATTTCGTGTATTTCTCTCTGTCATAATAGCCTGAGAACTCCTCGGGCAGGTCGGTTCTCAAATACCGCACATTTTTGGTGTCGATGATCAGGTTTAATAGATATTCTCCGATTAGAATACCCAAAATGATTATAAGGAAAACCAAAAAATCTACCTCCTGCAGATTTGACTATCTGTCTACATAGACCAAGATCTTAAAATTTACGTCAAGTTTCTACATCTTGTGGTGCCTTTTGCGAGCAGATACTGGATACTGGTCTTTGGATACTGGATGGAATAAGGAATTCTGTTCCATTTTAATAAGACACATGAGAACTATTTAACTGATGATGTTCTGGGCCAATATGAATGCCAGGTCTTTATCCCCGCTAAAGACGGGATCTTCGACCAGCATCAAGCATCCAGCATCAAGTATCCAGCATCAAGTATCCTGCATCGCGTAGCCTCGTAGGTTTGAGGTGAAGCTTCTGTAGATTACCATGAATGATCAATATGTCAAAATGAATTGGCTCCTGAACGCCTCCCCCCCCGGAATCTCCAGGTAACATGATCAATCCATTTGTTGACACATCACACTGTGGATGATAAAAATCTCATTGAAATTCATTTTTGCTGATCTCACACAAGGAGAACTGTCATGATTCCGGAATTCTTCGAGTTTTACAACCCGACCAAGGTGGTGTACAGCCCGGGCATTGCCTCGGACTTCAAGGCCGAGCTTAACCTTTTGGGGGCATCGAAATACTTCATTGTATCCGATATCCAGGTTACCGGGGTCTTTCTGGATGTGCCTCCGAATTCTGAGGTAAAGGCGGTCAACGCATGCGCTGAACAGGTTAAGACATCCGGTGCTGAAGGGTTGATTGCCGTAGGCGGGGGAAGTGTAATTGATACGGCCAAGGCCGCCAACATCTTGATCTGCGAGGGAGGCGATCTTGTCGAGGACCACTCCGGCGCCCAGACCCTTACAAAACCGCTTAACCCTCTGGTTGCAATACCAACTACTGCCGGCACCGGGAGCGAGGTAACCATGGCAGCGGTTATCTATGATGAGGAGAATAGTGTGAAGATGGCGTTTACCGATAAATTCCTACTCCCCGATCTGGCTGTCCTCGATCCTGAGATGACTGCTTCAATGCCACCAAGGCTCACGGCATCTACGGCCATGGACGCGATGACCCATGCAGTGGAGGCCTATGTGGGCCTGCAATGGTCGCCCGTTTCCGATGCCTTGGCATCAGGCGCCATCGAGCTGATCTTTAGAAACATTGTGAAGGCCACCCAGGATGGGAGCGATATGGAGGCTCGAGGGAGTCTCCTGGTGGCTTCGGCCATGGCCGGCATTGCCTTTTCCCATTCAATGGTGGGATGCGTGCATGGCATGGCCCATGCGGCCGGAGGCATCTGCCAGGTGCCGCACGGAATTGCCAACGGCATACTCCTGCCCCACGGCCTGGAGTACAATTTTGAGGAGATCACGGAGAAATTGGCAAGGCTTGCGCCTGTCATGGGTGAGGAGGTGTCCGGGCTATCACCTGATGATCGGGCTAAGAAGGCCATCGAATCCATTAGGAGATTGACCCGCAAGTTGAACGAGATGGGCGCTTTGCCCTTAAGGCTCAGAGACGTGGGGGTCCCCGAGGAACGGCTGCCGGAAATTGCTGAGGCAGCGGTTATGGATGGTACCAGCTTTTATAACCCGCGAGAGGTTGTTGCTGAGGAGATATTGGTTCATCTTAAGAACGCATATTAAAAACTATTTATAGGAACGGGGGAAGAGATGGGACTTTTTGAAAGCTCTGAAAAGTTTGAAGAGGTGCTTGCCGGTTTTTTCAGGCGAGTGGGTGAGACGCCAGAAGTTGCCCAAAAACTGCTGGCCTCAAAATTGGTCATCCGGTTCAGTTATACGGATCCCGACGTGGTGATAGTGGTCGACTGTTCGGGCGATGAAATTGATGTAAGGACCGGGGATACCGAAACAAAGGCCCAGGTGAATATGTCTATGAGCGCGGATATCGCCCACAAGTTCTGGTTTGGCAAGGTCAACTTGATGGCTGCCCTGACAAGGAAGCAGATGGTGGCAAAGGGGCCGATTCCCAAGATCTTAAAGCTGTTACCCGCCATAAAGCCCACCTATGCCATGTATCCCAAGTATCTCGATGAAAACGGCTATGGGGAATATAATATTCATTAGGAGGTATCCCATATGGGCGGTTATGCAGGAAGTATACTTTATGTTGACCTGACATCCGGGAATATTGAAGCAAGGCCCTTGGATTTGAAATTCGCTCGGGAATATATCGGTGGTCTGGGATTTGGGACTAAGATCTATCTCGATCTCATAAAGGGGAAGCCCGACTTCGATCCCCTTTCCGCAGACAATCCCTTTGTCCTGATGACCGGCCCATTAACCGGTATGAAAACAAATGCCGTGGCCAGATGGACTGTCGGAGCAAGATCCCCTCTCACCGGACTGTGGGGTGATTGCAACATCGGCGGTTTCTTCGGCGCGCAACTGAAATTCGCGGGCTATGACGGCATAGTGATCACGGGTGCGGCGACCAGTCCTACCTACCTCTATATCGAAGACGCAAAGGTCGAGATAAGGGACGCGGAGAGGTACTGGGGGATGGACACCTACACTGTTAACGATGAGATGATCTCAGATCATAAGGGGGCGTCTAAAAAGTCGGGCCAGGTCTTTGCAATAGGCCCTGCCGGCGAGAATCTTGTGAGATTCGCGTCCATCGCCAACAACAAGGGGCACGTGGCCGGACGCACCGGATTAGGCGCCGTATGGGGTGCAAAAAAGCTCAAGGCGATCTTTGTCAGGGGAACCGGAAAGCTTGAGGTGGGATATTCTAACAGATTTGATGATCTACGTGCAGAACTCAAGGAACTTTATGACGGGAATATTTCCATTGAAGGATTGCGTGCCTTTGGCACCGCATCACATATGGATATAGGGATTATATCGGGCGATATCCCCATGAAGAACTGGCAGCAGAGCGAGTGGGATCTCTTTGACGAGATAGGACCCATAGAGTACGAGGAAAAGATCCTGACAGGTAACAGGACATGCTATGCATGCGGGGTAGCGTGTAAGAGAGAGGCAGAGGTTAAGGAGGGAGCATTCAGGTTTGACAAAGGGCCTGGCCCCGAATATGAAACCATCGCCACCTTTGGGACCATGTGCCTGAACTCCAGTCTGGAATCCATCGGCAAGGCGAATGATATCTGCAATCGCTACGGTATGGATACCATCACGTGCGGCTCCACCATCGCCTTTGCCATGGAGTGCTTTGAAAACGGGCTGATCACTGAAAAAGATACCGATGGTCTAAATCTTACATGGGGCAATTCAGAGGCGATTGTCGCCATGGTGGAAAAGATAGGGAAGAGGGAGGGGATTGGTTCGATCCTGTCCGGGGGGAGCGCTAAAGCAGCGGAACAGATCGGTGGTAACTCCCCCGACTTCCTGACCACGGTTAAAGCCCTTGAAGCCCCCATGCATGATCCCAGGGGGGCGCACGGTCACGGTCTGGCATATGCGGTTTCGGCCAGGGGGGCATGTCATATGGCCAGCCTCGTTTTTCCGGTGGAGGGAGGCGGCATGTATCTGCCCGAGATCCCGGAATTAGCAGATGAAATAATAGGAATGAGCAGCGAGGGCAAGGCGAAATTGAATGTTGCGTGTGAGGATTTTGGAATATTCTTCTCCCACTGTGCCGGGTTCTGTAACTTAGGCGCGATGATACTGAATGCCACCCAGGCGGTGGATATGGTAAGACATGTTACGGGATTTGACTACACTCTTGACGAGGTGATGCAATCAGGGCGGAGAATCTGGTACATAAAGCGGGGTTTATCCAACCTGTTCGGGGTCAGGGCAGAGCATGATGTTTTACCAAAGAGGCTCATGACCATCATGGACACGGGTCCCACAGAGGGAAGCATTCCTGACATGGATCTGATGTTAAAAGAGTTCTATGAACTCAGGGGTCTCAATGAAGAGGGGGTACCGGAAAGGGAGGTACTTGAAGGGCTTGGATTATCAGAATTGGCCGCGCTTCTTTACGACAGATAGGATCAGGCAAAACGACCATCTGATGTGTTTGAAAATCGTTCTTGGATTCTTAATCGTAATCGTAATCATTTTGAATTTGAGCAGGATTAAATCTTCAATATTCAGTGGCAGTATAAAGGGCTTACGCCCAAATTCCTAACAGGACTTTGCCTGTTCAGGTTTTATCTGTGGGATATTGAGAAGATGCGAGCAGGATTATGATTATGATTAAGATTGGGAAATAGGTTGTGCATTTCACAAGGTAAACTTGCCTCATTGACCATGATCATATCCGCCTACCAGCCATATTTTGCCCCTTTCTCCGGTTTTTTTGCCAAGGCCCTCCGTTCTGATCTGCTTATTATAATGGATCGGGTTCAGTTTCCCAGAGCTACCACCTGGCTTACAAGAAACCGTTTTAAGAATGACCAGGGCACCCTCTGGATGACTATTCCAGTGTGGAAAAAAGGATTTGGGCTGCAAAGAATCAATGAGGTAAGGATCTGCCACGAGGGTCGTTGGGCAAGAAAGCATTTGGCCAGTTTAAAGAGTGCCTACGCAAACGCCCCTTTTTTTGAGGACCATGTGACCTTCTTAGAGAAAATTTTCTCTGAAAGATTCGAGAAACTCATTGACCTGAATCTGAAAATTGTCGAGTACCTGATGAAGCACCTTCGAATTCCGACCAAAATTAAATTATTATCAAAGCTCCAAATTGAAACAGGTGAGCCCCGGCTCTCTGTAGAAATATGCAAGAAACTCGGGGCCACGCAGTTTTTAGCACAGAGCGGGGCCAAAAAATATCTTGACCAGGAGGCATTTGAAAAGGCAGATATTAGTCTCAAGTTGTTCAATGCCCGCCCACCGGTCTATCCTCAACTATGGGGTCAGTTCATTCCTAACCTCTCGGTCTTTGATCTCATTTTCAACTGCGGACCTAAGGGTCATGATATCCTTTCAGGGAAGAAGGTCTCCTCTTGAAGGCCGGGGATATGGATTACCGGGGGGGCGCATCATGGAAACAGATCCTTTGTCAAAGCATCACCACCCCTGATGCCCTGCCAACATCTATTGAAATTGACAGAGCCCTTCTTCAAGAGGTGGTTGCCCGATATCCGATGCGCATCAACCCGTACTATCTGGACCTGATAAAAGAGAAAGATGACCCCATTTACAGACAGTGCGTCCCGGATCATAGGGAAATCCATAATGAAGCGGGTTTTGATGATCCCCTGAATGAGGAGGGATGCTCCCCGGTCCCGGGTTTGACCCACAGGTATCCGGATCGCGTCGTGTTTCTCATATCCTCTTGTTGCGCCATGTACTGCCGGTTTTGCAACCGTAAGAGAAAGGTCGGCCGTTCCTCCATGGTGACCGGATCCTCGATCAGGGAGGGGCTTGCCTATATCAGGGGTCACAGGGAGATCAGGGATGTACTACTATCAGGGGGGGACCCTCTCCTTTTAGAAAACAGGAAACTCTTCAACATCTTGCGGGACCTGAGATCCATGACCCATGTAGAGATTATACGGATCGGTACGAGGGTCCCCTGCACTCTCCCCCAGAGGATCACCCCGCAATTGGCTAAAATGTTAGGGAGCTTTCAGCCGCTTTATATCAATACCCACTTTAATCATCCTGATGAGATTACCCCTGAGGCGTCCTTGGCGTGCAATAGATTGGCCGATGCGGGTATCCCCTTGGGCTGCCAGACCGTGCTCCTGAGAGGGGTTAATGATAGCACCGGGATAATCAGGACGTTGATGCATAAACTCTTGACAATCAGGGTCCGGCCCTATTATCTGTTTCAGGCAGATCCTGCAAGAGGAACTTCTCACTTCTGGACCCCCCTCAACAAGGGGCTTGAGATCATGGCTTCCCTTCAGGGGCACACATCCGGTCTGTGCGTGCCCCATTTTGCCGTTGATCTCTTGGGCGGGGGAGGGAAGATCCTGCTCCTGCCTGAATACGTGGTGGAAAAGGATAGCGACACCCTTGTGGCTAAGAACTATTTGGGAAAGAAATATCGACATCCGGTTTTGGATTGATGATTGACCAGTGAAAGGAGATCAATATGATTAGGATAACATGTCTTGGCGGAGCAGGGTCAGTGACAGGATCTTGCTACCTCGTGGAATCGGCTCATAACAGGAAGATACTTGTGGACTGTGGGCTTTTTCAGGGCGGAAGGCAGATGGAGAGCCGCAACTGGGAGGAGTGGGGCTTTGATCCAGGGGAAATTCAGACCCTTTTCCTGACCCACGCCCATGTCGATCACAGTGGTCGGATTCCAAAATTAGTGAAGGATGGGTTCAAGGGAAAGATCGTCACATCCCCACCAACAGCGGAACTCTGTGAGATTATGCTTTTGGATGCGGCCCACATACAGGAGATGGACGCAGAGTGGCAGACGCGTAAGAATAAACGACAGGCGAAAAGGGACGTAACCCCCCTCTATACCACAGAGGATGCGGAGGCAAGTCTGAAACTCCTGAGTCCCATGGAGAGGGATAATATTGTCACGGTTGAGCCTGGCATGAAGGCCCGGCTCAGGAATGCAGGGCACATCTTAGGCTCTTCCATCTTAGAGTTGTGGGTGGAAGAAGGGGAGGAAACACTTAAGATCGTTTTTTCCGGGGATTTGGGAAAGAAGGACCAGTTAATTGTCAGGGACCCCCATGAGATCTTTGATGCCAATTACCTGTTTGTTGAGTCTACTTACGGCAACCGCCTGCATCGTGACTTCGAGGGGAGCAAAAAGGAGCTAATTGATGCCATTCATTACAGTATATCTCTTGGGGAAAAGATTATAATTCCGGCCTTTGCCGTGGAAAGGACTCAGGAAATACTCTATATCCTTGGTGAATTCCTGCGTGACGGTCTTATTCCGGATATCCCCATATACTTGGACAGCCCCCTGGCTATCAAGGCCACTGAGATCTTCAGACGAAATAAAAAATACTACGATGAAGAGGCAAAGGCCATCGTTGACTCAGGCTATGACCCCTTTAGCATGCCCAATATCCGGTTCACGCCTACCACGAGAGAGTCCATGGCCATCAACGAGAAGCCAGGATCTGCTATTATTATTGCCGCGAGTGGTATGTGCACCGCCGGACGGATAAAGCACCATCTGAAGCATAATCTCTGGAGAGACGGTGCAAGCATTGTGATTGTCGGATTTCAGGCAAAAGGGACTACCGGCCGGAAGATCGTTGACGGGGCAAAACAGGTCAAGATATTCAGAGAGAATGTGGCTGTTAGAGCAAAGGTATTTACCATCGGCGGTTTTTCAGCCCATGCGGATCAAGGAGATCTCCTTGAGTGGGTCTCTCATTTTGAATCGAATCCCAAGGTTTTTGTGGTTCATGGAGAGGCGACTGCCAGCGAGGCCCTGGCAGAGAAAATCCATGAAAGGCTCAATCTAATTGCTCATATCCCGAGGTGGAAGGAGAGGCTTATCCTCAAGCCGAAAGAGATTGTCTCAGAAAAGCCGCCGGCAGAGGCAGAAGCGGCAGATATGAAGACCCCCATGATAAACACCATCATCGATCTGGAAAATGAACTCAAGGCGCTGAAGAAAAGGGTAAAGTCCGGTGAAATGGACAAAACCATCGGAGAGGATGAGATCGACCGGCTCAAATACATCCAGGATGAACTTGATTCAGTCTTTATTTCTTGACTTGACTTTGAGTAACAAAGCGGTTAGCCTTCGGTTCGTTTTGAGCGGTCAGGGGTCAGTAGTTTTGAAAAATACGTAATCCTCTGACAATAGAGTGAGACCTTTGCAAAACGTCCCCTTTCGCCCAAACTCTGCGTTGCGTTCAGATTTTAATCCTCGAAATATTCAATATATTCCTGTGGTTAAAATCCTCACGCGCCTTGATCTTGAACGAAATTGAGCATTTTTCAAAGGTCTCAGAGTGTTAATCAAAATGGGTTAAGGCCGATCCGTGGTATTGGTCTCACGGATTGAATTAATAACAACTTAAAGAGAGACAAGGAGGAGTCATGGAGGTCAAAAAGATTTTTTTACCCGAGTCGGAAATGCCGCGTCAATGGTACAACATTATGGCAGATATGCCCACACCAATGGAACCACCTCTCCATCCGGGGACCGGTCAACCGGTTGGCCCTGATGATCTGGCCCCCATTTTTCCAATGAATCTGATCGAGCAAGAGGTGAGCACAGAGAGATGGATAGATATCCCGGAAGGGGTTTTAGAGAAATACGTCATATGGCGGCCCACACCCCTTTACAGGGCCTACGAGCTTGAGAAATACCTCAAGACACCCGCCAAGATCTATTTCAAAAACGAAGGTGTGAGTCCTCCGGGCAGCCACAAACCGAACACTGCGATTGCCCAGGCTTATTACAACAAGGTTGCAGGCACCAAACGGATCACCACTGAGACCGGCGCAGGCCAGTGGGGCAGCGCCCTCGCCATGTGTTGCGCCATGTTTGGGCTGGAATGCAAGGTCTTTATGGTGAAGATTAGTTTCAATCATAAACCGTATCGAAAGCTCATGATGCAGACATGGGGCGCCAATTGCGTGGCAAGTCCGAGCAATGAGACCGAGGCAGGCCGGAAAATCCTGGCCGAGGACCCGGATTGTCCCGGAAGTCTGGGCATGGCCATCAGCGAGGCGGTTGAGGCAGCGGTCACAGGCGAAAACAGCAAGTACTCCCTTGGAAGTGTTTTGAATCATGTGATGATACATCAGACCATAAACGGTCTTGAGACGCAGAAACAGATGGCCATTGCCGGGGACTACCCTGACGTGGTTATCGGTTGCGCGGGCGGCGGCAGCAATTTCGCTGGGAACTGCCTCCCCTTTGTCTGTGACAAGATTCACGGGAAGGAAATCGACATCATCGGGGTTGAACCCAGCTCATGCCCCACAATGACTGAAGGGCCCTTTGCCTATGATTTTGGGGACACGGTTCAGATGACCCCCCTCCTCCCCATGCATACCCTCGGTCACAACTTTGTCCCGGCTCCTATCCATGCGGGCGGGCTGCGGTATCATGGGATGGCCCCGATTATCAGCCAGCTCATTTTAGACAATTTGATCAGACCGATAGCGGTTCATCAAATGGAGACCTTCGAGGCAGGCGTTACATTTGCCAAAACCGAAGGTTTCATCAGTGCCCCTGAGACAAACCATGCGACCGCAATTGTCATCCGTGAGGCCCTCAAGGCAAAAGAAGAGGGGAAGGAAAAGGTCATCCTCTTTAACTGGAGTGGGCATGGCCTGGTGGACATGGCAGCCTATCAGGCATATTTTGAGGGTCAATTAGCAGATTACCCCCTGCCTGCAGAGGACATCAAGCGGGCGCTGGCAGACATCGAGCCTCTCCCCAAACCGAAGCAGTTCAGGGCAGGAAATATCTAATTCCTGATCACAGATTTAACCACCCCTACCGGAGGTCGACACCTCGGCCTCCGGTAGTATTTTTTTTAAAGAGAATGTCATGAAAAGAGAGAGCACTCCGCCGAATGATGATTATATGATCCGTTGCCCGAGATTAGGCCATCAAATCGCTTTTTCCTTCTGCCGGAGAGAAAATAGGGGGCTGCCCTGCTTCAAAACCCTCGA
>Ga0315536_1001790_pt1 | contig 10605 bp, 13 predicted proteins | sample SalMarSW160230MG_FD_203093 | JGI IMG/M metagenome (GOLD analysis project Ga0315536, IMG submission 203093) | Salt marsh sediment microbial communities from the Plum Island Ecosystem LTER, Massachusetts, United States - Salt Marsh Sediment SW1602-30 ... | reverse complement strand
CTCCGAAGACGAGTTGGCCCGGCTGGTGACCGAACTAAAGCCCCACCTGGAAACGGTCAACGAGCGGGCTAACTACGGCAAGCTGACCACCTTCGAGTTCCTGACGGCGCTGGCCTTCGCCTGCTTTGGGCAGAAGGGGGTCAAGTTTCAGGTGCTGGAGGTTGGGCTGGGCGGCAAGTTCGATGCCACCAGCGTTATCACCCCCCTGGTCTCTGTTATCACCCCCATCAGCTTTGACCATACTGACGTGCTGGGCGATACCTTGACGCAGATTACCGCCGAAAAGTGCGGTATTATCAAACCGGATAGCATCGTGGTGACCGCCCCCCAGCCCCCCGAAGCGGACGCGGTAATAAAAGAGGCCTGCCGGGAGCGCCGGGCAAGGCTAATCACCGTGGGCAAGGATGTCACCTGGCGGGGCTTGAGCTTTGCCCTGGACGGCCAGCGGCTGCGGGTGCAGGGCAGAATTAACTATCAGCTTTTCCTGCCCCTCCTCGGCGAGCACCAGCTGGTCAATGCCGCCACGGCGGTAGCCGCCCTGGAGGTTCTGGTCGATAAAGGCTTTGACATTCCCAGAGAAAGCGTAGCTAAAGGCTTCGAGCAGGTCAGCTGGCCGGGGAGGTTCCAGATTCTGCGCCGCCGCCCCCTGCTGGTGGTTGACGGCGGCCATAATATCGGCGCCGCCCGGAGCTTAACGCAGTCTATTAAACAGTACCTGGACTATAAGCGGGCTATCCTGGTGATGGGCACATCGCGGGATAAGGATATCGCCAGCCTGGTCGCCGAGCTGGCCCCCCTCTTTAACCAGGTCATTGTCACCCGCTCCCGCCACCCCCGGGCGCTGGCGCCGGAGCCGCTGGCGGCCGCCTTTGCCCGCCACGGCATAAAAGCCCAGCTGGCTGTTGACGTCACCTCGGCCCTCTCCTTGGCGCTGGCCCTGGCCGGGGAAAACGACCTGGTCTGTGTGGCCGGCTCCCTCTTCATTGTCGCTGAGGCCCTGGAAGCGGCGGACAGCCTTTTCCCCACTACCGGCCCCGACGTCCCCGAGCCTTTTTTGCCTTAAGGCGGGCGGTTACGGTAAAATATTCAAGAATATTATAATTTAAGGGGTTGAGTGATGCCTGTTTATGAGTATGAATGCGATGCCTGTAATCACCGCTTTGAAAAGAAGCAGGGCTTTCACGAAAAGCCGGTAGCCAAGTGCCCCAAGTGTGGGGCCAGACCGCGCCGCGTTATCCACTCCGCCCCGGTTATCTTTAAGGGGAGTGGTTTCTATATCACCGACAGCCGCAAAAAGATGCCCGAGCCGGGCAAGGCCAAAGAGAAACCGGCCGAAAAGAAGGCGAAAGAGAAGAAGCCGTGAAAGCGCTCTTGCAGAGGGTCACCGGCGCCTCGGTCGGCGTTGAGGGGGAGGTGGTGGGCACTATCGGCCGGGGGCTGGTGGTACTGGTCGGCGTAGCCGGCGGCGATGGAGATAAAGACATCCAGTATCTGGCCCGGAAGATAGTCAACCTGCGCATCTTCGCCGATGAAGAAGATAAGTTCAGCCTCTCCGCCCTGGATATCGGCGCCGAGCTGCTGCTGGTAAGCCAGTTCACCCTGCTGGCGGATACCAGGAAAGGGCGCCGCCCCAGCTTTACCGGGGCCGCCCCGCCGCCCCAGGCCGAAGCATTATTCCGGCAGTTCGTCACCGAGGTCAAGGCCAGCGGGCTTAAAGTAGCCACCGGGCGCTTCCAGCAGTATATGCAGCTGGAAATCCACAACGACGGTCCGGTAACGGTGATGCTGGACAGCCGGGATAAGTTCTAAAATTTCTCTCGCAAATATTTGTAATTGCAAAAGCTTGCAATAGCCCAAAAAGCCTGCTATAATACTCCCCGTCAGATGAGCCATTCTGGAGATATCGCCAAAAAGCTGGCCGAGCAGGGGTACCGGATGACCCCCCAGCGGATGATGATTATCTCGGCCATTGAGAACAGCGACGGCCATATCAGCGCTGAGGAAGTCTACGCTCAGGTCATCGCCAAATACCCCCAGGTCAATATCTCCACGGTCTACCGCACCCTGGAGCTGCTCAAACAGCTGGGGCTGGTCACCGATACCGACTTCGGCGAGGGCCGAGTGCGCTACCACCCGGTGGGCAAGGGGCACCACCATCACCTGGTCTGCCAGGAATGCGGCGCCATCACCGACCTTGACGAGATAGTCTTAAGCCCGCTCAAGCTGATTTTGCTCCGCGAGTACGGCTTCAGCGCCGACCTGCGGCACCTGGCTATCTTCGGCCGCTGTAAAAAGTGTAGCCAGTAATTTTTTTAATCAGTGGTTGCAACTGGTTGCAGTTGCATTAAAATGCAAATAAGGAAAGGAGCTTTATAGATGCACATACCGGACGGTTTCCTCAATGTGGCCACGGTGGCCACCACCGCCGCCGTCTCCGTCGGGGGCATCGGCGGGGCGGTCAGGATAGTCGGTAAGAAGCTGGGGGAAAAGCAGGTGCCCCTGATGGGCATACTGGCCGCCTTCATCTTCGCCGCCCAGATGCTCAACTTCCCGGTCGCCGGCGGCACCTCGGGGCATGTTATCGGGGCGGCCCTGGCGGCGATACTGCTCGGCCCCTGGGCGGCGGTGCTCATCATGGCCTGCGTCCTCATCGCCCAGTGCCTCATCTTCCAGGACGGCGGGCTGCTGGCGCTGGGGGCCAATATCTTTAACATGGGTATAGTTGCCAGCTTCAGCGGCTACTATATCTATCGTTTGGTCACCTGGATAGCGGGCAACACCCGCAAAAGCACGCTGGTGGGCGGCTTTGCCGCCGCCTGGGTCTCGGTGTTGCTGGCCTCTATTTTCTGCGCCGTCGAGTTGGCCGTCTCCGGGTCCTCCCCCCTGGGGGTGGTGCTGCCGGCTATGGCCGGTGTTCATGCCCTGATTGGCATCGGCGAGGGGCTGATTACCACCGCCGTGCTCGGTCTGGTGCTGGCCACCCGGGCCGACCTTTTACAGTTGCAGCGTATATAAGCAGGAGGAAAGAGCAAGTGAAATCAAAGTGGTGGCTGATTAGTTTACTGGTTTGTCTGGCCGTGGCCTGTATATCGCCGCTGGCCTCGTCTTCCCCGGATGGGCTGGAGAGGGTGGCCGAAGACCGGGGCTTTATCGAGCTGGCCGGAGAGGCGCCCTATCAGGTGATAGCCGACTACGTCTTCCCCGGCGTTGCCAACGAGGCGCTGGCCACGATACTGGCCGGCGTCGTCGGCACCCTGGTTCTGTTCGGGGCGGCTTACGGCCTGGCCTGGTTGTTGACCTTGCGAAAGAGGCAATTGGCTTGAATCTTAAAGTCAGAGGACGGTAGTGAGACACAGCTTTCTTGACCAGTACAGCGACCGGGACAGCCTTATCCACCGGCTGGACCCGCGCACCAAGCTGCTCACCACGCTGCTTTTTATCCTGGCGGTGGTGCTTACTCCGCCGGGCCGGTGGCCGGTGTTCGCCCTGTACTTTATCTTGGTGGCAGCTCTGCTTGTCCTTTCCCGTGTTCCCCGGCTCTATGTCTTAAAGCGGTCGCTGGTCATCATGCCCTTCGTCGTCCTGATTGCCGTCTTCATCCCCTTCTTCAAAGAGGGGGAGGTCGCCGGCAGCTATAATATCTGGCTGTGGCAGCTATCGGTTACCTATAACGGCCTGGAGGTGTTCTGGAATATCCTGGCCAAGGCCTGGCTGTCCATTCTCAGCCTGATTCTGCTGACCTCAACCACCCGCTTCTCCCAGCTGCTTAAGGGCATGGAGAAATTGCGCCTGCCCGGCGTGATGGCCATGATTCTGTCCTTCATGTACCGCTATATCTTTGTCCTGGTTGACGAGGTGATGCGGATGAAGCAGGCCCGGGACAGCCGCAACTTCGGCGGCAGGCGCCTCTGGCAGCTCCGCACCGTCGGCAACATGATTGGCACCCTGTTCATCCGCAGCTACGAGCGGGGGGAGCGGGTTTACGCGGCCATGGTGGCCCGCGGCTTTGACGGGCAGGCCCGCACCCTGGAAAATTTAAACTTCCGGCTTTCCGATGTCCTTTTCGGCCTGAGTTTGGGCTTTATTATCGTTTCGGTTATGGTATTGAACCTTTTGTATCTATAGGGGGATATTGGTGGAAGAGATTATCAGGGTAAACAACCTTTCCTTCGGTTACCCGGACGGGCAGCCGGCGCTGTCCGGCGTCAGCCTGGTGATAAATCGGGGGGAAACGGTGGCCCTCATTGGCCCCAACGGCGCTGGCAAATCTACATTGCTGCTTCATTTCAACGGCATCCTGCACAACGACGGTATGGTCAGGGTCTTCGGCGAGCCGGTTAACGATAAAAACCTGCGCTGGGTGCGGCGCCAGGTGGGGCTGGTCTTTCAGAATCCGGATGACCAGCTCTTCTCCCCCACCGTCTTTGAGGATGTCGCCTTCGGCCCTATCAACCTGGGCTACACCGAGGCTGAGGTACGGGGAGTGGTCACCAACGCCCTGGCGGCGGTGGGGATGAGCGGCTACGAAAAGCGCTCGCCGCATCACCTCAGTCTGGGTGAGAAAAAACGCGTTGCCATGGCTACGGTGCTGGCCATGAACCCCCAGGTGCTGGTTATTGACGAGCCTACCAGCAACCTGGACCCGGCGGGCAAGTGGTCGCTGATTGAGCTGCTAAAGGGGCTGGAGGTGACCAAGGTAGTCGCCTCCCACGACCTGGAACTGGTGCAGGCGCTCTGCCCGCGGTCGGTTATTATTGACCGCGGTGTGGTGGTGGCCGATGGTGCCACCAGTGAAATTTTAGCCGATAAGCGGCTGCTGGCCGCTCACGGGCTGGCTCAGGCGCCGAATTCTTGAGATATTAGCCCCACCCCACTATTTAAGTATTGTTTTTCTTCCCATACCCACCCGCCCAAAAAGGCTGCGCCTCTTTACCATCTTCTTTCCCCTCCCCCAAGAGAGTGAATAGAGGTTTTACCTCTATTGGGTGGGAGGGTGGGAAGCAGAACAAACGATAAGAACCGGGCGATCCCCCTAAAATTAGAGAGGGACAAAGCCCCTCTCTAAACCTCGCTAAAACGAGGTAGGAGGCTTTGTCTCTCTCTTATTTACGCCCTTCTGTTATAAGTGGGATAATTAACCCTTACTGCCGTTCCTGCTTGAAGGCGACGCTACTTTTAACCACCTTCATGGTGGCTCCCGATTCTACCTTAATGATGACGCTGTCCTCGCTGACGCTGTCAATAACCCCGTGGATGCCGCCGGCGGTGATTACCTTATCCCCCCGCTTCAGCTCCTGCATCAGATTCTGCTGTTCCTTCTGCCGCTTGCGCTGGGGGCGGATGAGCAGGAAGTAAAAGACGGCGAAGATGAGTACCAGGAAGATGATTATCGTCCAGTCAAAGCCGCCGCCTTCCTCGCCCTCGGTGGTCATCGGGTAGCAACCCGCCATAAATACCAGGGCGGTGATAAGCATTACCGCTATTAAGGCTATAGTTAGCACTCTACTTTTATTCATTTCCCCTCCTCTTTAAGGTTAACTTTCAACTCTACCCTGCAGTGACCAGGGGCTTGTTTTATCTATCCTGATTTTGACCAGTTGCCCCAGCCGGTCAGTGTTATCATTGAAGAATACCAGTTTACCACTTCTGGCCCGACTTTGCCACTTATCCCTGGCTTTAGCCTCCACCAGCACTTCAACCACCTTATCCCGGAGCCGGGCGTTTATCTCGGTGGCGATTTTCTCCTGGAGCCTTTCTATCTCGTTTAACCGCCTCTTCTTCTCATCTGGAGGCACGTCATCGGCTAAATTCTTGGCCGCGTAGGTCCCCGCTCTCGGTGAGTAGGCGGCCACGTGGACGGCATCGAACCTCAGCTCCTTGAGCAAAACCGCCGTCTGCTGGAACTGCTCTTCTGTTTCCGAGGGAAAGCCGACGATGACATCGGTGCTCAAGGCTATCTTCGGTATCTTACCCCGTATCTCGGCGATGAGCCGGCGGTACCGCTCCACGGTGTAGCCCCGTTTCATCGCCTTTAGAATTTCGTTGCTGCCCGCCTGCACCGGCAGGTTCAGCTGCTGGCAGACCTTGTCCAGCCCGGCTATAGCCTCGATGAGCCGGGGGCTCATGTCCTTGGGGTGGTTGGTTAAAAAGCGGATGCGCAGCAGCCCATCTATGGGGTTCAGTTCGCGGAGCAAATCGGCCAGATCCGGCTTATCGGGCAGGTCGTGCCCGTAGGAGTCCACGTTCTGCCCCAGCAGGGTGACCTCTCTGGCGCCCCGCCCCACCAGCCCCCTCACCTCGGCCACGATTTCGGCCAGCGGGCGGCTCTTTTCCCGGCCCCGGCGGTAGGGCACGATGCAGTAGGCGCAGAAGTTATCGCACCCCTGGATGATGGGGACATAGGTGCAGGGGGCGGGGTTCCGGGGCAGTATCTGCCCCCACCCTACCCCTTCTAACCATTCAGGGCGCTCCCCCGGCCCGAAGAAGTGGTCAACCTGGGGAAAGCTCTCTTTAAGCTTGGCGGTGTCGGCGTTGACCAGGCAGCCGGTGACGGCCAGGGTTATATTTGCCTTGGATTTTTTTACGCTTTTGAGGGCGTGGAGCTTGTTGACCACGCGGTTTTCGGCGCTCTGGCGCACCACGCAGCTGTTGAGCACGATTAAATCGGCCTCGTCGGCGCTATCGGCAGTCTCGTAGCCCAGTTCCTCAAGGTAGCTGCCTAGCCTTTCTGATTCGGCCTTGTTCATCTGGCAGCCGATTGTCCAGATATGGTATTTAGTCATGTTTCTTATCTACCAGTTTCAACAGTTCAACTATTCTCTTTTCGTCTATACTTTCGATTTTTTCGACTGCAATATGTTTCATCGTTTTGCCGCCGCCGTCAAAGAGGGCTATCTCTTCTTTGGCCAGTCCCTTGATGGAAAACCCCAGGTTGACATGGTCTTTCAAGGCGCCGATGTAAAACTTGCCTTCGCCGAATACGGGGACGCCCCATCTCATTTCCTCTTTTACGCCGGGGAAGGTCTTAAGAATAAGGCTTTTTAAACTCTGGCAGATTTCTTTTTGCGGCGATGCCTGCTGGTTAATGTAATCGTCAATGGTTTTGCTCATATTGATTGGTGGCGGAGGGGGAGGGATTCGAACCCTCGACCCCAGTTTCCCAGGGTAAGCGCTTAGCAGGCGCCCGCACTAGGCCACTATGCGACCCCTCCCCAAGTCTGAGGAAATAGTAGGCTTTATGATTTTACTACATCACACCCCCCTTGGGGAAGTCTCGCTTTACCCCTCCCCCCTTTTTATATCTTTTCCCACCCAACCCTTCCCCCCTGTGTTTCCTACCCATACCCTCCCGCCCAAAAAGGTTTCACCTCTTAAAACTCTCTTTTCTCCACCCCCTAAGAAGAAATTGATAGAGGTATCACCTCTGTAGGGCGGGTCAGGGTGGGTAGCAAGTCAACCTCTAGAAGCAGGACGATACCCCTTATCCCGCATTGAATCATTTTCTTGTGGGGAAGTCTTTTATGGATAAGTCTTTTTTAATATGTTCGCCACTTTTGATGGTTACTGTCTCTGATTGAGAATGGTATGAACCAGAATGCCACATGTTCTTTAAATATATTTTACAGGTGCCTGGAGGAACGCCTTCCAGGGAATATGTTCCATACTCGCTGACAGTACAACTTCTACTAAGGTCAAGACCAGCTACGTAACAACTATAGGAAACTGTGAGAGGTTTATCTTTAATCATATCAGGTTCAATTCCGTTTACATGTCCTGAGATTGACCCTCCGGGAACAAGGAAAATATCCATTGAAGTATTTTGGGACGCTTGAACGTTGACATTTATAGGGCTATCGCAGAACAGTGAATAATCGGTGGTGCGTGCCCATATAATATAATCACCTGCGGGAAGATTATCTATTAAATAATCGCCTTGAGCTTGGATTATGAGGCATGGTGGCATGGGGTCACCACTAGTAATGTATACACCCGGGGGCGGCTTGCAGGATATCCTGGCTTCTGAAGTGACGATTGTGCCATCCGGCTGGTAGATATTGCCGGATATTGAGCCTAGTTGGGTGCTATGGACCCATCCGGTAAGAATAGGGGCGGAGATAGTCAGAACCAGGATTATAGGAGCAGCTATCCAGACTGATTTAGGCGTTCTTAAAGACCTGCCCCAGATGCCGCTTGCCATAAATAAGAGTATTATTAACATTATGCCAATATAAATGGCAATTACGGTATATGAGAAAGCACTAAAACCAAAGCCTATTGTATAATCATTGCCTAATGTTTCTCCAAACAATAGGCCGTAGACGGCAATAATCAGATACACCGCGACATCTATAAATAAGAGCACCGCACAGACAAAATTCTTTCTATAAGCCCCAATAGTCAGCCCGATTGTCAGCAGCAGTAGTACGAGCGCCGATCCAAGGAACACAATACCTGTAACAATACCTGTAGAAATTGGCAGAAAGCTGAATATAGTGCTTAGCTTATACCCTGCAATATATATTAGCACCGGCGGGGTAAGCAGATACGTTACTGGATAATATATACTTAGGGGGATACTGAAAAACTGGACTATTGCCCAGGCTATGCCGACTCCCCCAACGGCACGCCTGTTAAAAGTTGCTTCCTCTGTTTGCATCTGCCGCTGCCTTATCCGTTATGACTAGTATTACACCCGTATGCGTGTGGCCTTATCTTAATGAGGAGTTCGCTAAAAAGCAATAGCTTGTTTGAGCCTTATCTACACTCGTGTTATAATTTCCCCGTAGGGATAACGTTATGTGGGACAGACTAGAGCAGATAGAAAAGCACTACCAGGAGCTTGACCGCCAGATAGCCAGCCCGGAGGTTTCCACCGACCACGATAAGCTTCAGGCGCTGGCCCGGGAGAAGGCAGGCCTTGAAGAGCTGGTGACCAGATACAGGGCCTACAGGGACACCGCTAAAGAGCTTGATGAGACAAGAGCCATGCTGGACGGCGCTCAGGAAGAAGATATGAGCGCTATGGTCAGGCAGGAGATAGAAAAGCTGGAGGCAAAGCTTGAAAACCAGCTTAACGAGCTTAAAATTGCCCTCACCCCTAAAGACCCCAGCGATGAGAAGGACATCATCATGGAAATCAGGGCGGGGACGGGCGGCGATGAAGCCGGGCTTTTTGCCGCCGACCTGTTTAGAATGTATTCCCGCTACGCCCAGAACAAGGGCTGGGCGGTGGATATAATTGACAGCAACGAGAGCGGCATCGGCGGCTTTAAGGAGATAATTTTTGAGATTAAGGGCAAAGGCGCCTTCAGCCGTTTAAAGTATGAGATGGGGGGGCACCGTGTACAGCGCGTGCCGACCACCGAGTCTTCGGGCCGGATTCATACCTCGACGGCCACGGTGGCCGTCCTCCCCGAGGCCGATGAGGTCGAGATAGACGTCAACCCGGAAGACCTCAGAATTGATATTTTCCACAGCGGCGGGGCGGGGGGGCAGAATGTAAACAAGGTGGCCACCGCCGTCCGCATTACCCACCTCCCCACCGGAATAGTCAGCGTCTGCCAGGACGAGCGCTCCCAGCTCAGAAACCGCCGCAAGGCGATGGCGGTGCTGCGCGCCCGCCTTTTGGATATAGAGAGGAGCCGGCAGGAGGAGGAGCTAAGCCAGCGGCGCCGTTCCCAGGTGGGCAGCGGCAAGCGCGCCGAAAAGATAAGGACCTATAACTACCCCCAGGACCGCGTCTCCGACCATCGCCTCGGCCAGAGCTTCCGCAACCTGCCCCGGATTATGGACGGCGACCTGGACAGGCTCATTGACACCCTGTCCACCAGCGAGCAGGCAAAACAGGTGGAGGAGCAGCTGGCTTGAAATTAAAACAGGCTCTCGGTAAGGCCCGTGACATTCTCGTTGAGAACGGTGTTGCCGATGCCCCATTAGAGGCCGAACTGCTGCTGCGGCACGCCCTCGATATAGACAGGGTGCAGCTTTATATAGACCTGGAAAAGGAATTAACCCCCGCTCAGCAGGAGGCCTTCTGGAATTTACTGGAGCGCCGCTTAAACGGCGAGCCGTCGGCCTATATCACCGGCCGCCGCGAGTTCTACGGGCTTGACTTTGCCGTTAATCCCGCCGTCCTCATCCCCCGCCCGGAAAGCGAATTGCTGGTGGAAAAAGCCCTGTCTATAGCTGAAAACCGTCCTTTATTCACTATCGCCGATATCGGCACCGGCAGCGGAGCCATTGCCGTCAGCCTGGCGCTGGGACTACCCCGGGCAAAAATTTACGCCGCCGATATATCCGCCGCCGCCCTTAAAGTAGCTCTGGCCAACTGCCGTAAACACGGCGTGGCTGATAGAATTTGTCTCTTAGAAGGCAACCTGCTTGAGCCGTTACCGGAGCCGGTTGATTTAATAGTGGCCAACCTGCCATATATCAGGAAATCAGAATTAAACCCGGGTCTAGAGCCGCCGCTGGCCCTAGACGGCGGCGCTGACGGAACGGGAAGTATAGAACAGCTCTGCCGGCAGGCAGGGGGTAAGCTTAAAAGCGGCGGCTGGCTGCTGCTGGAGATAGGGCAGGGGCAGAGGGAAGCGGTAACGGCTATTT
>Ga0315536_1001788_pt1 | contig 10620 bp, 5 predicted proteins | sample SalMarSW160230MG_FD_203093 | JGI IMG/M metagenome (GOLD analysis project Ga0315536, IMG submission 203093) | Salt marsh sediment microbial communities from the Plum Island Ecosystem LTER, Massachusetts, United States - Salt Marsh Sediment SW1602-30 ... | reverse complement strand
CAGCCCCGCCACGACGATTAGCAGCAGGCTGAACACCACGCCGTAGAGCTGGCTCGCCAGCCGGGGCGCGACCACGCCGTACAGGTCGGGCAGCTCAAGGGCGATCGGGGGGTGGGTGGCGGCCAGCGAGGCGACCTCGCGCCCGTGCCCGCAGCTTACCATCAGGCAGCCGGTGTAGGCCAGCGCCGCGCCCATCGGCAGGACAAAGGCCAGCGCGTCGCTGATCTGGCGAAAGCCGACCTGGCGTATTCGGCAGACCAGCAGCAGCGCCAGCAGCCCGCCCAGCACCGCCCCGTGCCAGTCCAGCCCGCCCTGCCAGACTTTGACAATGCTCTCAGGATGTTCGGCGAAGTATCGCCAGTAGATTCCCACGTGCCCCAACCGCCCCCCGACGATCCCGCCCACCAGCGCGCCCAGGCCCGCGTCGACCCAGGCGTCGGGGCGTTTCTCGTCGTCCAGCGCGCCAAACACGCCCAGCAGCAGCAGCCCGACGACGATCGCCACGTCGAGCATCAGGGCGTACGAGCGAATGATGATCTGACCAATCCGGAAATCAGGCAGCATAATATGGCAATGATACCAGCACAGCCAACCGCGCTGCAACGAGCCTGCCCGGCGAGTGCAGCGCCGACCCGTTCTTTTGTCGTATACTATGGGTACAACTGCCAGATTGGCTCCGGGGGTGAGAGATGCCAAAAATGCAAGAGATGGTCGACGATTTCCTGGCGCAGAAGCGGATTGCCGTGGCGGGGGTCTCCCGTACGAAAGAAACACCGGCCTCCGCCATCTATCGCAGGCTGAGAGACATCGGCTGCCAGGTGTACCCGGTTAACCCAAACGCGGAGGAGTTCGAGGGCGCGTCCTGCTATCCCGACGTCAAGTCGATTCCCGGCGGCGTGGACGGCGTGGTGATCGTCACCCGGCCTGCCGCTACCCTCCAGATCGTGCAGGACTGCGTCGAGGCGGGCATTCCGAGGGTGTGGATGCACCGCTCGTTCGAAGGTGGGTCGAGCGTCTCGGACGAGGCGGTGCGGATCGGCGAGGAAAACGGCCTGACCGTGATCGCGGGCGGCTGCCCGATGATGTATGCCGGGTCGGTTGACTTCGCCCACCACTGCATGCGCTGGATACTCGGCGTGACAGGCGGCCTGCCCAGATAAACGGCGCGCGCCCAGGCAGATGTTCGGGCCTGTCGAGGGCCGCCGAGCCTGGACAACATCATACCCCTGAAGGAGCGGGCGGCGGAGCCTGCCGCTGCTTGCCCTTTGGCGCTGCTTCGCCTGCTCCCGACACCTCGAATCATTGTCCTGGCTGCTGCTGGATTCCGGCATCTTTATTCGCAAAGTCACTTGATTCCGGCATCTTTATTCGCAAAGTCACTTGTGCAAAATTACAAATTGTGTATTACTTAAAATAAGAATCCGTTACTTCACTCTCCCAACGTCGGCTCGGATTTTCAGGTTTTATACGGCAAGGTTCCAGGCTGCTCCCCCTGGTTGGAACCAACTGGAAGAGAATATACCAAATGGATACTAAAAACCATGAGCCGAAAACCAGTCAGTTAGCTGATGATGCGCTGAGGGAATCGGTCACCGCCCAGGCCGATATTGTCTATCAGGCAGTCCCTCGCGATCTTTCCCAGGCTGATAAAGAAAGGCTCTCCCCCTGGCGGGTTCGCTTTGACGTGCTCAGCGATCCAAACGTTTCCTTCGGCTGCGAAATCTACGGGGATGTCATATTCGGTCGCAGGGTGGATTCCCCGGACCTGATCGACCTGGAGGAGTACGATGCGGTCGACCTGGGCGTCTCGCGCCGCCACGCCCAGTTGCGCAGGACAGAGGGGAAGCTGTTCATCGTCGATCTGGAGAGCACCAACGGCACCCGCCGCAATGGGCATTCGATTGGCGTCAACACCCCCTACCAGGTGATGAACGGGGACATCCTCTCGTTTGGCGCGCTGCAAATGGCCGTCCAGATCATCGAGCAGCCGGAAACCGAGGTAACCGCCCTCCACAAGAAAGCCGACCTGGCCGATGCCCTTGCCCAGGTCACCAAGGCCATCACCTCCCAGCTTGAGCTGGAAAAGGTGCTTGAGCACGTCGTCGACGGTGTCATGGCGATCACCAGCGCCGACGAGGCGCTGGTCTGGCTGGTCGACGAGCAGACCAACGAGCTTCACCTCAAGACCTACCGGGGCATCGCAAACGAGAACATCCAGAAGATGCGTCTGTCGACCGAGTCGCTGGTCGGCCAGGTGATCCACACCGGGCAGCCCCTGCGCGAGCACCGGGAGGAGGGCGGCAGCCTGATCAAGATCAAGACCGGCTATCTGGCCGAGGCGCTGCTCCTGCTGCCGATCACGGTGGGCAACGTCACCTTCGGCGTGCTGGGCGCGGTCCAGCGCCGATCCAAGCGCAGCTTCAGCGAGCGCGACGAGATGCTGCTGCTCACCATTGCCGAGTTTGCCGCCGTCGCCGTGCAGAACGCGCGCCTGTTCCAGGCCACCGACCGGGAGCTGGCGCAGCGCGTCAAACAGCAGTCTGCCGTCAACGCCCTTTCCAGCGCCATCAACGCTTCCCTGGACCTCGACGTCGTGTACGACGTCCTCGTCCAGCAGATTCATCGCTACTTGCCCGTGCAGGATGTCATCCTCTGGATGGCCGGCGAAGAAAACGGGGGCATTTACCCGTACCCCAAAGCGGAAAAGCGGGCTGAGCAGCTCCTGGATGGCACCGCCGGGCAGGTTACCAAGGTCATTCGCGAAATCATTCGGACTGGCGAGCCGCGAATCTCGGAGTTCACCAGGACGGGTCAGGACGGCGAGAGGGCCACAGCGGGAGAAACACAGACCAATTCGATGGCCTGCATCCCTCTGATCGTCAAAGATGAGGTGGTCGGCGTGCTTTCCCTCTTCAACAAAGAGCACGGTGCCTTCACCAAGGACGATCTGGCGCGGCTCCAGGGGTTTGCCCACCCGGTCGCGACGGCCATCCAGAACGCCGGTCTGTATTCCGAGCTGCTGCAAGAGCGGGCGATCGTCGACGCCACCGTCGAAGCCCTGCCGCAGCCGGTGATCATCGTCGGCCAGCGCGGCAAGCTGCACATCGCCAACAAGGCGGCGAACCGCCTGTTAGAGACCAGCATGAGCCAGTTGTTCGAGGGCATCAGCCAGGGCGTCGGCAAGACGATCGAGATGACGATCAACAACGAGACGTATCTGGCGACGGTCGAGCACTCACCGGCGGTCGGCACCATCACCGTCATGCAGGACATCACCTATCTGAAACAGCTCGAAGCCGCCCGGCTTGAGTTTGTCCACGCCCTCACCCACGACCTGAAAAGCCCGGTCAGCTCGATCAAGGCTTACACCGAGCTGATCGCGCTGGCCGAGAAGCTCAGCGAAAAAGGCCAGTTGTACCTGAACCGCATCGAGAACGCGGCCACGAACGTGCTCGCCTTGATCAACCAGCTGCTCGATATTGCCCTCCTGACGGAGAAGCCGGAGAAATACCATCATCCCTGTGACCTGACCGTCCTGGTTGGGCAGGCGATCCAGACGGTGGAGGGGAACGCCCTGGCGAAGTCGGTCAACATCGCGACCAAGGTGGTGGGCGACCGGTACAGCATCCGGGGGGAGCCAAGCCGCCTGTTACGCAGCATCCAGAATCTGCTCGACAACGCGGTCAGCCACGCCCCAGAAGGGTCGCAGGTCCTGGCGACGCTCATCTATGGGGAGGAAGGGGTCACCCTGTCGGTGCGCGATGACGGGCCTGGTATTCCGCCGGAAGAGGTGTCCCAGTTGTTTAAGAAGTATTACCGCGGCCAGCGATCCGACAGCCGGTCGGGCCATGGGCTGGGCCTGATGATCGTGGATACCACCATCCGCTCTCACGGCGGGGCCGTCTCGGTGGCCAACGTCGAGGGGCACGGGGCGGAGTTCACCATCACGCTGCCGGTCAGCCTCCGCGTGAAGCCGGGCGCGGACGAGGCATCGTCGTAACCTGTCTGGTGCCCACCCGGTGGAGAGAAGGTGTGCCAGGGGGGACTCTAAAGGCTGCCTGCGAGCATGATGGCGGCCAGCACGGCATATAAGACCACGATCATGATCGATAACCCGCGCCGCGCGCCCGCGCCGACGCTCAAATCCTCGTCACCCTCGAAGATAAAAGCCGTCAGGAACGCACCGGGGTACAGCAGCAGAAACAATCCACCCGCCACAAGGCCAAAACTCGCCAGGTAGGTGGTCGTTCCGGCCAGCCCAGCCAGGAGGGCGGACGCCAGCGCCAGCCCCAGCCCGCCCCAGGCGGTGCTCAGCATCCCCCGTGCGATGGGCGTGATGCTGCTGAGGATCAGCCCGGCGGCGGCGGTTCCGATCACGCCTGCTGCCCCGCTTGCCAACTTGAAGGTCGACTGCTGGATGCTGACACTCAGCAGGGCGACGGCCATCCCCGCTCCGGTAGAGATGCACAGCAGCGCGATCACCCCTCCGGCGATCATCCCCACCAGCGACAGGCTCCCCGCCGCCAGGAACCAGATGATCAGCGCGGCGCAGCCTGCCAGCACCAATCCCACGCCGATGCTGTTGTTTTGCCCCAGCCAGGCGGTCAGCGCCCAGGCCCCCAGGGCGAGGCCGGGGAGCAGGAGAGCCGCGACAGGCGGCAGGCCGCGGCCTGCCAGCAGCGCCAGCGACATGAGCAGGGTCGGCAGCCACAACAGCCCGCCGATCAGCCACCCGCTGGCCCGCACGACCGCCGGATGCCCGGTCTGCTGGTAGTACGCGAGTATCGGGCGAGGGTCGTCGAGCACCCCCCATAGGATCGTCGCCATCGGCAGCGGCGGGAAAGCCGCCTCCAGCGCTTCCGAATCGGCCAGCGTCTGCGCATCGATTGCCAATGATCGTGGCAGTGGCGTATCGGGCACGGCTTCGGGCAGGTTGTGCCAGGAGTGCGGGTCGTTGGGGTCTCCTGTACCCGTCGGTTTGGCCTCTGGGGAGGAGGCGAGGGGCGGCGGCGCTGTGGGGCGGTCGGAGCGCAGCTCGCGGGCGTAGGCTTGCAGCGCGGCGGTTTGTGCCGAGTCCGCGTATAGCGCCCGTTCGGCGTCCTCGGTCAGGGCCAGCAGCCCGCGCGCCTGCGGGTAATCGGGCATGAGGACCAGCAGCGCCCGCAGCCTCTCCACCGCGCTGGCCCATTCCGACGCTTCCAGGTGCGTCAATGCCTGCTCGAACAGCGCGTCGGCCTCGCCGAAAGGCAGGGGACGGTCTGGTTGGTCTGCTGGCGGTTGCTCAGACATGGCCTCGATATGCCCTTCACAGGTACAAAAGTGTAAATCGTTACGGCCCACTATACCAGAGGGATTGGCCGCCGATCAACAAGTGGTACTTCTGTACTGCTCCTCTCCACCACCCGCTGATTGGCAGCCTGGGCTGAAACGCTTACAATACAGGGCGTCGTATCGTTGAGGCCGTCATTGACGGCCCGATATCTGGATGATGGCCGTCGAGATGACGCCATCAAGTACGGGCAGCACGGTCGCCCCCCGCACCTGTGATTGAAAGGAGGCAGGCGGCACCACTCACTCATCCATTCCTTCATCAGGCCGCCAACCCAACATGCGAACACATTGGAAAGTCATTATTGCTGGATTAACCATTCTGGCCCTCGTCGGCCTGTGGGCCGCTGCCCCGGCGTCGACCGCGTCGGCCCAGGACAATCCTACGCTCGTTGCCAGGGCCGCCTTTGACGTGAACATCCGCGCCCTGCCAACGGTGAACAGCGCGATCCTGGCCGTCCTCACCCCTGGAGACGAGGCGGTCGCCATCGGGCGCACCCCGGCCAATAACTGGATTCAGATCGAGTACGGCTCGACCACCGGCTGGGTCGCCGCCTGGCTGACGGTTTATTCGGGTGATACGGCCATCCTCCCCGTCACCACCGACCAGGCCCCATCGGGCTCCGCTGGCGGCCCCTTCACCCTGATCTCCCCCTACAACGTCAACATCCGGACCGAGCCGAAGCCTGATGCCGACCTGGTGACGATGCTCCCCTACAACGCCTCCGGCGAGGCCATCGCCCGTAACGAGGCCAGCTCGTGGGTGCGGGTGCGTTATCAGGGGACGGAGGGTTGGGCCGCTGCCTGGCTGGTGATCATCCAGGGAGACATCAGCGAGCTGCCCGTCGACGGCGCGCCGTCGAGCACCACGCCGCGCAACGCACCCCAGACCCCCACACCGGCCCTGGCGGATGAAACGGCCACCGAGGACGAGCCATCCGATGAGGAAGCGCCCGGTTTGCTGCCGCTCTCGCCTCCCGCCGATAGTGACTACACGGTCGCCGCGCCCTTCCGGGTCAACATTCGCTCTGCGCCGAGCGTCAACGCCAACGTGCTGGGCATCATTCCCACCGGGTCGGTCGTGGCCGCTATCGGGCAGAACGCCGCTTACAACTGGATACAGGTCGAATATGGGGAGATTCAGGGCTGGGTGGCTACCTGGGTGGTGATCGGCTCGGCAGACCTGAGCGGCCTGCCCGTCACCTCGCAGAGCACCGAGTTCTCCCCGCTGGAGACGGACACCCTGCTCGCCCGCAGCATCTACAACGTCGCGATCCGTAGCGGGCCAGGGCTGTCCTACGGCCTGCAAACCGAGCTGCCCGCCTACACCGACGCGCTGCTGCTGGGCCGCACCGACGACAATAGCTGGGTGCGGGTCAATTACGAGGGGTCGGAGGGCTGGGTGGCTGCCTGGCTGATCACCGCCTCCGGCGACATCACCAACCTGCCCGTCGAGAGTCGGGCTGCGCCGTAAGGTGGATACGCGGTTGCAAGTCGCCTGCCCAGAGTGTGGCTGGCAGCCTGATGTGAATTACTCGTGGCAGTGCACTTGCGGCCACAGTTGGAATACGTTTCAGACGTACGGCGTGTGCCCGGCCTGTGCCAAGGTCTGGCAGGAGACGGAGTGTCCTGTCTGCAAGCAGTCGTCACAACATGAGGACTGGTATACCTTTCCAAATGGCGGAGAGGTCGCCAAATATACTATCCGTGCGCGTCGTATACTTCCACGCTATGGGCATATAGCACTGGACCCAGAACATCTGCTTCTGGCGCTGCTTGAGCAGCCATCAGAAGGTATTCGCAGCCTTCTGGAAACACTGCAAGTCGATAGGGGAGCGCTCTACGGACGCCTTGACCAGACACTTCAGGCCTCAAGGCGTCCTTCTGCTGTAGCCGGGGCGAGAGCCGGGCAGTTATTTGTTACCCTGCCCTTTCACCGTGCTCTCAGGATAGCTTCGCAGTTGGCCGAGAAAGTCGGTGATGGGCGCGTCTTTGCGGAGCACCTGTTCCTCGCGGTTCTGAAGACCCGCAAGCCGCGTCTGCGCCGACTTTTGAAAGGAGCGTGTGTGTCCTACCGCGAAGCGCTTAAAGCCTTGAGCGACAGGCCAGGCCCCCCAGCGCCAAGCGGCTAAAGTTCGCACCCTGATTGTAAATCGAAGGCACCCGGAAACCAGACTCCGGGTGCCTTCTTCTATGCGAAGGTACCCCTTTGCATAGACTACCCGCCTGACTGCTGGATCAGCTTGGCGATCAGCCCCGTCCAGCCGGTCTGGTGGGTCGCGCCCAGGCCCGCGCCGTTATCCCCGTGGAAGTATTCGTAAAACAGGATCAGGTCCCGCCAGTGCGGGTTGTCCCGGAAGATCGACTGCCCGCCGTAGAGGGGCCGCCGCCCCTCCTCGTCCGCCAGGAACAGGCGGATCAGCCGCCGGGAAATCTCGGTAGCGACCTCCCACAGGTTCATCATCCGCCCTGACCCGACCGGGCACTCGACCCGCAGGTCGTCCCCGTAATAGTGGTGGAATTTCTGCAGGCCCTCGATCAGCAAGAAGTTGATCGGGAGCCACACCGGCCCCCGCCAGTTCGAGTTGCCGCCGAACAGGCCGCTTTCCGATTCGGCAGGCTCGTAGCTGACGGTGTAGGCCTGCCCGTTCGCGTGAAAGGTGTAGGGGTGCGCCTCGTGATATTTCGAGACGGAGCGGATGCCGTAGTCAGACAGGAACTCGCTCTCGTCCAGCAGGTAGCCGAGTATCCGGACCAGCCGCTCGCGGGTGAGCAGCGCCATCAGCCGCCGCTCGCCCACGCCGGGCACCTCGATGTTCGACATGTTCCCCGCCAGGTGCGGGCGGTTGTTGAGGAACCAGTGCACCCGCCGGGCGAAGGTCGGCATGTATTCCATCACCGTCGGCTCGATTGTCTCGACCGCCATCAGCGTCATCAGCCCGACCAGTGAGCGCACCTTGAGCGGGACGACCGAGTTGTCGGGCAGGTGCAGCGCGTCGTAAAAGAACCCGTCCTCCTCGTCCCACAGGGAGGGGCCGACCTTCCCCGTCATCGCGGAGGCGATGCGCAGGAAGTGCTCGAAGAACTTGGTGGCGAGGTCCTGGTAGATTGGCTCGTGGGCGGCCAGCTCCAGCGCGATCTTCATCATCGTCAGGCTGTAGAACGCCATCCAGGCCGTGCCGTCCGATTGGTCGATGTGCCCGCCGGTGGGCAGCGCCATGCTGCGGTCGAACACGCTGATGTTGTCCAGCCCCAGGAAGCCGCCCTGGAACACGTTGTTGCCGTCCTCGTCCTTCTGGTTGACCCACCAGGTGAAGTTCAGCAGCAGCTTGTGGAAAATCCCCTCCAGGAAGACGCGGTCTGCCGCCCCGGTATGGCTGGCATCGATTTTGTAGACGCGCCAGGCGGCCCAGGCGTGCACTGGCGGGTTCACGTCGCCGAAGGCCCACTCGAAGGCGGGGAGCTGGCCGTTGGGATGCATGTACCATTCGCGGGTGGTCAGCGTGAGCTGCCGCTTGGCGTAGTCCGGGTCGATCAGCACCAGCGGCAGGCAGTGGAACGCCAGGTCCCAGGAGGCGTACCAGGGATACTCCCACTTGTCGGGCATCGAGATCACGTCGAAGTTGAACAGGTGCGCCCAGTCGTGGTTGCGCCCGTTCAGGCGGGAGGCAGGGGGCGTGGGTTGGGCCGGGTCGCCTGTCAGCCACTGCTCCACGTCGTAATAGTAAAGCTGCTTCGTCCAGAGCATCCCGCCGAACGCCTGGCGCTGCACCCGGCGCGCGTCCTCGCTCAGCGTCGGGTTCTGGATCGTATCGTAGAACTCGTCCGCCTCGGCCTCGCGCTGCTCGAAGATGTCATCGAAATCGTCGAAGGGGGCGGCCTGGGCGCTGGCTGAGAGGCGCAGCCGGATGACGAGCGGTTCCGCCGGTTCGATCTCGGCCTGATACAGCGCCCCCACCTTCGTGCCCTCTCGGTCGGGGCTGACCGCCCCTTCTTCCCTGTCGATCAGGGCGCGGTGGAACGAGTCTTTCGTATATGGGCACGCGTTCCCCAGGCCGAACAGCCGCTCGGCGTTCGTTTCGTTCTCCGTAAAAAGCAGGTCAGCGGCTCCTTCGGCGTAGAGATGGTAGGTGCCCGCCGTCGGGTGGTCGGCCTCGACCGTCAGCGCGCCCTCCGGCCCGTCGACCTGGAAAAGCTGTGGCCTGCCGGGCACGTCGCCCATCGGCCCGTCCTCGTAGCCCCAGCTCCACGTGTTGCGGAACCAGAGCGTCGGCAGCAGTGTGAGGGAGGCGGCCTCCGGCCCCCGGTTCTCCACCGTGATTCGGGCCAGGATGTCGTCCTGGTCGGCCTTGGCGTATTCGACGAACACGTCGAAGGTGCGCCCATCGTCGAACACGCCGGTGTTTAGCAGCTCATATTCCGGGTCGGCACGGTCCCGGCGGGCGTTCTCCGCCACCAGGATGCCATACGGGTAGGCGGCTTGCGGATACTTGTACAGCATCTTCATGTAGGAGTGGGTGGGCGTGCTGTCGAGGTAGAAGTAAGTTTCCTTTACGTCCTCGCCGTGGTTGCCCTCGTTGCCGCTCAGCCCGAACAGCCGCTCTTTGAGGATCGTGTCGCGCCCGTTCCAGAGCGCCAGCGCGAAGCACAGGTGCTGGTTGCGGTCGCTGATCCCGGCCAGCCCGTCCTCGTTCCAGCGGTAAGCCCGGCTGCGGGCGTGGTCGTGGGGGAAGTACTCCCAGGCGGTGCCCGCCGCGCTGTAGTCTTCGCGCACCGTGCCCCAGGCCCGCTCGCTGAGGTATGGCCCCCACAGTCTCCAATTGGCCTCCCGCTCGCGGTGGGCGAGCAGGCGTTCGTGCTCGGCGGTCGCTGCCATTTGTCTCTCCCTGGCGGTAGTCTGATCGACACCCCCAGTGTAACAGGTCTGCCGGGGAATGCCTATCCGCCCGGTAGGAGGGAGCGGGCCGCCGGTGTAAAATCCGCCTCTGTGTAATTATTTCCTCGCTGCGGCAGATAGATCGGTGACGTACGTCACTCAAAATACACCTTGCAAGGGAGCAGCACGAGTGTGAGCCATTCTATCGACCCAGACGTGATTGACCTGTTCGAGGCGTGGTACGAGCGCGATCTACCGCGCTTGTATCGCTACGTGTGGTATCGAGTCAGGGATCAGGCGCAGGCTGAAGAGCTGACCGCCGCAATCTGCGAGCGGGCGCTCCAAATCCTGGATCGGTACGACCCGGCGCGCGGTGGGTTCGATGCCTGGATGTTCGGCATCGCCCACAACGAAGC
>Ga0315536_1001787_pt1 | contig 10622 bp, 5 predicted proteins | sample SalMarSW160230MG_FD_203093 | JGI IMG/M metagenome (GOLD analysis project Ga0315536, IMG submission 203093) | Salt marsh sediment microbial communities from the Plum Island Ecosystem LTER, Massachusetts, United States - Salt Marsh Sediment SW1602-30 ... | reverse complement strand
CAAGTCCGTCGCTGATATTTTTGAGCATATTTTCGAGCTCGCCGCTTTTTTCGCCGACGGTCACCATATGGGCAATCGAGGGGTCAATAACACCACTGTCACGCAGCGGCGTAGCAATGTCAGCGCCGGCTAAAATTCTCTCGCGGGCCTGCTCCACGGCGTGCTTCATAAGAACATTTCCCGTGACCTCGGAGACGACACGCAGCGACTCGGCCATATTCAGGCCGGAGCCGAGAAGCGTTGACAACGTCGATGCGAAACGCGCCACAACCCGCTGCTTTATAAGCGGGCCGAACATAGGCAGCGACAGCAGAAACCTGTCCCGCATAAGCGCCCCGCGACGTGTCCTGAAAAACCTTTTCATCGCCCAGATAATCCCGATTATTGTCCCGATAACCACCAGCACCCACCAACTGGTCAAAACGTGGCTTACGTTCATCAATTGCGTGGTAATCCAAGGCAGCTCCTGCCCGGCGGCGACAAGCTGTGCGCCGATTTTGGGCACGACGAACGTAGTCAGGATAAGGACCACGCCTAAGGCGGCCAGCAGCAGGATTACGGGGTAAATCATAGCGGTAATTATCTTCGACTCCACCCTCTGGCGCTTGTCCATAAAATTGGCGATTGTTGTAAACACCCCGCCTAATGAGCCGGTGACCTCGCCGACGCGGACCATACTGATATATATTACGTCGAAATAATCGGTGTAGTCCTTCATCGCGTCGGTCAGCGATTCGCCAGTGACCACGCGGTCGCGGATGTCGGTAAGGACATTTTTGAACCTCGTGTCGGGCGCCTGCATCGTCAGCACGGTAAGGGCCTCGGTCAGCTTTATGCCCGATTTGAGCAGCGTGGCCATCTGTCGGGTGAAATCGATTATCTGCTTTTTGCCGGTCTTTGCAAAAACAGAAGCAATTGCCGACTTGCCCTCGTCGGCCGCGGTCAGCTCGTTTATTGACGTCGGGTGAATGCTTCGGACGCGAAGCTGCTTGCGGGCGGCGTACGAGGTTTCGGCGGTTATAGTGCCTCTGGTCTTTTTGCCGTCGGCGGCTATGGCTATGTAAGAATATCTTGGCATAAATCGGTTCTCCTACATAACGTCGGCCTGTGTTACCCTGAGCACCTCAGGGATAGTCGTTATTCCCGCCAGGACCTTGCGGGCGCCGTCCATTCGCAGCGTCTGCAATCCCGCGTCGAGTGCGGTCTTTTTGATAATGCCTGCCGAATTCCTTTGATAAACGAGGTTCTGAATTTCACTGCTGATAAGCATAAGCTCGTATATACCGGTCCTGCCGCGATAGCCGGTCTGGAAGCACTTGTCGCAACCGGCCCCTATGAAAAATTCGCCTTCCGAAACCGCCTGGTCGCCCAGGCCAAGCTCGCGCAGTTCGTGCGGCGATGGCTCGTATGTTTTTTTGCAGTCGGGGCATACCCTGCGGACCAGCCGCTGCGCCATAATGGCAATCAGCGAAGAGCTGACTAAATACGGCTCGACTCCGAGGTCGAGCAGTCGGCTGATTGCGCCGGCCGAATCGTTTGTGTGCAGCGTGCTGAAGACGAGGTGGCCCGTAAGGGACGACTGTATCGCCATTCGTGCGGTCTCGGCGTCGCGGACCTCGCCGACCATTATAACGTCCGGGTCCTGCCGAAGGACGTGCCGCAAAGCGTTGACGAAGGTAACGCCCTTTTTGGCGGCGACCTGCATCTGGGAGATACCCTCGAGCTGGTATTCGATTGGGTCTTCGATGGTCATCACGTTTTTCTCGGCGGAGTTGATGCGGTTGAGGCAGGCATACAGCGTGGTGCTTTTGCCGCTGCCGGTGGGGCCGGTCACAAAAATGATGCCGTGAGTGCGGCCGAGCAGTGTATCGAATTTTTTTAGGTCGTCTTCCCAAAGCCCAAGCTGGTTTAGCGTAAGTATGCCTGAGCTTTTATCCAGGAGACGCAGGACGCACCGCTCGCCGAAGCTCGTGGGGACGGTGCTGATACGCAGGTCGATTTCCCGCTGGCCGAGACGAACGCTGCAACGCCCGTCCTGCGGCATACGCCTTTCGGCGATGTCCATACCTGCCATAACCTTTATACGCGAGACAATCAGGGGCAGCACGTTTCTGTTCAAGCTCAGTGTATCATATAAAATACCGTCGATTCGGTAGCGAATCTGAATCTTTGCCTCGTAGGGATGGACGTGAATATCGCTGGCCCTTAGCTGAAGCGCGCGGAAGAGCATATCGTTAACTAAGCGGATTACGGGCGGACGATTTACAACGTCCAAAAGGTCGTCCGAGCCGGCGACCTCATCGACGAGCTGGTCGAGATTCTGGCTGTCTAATTCCTCGGCGACCTCCTCGATAACGGTCGTGCGCTGCTCGTATGCAACGTCGATGGCGGCGGTTATGGCGGCTCGTGTGGCAAGTGCGCCGCGAACGGGCAGACCCGTCATCTTCGATACGTTATCGAGCGCGGCGATATCGAGCGGCCTGGAAAGGACAACGGTAAGCTCGTCGTTATTGTTGTCCGAGCCGAGCCCGACAAGATAATGGTGCTGGGCGTAGGTGGCGGGCACAGAGTGGATAAATTCGGACGGCACCTGCTTTACGGGAATCTCGGTAAAAAACTCATTGCCCATTGCCGCTGCGAACAAACGCAATACCTGCTCCTCGGTAAAAAAAGGGCAGGCCAGCATCGCCTCATCGATACGCTGGCCGGCGTTCGCCTCCTCGAGGAATTTCGCCAGCTTGTCGGCATCGAGGATTCTCGTCCGCTTAGCGGTTTGTATCAGTAATTCTTTCATTTTTTGTTACAACACGGGTTGGAAACCCGTGCTACATTATTCTGCGTCGAGGACGTGCACAGGGTCCACCGGCCCGGGCTTGATACCGGGCCAGCTCTGGTGTCCCTGAAATTCTTTTTCGGCTTTCTCAAACGCGGTGCTGTTCTTGTCGGAGATTTTCACAAGCTCGGGCAGGCCGGCCTTTGTTGCTTCGGGTCTCAGGATATTGGCCTTGACGAATATATACAGTTTTGAGTCGTCAACCGAGTTGTCAACGCTTCGGAACAACCCCCCTACCAGCGGTATGTCGCCTAACAGCGGCACCTTTGTGTCGCCCTTGTTCTGGTTGAGCTTTATCAGGCCGCCTAAAATAATCGTGCTGCCGTCGGGCACGGTAACAACCGTTGAAATATCACTGCTTTTCGTATTAGGCGGTTTTTCCCCTGTAACCGTCCCGACAAAATCAGACCGTGTCAGTGCGATTTCCAGCCGGAGCAGGTCGCCCTCGCTGATATGAGGCTTGATATCGAGCGTAATCCCGGCGTCGTATCCCTGGTAATCAACTGAAGTCGTAACAGTAGTGGTTTGAGTGCCCTGAGCAGTTGATAACGGGATCGAGGACGTCCTCGTTACATAGGTCGTCTGCTGCGCGACTATCTTGCCGTCCTCATTATCGTTGACCAGAATTTTCGGTTTGGCCAAAATCCTGCCGTAGCTTTTCTCCTGCATAAGAGTAAGCAGCGCCTGGATATGCTTGTCGGAATAGAATCCCTGTCCCTGGCCGCTGAATGAAGTCAGCTCAGTGACCGTTCCTCCCGGAAAGGCCGTGGGATTATCACCACCCTGATTGCCGAGAAGAGACGACAGGTACGTCATATGTCCTCCCGCCGCCATTTCGGGAAGTTTGCTGACTAAGTCCAGGTCATACTGAAAAGTGTCGGTCTTTGTTACTTCCACAAGCGTTACGTCTATCAGGACCTGCGGCCGGCGTCTATCCAGCGACTTAACCAAACTCGCTATCCACTCCTGGTTCTTTTTGCTCGCAAAGACAATCAGGGAGAAGGTGCTTTCGTCCGGGACTATAACAATCTGCTCTTCCTGGCGCTGGACAACCTGCTGAATTTTTCCCTCTTTGTCGAGAACGGTCTCCTGAATCAGCTTGTTAAGGACATCGGCAAGGTCCGCGGGGTTCTGGTTTTCCAGCGGATAGACAACATACGGTATGGCCAGCTGCAGGGTCTCGCTATCGACGTAGGAGATAATGGTTGCAATAATGGCATGCTGTTCGGGCGAGGCATTGACCATCAGCGAATTGGTTGATTCGATGACAATGACCTGCACTTCTTCGGTGGGCAGAGCCGCCTCTGTTCCTGCGAGGATGGGGCTTGGCGTGGGGGCTGCACCTGGCTGGCCCGGCGCAACGGCGGGCCTGGCGGTAATCCTGCCCCGGGTGGCGGTCGTCCGCTCTGCTCCGATTATGCCAAGTTCCTCTAATTTTTTTCTTACCTCTTCTGCGCCGACGTGCTGAATTTCATAGACCCGGATTGAGCGGATGTCTTTCTGTGCGACGTCGAGGGCGTCAATCAGTTTTTCGACTACGCCCAGCTCGTCTTCGGTGCCTATCATCAGGATACGATTTGTCCTTTCGTCGGCATCGAGATAAATCGTCGGCTTGGTGGGAGTAGCCGTCGTGGCTGGCTGCGGCGTCGGCCGACGAACAGGAACCGGCCGACCACGAACCATCCGCGTCGGGGTCGCCGTCTGGGCTGAGGCAAGCTCAATCGACATATCGCCAAGCTGCTCGACAAGCTCCTTTATTTTCGGGGCAAGGTTGGTGGCCAGGGTGTAGTTTAACTGCCTGAATTTGAACTTCTTGGGCTCTCCCGGCTTGTCGATGATATCGAGCAGCTCTTCCACGCGTTTCATACAATAGGCGTAGCCGGTCACAACCAGCGTTCCCGGAAGCGCCGTCACAGCTCCGACCTTCATACCGTCAAGTATGGTCTTGGCCTGGGTAGAGTCCGCGTAATCAAGGTGGAAAATGCTGGTCACAACCACGTCGCCTGTCTGAACGTGTCCTTTATCCTCACCAATAAGCACAGGGTTAATGTCCAGAGCGTTTTGAATAGAGGCGATAATGACAAGATTTCCCTGGCGGGTCATCGCAAGGCCTGTGAACTTGAGGACCGATTCGACGAGAGGATAAAGCTCACTGACCTTGACCGGCCCCTGCAGCTTCAAATAGACCTCTTTGCCCTTCACATCCTGAGGATTGTAAACATAGTTGAGGTTGAGATATTTGCCGGCGAGGTCGAGCAGAGAAATGATTTCGAGCTTTTCCGGCAGCGCCAGCTCGAGTGTTTCATCGGCATTGGGAATGACTTTCGGCACATAAGGATTGTAGTTCGGCTCGGTCTCGCCGGTCTCGGCTGCCTGGCTCTCAGCAATCGGGCCGGGCGTCTCCCCTGTCTGTGCAGACATCGGGGCCTGCGAGGGTTCTTTTTGTTCTTCAGATATTTGCGGCTTGGCGGTGATTTGTTCCGAGGTCTCGCTCTCTGCCGGCTGTTTTTGGACCGTCTGTTCCTGCCCTTTCAGGGCCTTTTCCGCCTCGGCTATGGAATCAAGCAGCTCTTTGAACGCTTTATCCGGCTGCTGCTCGGCAGAGCCGGTCTGGCCAACCTGCAGGAGAAGATTTTCCGTATCGGACAGGCCTGTTGCCTTTCTCGCCCGGCCTGTGGCAGGACCTGCCTTCCGTACCCGGGATTCGCTTTCGGCTGCGCCGCGGCGAGCAATAGCGACAAGTTTATCCATTATCGAAGCAGGTGCGACGGCTACAAGCTTGTTGCCGTGGACATCTATAATAACTTTAGTATATTCGGCGCTGGCCGGCGGGTTCATAAAAGTCCCTATGGACACCGGTTTTCCGCCGTTTGTGAGGTCCTGCTGGAGGGCAGCCATCGGGGGCATCCTGTTTGCCTCAGAGGCCGGCAACAAGGCCCTGACCTCGTATTTTTCGTTCGAATCGACGAGCTTCAGCAGGGCCGCGGCCTTGATAAGGGCTTCCGGCTGAGCGGTAACCAGCAGCGTCTTGTTATCGTTAAGCACGGATGCGGTCCCGATATTCGCGTCTTCGAGGAATTGAAGGCCCTGCCGGGCAGAGATAAACCTGAACAAAAAGACCCTGTATTTGTCAGGTTGAGGATTGGTGCTGCCGGCCCAGCCCTGCTCATCAGCTAACAGGACTGAACAGCCAAACAACATAATTATTGCCGATAAGACGACCGAATTAAATCTCATCAAAAAACCCTGCCTTTTAACCACCTTAAGCATCACAAGCTTGTCCGCCTGACATACAGCGGTTGTAAGTTACGGTGCAGTAATAGAATATCCACACTTTAATAAGACAAAGAAACAGCCGAATGGTTCCTCCGCAGCAGGGCTTTTTTGCCGGCTAAACTGAATTTTTGGTGTTTATAAAGCTCATAGGACGTTTGGCCCTATAAAAACAGGGATATTCTGCTAAAAACAGAGTTGTGATGCCTCTCCGTTTCTTTTGCTGCCGGCTACCTGTTTGTTTGAGGCGGTGAATTAATATCCGCTTTATTGTTCAACTGGGCTTCATAGCCCTCAGCCCTTATCTCACCAAGCTCTTCTACAAGTTTTGTCAATTCGTCGAGCTTAGCCGCCTCATCATCTGTAATCCTGTTGTCGCCGATTTCGGCCATAAGCCGGTCAATCTGGGCTTGTTTTTCTTTTTCAAGCGGCGACGGCTCATAAGCCGGGACAGGGGTCATAGGTTCCGATACCTTCGAAGAGGCGGATTGAACCGTACCCCGCCGGGGTGCCCTCGTGATAAATCCGGGACGTCCGCGGACAACAGGGGCAGGTGCAGCCGAACCGGACGGAACCGGGCCTATATCTGTCGGCCCGATCTGACCGGCGTCAGGTGGGGCCGGCTGCGTCCCGGGAGGCGGATTTTTAAGCAGTTTACGCCACGGCTGGTCAACCGTAACGGTCATTTCAGATGTGCCCTGGCCGTCCCGTATGGTAATTGAGCCGTTTTTTATCTGCTCGATAGTCAGATGGCCGACGCTGTTTCCCTGCCTGACCCAGTTAAACCCCTTTCCGGGCTCGTCTATCAGGGCAAGTGATAATTCCGGACGGGTGGCATAAAAGCTGGTTCCTATCAGCTTGAATTTGGGTGTTACAGCAGGAGGCGCCGGCCGGACCTCACGACTTGTGTTGCGTGCTGTCGACCTGGGCGGTGGCGGCAGAGGAGGCGGATTCAGATAACGGGCAAAATCTGCCGCCTGTTTTATCAGAGGTGAGGTTTGGCTTTCGTTTCTGACCGGCCGCCGGTCTTTGGAGGCAAGAAGCTTACCGGCTGCACCTGGCGACCTGAGAAACTCCTCGATTTTAGGGTCGCTGCGCACGCCGAAAACCACCGGCAGGACAAACAAAATGACTGCCAGTATCGCCGCTGCAATACTCGTTATTTTCAACGTTTTAATCATATTCCCGTTTGTTTATTTGACATACGGGAGCAGGGGATGTTCCCATGCACTTTTTTACTCAATTTTAATACCATAGCGCGGGCAAATAATAAAATCCTGATAAACCGGATGTATGCGAAGTTATTCAGGGAATACGATTCGGCTCCCGGACCTTTATGACAGATACCGGCTGTCTCCAGTGTATTATTTTTTCAAAATACTGGTCTTCGTGGCTTGCGTATTCGGGGCTGTGCTCGGTGGTATGACAATCGGTGCAGGTAGACATAGGGCCTGAAGTTTCGACGGCGCCGAGGGAGCTAAGATGCTCAGAGCCGGGGCCGTGGCAGTTTTCGCAGCCGACGTCCTTGAGGTCAGGAGTTTTTTCGGGCGTTATAAAGCCGCTCTGAAACTGCATGCCGACGACATGGCAGATAACGCACTCGGGGTCATAGTCAGAGCCGACCTCAACGAGCGTCGCAAAGGCGTCGGCGTGGCGGCTGTTCGGGGAGGGCTGCTTCAATAAGCTGGGTATGAATACCTGTGAACTTTCCTGCCACTTTTCATACTCGTAGTCGTGGCAGAGCTTGCAGGATTTCGAGCCAACGTACTGAAGATTATCGGGCAGAATGAAACGCGGGTATTTTTCGAGGAGATTGGCCTCCTTCAAAAGCCGCTGATAGTCCTTGTAGAGGTCCACAAGCGCCTGGTTCTGCGGGAGGTCTTCAGTAACAGCAACGACGGAGAACGTTAATTGCGGCCCGGGCAGGACAACCCGGATTTCGGCGACATACTTGCCCAATCTGCCCGCCGAGACAACCAGAGGCCCGCCGTTAGCGTCGCTTACAAGCATCGGCTCGTCGGACTGCGGGGGAGCTATCAATAAATCAACCCCGCCCGTCCGGTCCTGCGGCTGTTTATCCAGTGAAAGCGAGGAAATCAAAACCGGTGCGGGGGCACTATTGGAAATCAGGACGTTTATCCTGGAAGACGGCCCTTCGCCGTGGGAGGATGCGAATAAATCCGGCAACTGGGAGATTTGCGCTTCGGTATCAATAGCGGCTACGGTTATATCGACAGTATTACCGTCGAGCGTAAAACTCCTGGTAAACTTTGTCGGCAGCATCGCATCTTCGGAATCGTCGGCGGTTATAACACTAAATGCGTCGCCGAGCACGTCGAGCAAGCCCGCCTGGCGTGCGATGTGAATATCCTGTTCGGTAAGATTGACCACGTCATAACCGAGCTGGCTAAAGGCCTGGACTATGATATTAAACTTGATGAGGTTCTGCGCGGTTGGTTCGTCCACCAAAGAGCCCGTGTCGAGGATGAGACGATTTTCAGGACTGACGGTATTGAGGACCGCGTCGCGTCTGTCGAGCCCGCCGAGCTGACCGCTCGAACAGCCGCAGGGCTGCAGAGCGCCCAATTCGTTACCTGTAAGGAAAATAGTGATTACCTTTTGCCCGGCTGACCGGTCCCGGGCGGGCTGAACGGCCGCTTCTGGCGAACCGGCGGCCAATGCCATAACCGCCGACAGCAGGTAAATACAAGCCGGACTGAACCCCGATAACAGCGTTCGAGGGCCGACACGCTCACCACAGGCCGTCTTTCCTATCATTGGCTTATATGTTTTTATCTTCGCCTGAAGAACCCACGGCAGTTAACATTGATTTTTTCGCCGTCTTTGGTAGTCAACGCGAGCGTATCCGTGAACATTCTTGCAGTTTTTTTGGTATCAGGGGGCGATATTTCGACATCTATCTTATATCGGTTTCCGAGTTTTTCCTTGTCAACAACCTTGACGATATCCTGCCCTGAAGACACCGAGTCAATTTCGAAATTCTCATCGTAGTTATCGAGGATCCAAAGCCGTCTTTTGATTTTCTCGCCCGGCTCAGCGTTGAGAACAGTGATGGCGGGCGGGTCAACCCGGAACCTCGCCAGGATGCTGAAAGGCACGGTAATCGACGAGCATTCCGGATGTGTGACAGCGATTTGGATACGGCCGCTGCCGCTGGCACCCATTTTTTTCGGGTCTAATCTGGTCTGAAGGACAAACTTCGCGGCCTTCTGGTCGGGGTCGAAGTTTGCGGTAACTGCATCGGAAGTGGCCTCGAATTTCGTAATCGTAAACGGCTGATCGTCGACGCTCTTTATGGTAAGCTCGGCGGCGTCGGCGTTATCTCCTTTTAGCTTATACTCCAGCCGGTCCGGCTCGTAAACAACCTTCTGCGCAATGGACGCTTTTATAGTCAGCTCGACCCTCGGATTACCCTGGTCGTTGGAAAACACATAGAGATGCCTTGTCCTGACGCCGGTACCCCTGTCGGCGTGATATTGCACTTTTATGGTCCCTTTTTCGCCGGGGGCGTATTGTTTCTTATCGAGCGTGAAGACCGTACATCCACAGGTCTTGCTGACATCTTTTATCATAAGAGTTCCGTCGCCCTTGTTTTCAAAACTAAATTCACAGGATTGAACCGAGCCAGGTGTAACCAGGCCGAAATCGTTAACTGTCTGGTCGAAAGCTATTTTAGGCGGCGGCCCGTTGGGTTCTGCCGGTGCATTCGAATCCGGCTCTTCGCCGAATGCCTGCAGCCCAAGCGAGCCCTGTAAAAACGCCACACAGCCAATAATACCGATGATTAGAATCGTTCGTCTGGACTTCATAATTAAATCTCCCAAATTTTTTAATTGCCAATACTAAAACATAACTCGGCTTTTTTGAGTAAATTGAATAGTTGATAATAGCAAAAAACGAGCTGTTTGGCAAGTGCTTTCCAGTCCTCAATATACCGCACAAGAACAGGAATATTCAATAACAATCGAAAAAGGCGAAAGTTACCGGCATCTCCGGCACAGCACTGCTTTACAGCGGATTCAAAAACTATTACCATAATATACAGTTATGAAATAAACTTGTTCGGGCTTCGCCCCTGGGCTATGCCCTGATAAACAGACGATATAACGGCGAAGTCCCGAGGCCATTTATCGCAATGAAGCCGGATGGAGCCAATTATGAGCCGACAAAATCCTGATGTATCGATTGTAGTGCCTTTATTGAATGAGCAGGATAATATAAGACCTTTATACGACCAGCTGACTGAGGCGCTGGACAGCTCCCATAACTATGAGCTTATTTTCGTAGACGACGGCTCCACAGACGACAGCTATGAGATACTGTCCGGCCTGCACAAAGCCGACGGCAGGGTCAAGGTCATCCGGTTTCGGAAGAACTTCGGCCAGACGGCCGCGTTATCGGCCGGCTTTGACCACGCTAAGGGCGAGATAATCGTCGCTATAGACGGCGACCTGCAAAACGACCCCGCAGACATACCCAAAATGGTGGAAAAGCT
>Ga0315536_1001786_pt1 | contig 10623 bp, 9 predicted proteins | sample SalMarSW160230MG_FD_203093 | JGI IMG/M metagenome (GOLD analysis project Ga0315536, IMG submission 203093) | Salt marsh sediment microbial communities from the Plum Island Ecosystem LTER, Massachusetts, United States - Salt Marsh Sediment SW1602-30 ... | reverse complement strand
TCGTGATGCAACCAACTACATTTCCCGAAGTCTCAAGAATATTCTCCTCACTAATCATTAAACTCTGCATGGCTTTCCTGATACCATCCGAACGAGATATTCCCAATTTTTCCCTAAATCTCTCAAATTTATCGTATAGATCTTTAGGGAGGGATACAGTAAAGCGCTTATATTCTTCCATCTTTATTCTTCCATTGGTTGAATAATATTATAGAAATAAAGTTTATCAAAATAATAATCAATTTTCCAAAATGAAAAATCATTTTTTTCTAATTACAATTGCAATTGGAACGGATGCTTCTCGCCATTGCGCAATTTTACCAGAATATTCTAAATCCAATTTAACTCGCCCATGATCTCCTAAAATAATCATTAGTGAATTAGATCTTAATTGTTTATAGTTACTTAATATCCACTTATCCGTACGTAAGATTAACTTTTCTATTAAATCTTCTGGTGTTCTTTGTTTTAGAGATCGTTGTTGCTTATGAAGGTTTTCGAAATCAAGATAATGCATCCAAGAGAGTTCAAAATTGTTAATGGTCTTTGCAGATTCAACCCAAGTTGCCATATCACTATCTTTAGGAATTGAATAAGTTCCTCCATCATATCTTTCAATATCTTTCTGTCTTCCGATAAGACACGATTTTTTATTATTCTCATTCAGATATTTTAGTAAATGGAACCCATTAGGTTCCACGTCAAACCCACCATACATGATTTGATGCAAAACTCCTAATGTGTAAGGATTCCTTGTTGATAATAAAAGCATTACTTCCGAATTAGAAATGAGGAATTGTGGCTTATGATATGTTAATTCAAATAATCCAAAATTATCAATGAGATTAATGCTAATGCGATCAACTCTTTCATATAGATTTATAATATCTTGAACGGGTGGAGCAATTGTATTTAATGGAGGGTCGATTCCTAATAATTTTAAAAACGTAGCAGGCAACTGATTTAAGTAACATTTTATAGTTTGAAGTTCACTCATGTGTAAGCCTTAATTTTTAATAGTTCAATTTAATTTGTTAAATCTTAATACTTTCAATTATTATACTATTATTATTTCAATAATAATTATTTCAATAATTATATAATTACAAAATTATTTCAATTTAATTTTTTTAGTATTTCTGGAGAATTTAAATTAAATTTGAAGTTTTTATGAAATTTGCATAAAGGAGAAGATATTATTAAATGAAAACCTTATTTATTGACCCAACAAGTTCAGGAGTATCTGGAGATATGCTACTTGCTGGTTTATTAGGATTAGTGGAAGACCCTGATGAGATTATAATTGAACTCAATGAAATTTCAAGATTTATCTCCGGAATGATCAATTTTGAAGTAAAATTAGTGAAAGTTAGACGTTCCGGCATTGAAACCAACCAACTTGATGTGACAATTAAAGAAAAAAAAGACCATCGTTCAACAAAAGCATTACGAGAAGCATTAAATAGATTTATGGAGGAAAAAAAGTATTCAACCAATGCAAAAGAGTATGCTAACAATGTGTTAAACTCTTTAATCAAAGCTGAAGCGGAGGTTCATGGAAAATTAGCTGAAGAAATCCATTTGCACGAATTAAGTTCCATTGATACATTATTAGATATTTTAGGTGTGTCAAGAGTATTAGAAAAATTAGGTGTATTTAAAAAAGGAGTAAACGTCTCAATTAGTGATCTCCCTTTAGGAGGAGGGACAATTAACACGGCCCATGGTATCTTACCTGTTCCAGCACCGGCTACTTCTAAAATAATTGAAAATTCTGGGATGTGCGTGCGCTTTGGACCAATAGATAGTGAATTAACAACCCCTACTGGAGCAGCATTGTTAAAAAACCTTGCGTTTATTTGCGAAAAACCTCAAATGAGTATGGAGAAAATTTCTTGCAGTACGGGACAAATGGATTTTGCTAATTTTCCAAATATATTGCGAATTTTTTATGGAGAGAGTTCTAAAATAGCTACTAATCTCGAGAAATACATGGAAAAAATAGCTATTATTGAAACTGATGTTGATGACGTATCTGGGGAAATAATTGGTCATCTCATAAAACGATTAGAATCTGAGAACGTGTTAGATGTTCAGATAATACCAGCTTGGACAAAAAAAAGAAGGCCGAGTAATATAATTAAAGTTTTGTGCTCTCTTGAATACAAATTTGAAATAATATATATTTTATTAGATGAATTGGGCACATTAGGAGTCAGGTTTACTACTTTTAATAGAGTATGTGTTGAAAGAATTTATGAAACCATAGAAATAGAAATTGATGGAAAAAAGTATCCAATAAAGTACAAAATTTCATACATACAGACATTAGATCAAAAAAAATTGGTTAATATCAAACCAGAATACGAGGATCTTAACAATATTTGCAAAGCAACCGGATTATCAATGAAGAAAGTTCAAATGTTTGCTCAAGAAAAACTGAAAATGTTATATCAAAAATTAAATTAAGAAATGTAAAAAAAAAGGAAAGTAATGATTTTGAATTCGATTTTAGTATTTATCTACGTGAAATTTGCTCATTAAATATTCGTCTTCAACAATATTTTCCGAAAACGATTTTAAACGAGAAATCTCTTTCTCGATATCTTTCACCTTTCTTAACTTTCCCAACTCTTTATAGATCTCTCTTGCTTCATTAAAAATTTTTATACACTCTTCATAATTTCCAGAAATTTCCAAGTCTTCAGCCAGAAATTCCAAACTTTCAGCCACATCTTGTTTTTTCCCAAGTTTTTTCTGAATCTTTAACGCTTGGTATGAAAATTTTAAACCTTCGATGTGGTTTTTAAATTTAGAATGAGTTCTTCCGAGTGCTCGCAATACAGTAGCTTCTTCTAGTGCTAAATTATTTTCTTGGCAGTACTTCAAGATCTTTGTAAGGAACTCTATTATTTCTTTTTTCTGCTCCTTTATATCATGTAAGTGCTCTATAACTTTTTCATAGCTTTCTAATGTTGCAGAAATATCTCCTTGTTTAAATAATACTTTCGATTTTTGAAAATAGTCGATTTCAGCGACCATAAGTCTCAAACGAGAATTTTTATTTGTATTAGATTTTAGAATAAGGTTCAATATAAACTATAGAAATCTACCTATATAAGGTTTTAGATCGTTTAGATAATGTGTTTGGTATCAAAAAAGGGATAAATAGTTAGTAAATATCTCTCTTACTGCTACTAAAATTATAAAATTAAGAACAGTTTTTAGGGTCTTGAATTAATTAAATAGTTGTTTAAGTAAAAGCCAACGATTAGTAAAAATATGAAAAAAAAAGAAAGAGGATTTTTTAAAGTAGCCCTAATGGACCAAACAAGGGACCAAAAATGCACAGTAGGATGATGCTGATACCATATATTACTACAACTACTTTTATTTTATCCTTTGTTTCTGGCAAGTCATATACATAAAACGTTCCCACAAAAAAAGGAAGATATCCGATAAAGAAGATTAACCAAATACCTCCTAAACTAAGATTCCACCAAGGATATGCCCAAATTAAATAATTTCCTATATTTAATAGGCATTCAACAAAAACTCCAAAAATTGCGAAACCAATTGCCATTGCCCATCTGTTTGGTAATCCAAACATCTTCTTATTTTTATCATCAGGTAGAAATTTTGCGAATACGATGCCAGATATCGCAAACATAAATATGATCTCGATATTCCATCCAATCAAGACTTTGAGACCACTTGCGCTAGGAGTTGTCCAGAAAGCAGAGTATCCTGAGAATGCGAACACCAAAGCATTCCAAGTCTCATTAAAAAAATCCAAGCCTAAAAGAGTTAAGCCAGCAAGGACGGTACTCCAATTATTTGTTTCCCGTGCTTTTTTTATTTCAACGCCGTATATATACATCACAATTACCAATAAGGTAACAATATACCATCCAGTATCTTGATTTAACTGTCTTAAATTCGACAGTGCTTCAAGAGAAGCAGGTGTAGGTGTCATTTTAATGCACTATTTTGATTTTTAATTTTTTATATTATTAATTTAATCATGCAAAATCTTAATTTTTGATATTTATATATTTTTTTCATCAGAAATTAATCCACCATAATCATCTGAAGAAAAAACTCTCAAATAGAAGAAATTATCCTGTAGTTTGATTAGCAATCAAAGCTGCTGAAGCTCCGGCGCCAAATCCATTATCAATGTTTACCACTACTAATCCGGGAGAACAAGATTGCAGCATTGTTGTTAAAGCCCCTATACCTTTTTCTCCTAATCCATAACCACTTGAAACTGGAACACCAATTACTGGAATATCTACTAAAGCGGCTACTACTCCCGGAAGGGTTCCTTCCATTCCAGCGCATACAATTATTACGTGCACTCCTGATTTTATCATTTCACTTAAAGGTTTAAAAATGCGATGGATCCCAGCAATACCTAAATCATAACTACTAATAACTTTACATCCCATTGATTCCGCAATCACTTTAGCTTCTTCAGCAATCGGAATATCAGAACTACCAGCAGTTATGATACCAACAATACCATTTCTCCTTTCAAACTCGAAATTTTTAAGTTTAATGATCATAATCTTGGCTAACTCATTATATTCTATTGAAATTTCGGAATTGGATCCAAATTTATTAATAATGGCTTTTTGTTGGATTTCAGTGAACCTCGAAACAATTGCATACTTACTCGATTCTAAAAAAGATGTAATTATTTTCAAAATCATATCAGCACTCTTATTTTCTGCATATATTACTTCTACAATTCCAGTACGCATTTTACGAAACACGTCTAACTTGGCAAGATCTCCCACTTCTTCAATCAAATTGGCTTTTAAAAGCTTTTCCGCATCTTCTATTGAACATTTTTTTTCTAATAATCGATTAAGTATCTCTCTGATATTTTCCAATCATATCACCTTTCATATATATGATACAAATTGAAAAGCTGTTAAAAATCTTTAAACTTTTCTGTAGCTTTGATACAATCCCAAAAAGATCTTTAAATTTATGGGGGAAAAAATGGAATAAGATTGCTTACTTACTAATCAAAATTTAATTGCAATGCAAGATTATAAGTTTACTATCTTAATCTAAAAAACATGAAGTGGTTGTAATGAAAATCGACTATACATCGTATAAGGATGTAAATTTAAAAGGTAAAAAGGTTCTTCTCAGAGTAGATATCAACTCAAATATTGATACTGACAAGATGGTGATTAGAGATTCACCCAGAATTCGAGAGTTAGCATTAGCATTAAATGAACACTTTAAGGAATGTGCTGTTATTATCTTGGCACATCAATCGAGACCGGGAGATCCCGATTTTACTGATTTGAGCTTGCATGCGAAAGAAATTGAAAAAGAAATAGGGCGCCCCGTAAAATTTGTCAAGGATATTTTTGGTGAGGTCGCAATCAAGGCAATTAAAGAGTTAAAACCGGGTGAAGTATTAGTTCTTGATAATGTAAGAAAATTTGAAGGCGAAATGAAAAATTATAAGAATTTCTCCGATGCTGAAGCGACTGAATTAGTACAAAAGTTATACCCTTTAGTAGATTACGTTATTGTGGATGCATTTGGTGCTGCTCATCGTGCTCATGCATCCATTGTAGGTTGGCCAAAAATGCTTGCTGGACCCATAACTGATAAAGAATTAGGCGTGTTAAAAAAAATCATAGACGAACCAGAAAGACCAATGGCGATGCTCATTGGAGGAGCAAAAGCAATTGATAAATTCAAAGCAATGGAATTTAATTTTGAAAATGATAAATTGGATTATGCTTTATGTTCGGGATTGACAGCTGTATTAATTTTTGAAGCACTTGGCAAAAAAATGGGTGAACCAAATCATAAAATCATTGCCAAAGATTTAGAAGAGAATCATGTCATGATTAAAGAAACCTATGATAAATTTAAGGATAAAATCATCCTTCCCCAAGATTTAGTGATTGATAATAATGGGATTCGAAAAATTATCACTGTGGATGAAGCCGAAACATATAACATGACTACTGGTGATATCGGGCCTCAAACTGTAAAAAAGTTCATTGAAGTAATCATGAAATGCAAAACTATCATTGCAAATGGTCCACCAGGTATCTTTGAAAAAGAAGTCTTTAGAGAATCTACAAACAAGATTATTGATGCCATGGTTGAGGCTACTAAGAAAAATCATGCCTTAACAGTGATTGGTGGTGGTGAAATGGGTGCTGCAGCTTCAATGGCAGGAAAAGCTGACGACGTATCATTTATTTCCACTGCAGGAGGTGCAATGTTGGAAATCCTTTCGGGTCATGACCTTCCGATGATAAAAGCGTTAAGAGAAAAGAAATATTAATATTTTTATTTTTAATTTTTTAAAGTAGAGAGTAATTTTAATAAAATATTTATTTTTTACCATTATAATTAACTTAATCACAACTTTGCAATATGCTGGGCCAGTGGTTTAGTCGTATTTTTTTTCTCAAAAAAAACGACAATAACGTCCCCTTGACGTGGGGAAGGTCGGGAGTTCAATCCTCTCCTGGCCCACCATAAAGCTATATAAAAAACAGATTAAAATGCCGCTTAAAATTCGTTGGAGCTCTAAAGAGTATATGCCAACTGCGTTAATATTACTTGGTGTTTGTGGTTTATTTCAAGTACTTATCATCGCGATCAGTCAATATATATTTTATGTAGGAAATTACTTGATTATCACAATCATCCCTCTTGGTACAATTGCGGCATTGTATTTCGCATCAATAATGGTTTATGAAGCTTTTGCCCAAGTGGAAAGAAAAGAAAAACTAAAACGTCAATATATTAAATCTGGTTCATATTCTTCAAAAATTAAGGCTTTTCTTAATAATTCTATTGCACGTCCATTATTGATCATTTTTGCTTTCTTCACCACATTCTTTTTCATAACATTTTTCATCAGTTCATCCTTAATAAATAACCAAATGGCTTTTTTGATTTCAGAAATAATTGCTGGAGTGGTTTGTTTGCTTATTGCTAATTATTTTGAGAAGAATTATGCTAAGGTTAGGCGATTTTAGAGCTTATACCGATTTCATCTTATCATTCTTCCAATTCTCAATATAAAATTCATGATTATTTCCTAATGGCTAATATTTTTGGTCAAAATTTATATAATAGTTACTTCTAGATTATTTATATAAAAGAGAAGGAAAATAGTAGAAATTTATGGTAATTCTCGAAGTGAGATGTCCAGCTTGTTCTAAAAGAGGTAAAATTGAGGTTTCTGAAGAAGAAGTTAAAAATACGACTAAAGGTTTATATGCAGTAAATGTAAAGGATAAAATGATCTGCGATCACTCATTTGTAGTTTATGTAGATAAAAATTTAGTCGTAAGAGATTCATTTATAGCTGATTTCCAAATTGACATGCCGGTTTCAGTTTCAAAAAAAGAAATTGAAAAAGACATCGGTATATTACCTAAATCATTTGATGTATCTTTACTCCGAATTAATTTTACAGCATCGGTATTAGCGTATTTTTTAAAAGCTATAATTAGGAGAAAAAAAATTATTATAATATCTGAAAAAGAATTCCTCCACGAACACTTATCTAATTTTCTTAGGTATATTTGCAACGAATCTTTTGATGTTGAATTTGATATAATAAAACTTAAAGATTATGATAGTAAGAAATATGGAAATCATATTGTCATTCAAGAAAATGAGGTCATAAAGGATGATGATAATATCTTCGCCTCAAAAAATGTTAAGGTTGAAAGAACTATAATTCAAACCTTCCTAAATGAAATAGAACCAATGACCAGCATGGTTTTATTGAAAAGTGAACTCACGCGCATTTACCAACTCTCTGAAATAATCGTGGACATGATTAAGAATTTAAAGAAAAATGAAACATTATATTCTAAAAAAGTAATATCTGATTTAGCAAATATACGTGGAATCCAACTTCAAATTCCTTACTTGGAATATTTATATGAAGTAGTCGAATATTATTTTGGAGTAACAATACCCAAATCTTCAAGCATCTCTAATTTCTTAGGAACTTTATAAAAAGTTTCATGTCTAAATATTTACTACATAACTCCTGGATATTTTGTTATACCGAATTCTCAATATAATCTTTTCTTCTTAAGGGACGCCATTCAGGATACCAAATTATTTTAAAGTCTAATTCTTGTATTTTCGAATTATTTATGATTTTTTTATAGCTGTCAAATCCATCAAGACCAAAACCATATGCATAGAACTTAACGGTGTACTCAAACTGAATATTGTTGGAATCATCTTTAAGATATTCAAAAAGCAACTCTGGTTTATCAATACATTTAATATCTTCAGGAGTTAGACTCAAATGTTTTGTTTGTGATATCAAATCAATCAATTTCGTCTCATTATCCACTATTTGTTTTTCGTTCACTACTGCCATATCATTCATTCACATCGTGATAAAATGTGATGTAACTATTGAAAATTAGCTTAAAAACAGATTATCACCACTGATTTTTTAATTTATTTTTCAAAAACCCAACGCAATTTCGGATTTAGATAAGCTTGAGATAAATTAGCTTTACAATAATTGTTTATAGTTTTTTTCGTGAAAGGTCTGTTTCACGATCTGTAATAATTGATTAATGAATATTAAAAAATTTAGTTTAACCGATTTTATGGCAAGATGTTTTCTTAAACTTAGAAAAAGGGGAAGAAATATCCTATCAAACACCTAATGGATGAAATAATTTTTTAGAAAAAATTATCTTTATTTTGATTTGATTAATATTTTAGAAAATTAGTCTTTGAATTATATAAGACATATTTAAATGCGATTTTTTAATATTTGTCATATATAAAATATATTTTTTAAAAATCAAATATAAAAATAGGTTTTACAAGTTGGAAAAAGTAATAATTAAAGCAGACAAAGCAGAAAAGATTGCAATTGAAGAACTCTTTAAAGAATTATCTTCAAACAAAGATGGGCTTTCTAATACCAGTGCACAAAAAAGGTTGGAAATATACGGACCAAATGAATTAATTGAGAAAAAAAAGAATCCCCTATTAAATTTTTTTAAGAATTTCTGGGGTCCTATTCCATGGATGATAGAGGTTGCAATTGTAATATCGGCGATAATCGGACACTGGGAAGATTTTTGGATAATTTTAATCTTATTAATGGTGAATGGAGTTGTGCGATTCTGGCAAGAGAATAAAGCGGATAATGCAATTGAACTTTTAAAAAGTAAGCTAGCTATTAAAGCACGTGTTTTACGTGATGGAAAGTGGAACAATGTGCCTGCAAGAGAGCTTGTACCTGGAGATGTGATTCGTATACGATTAGGTGATATTATTCCTGGTGATGTAAAGCTAATATCGGGAGATTATTTACAGATTGATGAAGCAGCATTAACCGGTGAGTCGCTACCAGTTGAGAAACATGTAGCTGATATATGTTATTCTGGTTCCATCATTAAACAAGGAGAAATGGATGGTATCGTAACTACTACTGGAATGAATACATTTTTTGGAAAAACCACTGAACTTGTGGAAAAAGCGAAAACTCGCAGCCATTTTCAAAAAGCTGTTGTAAAAATAGGAAATTACTTAATTATTTTTGCATTCTGCATGGTTACAATTATTATTATTGTGTCAATTCTTCGTGGAGCGACCTTTCTGAATACACTTCAGTTCATCTTAGTTTTGATCATTGCTTCTATTCCTGTTGCTTTACCCGCAGTTCTATCAGTAACTATGGCGATAGGAGCTATTAACATGGCGAAAAAGAATGCTATTGTTAGTAAATTAGTAGCCATTGAAGAATTAGCTGGTGTTGAAATTTTGTGTTCAGATAAGACGGGCACTCTTACTAAAAATGAAATTTCAGTAGCAACGATCAAGTTTTTTGGAGATACTAATGAAGAAAGTGTTATATTAAATGGAATTTTGGCATCGAGGGCAGAAGATCAAGATCCTATTGATAATGCAATTTTAGTTAAGGGTGAGACTTTTGAAGGTCTAAAAAAGAAAATAGATGGATATACAATAGAGAAATTCACGCCATTTGATCCCGTTATAAAACGTACTGAAGCAGTGGTAAAAGATAGCACTGGAAAACCATTTAAAGTCATAAAGGGAGCGCCTCAGATTATTTTATCTCTTTCAGAAAATAAAGAGAGTCTAGAAGAAGAAGTAAATAAAGCTGTTGAGGAGTATGCATCAAAAGGATATCGTGCTTTAGGAGTGGGAAAAACGTCAAATGAAAGTGATAATTTTCAATTTATTGGATTGATAGGATTATTCGATCCACCCCGAGAGGACTCTGCTGAAACAATAAAAACTGCTGAATCTATGGGAATGAGCGTAAAAATGGTTACTGGAGATCATGTTGCTATAGCTAAAGAAACCGCTAAAACTCTGGGATTAGGTACGAATATTAAACCAGTTTCTGCTTTTCTGGGTAAACCAGACAATGAAGCTGAAATAATCGTTGAGAACGCAGACGGATTTGCACAGGTTTTTCCAGAACACAAATACCGAATCGTTGAATTATTACAAATGAAAAATCATATTGTAGGAATGACTGGAGATGGGGTTAATGATGCCCCTGCATTAAAAAAAGCAGATGTTGGTATTGCTGTTTCGAATGCAACAGAT
>Ga0315536_1001785_pt1 | contig 10623 bp, 9 predicted proteins | sample SalMarSW160230MG_FD_203093 | JGI IMG/M metagenome (GOLD analysis project Ga0315536, IMG submission 203093) | Salt marsh sediment microbial communities from the Plum Island Ecosystem LTER, Massachusetts, United States - Salt Marsh Sediment SW1602-30 ... | reverse complement strand
TGGATACCCGAACCGTGACATCGCTCGGCGAGGTCGTCGCGACTTGTTCGTGTATGGCCTCGGGGGCCGCAGTGGGCGTCGGTGACTTCTTGGTGGGCGCGTGCGTCGGCCCCGAGGTTGAGGAGGCCCCCAACGGTTTGGCGTTGTGGTCGTTTTCCTCCGGCAGCGGATCATCGTTGATGATGGCATCGAACAGCGCCCGCATATCAGCCATCCGGGGCGGCTCGTCGCCGTTCTGGTCCGTGATGCCGGTTGGCACGGTGACGAAAGTGATGTGGCCGGCCGCCACACCTTGCAGTGAATGTCCCAGCTGCACGAGGTCCTTGGTCTTGACGTTGTCCACGTAGCTATCGCTGATGAACAGATTGACGACGTTGTTGAGCTTGTCGAGATTGAACAACGTGTCCTCGGAGATCAACGAACGCAGCAGCGAGGACAAGAACAACTGCTGGCGCTTGATACGGCCGTAGTCGCCGTTGGTTTCGGTGGTGACCTGGCGGGCTCGCACGTAATTCAGCGCTGTTGGCCCGTCGATGACCTGGTGTCCTGCGTGTTCGAGCACCGTGCCCAGTTCGTAGTCGTGCAGCGGGGTGCTGCTGCACACCTCGACGCCGCCGAGGGCCTCGACCATCCGCGCGAATCCGGCGAAGTCGACGGCGATGAAACGGTTGATGCTCAAACCGGACAGCTTCTGGATTTCCTTCACCAGACATTTCGGACCGCCGAAGGAGAACGTCGAGTTCAACTTGGTCTCGGTGTAGACCATCCGGGAACCCCACGTCCCAGTCTTCGCGTCGTAGATAGGTCCGTACTTGCCGGTGTCAGGGTTCCAGGCTTCACATCGGATCGGCGTGATCGCCAGGTCGCGGGGGAACGAGACCACGACCACGCGCTTGCGGTTCGCCGGAATGTTGACCAGCATCACGGTGTCCGACCGTGCGCCGCCGGCGTCTTCGGTGTCCCCGGCGCCCATCTTGGCGTTTTCCCCGGAGCGGGAGTCCATACCGACGATCAAGAAATCTTCGTCGCCGTACTGGCCATTGGGGTCGAGGATGTCACCCGAGTGCGGGTCGAGCGCACTGATGGTGTTGAGACGGTTGTTCTTCGATGTGCTCCACTGCCATGCCCCACCGGTCAGGGCCAGTGCCAGCGCGGCGAACAGCGCGGCCAGCGAGCGCGCGGCGAACAGCATCGGCCGGCGGCGGGTTTTGGGTCTGCGTTCCCGGGCGTCGGGCGCCTCCTGCGCCGAGCCGGCTTCGGGCTCGTCGCCAACGGGATAGTTGGCCTTTAGGTCAGGAAGCTCCGATACGACCTCGAACGAGTGGGGCAGGACCTCGAGCACCTCTGTGTCCTGCTGGTCGGCCGGCCCGTCCGGAGCGGCTTCGGACGGTTCGATATCGACAGGTTGGGCCGCGTGGCGGTGGCTGGGCCGACCAAGGCTCGGTGCGCCGACTTTGGCGATCAAGTCGGCCACCGTAATTCCGCCGTCGGCGTGACATCCGACCTTTTCGGTGTCGTCGGCGCGAGACCTGATGGGTGCTTCGGCCTGCCATCGGTGGAGGTTGTGGTCGGACGGTGGTTCTATGAACCGTTCCCATGGGGCGGCGCTTAGCGTTGCCTTCGGGTATGGGCCGATCGTGCGTCCATGTTCCGTGCTGGACGCGCGTTGATGGTCAAGAGTGGCGTCGTTCTCGGCGTCACTCATGTCCTACCGGCCTCCGAAGCTCTGATGCGGACGGTCAGTACGTCCGTTTCTGCATGTCAGCGCAGCGCTCTCGTCACCGGCGCTGCGGTCCGCGCCACCCGTTCGTGGTGGCATGTCATTTGTCGCGCTCGGGCGGCGGCACGTTACCGAGGTGCCGCACGAGCACAATTCAGCAAGGTCCATATCGTACTGAGTTATCGGTCCGGACGCGATTTCGAGTGACTCGTGGATCAGCCGCCGGAGTGCATGACGTCGGCTCCGGCCGGCACGGTGCAGTCGTCGGGGTCGGTCAGCCAGCCATCGGGCAGCGCCACGCGGGCGGGCGAACCCTGCCGGCCCCGCGGGCCGTTCGCCGCGTCCGGGAATGGGACCGCACCGTCCAACCGGTCGAGCAGCGCATCGAGTTCCGCCAGCGTCTTGACCAGGGCCAGTGCCCGGCGCAACTGCGACCCGGCCGGAAAACCGTGCAGGTACCAGGCAATGTGTTTGCGGATGTCGCGCATGCCCTTGTCTTCGCCGAAATGGGCGACCAGCAACTGGCCGTGCCGCCGGATGATGTCGGCGACCTCGCCCAGCGTGGGCGGGGTGGGTGGTGGGCTACCGGTGAACGCCGCCGACAGCTCGGCGAAGAGCCAGGGGCGGCCCAGGCATCCGCGGCCGATGACGACGCCGTCGCAGCCGGTGCTGGCCATCATCGCCAGCGCGTCGCTGGCGTCGTAGATGTCGCCGTTGCCGAGCACCGGGATGGTCCGCACATGCTGTTTGAGCAGCGCGATCTGTTCCCAATCGGCGGCGCCGGAGTACCGTTGCGCCGCCGTCCGGGCGTGCAGTGCCACCGCGGCGGCGCCTTCGGTTTCGGCGATGCGACCGGCGTCCAGGTGCGTGGGGTGCTCGTCGTCGATGCCGACGCGGAACTTCACGGTCACCGGTACATGAGTGCCTTCGGTGGCCCGCACGGCCGCGGCGACGATCTGTCCGAACAGCCGGCGCTTGAACGGCAGCGCCGCCCCGCCGCCGCGTCTGGTGACCTTGGGCACCGGACAGCCGAAGTTCATGTCGATGTGGTCGGCCAGGCCCTCGTCGACGACCATTCTGGCGGCCGCGTACGTGGTCGCCGGATCGACCGTGTAAAGCTGCAGCGAGCGTGGCGACTCATCCGGCGAGAACATCGTCATGTGCATGGTGACCGGGTGCCGCTCCACGAGCGCACGCGCGGTCACCATCTCGCAGACGTACAGGCCGCTGACCGTGCCGACCTTGGATTGCTCCAGTTCACGGCACAGCGTCCGGAATGCCACATTGGTCACGCCCGCCATCGGCGCCAACACCACCGGGCTGGCGAGCGTGATCGGACCGATACGCAAGGCCGGGCTACCGGCGGCTCATCGCCAGCTTGCCCGCGGTCCTGTGCAGCTCCTCGGCGGTGGCCCTCTTGCCCGTCCGGGATTCCCGGTCGAGTTGACGCTGCTTGGACACCTCGAACTTGTCGCACGCCTGCTCGAGTTCCTTGACCAGCAGGGCAAGATCGTCGCGCAGCGCGGCCGCCTCGCCGGTGAAGTCCTCGCGCTCGAAGATGCGCCATTTCTTCAGCACCGGCATGACGACCTCGTCGAGGTGGATGCGCGGGTCGTAGACGCCCCCGACGGCGATGAAGACGGCCTTGCGTCGGAACTCGGGGACCTGGAAACCGGGCATCTGGAAGTTCCGCAGAATCAGGTGCAGTGACTTCATCGCCTGGTTGGGCACCAGGTCGAACGCGGCCTCGCTGACGTCGCGGTAGAAGATCATGTGCAAGTTCTCGTCGGCCGAGATCTTGGCCATCAGCTGGTCGGCGACGGGGTCGTTGCAGGCCCTGCCGGTGTTGCGGTGCGAAATCCGGGTCGCCAATTCCTGGAAGCTGACGTAGAGGACGGAGTGGGTCAGGGTCTCGGCGAACAATTCCCCCTGGTGGTTTTGGCCCGGGCTGAAGCCCCGGTTGACCACCTCGATGCGCAGCTTCTCCAGTTCGACGGGGTCGACGGCGCGCGTCACCACCAGGTAGTCGCGCAGCGCGATGCCGTGCCGGTTCTCCTCCGCCGTCCAGCGGTTGACCCACTGCCCCCACGCACCGTCCATCCCGAAGTTCATCGCGATCTCGCGGTGATACGACGGCAGGTTGTCCTCGGTCACCAGGTTCTGCACCATCGCCACCTTGGCGACGTCGGAGAGCTTGCTCTGCTCGGGGTGCCAGTCCTGGCCGCCGAGGGCGTAGTAGTTCTTGCCGTCCGACCACGGGATGAAGTCGTGCGGGTTCCATGCCTTGTGCATGCTGATGTGTCGGTTGAGGTATTTCTCGACCAGCGGTTCAAGTTCATGCAACAGCTGTAGGTCGGTCAGCGGGGCTGACATAGGGCCTCCAGTTATCTGTGTCTGCGGGTTGCAGTCAATATATCTGTGCACCTCAGTAGCATCAAGTTCCCGGTGCGGCGTGGCACCTGGTTCCCGGCACCGGTGTGGGGTGCCCACCCGCCTATTCGGGCCTGCCCAACTCGGGAGCGGGGACATAGGGAGCTGCAGTGGTGTACAGCATGTTGACGCAGTAGTCGATGAATTGTTTGCGCGTCGCCCCGAGGTGTCCGTTCAGGTACGCGGTGAACAGGCTCGATAGACCGCCGACCAGGCTGGTGGCGATCATCTTCTGCAGCACGGGATCGCCGATCCGGGAGAGCTTGCGCTGCAGCAGATCGATGAAATTGGGCATCCATTCCGCGCCCGACCGGGTCAATATCGGCTCCACCGCCGGCGCCAGTAGCAGCACGCGCCCGCGCACCGGATCGTCGACCATCAGCTCGACGAATTGCTCAACGGCTTCCCGGGGGGTTTTCGCCGACGTGAGGGTGTTCATGGCGCGGGTACAGACATCGTCGTAGACGGCACGCACGAATTCATCGCGGTCGGTGAAGCTTTCGTAGAAGTAGCGTTCGGTCAGCGCGGCCTTGCGACACACCGCGCGAACGGTCAGCGCCGGTCCGCTGTCGCCGCCGAGCAACTGCACTCCGGCGCCGATGAGGTCGTCGCGGCGGAGGGCCAGGCGGCTCTCCAGCGGGACGCCGGTCCAACGGCTCCGTCGTTGACCGGTTGGCACATCGCTCCTAAGCTGAGAACTGGCAACGTATGTAGTCAGAATTGCCTTTACCTAAAGGAATCCAATAGTGACTCAAGATACGTCCGCATCGTGCCCGCTGACCAGCGGCGTAACGGGTCACGATTTTTCCACCACCGCCGAGGGGTCGATGCCGAGTGGGCCGGTTGCGGGGCCCACCGGTGTCGCGGGTGGGTGTCCGGTGTCGCCGCTGGGCTACGAGGCGCCGCCAATTCCGCTGGGTCCTGATTCGCTGACCTGGCGGTACTTTGGCGATTGGCGCGGCATGTTGCAGGGGCCATGGTCGGGATCGATGCAGAACATGCATCCGCAACTTGGCGCAGCCGTCGTCGACCATTCGACCTTCTTTCGGGAGCGCTGGCCGCGCCTGCTGCGCTCGCTATACCCAATTGGTGGAGTCGTGTTCGACGGTGACCGGGCTCCGGCCACCGGTGCCGAGGTGCGCGACTACCACACCGCCATCAAGGGCATTGATGAGCAGGGCCGCCGCTACCATGCGCTGAATCCCGACGTCTTCTACTGGGCACACTCCACCTTCTTCATGGGCACCATTCATGTGGCCGAGCGGTTCTGCGGCGGGCTGACCGAAGCACAGAAACGCCAGCTGTTCGACGAGCACGTCGAGTGGTACCGGATGTATGGCATGAGCATGCGGCCCGTCCCGGCGTCCTGGGAGGACTTCCAGGTCTATTGGGATCACATGTGCCGCCACGTGCTGGAGAACAACTACGCCGCGCGCGCCGTGCTCGATCTGACCGGGTTGGCCAAACCCCCGTTCATTCAATGGGTCCCGGATTGGCTGTGGGCGGCACAGCGCAAGCTGCTTGCTCCGTTTTTCGTCTGGGTGACCGTCGGCCTTTACGATCCGCCGGTTCGCGAGCTGATGGGCTATGAGTGGTCGCGCCGCGACGAGTGGCTGCACCGGCGCTTCGGCGATGCCGTTCGTCTGGTTTTCGCGTTCGTGCCACGCAGATTCCGTAAACACCCGCGGGCGCGCGCCGGCTGGGACCGTGTCAACGGGCGAATCCCGGCCGACACACCACTGGTGCAGACGCCCGCGCGCAACCTGCCGCCCCTGGACGAGCGCGACGATCCGAAGCATTACTGCCCTAACGTCTCCTGAGCCGTTCGGGCGCTGCCACGTTATGCGTGGGCGTGTACGTGAACGTCTTCGAGGCCGGCCTCGTGTACGTGCTGATGGGTGTGTTCGGTCCCGTCGGCGTGGGCATGGGAGTGCTCGTGCTCGATGTGGCCATGCTGGTGCGTGGTGTGGGCGTGCGTGTGGACCACGTCGCCGTGCCGGTGTTCGTGCGCGTGTGGCGCGTCGTGGGTGTGCTGCTCGCTCATGGTTTTTTCCTTTCCTTACGCGAATTGTGTTGTGTTTGCCGTTTGCTCAGTCGGTGCCCCACGCCGTCGGCTCGGCGGGGACGACGATGGGGCGACCGCCTTGAGCCCGCTGTCGTTGCGGTGGTGCCCGGGAACCCCCGGACCGGCGTGCTCGGCGTTGAACACCGCGTCGATGACGAGCTGGCGGACATGCTCGTTTTCGAGGCTGTAGAAGATCATGGTTCCCTCCCGTCGCGTGCGCACCAGGCGCGCCATTCGCAGCTTCGCGAGGTGCTGGGAGACCGACGGTGCCGGCTTGCCCACGTGCTCGGCGAGTTCGTTGACCGACATCTCGCGATTGGTCAGTGACCACAGCACTTGCACGCGGGTGGCGTCGGCCAACATCCGAAAGACCTCGACGACCAGATTGGCCTGGTCGTCGGGCAACCGACCTGCACTACTACTTGCATGCATACGTAGATATTAGCGGAAGCCGGTGCGCTTGACTACTGATCCGTTTCAGTCAGGCGGGACCACCGTCGACCGGCGCCGGCCGCCGTTGCGTTGGTTCCACAACCGGTAGACCGCGACCGCGGCATCGCGCGGTTCGTAGCTCATCGGCAGACGCCGCTGCTGCCAGCCCTTACCGAATTCCTCGTAGAACGTCGACACCTCGAAGTACTTGCGGTCGTCGAGGTAGTACTGCTGGTACGACTCTCGCGTGGTCAGAAAGACGACGGCTTCGGGTGAGCAGTAGTACAGCGAGCCCAGGCACATCGGGCACGGATGGGCCAGCACATAAACGGTGCTGTCGAACAGGTGCTCGGTGCCCAACTTCATGCAGGCCTCCCGGATGGCGAGGATTTCGGCGTGGGCGGTCGGATCATTCGTCTGGGCAACCTTGTTGGCGCTCTCGGCGAGGACCTCGCCGTCTTTGACGATCACCGTTGCGAACGGGCGACCGCCTTCGGCGACGTTTCGGCGAGCCAGGTCGATCGTCCGCTGAGCGAAGTCGGTCACGGGTTCCTCCGGCATCAGGGAGCAGATAGCTCGGAGGGTAGTCCCGAAGCACCGAGAAGAGGCCCTGTGATAGTAACTAGGTTGTCTATGTTATTTCGGGCGGGATGAGGGAGCACCATGGCGCGCACCGATCGTGATCGCTGGGATCTCGCGACGAGTGTCGGGGCGACGGCGACCATGGTCGCGGCTCAGCGGGCGCTGTCTTCCGACGAGAAGTTGATCGATGACCCCTATGCGGCGCCTCTGGTACGTGCCGTCGGAATCGACGTCTACGTGCGGCTGGTCAACGGCCAGATTCCGGTAGGTGGGGATTCCGAGTTCGATCCACACCGAATGGCGCAGGGAATGGCCTGCCGCACCAGGTTTTACGACCAATTCTTTCTGGATGCGACCCGGAGCGGTATCCACCAGGTGGTCATCCTCGCCTCGGGGCTCGATGCCCGCGCCTACCGCCTGCCGTGGCCGGCGGACACGGTTGTTTACGAGGTCGACATGCCCGAGGTGATCGAGTTCAAGACACTGACGTTGGGTGATCTAGGTGCCGAGCCGACCGCCGAGCGGCGCACCGTCGCCGTCGACCTGCGCGACGATTGGGCGACGGCGCTGCGGACGGCGGGATTCGACTCACAGGCTCCCGCAGCGTGGAGCGCCGAAGGATTGTTGGTGTACCTGCCGGACGAGGCCCAGGACGCGCTGTTCGACAACATCACCGCTTTGAGCGCCCCCGGCAGTCGCCTCGCCTTTGAATTCGTCCCCGACACCGCTATTTTCGCCGACGAACGATGGCGCGCACATCATGACCGCATGAGTGAGCTCGGGTTCGAGATCGACTTCAACGATCTCGTCTATCACGGTCAGCGCAGCCACATCGTCGACCATCTGAACCAGCGCGGCTGGCAGACTTCGTCAATCACGGTCGCGGAGCTGCATGCTGCCAACGGCTTCGTCTATCCCGACGACGACGTCGCCGCGGCCTTTGCCGACGTGACCTATAGCAGCGCGGTGCTCGGTAGATAACGGCTTGCGAGTCAAGAAGATCCTCTTTCGGCCAGGCTGCCGAGTATTTCCCGGAACACGTTGGGTACGGGGTCGTACAGATCCTGCAAAGTGGCAAGCACCGCGACGCGGTTGTATTCGGGGATTGACCCTGCCGGGGTCCAGAAGCTGTCGATATCGAGCAAGAAAAACGGGCCATTTTGGACTGGCATTATCCGGCGCAGGTGATAGTTCGGATCGAGCGCCTGACCCATGCCGGGCCCATAGCGCACGATCATCGATTTCCCCGGTTGCGCTTCTTGATAGACCGCGGCGCCCTGCCACTCGGTCAGGGTCAAACCGGCGGGCGCGATGCCGTGCGGCCCCAGCAGCGGCTCTGCGATCCAGTCGGCCCACTCACCCCGACCATCCATGCCGACGGGGGCCCGGACCTCGACGATGTAGCGCAGCCCGAGACGTTCCACCCCGGCGATCGACGACACCTGCGCGCGCGCATCTGCGACCCGCAGCACAACGTCAAGCAACGTTGCGAAGTCGGAGTAGGCGGAGGTCTCGACAACGATCGCCTGGGCCTTGATCGTTACGGCGACGGTGCTGTCGCGGTTGAGGTAACGGACGAAGTGCTCCGCGGTTGGCGTCGGGTTTCCACTAGGTCCCACTGCCCAAGCCACGTCCTCGGCCTGGCGTTCAATCGGCAGATCGTCAATGAGCAGGTGTCTGAGCTCTGCGCCGGACGACTGGGTGAGGGAATCCGTTGCCGGGTGACGAATTTCCATCGTCACGAGGACTACCGGCGCATTGGGGTATACGACGTCGACACCCATCGCGAGAGCATAGCCAAGCCGTTCGGCGGCTGCATCGCTCGCGGGTGCCGGCGATCGGCGGCTGCGTCCCCCGCGGGTGCTGGGTCAATGATCAGCCGAAGTAGCTGTCAAGCATCAGCCGAGGTCATACGCGCTTCAGTGCCCTTCAGTGCCCCCACTAGGACTCGAACCTAGGACCTGCGGATTAAAAGTCCGTAGCTCTACCAACTGAGCTATAGGGGCCGCGGTGTTTCAGGATACTGGGTCCCAAACGCGGCTCGTTTGAGGATTCGGCCCACGGTGACCTAAGCTGGCGTGGCTCCCAACGGTAACCTCGTTGTGAGTGCCCCCGGAGAGATTCGGTTCTGGCCCCCTTCGTCTAGACGGCCTAGGACGCCGCCCTTTCAAGGCGGTAACGCGGGTTCGAATCCCGTAGGGGGTACCTGCGACGCGTGACGCGGAGCAGCAGCAAGGCCCTGTGGCGCAGTTGGTTAGCGCGCCGCCCTGTCACGGCGGAGGTCGCGGGTTCGAGTCCCGTCAGGGTCGCCAGCGCGGCGAGGCAGTCCTTGCCTTTCGGCCAGGTAGCTCAGTCGGTACGAGCGTCCGCCTGAAAAGCGGAAGGTCGACGGTTCGATCCCGTCCCTGGCCACCACGATTGTATGTGCGGTTCAGGGCGTTGACCGCCTACCCGACCTAGCCGACAGACCGCACCTGGCAGTTCATCGAAGTCGGTTTCGATGCCGATCGTGTGGTCTTGATGGTTCGCAGGCCTGCCGAGGGGCCCAGGCAAGTTGCTAGCAGCGAAAGCTACCGCGTGAGTCATTGCAAGGGACCATCACTCTCAGTCCGCTTCTGAGCCTGGTCGACCATCAGGCAACTCGCTCGCCGGTGGAATTTCGTAGCCTGTCGCGCAGGCTGCGCTGGCCCTTACGCGGCCTTGTGGGCGCTGGGCGAACTTCCCACACCGTGGAGACAGCGCCGCGTAGTTGTGCTTCGGTGAATCCGCTTGGGCCTGTGGGCCGGCCAGCTGTCGATGGTATCGGGCCGAATGCCAGGATAAACAGTGACGCGCCCGGAGCGGCCGCGCGGTGGATGGATGTCAGGTAGTCCTGGCGGCGATCGATGGGCAGGGCGTGGAACAAGCCGCTGTCCATGATGGTGGAGAAGCGGCCGTCGTAGCCGCCAAATGAAGTGATGTCGGCTTGCGCGAAACTTGCTGTGGTTAGCCCACGCTCAGCGGCGGCTCGTTTGGCCGTGGCGATCGCAGAGGCACTGCCATCCAGTCCGACCACCGTGTAACCGCGCGCAGTAAGGGCAAGTGCCAAAGCGGCTTGTCCGCAGCCTGAGTCGAGGACGTCGCTGGGCACCTTTCCCTGGTCGATCAACGCCGCCAATTCAGGCTGTGATTCACCGATGCTCCATGGTTGGTTGTGTCATCAGCCGCCCCCTGTGCTCGGCCGCGGGCATTGTTGTCCTATGGAACCCGCTGTGGCAATTTTCGCTACAGTTGCCTACTTTTTGGGTGAGGATCAACATGCCCAGCCACTGGTCGGTGTCGTTGTGCGGCGTGGTCGACATGGGACCGTCCGGTGCGACCGTAACTCTTCTGCCGGCGAGCGATCGCCAGTGGG
>Ga0315536_1001784_pt1 | contig 10625 bp, 9 predicted proteins | sample SalMarSW160230MG_FD_203093 | JGI IMG/M metagenome (GOLD analysis project Ga0315536, IMG submission 203093) | Salt marsh sediment microbial communities from the Plum Island Ecosystem LTER, Massachusetts, United States - Salt Marsh Sediment SW1602-30 ... | reverse complement strand
CTGCCCCCCCAAGCCGGCGCCTGCCGCTTTCTCATGGTTCAGACACGAAAAACAGGCCTAAAATCCTTGAGCGATGAAGAGATTATAAATACAGGAAAACGATTTCTCACCAAAGAATATTTTTCCGATTACCACAGCTTATGGACACTGGCCTGGGGCGACTATCGAAATCATGAATTGCGGCAATATTGTAAAAAAAATAAAATTCCCGTTCCCCGGATTGAGACTCTGGAAGACATTAAAAATAAGCTTCCCGGTTTTTACAATCATCTTAAAAAGAATTCCGATGACGACTATGTCAGATACGTCAAACAGGAACTTATTAAGCCGTTAAATTATAATCTGAGTCATATTACCGATCCTAAAGACCGGTTCTATCGCTGGGAACAGATCGATAAAAATAAGTATTATAAAAATAAAAAAGATTACAAATCGTGGCTCAGAAGCGTGAATATTCCGGCTGAAACCATTTTTTCTGTCGTTGATTCCCGCGGCTCCGTATTTAGCAGTACTACTATCGCGGGTTATTACAATTACAATTCACAGATCAGCTACGTTTTTTATAAGGGATACAATCTCTGTTTTGTGCCTCTCTATAAAAAATTAATAACCGATACCTGCGATAAGCCCGGGCTATATTTGATATACTGGAAATAAAATCCCCCGGGGCAAGCCCCCGGTGCTTTAAGCGGTATAAGAGGCTTTGGGGTATTAAAAGCCTCTACAGATAAGCCGCCTGACGTCAAAGGACTGGTTCTGGATAGGGTGTATTTTCCAATATGATGACATATAAAAACCTTTATTTTTGCAACCTGTCGCATAATAAACTTGTATATATTATTGATCTATAATGTTATGCATTTATCCGTGCGGAAAACGATTACAGGAAAAAATGCAATAAGGTTCACATAAATACATGAATGGGAAGTTTTATATGAATAAAAAAATACTCTTGCTTTACCCGAAAATACCGCCAACCTACTGGAGTTATAAGTACGCGCTCCCTTTCCTCGGCTACCGGGCGACCATGCCGCCGCTGGGACTTATCACCATAGCCGCCATGCTTCCCGATAATTACGAGGTGAAGCTGGTGGACATGAATATCCAGGAGCTGCGCCGCGAGGATATAACCGGCGCGGACCTCGTTTTTATTTCCGCCATGATCGTCCAGAAAGAGTCTTTCCAGCACGTGGTCAAATTTTGCAACGAATGCGGCACTCCCGTAGCGGCCGGCGGGCCCTATCCCACGACAAGCCACCAAGACATCCAGGGCGTCGATTATTTCATACTCAATGAAGGTGAAATAACCCTGCCACGGTTTTTACATGATCTGGAGCGCGGCAGGCCCAAAAAAATATATATGGATACCGCCAAACCAGATATTACGAAAACCCCCTCTCCGCGGTTTGACCTTCTGGAAATAAATGCATACGCCACCATGGCCGTGCAATCGTCACGGGGATGCCCCTTTAACTGTGAGTTCTGCGATATTATCGAGATGTTCGGGAGGATACCAAGGTACAAGCTTCCGGAGCAGCTCACCGGAGAAATGGAGCGTCTGTACGAAACCGGCTTCAGGGGGTCGCTCTTCATCGTCGACGACAATTTTATCGGCAATAAAAAAAAGGTAAGGGATATATTGGATCAAATCACCGCGTGGCAGGCCTCTCGAGGTTACCCATTTACGCTGTTTACCGAAGCCAGCATCAACCTGGCGCAGGATGAACCGCTCATGGACAAGATGGTGGAGGCGGGCTTTGACATGGTATTTGTCGGCATCGAAACGCCCAATCTCAAAACCCTTGCATTAACGCAAAAACATCAGAACACCAAGGCCGATATTCTCGAGAGTATAAAAAAAATACAGGACAAAGGGATGGAGGTCTCGGGAGGATTCATTGTCGGCTTTGACAGCGACGCCGAGGATATTTTCGACCTCCAGATCGAGTTCATACAGAACGCGGGAATTCCGATCGCCATGATCGGCACGCTCGTCGCTCTGCCCAACACCCAGCTTTACCGGCGCCTGGAGCGAGAAGGCCGCATAATCGGCGACGCGTCCGGCAACAACACGCACGCCGAGGAGCTGAACTTCGTGCCGAAGATGCCGCGGGATATACTGATAGAGGGATACAAAAAAATCATATCAACGATCTACAAACCGAAGTATTATTTCGCCCGCTGCCGGAGCCTTCTGAAAAGAATGCCGCCCGAAGGAACCAAAGGCAAACAAATCCAGACCAATCACCTGCGGGCGTTTTTCCTTTCGCTCATAAAGCAGACCTTTTCTTCCTATGGATTTCATTATCTCAGACTTCTTCTTTCGGCGGTACTGCATAACCCGGGGAAATTCCCTCTCGCCGTAAACCTGGCGGTTAAGGGCTACCATTTCTTTAAAATGACGAATGATATTCTCAGGGCCGACAAGGTATCCAGTCGTATGAAATCCATGATCGAGAGGCTGGAAGTTCAATTCGCGATCAGCTTCGTTCACAAGGCGGACATCGACCCGGTCATTATACATCGGCTCGCCGAAAGGGCGAAAAATAATATAAATCGCTTATACAAGCACCTGAACCCGGAATTAAAAGAGTACCTGAAAGACGCGTATCGCGATTATCGATTAAAATGCGAAACCATCGTGAACCACTGGATCCAGCGCGCAATATCCGAAGACGAGGCCATGATTGATATGGTTTAAGGAGGCCCGCCGGACGCCGGAAAAAATTTAAGGTGATGTTCTCGGTGCGTTAACCGGTCCACGCGGCTTTATTAAGCCGATACGGATACTTCGACGTACCTTATTTACAAGTACGCCGTCTTATGCCAGAGGACCGGTTCTATATAGGATCTATTTCACTATTTAGTCAAGAGGAGGACATATTGGCAAGAGATAATTATTCATATCAAAAGCGCCAGAGAGCATTGCAGAAAAAAAAGAAAAGAGAGGAAAAGCAGCAAAAAAAACAGGATAAAAAAAACCCGCAGGTTCAAGCGGATACTGACCATGAGACGAATGAGGGCGATACAGAAAAATAAAGACTTGTATTTTCCCGATGAAATACCCGCAATGGTCAAGTTGAAAATACAAATTATTATTAAAACCAAAAAGGAGACACCATGGGATATCAACAAAACGACGGTCGTGGATACGGTGGAGGCGGAGGATACGGCGGCGGACAGCGAGAGACACACAAGGCGATTTGCGCGGACTGCAAGAAAGAATGCACCGTTCCCTTCAAGCCAAGCGGAGATCGTCCGGTTTACTGCAAAGAATGCTTCGCAAAGCGTAAAAATAGCGGGCGTTAATAAGCTGGGGTTGACCTTCGCCCGGATACATAAAGCCGATTGTGGGTGAATTTAAACGCATGTTGCATCTATCGCTCGAGTTGATTCAGATGCGGAGGTTGTCTCACAATCGGACTTTTCTTTGTTGTCATTATGCCGTAAATTTTATTCTGTCAGGCTGCATATAAAAAATTTATTGATTCTATAAAGAACTTTTTCTTGTAATTGGAATTAAAATTTGACCTTCTTGTAAAAAATACTTTTAGCAATCTCCGCCGCGATAATGTAAACCGCCACGATCATCAATGATATCATAAAAAACCACACATCAGAGCTGTATCTCCATGCCCTCGTACGCGATGTCGACCTGCATCCCCTTTACCCGGCCGGCGTTCATGCTCAAATACGTTTTTGCGTTGAAAAGGACGCTCTCGAGCTTTTCATCGTTGTAATTGGGCTCATGATGGAACAGGATGAGCCGTTTGGCATCGAACATTCCGGCTATATCGATCGCGATGGACGCGGACGAGTGCCCGAATTCCAGCTTGTCAATGGATTCCTCGAACGTGTACTGCGTATCGAATATCACCACGTCGGCGTTTGAAAAAAAATTCCGGTAATTCTCGATATGATCGATCTCATCGATGTTGAACTCGCAATCTCCCGTGTAAACCAATACCCTGCCCATGTCCTCGATGCGGAACCCGTACGCGGCTCCCGGGTGCGGCATCAGCTTGTTGACGATCTTGGTGTCATTGACATGCAGCTCCTCATCCGACTCCAAAGTAAAGAACTCCTTTATGGCCGGCAGGTAATCGAATGAGACGGGGAAATGGGAGTATGCCTGTTGGTATTCGAGGCGTTTTTTCAGATCCGGGAACGCGGAATAAAAGTTGAACCTGTTGCCCTTTATATAGAGTGGAGCGAAAAAAGGAATTCCCTGAATATGGTCCCAGTGCGTGTGGGAAATGAGCACGGTTGCAATCCCCTTCCCCTTCCCGAAATCCCCTTTCACGAGCTCATGCCCGAGCATCCTCAGGCCGCTGCCGCAGTCGATGATGATCAGATCGCCGGATCCGGTCACCACCTGGATGGCGGTGGTGTTACCTCCATACGTGGCTCGAATCGAAAAGGGAAGCGAGCGGATGAAGGCATCGATCGATTCTTCCGATGAGATGTCGCCCGGCCGGGCCAATGTCAAGGCCTTCCGGATCTTGTCCGCGAAGCAATCGCCGGGCATAGGCGTGGGGAGCGACCCCCTGACTCCCCATAGTTTAATTTTCATATTTCCCTCCCCCTCACCCGCACTGCCTCACGCCCTCTCCCATTAAAATTGGATGAAAGATGAGGGCTTTCTCGATGGGGGAGGGGCCGGGGGTGAGGACATGCAAACATATTTGCGCACAGCATCAACTTTATAAGTGCAATAAATCTAATATAAATATATTTTTAGTCAATAGAATTTCATTGATTCGTTCCTCAGGCATGTATCGGTTTCATGCAGGAGTTTATCCTTGACGAGAAGTTTTTGAACACGCAAGTAAAAAAACTTGACACCGGGATTGCGTTACGTATCTGGTGGGCAACTATGGCCGGCCTGAAATCCCCCCTCCCTTGATGGAAGGGGCAGGGGGAGGGTGAAATTAAATGATGTCGGCATAGAGTATCAAAGACAAAAACTATGCTTGAATGTATTTTCCGGCATGCAAAATAAGCAGGTATAACACATGAAATTCTCCCACCGGATACTTCAGGTCAAGCCCTCGCCGACGCTCGAGGTGATCTCACTCGCCAATGCGCTCAAGGCTAAAGGGGTCGACGTCATAGGGTTCGGAGCGGGTGAACCGGATTTTGACACCCCTGGTTTCATCAAGGAGGCCGCCATCCACGCAATCGAAAGCGGAAAGACCAAATACACCCCTGCAGGTGGTATCACTGAGCTGAAAAGCGCGGTCACACAAAAGTTTAAAAGGGACAATAATCTCGATTATACCATCAAAGAGATAACGATCAACTGCGGGGGCAAGCATTCCTTTTACAACCTGATGCAGGTGATCCTGAACAAGGGCGATGAAGTGATCATTCCCGCCCCGTATTGGGTCTCATACCCGCCCATGGTATTGCTTGCGGAGGGGGTTCCGGTGATCGTCGAAACCGAGGAGAAGCATGGCTTTAAAATGCTCCCCGGGCAATTACGCGAGGCGCTTACGAAAAAGACCAGGGCCGTCGTATTAAACTCACCATCCAATCCTACCGGAGCGGCCTACGACAAATCTGAAATTGCGGCGATCGCCGAAGTCATCGGCGATCGGGATATCATAATCGTGTCCGACGACATATATGAGATGATCCGGTATACCGGCGACCCCCTTTTCAACATCGCCAATGTCTCGAAAGAGATGAAAAAAAAGAGCGTTGTGTTAAACGGAGTCTCGAAAACCTACGCCATGACCGGATGGAGAATAGGGTATATGGCGGGGGCTTCTTCCATCATTGAGCAGATCGAGACCCTGCAGAGCCAGTCGACATCAAACCCGACTTCCATTTCACAATGGGCCGCGGTTGCGGCAATCACAGGGGACCAGTCCGCTGTCGGGGAGATGGTGAAGACGTTCGAGCAAAGGAAGAAGATCATGGTAAGCGGCCTGAACGAGACGCCCGGCATCAGCTGCACGGACCCCGACGGTACCTTCTATGTCTTCCCCTGCGTGGAGAAGGTGTACTCAATGAACGGCTGGCGCAGGATAGAACAGAAATACGGAAACGCTTTCAAGTCATCCAATCTCAGCTCGTATCTGCTTGAAGAGGCCGGTGTCGCGGTTGTGCCCGGCGTTGCATTCGGCTCGGACAATCATCTCCGGCTCTCTTTTGCCACATCCGAAGGAAACATAATGAACGGCGTGAAGCGGATCGGTGAGGCCGTCCGGAAACTCACGTAGGGACCGCTAACCGGCGCGGTCTATAATAAGGCCCTCTCCCTTTTCCATGTGGTTGACTAACTCGGCGAATTCCTGATGGGTAATGTTTTTGCGGGTGACTTCGATTGCCTCGCCCTCTTCATCCAGTTTGACAAGATGGATGAAAATCTGGTCAGACTCTCGGTAAATAAAAAACCGGTAGGAAGAATCCTTCTTCTCGAGTTCGGAGTTAATTTCATCGGCGCTTCTTTTAAGGCTTTCATAATGATCACGGGCCTCGTCCCCTCTCTCCCCGCTCTTTCCGCCCGATTGCCGTTTCCTTGTGTCGGTATCAACGACCGCGTCGCGGGAGCTCACCTGTTCGGATTTGTTGACCCTGTCCATATTCGAGCTTTTGACCGGTTCGGTTTGTATGGTGTTGTCGTATATTGGGAGCCAATCCATGAACTTATTTCATCTCCTCATTAATAGTATCGGCATTTTCTATTGTTTTGATTAGGATGTGAAACCTGATTGCACTCCCTGCTTATATGCAAAAAGCATCTATCCAATCTTTGCCCTCTCCTATTTAAATTATACTGAGATCCGGTTTGCAAAGCAAAAAAATGCCGTCCCCTAAAGGACGGCGTGATCATACATTTGAAAAGCAAAACAATACGCATGCCTGAAGAGGTTTTCTGTCATGGGGCTTTCTCAAGGGATCGAATCAATGGAAATTTTCTCCATTATTCTCGCACCCACCTGCGATACGACCCTGGATGACACGTAGCTGGCGATCCGTCCGGACATCTCCGGACTAAAGCCGCGGGATATACCGTACAGAACCCCGGCTGCGTACATGTCCCCCGCCCCGTTGGTATTGACCACTTTCGTCCTGACCGCCGGTATCCGGTACATGGAGCCGTTGCTTTTTATGATGCTTCCCTCTGCACCCAGTTTGACCGCGGCGAAATCGGTGAGGGCATACAGGTCGTTCAGCGCCTCGTCCCTGATCTTGCTGGTAAAGGCGCGCGCCTCCTCCTCATTGACGAAAACGATGTTCACGAATTCCTTTACCACCTGCCTGAAGGTTGCATAGATCCTGTCGATGAGGCCCGGGTCCGACAGATCGACCGAGATAAGCACGTTGTTCCGCTTCGCCATCTCCAGGGCGCTCATGCACGCTTCCCGCAGCCCCGGCGGCTCAAACAGGTATCCCTCGATATGAAGGATTTTGGTCTTTTTAATGTATTCCTCGCTGATGTCATCCTTGTTAAACCTGAGGGCCGCTCCCAGGTGAGTCGCGAACGTACGCTCGGAATCAGGGGTAATAAAGGTGATGGCGTGACCGGTCATACTCCGGTCCCTGCCGATAAGGGCCTTTACGCCGGCACGCTCGGTGTCCCGTATATACCGGTCTCCGTCGGAATCATATCCCACCTTGCCTGAAAATATCCCTCTCCCGCCGAGGTTCGATATGCCTGCGAGCGTGTTGGCCGAGCTTCCGCCCGGGGTTATCTCCATCCTGCGTGCGTCAAGCTGCGACAATATTTCCCTGCTCCTGTCTTCGTCGATCAGCTGCATACCCCCTTTCTTGAGATCGAATCTTTCAATATCCGCGTCATCCACCTTCACGATAAAATCGAGGAGGGCTGAGCCCATCCCCAGCACGTCATATTCCGCATTCTTGTTCGATAGTTCCATCCGTTGCTCCGGTTTTCGGCGCGCTCGTTACTTTTTTCTACGCCTTCTCAGATTCTCTTTTTTAATTATATAATATACCACCGCATGGTCTTCGGTGATTTCAAATCTCTCGGCCATGCCGTCCCTGTCGGGAGCGACGGTGGTATTGAAAAAGCTTCGGGCGACGTAATAGGCGTTCAGCAGCGCGGCCCGTTTAGAGGATTCGATCCTTTCAAGGCCCTGCAGCCCATGCATCGGGTACCCCTTGCATACGATCCTGTAGGTCTGGTCATCGATAAATCCCCTGCTGATCACCGCATCCTTAAGCACGGAGGTCCGGTCTTTCACCCCGCCCTGGTTGGAACAGAATGGGGTCCAGACAAGTGAAGCGATCATAACGACTACCTTGAGGTACATGCCGAACCCGCTCATGAATATAATGGCATAGGTGCAATGAAACAGGAATAACCCGATCCCCGGACAAAGAGGCCCCCACAGGAATGCAGTGTATGAAATTACAGGGCACGAGTCAAGTGAAACCCGAAAATCGCATCAAGTGGAGACGGCAAAGGGTTGCCTCAAGCCCCGGAATAGACGGAAACGCCCCTGGTAGAAAGCCGCGTATAAAGATAACCGGAAACATGGGAATAAGGTGCAATCCGCCATGAAAAAAATTAAAAAAATTATGTACATCCGAATGGTCATAGTATATGTAGTCACTGTTTCTTCAACCGTAACTCAAAAAACCTCGCGCTATGAAAAATCGCAGCTTAATCCTTACGGCCTTCATTGTGCTGATCTTCGCCTCTTCTCCCGTATGGGCGGGATATTACGACATGGGAAGAAGCTACTATACGTATAAAAAATACGACAAGGCGAAAGAGATGTTCCTCAAGGCAGCGGAGAAAAACGATCTCGGGGACGCCTATTATTTCCTCGGCGAGATTGAGAAGCTGGAGGGGAACTACCGTGAGGCCGAGGAATACTACAGAACCGCGATATCCAAGAAAAACATCACGCGCCAATACTTAATCAACTCCTACTGGAACATCATCGTCCTGGTCGAACAGCGCGATGATTATGAAAGCGTCATTAAGCTGTGCAGGGAGATGTGGCAAAAGACCCACGAGGAGGGCGCGCTGCACAAGATCGAATCCCTGATAAACAAGCTCCTGTGGACCGACAACAGCGATGCAATCGGTATGTACAACGAGGGTATCGAGCTTAAAAAAAGGGGGAAGGCACAAGAGGCCCGGAAAAGGTTTCAGGAGTCGTTGGGCATCGATCCGTCTTTCCTTGCGCCGAAATTCGAACTCGGCATGATCGCCTACAAGAACGGGGACCTCGATCTCGCGGCCTCATATCTGAACGACATCGTAGCAAGGATCCCCTATTACACCGATGTGCACATGATCCTTGCTGAGATTTATTTCAGCCAACATCGATACCAGGCCGCCATAGACCATTACCTGAAAATAATTGAATTCGGCTTTATCGATGACAGGGCTGAATACCGTGTCAGGGTCAATCTGGCAATCTGCTATTACAACATCAATGATTTTCAGGATGCCGAGACCGAGATAGAAAAGGCCCTTACCCGGCACGGTAAGTCGGTGGGACCGCTCCTTCTTCTGTCCACAATCAAGATCAGGTCCGGGAAATACGACGAAGCCCTGAAGGCCCTCCACAAGGCCCAATCAGCGGACCCCGACAATCCGGAGGTGCTCTACCAGATCGGCAGCATATACTATAGGCAGAACGACTCCCGGTATGCATCGTATTTCGACAGGCTGTTCGGCCTGGTCTCGAGGAAAAAGGAGTACCAGTCGAAATTCTCGAAGGTGTTCATCATACTGGCGAAATATCATTTTGAAAACAAAAACTATTCCAGGGTAATCGGGATTCTCAAAGCCCTGGATGAAAAATCACAGGGATACGAGACCCACCTCCTCGCCGCGAAGTCCTGCTACTATTTGAAACAATACGACGAATCGATCGATTATTTTGAAACGATATCCCTGGGAAACGAGGACAAGCTGATGCTGTGCAAGGCGTACGCCTTGACGGGCAGAAGGGAAAAAGCAAAATCCCTGCTGCATGAGCTGCTTTATTCGGAAGAATACCTTGCAAAGGCGAAGCAGGACCCCGTGCTTTCCGCGCTTGTTAAGGAAATCGAAAGGGAAAAAACGATCACGGGCACGAATACAGAAAAAATGAGCGTAGAGAAGAAGCCCGACGACGGGGAGGCCCGGTCAAAAAGCCTTCATGAAAAAGGCCAGGAATCCGGCGATGAGAAAAAATGAATGCGCTAAAGATATTTCCGCATGATGGATATAGCAAATCTAACGCTCATGACCGGCGGGAGGACGATAATCGATGACGTGACCGCGACGCTGTCTGACGGAGAGATAGTCGGCGTTATCGGCCGGTCGGGCGCGGGCAAGACCTCGCTCGTTAAAGTCATCGCGGGGCTGATCGCCGAACGCGGGGGAACGATACGCATCAACGGCCGCGCCCTGTCCGCCGGACAGAGGCGAAAGAGCATGGAGATCACGTATCATGACGGCGCCGCGCCGCGGAATCAGGACGAGAGGCTTGTCGATTTCCTTCTTTTATCCAGGATGCCCTACAAAAAATTCATGAGCCCGTTCTCGGACCGGGACCGCCAGATCGCCGATGAATACGCAGGCCTGCTGAGCCTCGATCCATATAACAACGAGCCGGTGGGAAACCTCCCCGGCGGTATAATGAAGCGCG
>Ga0315536_1001783_pt1 | contig 10631 bp, 9 predicted proteins | sample SalMarSW160230MG_FD_203093 | JGI IMG/M metagenome (GOLD analysis project Ga0315536, IMG submission 203093) | Salt marsh sediment microbial communities from the Plum Island Ecosystem LTER, Massachusetts, United States - Salt Marsh Sediment SW1602-30 ... | reverse complement strand
CTGACCCGAAACAACACGCCCCCCGCTGCCCGAATCGCCGGGCGCACCTGTCCTATTGGTCTATTGTGAACGCCTTCTCCCCGATGTAAACTCTACGAGTTGTACCCGTACTGGTATGGTCAGGGAAAAGGGATGTCGTCCGAGTTCACCGCCCGCACGTTCGAAAAATCCGATTACACCTCGCCGATCCGCTTCATCTGGTCGCACATCCGCCGCCACCCCTGGGTTGCGCTGCGCATGGTGGTGGGCGCGTTCAGCAACGCGGCGCTGGCCTCGGCGGTGCCGTTCCTCACCGGCGCGGCGGTCAACATCATCGTTAACGGCGGTGCCCTCTCGCGGGTAACGAGACTCGCGGTCATCCTGGTGATCAGCCAGGCGGTGCGCGGCGCGCTCCAATTCATGCGTAACTATTCGTCGGAGACCTTCGCCCAGCGCATCGAGCGCGACGTGCGCGACGAGCTGTACGCCAGCCTGCTCGCCAAGAGCATGACCTTCCACGACTTCCAGCCCGTGGGCGAGATCATGGCCCGCGTCACCAACGACGTGCGCGAGATGAACCTGATGATGAACCCCGGCGTCAACCTGATCATCGGCTCCGGCATGTTCCTGCTGATGCCCCTGGTTGCCGCACCCGCCATCTACCCGGCGCTGATCCTCACCCCGCTGGTCTTCGTGATCGCCTACGTGCTGATCCAGGTCCAATACGTCACCTCGCTGGGCGACGTCGCCCAGAACGTGCGGGTCAGCTTCGGGCAGATGAACGCCCGTCTGGCCGAGACGCTGGACGGGATCGAGGTGGTGAAGGGCAGCGCTCAGGAAGCGCAGGAATCATACCGCTTCAACGCGCTGGTCGACCGCTTTCGGGGCCGCTTCGTCCAGCGGGGCGACATCGAGGCGCGCTACTTCGCCATCCTGGTGTGGGGGCTGGCGACGGTGGGCGGGCTGCTGCACGCCATCCTGCTCTACCGCGCCGGGACGATCAACATCGGCGACATCGTGAACTTCGTCGGGCAGATCAGCCTGTTCGGCTTCCCGGTCTTCGTCTCGATCTTCGCCTACTCGCAGCTCGCCTCCGGCTACGCCAGCGCCGAGCGCATCCTGAACATCATCACCACCCGGACCGACCTCGACCAGAACGAGAGCGGGCACGACGCCTCGATGCAGGGCGCGATCGCCTTCGAGGGGGTGGATTTTGGCTACCTGCCCGGCAAGCAGGTGTTACACGGGATGTCGTTCACCGTCGAGCCGGGGCAGACGGTCGCCATCGTCGGGCAGACCGGCTCCGGCAAGAGCACGCTGACCAAGCTGCTCAACCGCACCTACGACGTGGACACGGGCCAGGTGCTGGTCGACGGGTTGGACGTGCGTGAGTGGAACCTGGCGGCGCTGCGCTCGCAGATCAGCATCATCGAGCAGGAGATTTTCCTGTTCAGCCGCAGCGTCAGCGAGAACATCGCGTTTGGCAGGCCGGGGGCGTCCCAGGAGCAGATCGAGGAGGCGGCCCGCCTGGCCCAGGCGCACGAGTTCATCATGGAGATGCCCCAGGGGTATGAAACCGTGATCGGGCAGCGCGGCGTCACGCTGAGCGGCGGCCAGCGCCAGCGGCTCGCCATCGCCCGCGCCTTCCTGACCGACCCGCGCATCCTGATCCTGGACGACTCGACCAGCGCGATCGACAGCGCGACCGAGGACCAGATTCAGAAGGCGATCTGGGAGGCGGCCAAAGGGCGGACGACGCTGCTGATCACCCACCGCCTGTCGCAGATTCGCTGGGCGGATCGCATCATCGTACTGCGCCAGGGCCGGATCGTCGCCCAGGGCAGGCACGAGGCCCTGCTGCGCTCTTCGGAGGCCTACCGCCGCATCTTCGCCCGCTACGAGGAAACGCCCAACCGGAGCGACGGGCGCGGCAGGCGGCTCTCGCCCGCCCAGGGGACGGGGTAACCAATTTTGACATCGTTGACATCATCATGGTTATTTGGTGACACATGGGATTTTTCGCCGGACTTGATGTAGACCCTTACGACCGCCAGTATTCTGACAAGTACCTGTTCAAGCGGCTGGGCAGCTATTTCCAGGGGTTGGTGGACCGTGTGGTCGGCGTCTCGATTGCCGGGCTGGTGGTCTCGCTTGCCCTGGCGCTGATCCCGATCATGATGGCGGCAGGCGTCGGCGCGCTGGAGCGCCAGGCCGCCATCCAGCCGCTGCTGCTGCTGGTCGGGGCGCTGCTGGTCACCGTCGTCGTGCAGTACGGGGCCAACTGGCTGCGCCGCCGCATGACCAACCGCGTGATCGGCGAGCTGGTCGCCCGGATGCGCAAGGACGCGCTGGGCGCGGCGGTCGAGCGCGACATGGCGTTCTACGACGAGAATAAGACCGGCAAGGTGCTCAGCCGCATCACCAGCGACACCGAGGACTTCGCCCAGGTGATGCTGTTCGGCTCGGACATCATCAGCCAGCTTCTCCAGATGGGGTTCCTGGTCGCCGTCCTGCTCACCCGCAACGTCCGTATGACGGTGATCGTGCTGCTGTTCATGGTCCCGATGGTGGTCGCGGCGGTCTGGTTCCGCAGCCTGGCCCGAAAAGTCACCCGGCAGGGATCGCGGGCGATGGCGGTGGTCAACGACAACATCCAGGAAACGGTGACCGGCATCGGCGTCGCCAAGAACTTCCGCCAGGAGGCGCTGATCTACGAGCGGTTCCTGGGCGTCAACGAGCAGTCCTACGCGGTCAACATGCGCAAGGGGCTGGTGATCTCGCTGGTCTTCCCCGTGCTGAACGCGCTGGCCGGGCTTGCCACCGGCGTGATCGTCGTGGTGGGCGCGCGCTCGGTGGTGGGCGGCGTGATCGACGTCAGCCTGTGGTACCTGTTCCTCCAGGCAGTCGACCGCTTCTGGTTCCCGGTGATCGGCATCGCCACCTACTGGAGCCAGTTCCAGCAGGGGATGAGCGCCCTGGAGCGCATCTTCGCCCTGATCGATGCCAACAACACCGTCGTCCAGATCGCCGAGCAGCCCGCCGGGGAATTAAAGGGGCACATCGAATTCGACGATGTGACCTTCAAATATGCCACCGGCGATCCGGTGCTCGACCACTTCAGCCTGGAGATTCCGCCGGGGGAGAGCGTGGCCTTCGTCGGGCACACTGGCGCGGGCAAGAGCACGATTGCCAAGCTGATCATGCGCTTCTACGAGTTCCAGGGCGGCCAGATACGGATCGACGGGCGGGACATCCGGACCTTCGACCTGCACGCCTACCGGGGGCAGCTTGGCTTCGTCCCCCAGTCGCCTTTCCTGTTCAGCGGGACGGTCATGGACAACATCCGCTACGGCAGGCCGGACGCCACCGACGCGGAGATCGAGGCGATCGCCCACAGCATCGGCGAGGGGGAGTGGATGGAGACGCTGCCCGACGGCCTGCAAAGCGACGTGGGCGAGCGCGGCGCGCGGCTCAGCATGGGCCAGCGCCAACTGGTCAGCCTGCTGCGCGTGCTGGTACACAAGCCCGCCGTATTCATCCTGGACGAGGCCACGGCCAGCATCGACCCCTTCACCGAGACGCAGATTCAGGACGCGCTGGAGATGATCCTGGCCCGCTCAACCTCGATCCTGATCGCCCACCGGCTGAGCACAGTGCGCAGCGCCGACCGGATCATCGTGCTGCGGCTGGGCAAGATCATCGAGGAAGGCGACCACGACGCGCTGATGGCGCAGGGCGGGCACTACGCGGAGCTGTACAACACCTACTTCCGCCACCAGTCGCTCAGCTACATCGAGAACGCCCGCGACATGCTCGAAGACGAGAAGGCGGCGCGTTAGCTCTATCGGGGCGGTGGTTGCCCTGGCTTCCCGTCGGACACGCTGATCGCTACCAGCACGCTCAACACGCCCAGCAGCGCGCCGATGTGCAGGTGCAGGTTGGCGACGTACAGCTTGTCGACCAGGTGGTGGACGCTCAGGTGCGCCCACGTGCCGAACAGCCCCAGCGCCACGCCCCGTGCCCATCCCGCCGCCTGCCGGGTGACGCGCCAAGTCAGCCCGATCACGACGACCCACAGCACCCCGTAGGCCGTCAGCCCGACCACACCCGTCTCGGCCAGCAGGTTGAGATAGAAGTTGTGTGCGTGGCCGAGCGCCTGTTCCCAGTTGATCAGCGCGTAGCCGGGGTAGACCGGCTCGTAGTTGCCGAAGCCCACCCCCAGCAGCGGGTGATAGCGGGCCATCTCCTCCGCGGCCTGCCAGTGAGCCAGCCGCTCCAACACCGCGTAATTCGCGCTGTTGATGTCCACGCCACGCACGTCGAAGGTCTGGGTGAAGTCGGTGAACCCGGTCAGCCGGTCGGCGATCGAAGCGGGCAGCAGGTTGAAATGCAGGGCGGCGAAGCCCAACAGCAGCCCGCCCCCCACCAGCGCCAGGCCCACCCACCACTTACGCGGCCAGGCCAGGCCGAGCGCCAATGCTGCCGCGCCGAACCCCAGCCACGCCCCGCGTGACCAGGACATCAGGAGCGCAGCCAGCAGCAGCCCGGCCAGCGCCCCCAGCGCCAGCAGCGGGATGATCCCCCGATTGAGCGCCGCCCGGACCACACCCCACAGGTCGAACAACCGACCCTGGATCGTCTTGAGGCGCGCCCAGGCGGCCTCTGCCCAGCGGCCCAGCGCAGCCAATGCCAGGCCGAGCGCCAGCGGCAGCGCCAGCCCGATAAACCCGCCGTAGGGGTTGGGCTGCTCGAAGGTGCCGTACGCCCGGTAAAACCGGTCGTTGAGGATCAGGAAGTGCTCTGGCCCATCGCCCCGAATCCCGAACTGCCACACGCCGATCAGCGCCTGGATCGCCGCCGCCGCCAGCACCAGCCCCACCACCAGCGGCCAGCGCCGCTTTCCGGCCAGGTCGAGCACCAGCCAGAGCATGATGAGGAGCTGCCCCCACTTGACCAGCTCCTTGAGCGCGAAGCCCAGCGAGAGCGCATTGAGCGTGCTCAGCCCCGCCGCGCCGATGAAGACCAGCAGCGGCACGGTCAGCGGGCTGCGCGGGATGGCGATCCGGCCCCGCCGCGCGGCGTGCAGGAACCACGCCCCCAGCGTGACGATCAGGGCGATCTGGCCCAGGTCGAGCGGCAGCGCCGGGACGAAGTAGTCGGTGATCGGCTTGGTGGGGCCGAGGATCAGCGTCGTGCCCACGCCGACCAGCGGGTCGATCAACGTCCCGACCAGCAGCACGGCGGTCAATAACCCTATCGCCGCCCAGAGCAAAGGCAGGCGGGCCAGTGCCAGCCCGGCGGCCAGCGCGCCCAGCGCCAGCAGCCCCCAGGCCCAGCCCGGCAGCCAGTCGTCGAGGGCGATCGGGAGGGACAGGCGGCGCTTCCGGGAGGAGGTGGTTGTCAGGGCGTTCATCGGCGGCTCACCCTTCCACCTGGGCGACCCGCCGTATGTAGTCGGCCAGCGCGCGCTTGTATTCGGCGATCACGCCTGCCTGAAAGGCAGGGTCGGTATCGGATTCCAGAGCCCCGAATAAGCCCTTGACCATCCCCTTGAGCACCGTCGCCGCCATCGTCGCCCGCTCGTCGCTAAGCTGGCCGTTGAGCCGCTGAAGGGCGGTCTTGATCCCCTCAACCACCGCGTCGTCCAATTCCGCCATCGCCGCCGCCAGGTCTGCCGAGACCTCCGCCCCCAGGAAGGCGTGCTTGAACCCCAGGTGTTGTTCGGAGAACGCGATGTAGGGGTCGATCTGCCGGTCGACTATCTCCTCGATCGTCAACCCGCTGATATCCGCGCTAAAAGACTCCTCGTGCAACTGCTGCATGTCTTCCAGATAGCGGTCGGCCAGCGCGTGCAGGATGTCTTCCTTACCTGCGAAGTACTGGTACAGCGAACCGATCGGCACGTCGGCCTCTCTGGCGATGGCGTTGGTCGTCGCCGCCTCGTAGCCGACCCCGGCGAAGAGCCGGGCCGCCGCATCCAGGATCAGGTCGTAACGCTCCCGGCTGCGCGCCTGTTGGGGGACACGCCGCTTCTGTTTCTTATCCACCATGAAGACTCCCAGACACTTGCGAATATGAGCAACCACTCATATAATAAAAGTGAGTAATTACTCGTATTGTACCACATGTGGCAACGTTAGTTGTTTACCCTATTCAGAAGAAGGAGGCAACTCGATGCCTGGATGGACCGTAAAAGATATGCTGGATCAGACGGGGAAGGTCGCCATCGTGACCGGCGCGAACAGCGGGATTGGTTACGAGGAGGCGCGCGGGCTGGCCTCCAAGGGAGCCGCCGTGATCCTGGCCTGCCGGGACGAGAAGAAAGGGACCGACGCCGCGGCGCGAATCTGTGAGGAGCAGCCCAATGCCCTGGTCGAGTTCTCCCGGCTTGACCTGGCCGAGCTGGCCTCGATCCGCCGGTTTGTCGAGGCGTTCACCGCCCGCCACGACCGGCTGGACATGCTGATCAACAACGCGGGGGTGATGGCCGTGCCTGAGCTGCGCCGGACGGCGGACGGCTTCGAGATGCAGTTCGGCACCAACCACCTGGGCCACCTCGCGCTGACCGGCATGCTGCTCGACGTGATCACCCGCACCCCCGGCGCGCGCGTGGTGACGGTGAGCAGCGTCGCCCACTATCGGGGGCGGATGGATTTCGACAACCTGAACGCTGAGCGGTCTTACGACCGGTGGAGGGCCTACGGGGAGAGCAAGGTGGCGAACCTGCTCTTCACCTACGAATTGCAGCGGCGCTTCGAGGCCGCTGGCGAGGACGCCATCGCCGTGGCGGCCCATCCTGGCTGGACGGCCACCAACCTTCAGGGGGATGCCGGGCTGATCCGGTTCTTTAACCCGCTGTTTGGCATGCAGCCTGAGCAGGGCGCGCTACCCATCTTATACGCAGCAACCGCGCCCGACGTGAGCGGCGGCGAATACTACGGGCCAGACGGGCGAAATGAGCGGCGGGGCTATCCAACGCAGGTCGGCTCCAGCGCGCTCTCACACGACCAGGCGGTGGCGGCCCGGCTCTGGGCGCTGTCGGAGGACTTGACCGGGGTCGTGTATAGTCTGGAATGAAGATACAGCGTCTATCAAGGGAGGCTACTCGATGCCTGGATGGGCTGTAAAAGATATGCCGGATCAGATGGGAAAGGTCGCCATCGTGACCGGTGCGAACAGGGGGATCGGGTATGAGGTAGCCCGCGCGCTGGCAGCAAAAGGCGCGCGGGTGATCCTGGCCTGCCGCAGTCAGGATAAAGGGGCGGCTGCCGCTCAGCAGATTTGCGAGGAGCATCCCGACGCGGTGGTCGACTTGATGCTGCTTGACCTGGCCGACCTGTCCTCGATCCGCAGGTCTGCCGGGGAATTCACCCTCCACAACGACCGGCTGGACATGTTGATCAACAACGCGAGCGTGAGGATGGCCCCTGAGCTGCGCCGGACGGCGGACGGCTTCGAGGCGCAGTTTGGCACCAACCACCTGGGCCACTTCGCCCTGACCGGCCTGCTGCTTGAGGTCCTGATGCGCACCCCCGGCGCGCGCATGGTGACGGTGAGCAGCGTCGCCCACCGCCAGGGGCGGATGGATTTCGACAATCTGAACGCAGAGCGATCCTATAATCAGCAGAGTGCCTACGGGACGAGCAAACTGGCGAACCTGCTCTTCACCTACGAATTGCAGCAGCGCTTCGAGGCGGCTGGCGAGGACGCCATTGCGGTGGCGGCCCATCCCGGCTGGACGAATACCAGCTTCACCGAGCACCCCGCGCCGATTCGGCTCTTCAGCTCACTGTTCGCTATGCCCCCCAACATCGGCGCGCTGTCCACTTTATACGCGGCCACCGCGCCCGACGTGAGCGGTGGCGAATACTACGGGCCGGATGGGCTGGGGCAGATATGGGGCTACCCGGCGCGGGTTGAGTCCAGCGCGCTCTCGCACGACCGGGCAGCGGCGAAGCGGCTCTGGGAGGTATCGGAAAAGTTGACCGGGGTCAGGTTTGGGATGGGCTGAAGGCGCAGGATCGCCGTAACGGGATACGGCACACCATGTTCCCCTCGCTCCCTACGCCAGGAACAGCAGCGCCGTCCCGGTGAAGGCCACCGCCGTCCCGGCGATCGCCAGCAGACCAAACCGCTCGCCAAACCAGAGGTAGCTCACCGGCAGCAGGATGACCGGCGTTAGGCTCATCAGGGTGGAGGCGATGCCCAGCGGGGCCAACTGCACGGCGATCAGCGACAGCCACACCCCGATGAACGGCCCGCCCACCGCCCCGGCAACCAGCGGCTTGAGTGCGGCGGGCCGCTCGCGCAGCCGCGTGAAGGTGGGCCGGATTTGCCCACCCAGCAGCGCCAGCAGCCAGATCGCCGTGCTGGCCGCGATCAGCCGGATCAGGTTGCCCGACAGCGCCGGGAAATCGCCTTGCAGCCCCAGCTTGGAGACGAACAGCCCTCCAGCCTGGCCCAGTGACCCGCCCAGCGCGAACAGCAGCCCCGATGGGTAGTGGCGCTTTTCTTCAGGCGGCTGGCTCTGCCGATTTCCCCCATCCAGGACGACCAGCGCCACCCCCGACACGGCCAGCCCGATCCCGGCCAGCTCCTGCCCGGTCAGCACCTCGCGCAGCAGCACCCAGCCCAGCACGGTGCTGAACACCGGGGCGAGCGCCATGACCAGCATCGACAGGCGCGGGCCGATCATCACGAATGCCTGGAAGAGGAAAGCATCGCCGATCAGGAACCCGATCAGGCCAGAGAGGCTCATGTACCCCCAACGCCACGGCTCGGCGTCGAGCGGCAAGGGGTGGCCGGTGAGCAGCCAGTGGGTCAGGACAGTGAAGGTGACGGCCAGCAGCAGGCGGACGCGGTTGACGACCGCCGAGCCGACCTGCCGCCCGGACAGGGTGAAGAAAACGGACGTGAAGCTCCAGGCGACGGAGGTCGCCAGCGCGGCGAGCTGTCCCAGGTAGGCGGCCAATGTGCTGTCTCTACCGCCTCAGAAGCCGTTGGAGGCCACCAGGCCGAGGGCGGCCAGCGTCGCTTTGAGCTGCTTGAGCGTGAAGGGCTTGGCGAGGTAGCCATCCATCCCCGCTTCCAGGCTGCGCGCGCGAGTCTCAGGCCCAAGGGCGGTGATGACCACCACCGGTATCTCCGCGGTGGCGGGGTCGGCCCGGATCGCCTCGAACAGCTCGTAGCCGTCCATCCCCGGCAGGGCGAGGTCGAGCAGGATCACCCCGACCTCCCCGCTTCTCTCCTCAAGCACGGTCAGCGCGGATGAAGCATCCAGGGCGGTGAGGGCGGGCAGGCAGATCATCTCGAGGAAGCGCGACAGCAACCTCAGAGTTTCCTGCTCGTCGTCCACGATCAGCACGTACGATCCCCCGGCCACGGCTCACTCCTCGTCAGGTGATCTGTCCTGTCGCTAGGCGCTGGCCGACACGCGCTGGCGAAAATGCTCGATCGTGCGCTCCAGGCCATCGCGGATGTCGATCGTCGGCTCCCAGCCCAGCAGCGTGCGCGCCTTGCCAATGTCGGGCTTGCGGGTCTGGGGGTCGCCTTCGATGCGCATGTGCTCCATGAACACCGACCCGGCCTCGTTCCCGGTCAGCTCGTTGATCAGGTCGGCGAACTCGATGATGCTGATCTCGTGCGGGTTGCCGATGTTGACCGGCTCCTTCTCGTCCGACATCAGCAGCCGGTACAGCCCCTCGATCTCGTCCGCCACGTAACAGAAACTGCGCGTCTGCTTGCCATCCCCGTAGATTGTCAGCGGCTCGCCGCGCAGCGCCTGCCCGATGAAGTTCGGGACGACGCGCCCATCGTCCAGCCGCATGCGCGGGCCGTAGGTGTTGAAAATCCGGGCAATGCGCGTATCCAGCCCGTGATAACGCTGGTAGGCCATCGTCATCGCCTCGGCGAAGCGTTTGGCCTCGTCGTAGACGCCGCGCGGGCCGATCGGGTCGACGTTTCCCCAGTAAGTCTCGTTCTGGGGGTGGACTTTCGGGTCGCCGTAGACCTCGGAGGTGGAGGCCAGCATGAAGCGCGCCGCCTTGGCTTTCGCCAACCCCAACGCCTTATGCGTGCCCAGCGCCCCGACCTTCAAGGTCTGGATCGGGTAGGTCAGGTAGTCGATCGGGCTGGCGGGCGAGGCGAAATGCAGCACCGCATCCACCGGCCCTTTGACGTAGATGTAGTTCGTCACGTCGTGCTTGACGAACAGGAATCGGTCGTGCCCGGCCAGGTGGTCGATGTTGTCGGTAGTGCCCGTGATCAGGTTGTCCATCGCGATCACGGTGTGGCCTTCGGCCAGGAACTTCTCGCACAGGTGCGAGCCTAAGAACCCAGCCCCACCCGTTATCAATACGCGCATGCGCACTCCATTAAGTTGGTGTAAGCGATAAATGCAAGGCGATTCTAGCCGATGTACGGTTATCGCGCTAAAGGCTCCGGCTACTTGCCACCCAACTGGCGGGCAAGCTCAGCGGCGAAAACGTCGTATGCTGCCTGCCCGAACAGGCAGAACACGACCAGGCCCGGCCCCTCCTTCGCCTCGCGCAGGTATTTGATCGCGGTCGAGAGCATGATCGCCGCGCAGCGGTCGATGGGGAAGCCGAACACACCGGTCGAGATGGCCGGGAAGGCGACCGAGGAGAGGTTGT
>Ga0315536_1001782_pt1 | contig 10631 bp, 8 predicted proteins | sample SalMarSW160230MG_FD_203093 | JGI IMG/M metagenome (GOLD analysis project Ga0315536, IMG submission 203093) | Salt marsh sediment microbial communities from the Plum Island Ecosystem LTER, Massachusetts, United States - Salt Marsh Sediment SW1602-30 ... | reverse complement strand
CGAGGAACGGGCCCTGGCGCAGGGACAGGAAGGGGAGGCGCTTTTAAAAGACCAGGTGGACGAAGAGGACATCGCGGAGGTCGTGGCCCGCTGGACGGGCATCCCCGTCACCCGACTTTTGGAAGGGGAGATGGGCAAGTTGCTGCACATGGAGGAACGGCTGCGCGCCCGGGTGGTGGGGCAGGACGAGGCCGTGCAGGCCGTTTCCGACGCCGTGCGCCGCGCCCGTTCCGGGCTGGCGGAGCCGAACCGCCCCTTGGGTTCATTCATGTTCCTGGGGCCCACCGGGGTGGGCAAGACCGAACTGGCCCGCGCGCTGGCGGAATTCCTGTTCGATGACGAAGCGGCCATGGTTCGCATCGACATGTCCGAGTACATGGAACGCCACGCGGTGGCGCGCCTGATCGGCGCTCCGCCCGGGTACGTGGGCTATGAAGAGGGCGGGCAGCTGACCGAAGCCGTGCGGCGCCGGCCTTACTGCCTGATCCTGTTCGATGAAATCGAAAAGGCCCACCCCGAGGTCTTTTCCATTCTCCTGCAACTCCTGGACGACGGCCGCTTGACCGACGGCCAGGGCCGCACCGTGGATTTCCGGCAGACGCTCGTCATCCTGACCAGCAACATCGGCGGCCAGCTGCTTTCCCAGCTGGCGGACGCTCCGGAAGCCGAAGTGGAACGGCAGGTCCGGGAACTGCTCCGCGCCCAGTTCAAGCCGGAGTTCCTGAACCGCCTGGACGACATCATCGTCTTTCACCGTCTCGACGAGAGGCTCATCGCCGAGATCGTGGACAAGCAAGTGGCCCGCCTGCAGCAGCGCCTGGCCGGCCGGCGCATCCAGCTGCAACTCGATGACGGCGCCCGGCGGATTTTGGCCCGCGAAGGCTACGACCCGGTGTACGGCGCCCGCCCGCTGAAACGGGCCATCCAGCGCCTGCTCGCCGACCCGCTGGCCAAGCAGATGCTCTCCGGCCGGTTCCTGCCCGGCGACACGGTGCTGGCCAGCGCCGAGGGGGAACAGCTCGTCTTCCGCAAGGCGGGGTCCTCCGCCTAACCCGCGACCGGTTTCCGAAAGCGCTTGACGTCCCCCGCGGGGGATGGTATATTCTTCGAACAACTAACTATTTGACTACCTAACTATTTGGCTGTCCTTCCGGAGGCGTTAAGGTGTTGCAGCAGCGCGCGCGGGCCGATTATCTGGTGCACCTCATGCCCCTGATGAAAAAGGGGATCGATGCCCGCTTGGCCGGCCGGCCCAAGCTGGTCGAGGCCAGCATGACCCTCGGGCAATACCAGGTCCTGGACCACCTGGCTCAGCAAGGCCCTCAGACCATGGGTGAACTGGCGCATTGGGGGGGCGTGGCCTTGTCCTCCATGACCGCCACCATCCAGCGCCTGGTGGGGGTGGGCATCGTCACGCGCGTGCGGGACGACCGGGACCGGCGCGTGGTCCGGATCCGCGTGACGGACAAGGGACAGCGGGAATGCCGCATCCAGCACCGCCGGGCCCGGGAGCACATCGAGGCGCTGCTGAAGACCCTGAGCGAAACCGAACAAAAGCAGATGATTTCCGCCTTCCGGACCCTGGAGAGGATCCTGGGCGGGGATCGAACGCGGAGGTCGACACCGTGAAACAATTCATTTGGCCCGCCGCCCTAGTCGGCGTGCTTCTTTTCGCCGTCGCGGCCGGTGCGCAAGCGCCCGCCGCCGCGGATGCCCCCGACGGAACCTCTCTGACGGCGGAGGCCTATACCTTCGAAGACCTGCTGCAGCAGGCGCAACGCAACAACCGCGATTACCGCATGGCATTGGCCCGGGAGCAGGCCGCCCGCGCCCAATGGTGGCAGGCCGTTCTCGCCTTCGGCCCCACGGCCAGCCTGCAGGCCGGTTACGTGCTGGACAACAAGCCCATGTTCATGAGCCTGGACCTGGGCGGCTTCACCCAGCAAATCGAAGTGGCCCCGAGCTATTATTCCGGCCAGTTGATGATCAGTCAGCCGCTGTTCACGGGCTTCAAGCTGTTGAGCGGGCTGCATCTGGCGGAGCTGCAACACGAGACGGCCCAGGCCGAAAGCGCCCTGGCCCGCAACCGGCTGTACCTGGACCTGACCCGGTCGTTCTACGGGGTCATGGTCACGGAGCGCTTGGTGGCGGTCATGGAGGAATCCCTGGCCCAGATGCAGCAACATCTGGCCGTGGTCAAAGCGCGCTACCGCGAAGGCTCGGCATCCAATTACGACCTCCTGCGTTCCGAGGTCCAGGTGGCGAACCTGCAACCGAACCTCCTGAAAACCCGCAATGCCCTGGTTTTGGCCCGGAAGAACCTGGAAAACCTGACCGGCTTGGATGGTTCCCGGCCCTACCGCCTGCAGGGCAGCCTGGAAATCATTGAGGAGCAGTGGCCGCCGCTGCCCCAGATGCAGCAGCTGGCCTTGGAACGCCGGCAGGAGCTTCGGAACCTGGAACGGGCCAAGCGGATGGCCGAAGTCAGCCACACCCTGGCCTGGTCGAGTAATTTTCCCAACCTGGCCCTGAACGGCTCCTGGAGCTACTATGATTATCAAGACCAGGGGTTTCCCCCCGAGGCGGCCAACCTGCAGCATTCCTGGCAGATCACCCTGGGATTGAACTGGACTTTTTGGGACAATCTGGCGGCCTGGCCCAAGACCGAAGCGGCGGCCGCCCACGTACGGGAAGCCGAACTGGGCCGGCAGGCCCTGGAAGAGGGCATCCGCATCGAGGTGGAAAGCGCCTACCTGGACCTGATGGCCGCCCAGGAAAGCGTCGGCGTGCAGAGAAAAAACACGGAACTGGCCCAGGAAGGCTACCGCATCGCCGAGGAGCAGTATGCCCACGGTCTGATGGCCAATTTGGATGTCCTGGACGCACAACTCGCCTTAAACCAGGCGCAGACCAATTACCTGCAGGCGCAGCTGGATTACATGGTCGCCCGCATCAAGCTGCGCCAAGCCATCGGCGAATCCCTGTAATGCGGGCGGGACCGCGGAGGCGAAGCGCGTGAAACCGCGTCTCAGATTATTCGGGGGAATTGCGCTTGCGGCCGCAGGCTTGATCCTCGCCGCGGCTGCCGCGCCGCGGCCGGACCGTGAGCCTTTGCAGGTGCCGCCGCGCCTTTCGGGCCAGCGGCAGGCCCGGGAAATCCTGGTGAAGCTCAAGCCCGGCGCAGCACGCCCGGCGGGCCTGCCGGGCGCGGGGGCGGCAGGCGTCCTGGGAGCCTACCGCATGCCGGTTCCGGCCGGAAAAACCGCCCGGGCATGGGCGGCGGCCTGGAGCCGGGAGCCGTCGGTGGCCTGGGCGCAGCCGAATTACTGGCGTTATGCCTTGGCGGAGGAAGTCGTACCCAACGATCCCTATTATCTGCCCCAGCGCAATGAACGGCGGTACCAGCAGTGGCATCTGCCCAGGATCAACGCCAATTATGCCTGGTCGCTGTCCGAAGGCAATGCCGCCCTGGTCGTGGCGGTGGTGGATACGGGTGTGGACTTGGACCATCCTGACCTGAAGGACCGGCTCCTGCCCGGCGTGAGTCTCGTCCACCAGGACAATTACACTCCGCCGTCCGATGGCCGGGACGACAACGGCCACGGCACGCACGTCGCCGGCATCATCACCGCCGCCACGAACAATGCCGTGGGCGTGGCGGGCTGCAGCTGGACCGGCAAGGTCATTCCGGTCAAGGTGCTGAACCGAGACGGCGAGGGCCAGGATGCGGACATCGCCGAAGGGATTTACTGGGCCGTCAACGCGGGGGCCCGGATCATCAACCTCTCCCTGGGCGGACCGTCCGAGGACGGGGGGGCGCCGCCGGCCTTGCAGGCCGCGGTGGATTATGCTTATACGCATGGGTGCCTGGTCGTCGCCGCCGCCGGCAACTCCGGGGATAACACCCTGTTCTACCCCGCGGCGTTGAACCACGTACTGGCCGTAGCGGCCACCGACCCCTGGGATGCCCGGGCCAGTTATTCCTCGTATGGTCCGTATGTCGGGGTGTCCGCGCCCGGGGGCTCGGGCGAGGAAGCCTTCAACAAGGACACCGGCATTCTGAGCACCTATTGGGATGAAAACAGCTTTATCACGGATTTCATGGGCGGCCCGGAGGCGGGGGAATATGCCGTGAGCGCGGGGACCTCCATGGCGGCGGCGCTGGTGAGCGGCGCGGCCCAGGTCTTGTGGGCGCGCGACCTGAACCTGACCGCCGACCAGGTGCAGGACCTGCTCAAGACCACGGCTTTGGACATCGGCCCTCCCGGAACGGACCAGGAAACAGGCGCAGGACGCATTGATTTGCTGTCGGCCCTGGGCAACCCGCCCGTGGTCCGGCCCGAGCTGACCCTGTACAATTACCCCAATCCCTTTCGTCCCGGCCGGGACGGGGCGACGAATATCGTCTTCCTGCTGGAGTCCCCGGCGGAGGGCTGGGTTCGTATCTACGACGTTTCCCGCGACCTGGTATGGGAACGTCATTTCAACGCCTCCGAGACCATGGCGGGCAAGAATTACGTGGCTTGGGACGGGCGCAACGGCGTCGGCGACAACGTGGCCAACGGCGCTTATTATCTGCGCGTGACCCTGAAGGACGGCCGTGGCAGCCGGACCCAGGTGATCGCGGTCCTGCATGAATAGCCGCGGAGCGGCAAGCGCGAAAGCTGCGCCGCGGGCGCAACCCGGTTGCCCCGGGCATCCTTCCGGAAACCCCGGAGTCCTTGGAATGAGGGCATGAACCGACACCGGCGTAATCCATGGCTGGCGATTTTGGGCGCAGCCTGCTGGACCTGCGCGGCAGCGGCTTCGGGCTGGGCCGCCCCGGCGGCGGGAACTGCCGGCGCGTTTTTGAAGCTGGGAACGGGAGCGCGCGCCCTGGCCCTGGGCGGGGCCTATACGGCCGTGCCGGGGGATGTCGGCTCGGCGTTTTGGAATCCGGCGGGACTGGCGTCCGTGGACCGCCAGGAATTCGCGGCGACCTATACCGTGATTCCGGAGGGGGGAGACTATTCCCAGTTCGCCTATGTACTGCCTTTGGCCGCCTTTGGGTTCCCGAAAGACCAGCTTTCGGGAACCACGGCGCAGAAACCCTGGGGTGCGCTCGGCGTCAGCGTCGTGCATTTCGCGGCCGCCTATAATATTGAAGCGCGCCAGGTCGATTCCTTGAACCCGAACTACCTTTTTTCGGATATTGAAGGGTGTTACAGCCTGGGATACGGGACCCCGCTTCCCTGGGGCCTGGCCGCAGGCGTGACCCTCAAGGGCTTGTACCATTTGCTGGACCAGACCCGGGCCGGGGGTTGGGGCCTGGACGCGGGGATCTCGTGGGCCGCGTGGGACGGACTGACCCTGGCGCTGGCGGCCCGCGATGCGTACACGCAACTGGCCTGGGCCTCGGGCTACCGCGAGCGTTTTCCGACCACCTGCAAGTTGGGCGCGTCCTATCAGAGGACCCTGGCGCCGCTCCACCGGGTGCTGGTGACGGCGGATGCGGAACAAGCCTTCAGCTCCCGGCCGCTGCGGCTGCGCGCAGGGGTGGAGTATGGTTTTGCCCGCGTGCTGTTCGCGCGCGGCGGCTATGCCGACGGCTTCTGGTCCCTGGGCGGGGGCGCCGTCCTGCCCTGGATCGGCTGGGCCGAGACGGCGCTGCGACTGGACTACGCCGCCGTGCAGGACCCCATTCAGGCCTGGGACCACTGGCTGACCCTCAATCTGGAATTTTAGCCCGATCCCGCGCTGCTCCTGCGGCGCGGGACCAAACATCAGGAAAGGAAGAGCAAATCATGCGTTGGAAAAAATGGATGGGATGGATCGTGATCGCCGGCGTGGTCATCTTGATCGGAGCGCGCGTGGCGTCGAACCTGGGAAAAAAGCAAGGCAAGGTGGAATTGCCCATCGCGGTCCGGGTCATGACGCCGCAGGTGCAGGAGGCCCTGGAAACCGTCGCCCTGTCCGGGACCATCACCGCCGAGGAGGAAGCCAACGCCTATTCCAAGGTGCCGGGCAAATTGCTGCGCTACGTCAAGGCCGAAGGGGACCGCGTGGCCAAGGATGAAACCCTGGCTTGGGTGGAACGGGACGAGATCGGCGTGACGTATCCGCTGTCGCCCGTCAAGGCTCCGATCGCCGGCGTGGTGGCCGAGCGCCTGCTCGATATCGGCGCCTCCGTGTCTCCCGCCGCCGGCATGCCCGGGACCCCGGTGGCCTTGGTGGTGAATCCCAAGCGCCTGCAGGTGGTGATCAACGTCATCGAACAGGACCTGCCGAGGGTGGCCGAGGGGCAACCCGCGCACATTGCCGTGGAAGCCTATCCCGGCGAGGCCTTCCAGGGTGCCGTGACGAGGATCTCCCCGGTCGTGGACCGGACCTCCCGCACGGCCCGGGTCCTGGTCCGGCTGGAGCCCGCCGGCGGCAAGCTCAAACCCGGAATGTTCGCGGACGTGACCCTGGTGGTGAACCGGAAGGACCACGCCCTGCTCGTGCCCAGCGACGCCCTGCTGAAGGAAAACCAGAAGCGCTTCGTTTTCCTGGTGGAGAAAGACCGGGCCCAGCGCCGGGACGTGGTGCCGGGCTGGCCCCAGGGAGACCGGATCGAAATTCTCAGCGGCCTCACCCCGCAGGACCGCATCGTGGTGGAAGGCCAGACCCGCCTGACCGAGGATGCGCTCGTGAAGGTCACCGAATAAGGAGTCGGATCCATGTTCCTGTCGCGTTTCGGCATTCGCCGTCCCCTGACGGTGTTCATGATTTTCGTCGGCGTGATCGTCCTCGGCATGATCTCGCTGCAGAATCTCAAGATCGATCTTTTTCCGGAAATGAATTTCCCCATGATCGCCGTGGTCACCAATTACAGCGGCGTCGGCCCGCAGGAAATCGAGAGCATGGTGACCAAGCCCATCGAGGGCATCCTGTCCACCGTCACGGACGTGAAGAACGTCACCTCCAAGTCCCTGCAGGAGTTATCCGTGGTCCTGCTGGAATTCGAATGGGGCACGGACATGGATGCCGCCGCCACCAACGCCCGCGAGAAGCTCGACCTGATCAAGCGCTATCTTCCGGACGGCATCGACAATCCCATGATCATCAAGTTCGACCCTTCCATGATGCCGGTGGTGTTCCTCGGGGTTTCGGGTGAGAACCGGGGCTTGGACGAGCTGCGCACCATCGCCGAGGATACCATCGCCCAGCGGCTGGCGCGCATCAACGGCGTGGCGCTGGTTTCCACCGCGGGCGGCCTGATCCGCGAAATCCAGATCCGCCTGCACCGCAACCGTATCGAAGGCCGCGGCCTCTCGCTGGGGCAGGTCCAGGGGGCCTTGGCGGCCGCCAACCTCGATTCCCCGGGCGGACACTTAAAGATCGGCACCATGGACTACATCGTCCGCACGACCGGACAGTACCGCACGGTGGCGGAGATCGCCGACACCATCGTGGGCACCCCCCGCGGCGTGCCCATCCGCCTGCGCGACGTGGCCGATGTCCGGGACGACTACCAGGAAAAGACCTCCGTCCTGCGCATCAACGGCAAGCCGGGCGTGCTCGTGCAGGTGCAGAAAGCCTCCTCTTCCAACACGGTACAGGTGGCCCAGCGGGTGAGGGCGGAGCTGAAAAAACTCCAGGCGGACCTGCCCCCCGGCGTGGAGGTCACGACCATCATGGACTCGGCCGAGGAAATCGAGGGGTCCATCAACACCGTCAAGCAGGAAGTGTTGATCGGCGGCGTCCTGGCGATCCTCATGATCCTCATCTTTCTCGGGAACTGGCGCAGCACCCTCATCGTATCGGTATCCATCCCGATTTCCATCGTGGCCACTTTCAGCCTGCTGTATTTCGCCCACATGACGCTGAACATCGCCACCTTGGGCGGCCTGGCCCTCGGCGTCGGGCGGCTGGTGGACGACGCCATTGTGGTGCTGGAAAACATCTACCGCCACCTGCAGGCCGGGGAGCGTCCGCGGGAGGCCTCGCTGCTGGGGGCGAGCGAGGTCGGCAACGCAGTCATCGCCGCCACCACCACCACGATCGTGGTCTTCGTCCCCATCTTGTTCGTGTCCGGCCTGGCGGGCATCATCTTCAAGCCCATGGCGTACACGGTATCCTTCTCGCTCTTCGCCTCCCTGTTCGTGGCCCTGATGCTGATCCCGGTCCTGACCTCGAAACTGCTCCGGACCGAAAACGTGTGCGAAGACCGGCTGCGGCGGCTGCCCGGCTGGCAGCAAGCCGTCTCCCAGATTCATTGCCAGTTTGCGGCCGGGCTGGAGAAGCTCACGGAATGGTACCAGCGGGTCCTGGCGGCCGCGCTGCGCCACCGCCGCCGGGTCATCCTGTCCGTGATCGGAATTTTCGTTTTCAGCCTGATGCTCATCCCCTTAATCGGCACGGAATTCATCCCCAACGCCGACCAGGGCAGCATCCGCCTGAGCCTGAAAATGCCGATCGGAACCCGCCTGGAGGACACCAGCCGCGTGATGGAGCGCATCCAGGCCATCCTGGAAAAGCAGGTGCCCGAGTTGAAGGAAAATTTCAGCCGCGTGGGCATCGAGGGGCAGGGCATGGGCGCCATGGCCTCGATTTTCGGCGGAATTTCCGGCTCCCACGCGGGCACCATGAGCATCCAGCTGGTCAAGCGCAACCAGCGGCAGCGCACGACGGACCAGGTTCTGGAATCGCTGCGGCCGGCGCTGGCCGGAATCCCGGGAGCGGAAATCCGGCTGAGCACGGACCAGGGCATGGGCAGCTTGAACAGCGGCGCGCCCATCCAGGTGGAAATCCAGGGGTACGACCTGATCACCGCCCGGGACTTGGCGCAGCGGGTGCAGGACCTCATGCTCAAGGTCAAGGGCGTCCGCGATCCGGAAATTTCGCGCGAGGAAGGCCTGCCCGAAATGAGGATCGAAATCGACCGGGAGCGGGTCGCGGACCTGGGCCTGACCCTGGCGCAGGTTTCCAAGTCCATCGAAACCGCCATGGCGGGCACGGTCGCCTCCCTGTACCGCGATCCGGTCAAGGGCAAGGAATACAACATCCTGGTGCGGTACCGCGAGCAGGACCGGGCGACCCTGCAGGATTTGCGGCGCGTCTTCGTGGTCACGCCCCTCGGAGAAAAAGTGCCGGTGGCCAGCCTGGCCAAAATCGCCACCGGTGAAGGCCCGGTGACCATCGACCGCAAGAACCAGGAGCGCATCATCACGATCTCGGCCCAGGTCAGCGGCCGGGCGCCGGGCGACGTGGCCGCCGAGATCCAGCGCCGGATCCGCAACCAGATCACGGTTCCCGACCAGTTCACCATCAAGGTGGCCGGCACCTACCAGGACATGCTGGACGCCTTCCGCAACCTGCTCTTCGCCCTGGGTCTGGCCGTGCTCCTGGTGTACATGGTGCTCGTGGCCCAGTTCGAATCCCTGCTCGATCCCTTCATCATCATGTTCGCCGTGCCGCTCGGCATCATCGGCGTCATCTGGGGCCTGCTGTTGACCGGACAAACTTTGTCCGTGGTTTCCTTCCTGGGCATCATCATGATGGCGGGCATCGTGGTCTCCAACAGCATTTTGCTGGTGGATTTCACCAACATCCTGCGGCGGCGCGGGCAGCCCCTGCTGGAGGCGGTGGCCGCCGCCGGCCGCACGCGTCTCCGGCCCATCCTGATGACCACCCTGACCACGATCCTGGGCATGCTGCCCATGGCACTGGGCCTGGGGGAAGGGGGGGAAACGGAAGCCCCCATGGCGGTGGCGGTCATTTTCGGGCTGAGCGTTTCCACCGTCCTGACGCTGGTCTTCATCCCCCTCCTGTATACGCTGGTGGAAGAACGGCTGAAACGCTTCGAGAAAAAGGCATAAACTCCGCCGCGCGTGACGGCCGAAAAAGAGGTGGCACATGAAAAATCCGGGCACTCCCAAAAAATCCGGGCGGGTCAAGGCGAGGCCGGCACCGGATCTGCGCCTGTACTGGCTCGCGTACAACGCGGCGCTGGAAAGTGACGTGGCCGAATTGCTGGAGCAAATGGGGATCAGGGCCTATACGCACTGGGAGGACGTCAAAGGCAGCGGGCATTCTGGCCCGCATTTAAACGACGAGGTCTGGCCCGCCGTCAACGCCCTGTACATGTTTGCCGGCCCCGCGGCCTGGGAAACCGGCCTCGCGGAACACGTGTCCCGGATCCGGAAGCGCTACCCGGGCGAGGGCATCAAGCTGCTGGTGCAACCCTGCGGGTCGATCTATTAGGCGTTTTCCCGGCGGCCCCGGCCGGGAGATGGGGTTGACAAAACCCGGAATACTGATAGAATAAGCGGTTCAAGCCCTTTTCAAATCTCGTCTGGATACAACTAAACCATGGCCGTAAAACCAGCAATTCCCAGCACCAGCTGGGCCGAGGTGAAACTGTTGTTGATCGGAATGGCGGTGTTGTCCGCGGCCGCCGTATTCCTGCTCCTGGGAGTGGGGCAGGGGGCGGGGCTCCTGGTGGGCGTCACCGCCACCTATCTTTTCGGCTTCCTGGGCTTGGGCGCTGTAGTCGCCCTGGCCATTGACCTGTATCCGGGACGGGGCAACGGCCGGGAGCAGGATGCCTGATGAGCCTGAGCATGACGGGGTTCGGACGCGGCGAGGCCCGGGCCAGGGGCCTGGGTGTT
>Ga0315536_1001781_pt1 | contig 10641 bp, 9 predicted proteins | sample SalMarSW160230MG_FD_203093 | JGI IMG/M metagenome (GOLD analysis project Ga0315536, IMG submission 203093) | Salt marsh sediment microbial communities from the Plum Island Ecosystem LTER, Massachusetts, United States - Salt Marsh Sediment SW1602-30 ... | reverse complement strand
TTATTGAACAACAGCATGATCAAACGATCCACGCCGAGCGAGATGCCGGCCGATGGCGGAAATCCAATCTTGAGCGCTTCGATGAGTTCCTTGTCGATCGGGCAGGATTTTTGTGTAACGGTCTGTACTTTCTGCTGTTCTTGAATAAATCGTTCCATCTGCTCGCCGGGATTGGTCAGTTCGCTGTATCCGTTGGCAAGTTCCAGACCGGCGATATACAGTTCCGTCCTTTCGGCCCATCCGGGATGATCGGATTTTCTTTTCGCCATGAGTCCCAGCCGGGCTGGATAGTTCATCACAAAAACCGGTTTCGGATGACCGAGTTTGGGCTCGATTTTTTCCAGAAAGATGCGGAAGAACAATGTTTCCCAATCGTCGTTTGGATTGCAGGGAATCCCCAGAATCGAAGCAGTATTTCTTAAGTCTTCAACGTGATCCGATTTTTCGAGATCGAGATTTGCATGTTTTAGAAAAAGATCGCGCACAGTGACGTGCTGCCAGGGAGCAGAAAGATCGATCTGTGAATTTTGATAATTCATTGTCTGGTCAGAGATAATAGGATCGGTTATCAATCGGATAAGGTCTTCAGTCTCCTTTTGAATGTCGTGATAGTCAGCGTTCGTACGGTACCATTCCAGCATGGTGAATTCTGGATTGTGCAGGCGAGTCAATTCTCCATCTCTGAACACTTTCCCCAGAAAGTAAATTTTTTCCGCACCGGCGGCAAGCAGTTTCTTCATGGCATGTTCCGGAGAGGTGTGCATAAAAAGCCTGTGTGATTTTCCGTTAAAATCCCGAATATCCAAATCCACTGATCTGATATTGTTATCCAGTGTCGGATAGGGTGTCAGAACAGGCGCGTCGATTTCAAGAAATCCGCGGCTGTTGAAAAAGTCGCGAATGTTCTGTAAGATTTTAGAACGGACCTGAAACAATTCCCAGGATATTTCCTTTTGAGAAAGTCGATACCAATTTTTTTGATGAAGATCTGCGAACGTCATGACCTGTTAAATCCGCTTATTTTTGAAGAAAGATGTGGAGAAAAACTTTTGCATCGTTCAACACATTTTCAATAACGCAGTACTCATTCGGTGCATGGGCCATGTCATCGATGGTTGCCCAGCATGCCGCGTTCAAATTGTGCTCACGAAAATGCGCTGCGACAGTGCCGCCTCCGATTCCCATGGGTTTGGCCTCTTTTCCGAGTACATTTTTAACTGCATGCTTCAAAGCAAGAACCACCGGAGCATCAGACGGCGTTGGAGTCGGAGCGGAAATTGATTGGGGAGCAGAAAGTGTGATTTTAACCCCGAACTCTTTTTCCGTTTCATTGGCCCATAATTGGATTTGATCCTGAACTTTTTTCAATGGATATTCTGGCAGGATGCGGCAGTCAAAATAAAAAACATCCTCTCCGGGAATGGTGTTGATATTGGGCACATTCGATTCCTTTTTGGTGGGTTCAAAAGTCGATCCGGGAGGATCGTAAAGTGTATCCTTGCTGTCAAAAATCCGATAAAGGCCATCCATTTTTACCAAGAGATGTGCGGCGGCTTTATGTGCATTGATTCCTTTTTCAGGCATGGAAGCGTGGGTTTGTCTACCCTGAGTCTGTATTTTGAGCCATAAAATCGATTTTTCAGCAATCTCGATCATGGTCCCGTCCGGACTGCCGGCATCAGGAATAATGATCAGGTCCTGAGGCCGAAAGAAATCGGGCCGGGTTTTTAAAACATGGCCGATTCCATATTCAGAACCGGTTTCTTCATCGGATACTATCGCAAGCCCAACATCAAATTCGGGCATAATATTTTCATCTCTCAGTGCTTTCACAGCAAGAATGGAAGAGACCAGTCCCTGTTGATTGTCTTCGGTTCCGCGCCCGAAAAGTTTCCCGTCCTTTTCAATCACCTCATACGGGTTCGAATCCCAGAGTGATGGATCGCCCGGAGGAACAATGTCCATGTGAGACATGATCCAGATGGTTTTATTATTCGATTTTCCAGACAATTTAGCAATCAGATTCGGGCGATAGCCGCAAGAGACCCGTGTATCAGGCGCGTTGATCTCTTCCATAATTTCAGGTGAGAGTTCATCCAAAACTTTCTTGATAAAATCAGCTTTGTTCTTTTCTCCGTCACCTTCATTGTCCGGTCCGAGAGCAGGAATGACCGTGAGTTTCTTTTGTATTTGAATAAGGTATTTTTTATATGCATCGATTCGAGAGAAAAGACCGTCAAGTATGCTTGTATTCATATTAAAAATCCCCTGAATAAAATAATTTATAAAATGAATCTTATATAAGCTAATAAATCCAAGATTAATTTCAAGGAAAAAACTTGCCTTTTTGATGTTTATTTGATAAATTTTCAGAAACCGAGCCCCAGTAGCTCAGTGGATAGAGCAGCGGTTTCCTAAACCGTTGGTCGCAGGTTCAACTCCTGCCTGGGGTACAAAAAATAATTATAAATTTGTTGTTGATTCTGTCAGTGAAAATGTATATATTTCTTGGCCATTCACGTTTGATTTATTATATTCGTATACAAGGTCACGGGATTGCAGTAACAATTGACGATCATTACTACCGACCTTGAATAGGAGGTTCGGATGAAAACAAAAATCTTGGTTGTTGATGATGTGGATACAATCGCACGCGTTTATGCACGATTTCTTGAACGTCAGGGATATGAAGTGCATATCGCATACAATGGAGATGAGGCATTGATCCAGTACGATCAATTTAAACCCGATCTTGTCATCAGTGATATTCGCATGCCTAAAATGAGCGGATTTGAACTCGCAAGTGAACTCAGGAAAAGGAATCCCAATATAAAAATTATATTGATGACCGGTTATGCGGATGAAGCGGAAGTTCTGGAACAGCAGAAGAGCCATGGGTTTCCTTTTTTCACGAAACCCGCGGATCTTCAAACAACAGTCGCCAGTATTGTTGAAGAGGTATTGGCAGGAAAGTTTAAGGCCTGAGCAGTCATCACATTTTTAATTACGACAGGTAGCTATGTTAAAACCAAGGAAAAAATTGACCAAGCGTGAAATCAAGGAAGATGGGCTGGTGACCACTTATTTTCGAGTGCAAAAATATTTTAAAAAACATCAAAAAATAATTCAATACACACTTATGGGATTGGCTGCAGTCGTTGTGATCAGTGTTTTAATGGTTCGCAGCAAGAAAAATACGGAACGGGCTGTGATTGAAAAAATGGGTATTGCAGAACAATATTACTATACAGGAAATACTGGCAAAGCCGTTGAAATGTTCAAAGAGATCATTGAAACATATCCTGGAGCCGAAGCAAGCAGAAATGCCGTGTTTTTACTGGCAAATTCCTATTTTTCAAAACAGGATTATGATCAGGCAGAAAAATATTTCCGCCTGTTTTATGAAAAATATAATAAAAATGATATTTTTACGGCTTCAAGTCTGGCAGGCATAGCGGCATGTATGGAATCGAAAAATGAATTTGCGGAAGCGGCAGCCATGTATGAGAAAGCCGGGAAAAAATCAGAAGGCAGTTTTGAAGCACCTTTTCACCTGGAGAATGCTGCAAGGTGTTATTTGCTTGCAGGAGATAAAGAAGCAGGGAAACGAATTTATCAGATGATTTTGGATCGTTATCCAAAATCGGAACTAAACCGTCAAAATGAATTTATTCTGCAGTCTTTGTAAAAGCGGTTCTAAAACAGAAAATCGGTTCCGGTAATATTTTTTCTTGCATAAAGACATTTGATTTTTTATATTTATACGGTGTGGAAAGTGGGTTGCAAGCCCACTTTTTTTAATGGGCTGAAATTGAATAGAATTTAATAAGATATATATATTGTATAAATGCCCAGTTAAAATGATCAACAACAATAAGGAAAGCGATCAATGAATATTGACATCGTTGAGGCCGTCTCCCAAATTGCAAAAGAGAGAAACATCAATCGTGAAGCGTTGGTTGAAATTCTGGAGAGCATTTTTTTGTCCATGATTAAAAGGAAATACGGGACAACGGATAATTTTGAGATTTTTGTCAATATAGACAAGGGAGAGGTGGAAATATATCAAAACAAGGTCATCGTTAAAGAGGTGACTGACCCGGTGACTGAAATCGCCATAGAAAAGGCAAGGGAAGTAGGTCCCGATTTGGAACTGGGTGATGAGTATGTTGAAATTATCGATCCCACAAGTTTCGGGCGAAGACTGATCACTTCGGCAAAGCAGGGACTAAACCAAAAGATTCGTGAATCGGAAAAAGAAGTTCTCTTTAATGAATTCAAGGATCGAATCGGAGAAATCATTGTCGGGGATATTAGGCAGATCAACCGCGACGAGATTTTAATCGCAGTCGATCATATGGAAGTTGTCCTGCACAAATCCGAGCAAATATACAATGAACGGTGTCATCGCGGTGATACGATCCGTGCAGTTATCAAGGATGTAACCCGTACAAACAGGGGGCCGGAAGTAATCGTTTCCAGAACCGATTCCAAATTTCTGGTTCGTCTTTTTGAAATAGAAGTACCGGAAATTTACGATGGGATTATCGAAATTAAAGGAGTTGCCCGATTCCCCGGAGACCGGGCCAAGGTCGCTGTTTTTTCGAATGACAAGCGGATCGATGCGGTCGGAGCCTGTGTCGGATTAAAAGGTGTGCGAATTCAGGCCATTGTCAAAGAATTAAATAACGAAAAAATCGATGTAATCAACTGGAGCAGTGAACCGGAAATTTTTATCAGCCGAGCGTTAAGCCCCGCAAAACCGATTCGAATCATCATGGAAGAGGCAAAAAAGCAGGCAACAGCAGTGATTTCGGACGAACAAATATCTTTGGCCATCGGAAAAGGAGGGCAGAATCGTCAGCTTGCTTCAATACTGACGGGATATGAGATCACGACTGTAAAAGAGTCCGAATGGGCCGCCTCGGAAAGCAAGGAAGAGAAATTGTTGCTTGAAGATATTCCTGAATTGTCTAAAACAGTTCTTAAGAAGCTCATTGATGCGGGGTACGAAACAGCGGATGAGATTCTGGATGCGGGCAAGGATGTACTTTGCGAGTTAAAGGGATTGGGAGAAAAGAAAGCAGAAAAGATTATTGATATTTTAAATTCCTATTACGAAATGGAGCCGCAGGGAAAAAAGAAAGAATCAATCGATTCGATTGAATCATAAACTGAAGTTGATGGAGAGTAAGTTTGGAAGGAAAAATTAAAAAGGATACTAAAAAGAAGCGTATCTATCAGGTTGCCAAAGAATTTCATATTTCAAATGAAGCACTTATTGAATTTCTCAACGGACAAAAATTCAAAGTGACAAACCATATGGCACCTTTGTCTGCTGAGGTGTATGATCTTGTCCAGGAAAAATTCGGCCTCAAAGAGATTGAAGTTGAAAAAGAATCCGATATCAGAAGAAAAATCCAGGAAAAGAAAAAAGAGGATGAACTGCGCAAGGAAGCGATACGGCACGAGATAGATGAGATTCTTGAGCTCTCCAAAACGGATATTTATAAAACTGAAAAGAAGAAAAAAGTTCCGGCTGTAAAAGGAAAAAGAGCAGAAGAGGAAGCCGTAAAAGAAATTAAAGCGGGAGAGCAATCCAGGGAAATTGAATCGGAAAAAAAGCAGGCAAAAAAGGAACCCGGTGAGATTATTCAAAAGGCTGCTCGAATTGAGAAGAAAACCAAGGAGATAAAGTCTGAAATTACTGATAAGCCGGTCCGTCATTTAAAAAGAAGACCAAAAATAAAAAGAAGAGAAGAAGATGAGGATCGTATTGAATTATCCTCTTTGAAAGTGGTAAAGGGGATAGGGGAGAAGAAAGGGGTCCCAGAGAAAAAAGAAGAAGAAGGCTTCACTTCTCCATCGAAAAAGAAAAAGCGGCGGAAACGAAAACGCAGAAAAGTCACTGTACAAATTGATGAAAAAGAAATAGAGGCCTCGATTAAAGAAACGCTTGCCAAAATGGGGGAGACAACAAAACGGAAGCGGCGAAGAAGAGATAAGGATACAGGTGAAGAAGTTATCGAGGAAGGAAATTTTATTAAAACAACAGAGTTTGTATCGGTAGCGGAACTGGCTAATCTTATGAATGTAGATTCAAGCGAAGTTATTCAATCTTGTCTTTCACTGGGATTGATGGTTTCTATCAATCAGCGTCTGGAACATGATACTATTTTAATGGTAGCCGATGAGTTTGGATTTGATGTCAAATTTCAAACTGAATATGGCGAGGAATCTTTAGAAGAAAATCTGGAAGAAGAGGAAGAGGATATATCTACCCTGAAAGAACGCCCGCCTGTCGTAACGATTATGGGACACGTCGATCATGGAAAAACTTCGCTTCTGGATTATATAAGAGAAAGTAATATCATCGCTGGGGAATCCGGCGGTATTACCCAGCACATTGGTGCTTATGAGGTCAGTTTTAAGGGAAGGAAAATTACTTTTCTGGATACTCCCGGTCACGAGGCTTTTACCGCCATGCGGGCAAGAGGAGCTCAGGTTACAGATATTGTTGTTCTTGTTGTGGCAGCTGATGATAATGTAATGCCGCAAACGATAGAAGCCATTAATCACGCAAGGGCAGCAGGTGTACCCATTGTTGTTGCAATCAATAAGATAGACAAACAAAATGCCGATGTGGAACAAATTAAAAAGGGGCTTTCGGAGCATAATGTTCTGGTTGAACAATGGGGAGGCAAAGTTCAGTGCGTTGAAATTTCCGCAAAAACCGGTCAAAATGTGGATCACCTTCTGGAATCTATTCTGCTCGAATCTGAAATTCTCGAATTAAAGGCAAATCCGGATTGTATGGCAAAAGCGGTTATCATTGAGACACGCGTGGAACATGGACGAGGTATTGTCGGGACTATATTGATAAAAAAAGGTACGCTGAGGAAAGGACAACCTTTCGTAGCAGGTCAGCAGTACGGAAGAGTAAGGGCCATGTTCGATGAAAGAAACCAGCCCGTTACTTCCGCACCGCCGTCTACTCCGGTTCAGGTTTTGGGATTCAATGGGATTCCACAGGCAGGCGATGTATTTTCCATTGTAGAATCGGAACAACAGGCCAGAGAAATCGGGCTGAAGCGGCAGCAGCTTCGAAGAGAACAGAGTTTTAGGCAGGTTAAAAGGCTGACCCTGGATCAGATTTCAAAACAGATTGCAGAGGGAATCGTCAAGGAGCTTTCCATTATCATCAAAGCGGATGTGGATGGATCTGTCGAAGCTTTGAGCGATTCACTTATGGATTTGGGCAATGAGGATGTTTCCGTCCGCATTATTCATAAGGGGGTCGGGTCAATTGCGGAATCGGATGTACTTTTAGCTGAAGCTTCCCGTGCAGTGATTATTGGATTTCATGTTTCTCCTTCCGTTAAGGCAAAAGAACTGGCGCAAAGAGAAAATGTCGACATTCGTCTTTATAAAGTCATTTACGACGTTGTGAACGATATCAAACTGGCACTTTCAGGATTGCTGGAACCGGAATTGAGCGAAGAGATTATTGGAACGGTAGAGATAAGAGATATTTTTAAAGCTTCCAAGGTCGGTAATATTGCCGGTTGTTTTGTGGTTTCCGGAAAAATTGTTAGAAAGTGCTTGGCTCGATTGCTCCGTAATGACCAGGTGATTCATGAAGGTAAAATATCCTCACTCAAACGGTTCAAGGAAGATGTCAAGGAAGTGGCCAGCGGATTTGAATGCGGGATTACACTTGAAGGATTCAATGATGTCCAGGTGGATGATAAAATCGAAGCCTATCGAATTATTGAAACAGCAAGAACGTTAGAATAATGCTTATCGGTACCATTCAAATCGAATTGTTTTTACCGGGGGCTGGTTCTTTAAAAGAAAAACGTTTTGTATTGAAAAGTATAAAAACCAAAATCCGGAATTTATTCAACGTTTCCATTGCGGAAGTTGATTTTTTAGATAAATGGCAGCGTTCCATTTTGGGAATTGCCTGCGTCGCGAATAATAGGCGGTTTATCGACGAAACATTAAGCAAGGTCATGGGAGCAGTCGCAAAAGAGGATCGAATCGAAATCATCGATCAGGTCATTGAAATATTTTGAAAAATGCCAAGCAATCGATCAAAAAAAGTTGCCACACAGATCAAGAATGAAATTGGCAATTTATTACAAACGCAAATCAAGGATCCTCTCATCGGATTTGTCACCATTACGAATGTGCAAATGTCAGATGATTTGAGGAATGCAAAAGTTTATTTTAGTGTCCTTGGGGACAGTGAAAATAAGGAAAAATCAATACAAGGACTAAACCGGGCGAGAACGTATATACAGAATGAAATCGGTTCCAGGCTGGGATTGCGTTATGTTCCTATCGTAAATTTTTATATCGATGAAACTCTGGAATACCAGGAACATATTAACGAATTATTAAAGTCGCTGGATTCTACAGATATGGCGGGTGAAAGCTAAGAAAATAAATTATGGAGTGTCAAACAAAGAAACATTTAAACCGTCTTTTAGAAATCAAGTCGTATGTGGAACAGACAGATGATTTTTTAATTACAACCCATATTCGTTCGGATGGTGATTCGATTACATCCATTCTTCTTTTTGCTTCTATTTTACGGTTCCTGAAAAAACGTTTTTGTGTTTATATCGATGACGATATTCCGAGAAAATTAAATTTTCTCCCGGACATAGAGACTGTCGAGAACGGTAATAACAAAGGATGTGCATTCCAGCCCAGATGCGTTGTTGTCATGGATTGTTCCAGCCTTGATCGTGTTGGTTGTGTTAATAAGTTTGTTACAAAAGAATCAGTTATCATCAATATAGACCATCATCCGGGAAATCAGTCCTTTGGGGAATTTAATCTTGTCGATCCCGGGGAGAGCAGTACTGTAGAAATTGTCTATTCGTTGTTTTCCCTGTGGAATATTCCGCTTTCTCCGGAAAGTGCAACATTGATTTTTACCGGCATTATGAGTGATACGGGCAAGTTTGTATTTCCGAATACAACCTACCGTTCCCTGTCGATTTGTGCGGAAATGGTAAAACGCGGTGCCAAACCGGATAGGATTGCTTCGAATCTTTATTTTAGAAATTCCACGAATACTTTAAAGGCGCTGGCCGCGGCTTTGAATACGCTTGAATTTTATTGCGAAGGGGTTATTTCTTCAATTTATTTGAGTTACGAAGATTTATCTCGAAACGGAGAAGTCGATACGGAAGGATTTGTCGATTATTTACTCACGATAGAAGATACGGAAGTCGTTTTTTTTATGTTGGAAGAGAAGAAAGATTTTTATCGTGTGAGTTTTCGTTCGAAAAGAAAAGTGGACGTCAACGAAATCTCAAAATATTTCGATGGCGGAGGACACAGCCGGGCATCGGGCTGCTGTATTCAAGGGAAGCTGGATGAAGTCAAAAAAAAGATACTGGAAAGAATAAAAAAATATTTATAAAACATGGAAAAGTTTTACAGCACATTTGCGATTGATCGGGAAAACGGAGGAATAATAAGCATTAACAAGCCTTTGGGAATGACTTCGTTCCATGTCGTGCATCTCGTCAGAAAGTGGACCAATTTTGAAAAAGTCGGACATGCGGGGACACTTGACCCCATGGCCACGGGCGTTCTTCTTCTTTGCCTTGGCCGTGCAACAAAACAGGTTTCAAAGTTGATGGAATGGGAAAAGACCTATATCGGGACAATTAAGCTTGGAACATCAACAGAAACAGATGATAGCGAGGGAGAAGTTCTTTTCCGTCACAAAGTGGATGATTTTTCAACTGAAATGATCATTGAAACGCTTGAAAAATTCTGCGGCAGGATTCATCAAACACCGCCAATGTATTCTGCAATAAAAAAAGACGGAAAGAGGCTGTATAAATTGGCCAGAAAAGGAATCCATATCCAACGGGAACCGAGAGAGGTCCACGTGCATCGGATAGACCTTTTGGAGTGGAACAATCCAAAACTGACAATTCAAATTACATGTTCAAAGGGCACCTATGTTCGCGCCCTGGCAAGAGATATTGGGAATCATCTGGGAACAGGGGCCTTTTTATCTTCTTTAAAAAGGATACGTATCGGGCCACATAAATTGGAAGAAGCCTGTTCACTTGAAGCAATTGAATCTATGTGTCATGCTGATGAATGTATATCCGTATAGTTCTGAAATTCCCCGTTTGAAACGTGTTATTGCGACGCTGGGGACTTTTGACGGTGTTCATCGGGGACATCGGAAAATCATAAAATATCTGGTTGAAAGAGCGCAAAAACTAAACGGGAATTCCCTGCTTGTCACGTTTGACAAACATCCATTAAAGGTCATCAAAGATGGAGCCGGTTCGGTTGAAAATCTGTCTGCTTTTGATGAGAAGATCGCAATTATAGAGTCTCTGGGAGTGAAATATACTTTGCTTATTCCATTTACCAGGGAAATATCTCAATACGAACCTGAATATTTTTTAAAAAAGATAATTCTGGATCGATTGGAAGTGCATGAATTTGTAATTGGATATGATCATGCTTTCGGGAAAGGCCGCAGAGGAGACAGAAATTTTCTGATTGAGCTTGGTAAAAAATCGGGTTTTTCCGTCCATGTGGTAAATCCGGTTCGGATTAATAATGAGGTTGTCAGCAGCACGAGAATTCGTCAAT
>Ga0315536_1001779_pt1 | contig 10650 bp, 7 predicted proteins | sample SalMarSW160230MG_FD_203093 | JGI IMG/M metagenome (GOLD analysis project Ga0315536, IMG submission 203093) | Salt marsh sediment microbial communities from the Plum Island Ecosystem LTER, Massachusetts, United States - Salt Marsh Sediment SW1602-30 ... | reverse complement strand
TGGCTGTCCAGCGCCCCGCGCACTCGCTGACACATACTTTGTCCGGACATTTGGTTCAAGACCACGAATACCTTCATTTCACACTTTCTTACTGTAATCTCCTGGCGACCGATTCTTCCGTCCTTGGCCAGCCATAGAATGTGATAGTAATCACTCTTGCGGCAAGAATGCCCTGCATCAAAGCGGGTTGCAAAGCATTAATTAAGAATTTAGTCCACATAGTGGACTCTATTAGTACTGTCTGTATATAGAAATGGCTCCCCAGATAGGCTTTGAACGAGAACCGCACATGATCCGCGGGTCTATAACTTGAAGACAATCAATTGCCTGCTTGCCAGTGGGTAGTGTCCGCCTTTATGGTATCCTCTGTAAAGGAGATGACGATGGTCTTTTATCCGAATCCGCCAGATCTACGTATCGTTCATTTAGTGACATTGATGAGAAGGGCTGCCCGGTGCCACGACGTCTTTTCTGTCTGATCAAGGTGCCCATATTTCTCCCCCTGATCTTTGCAGTGGGGTGTGGGGGCACCTCCTCGGAATCTACTGAACTTCTCTGCTGCGACGAAGATGCCCTGCCTGTCTTTCTTAAGTCGAAGATCGACGACGACGATGGTGACGGAAACCCTTTCGATGAGGATTTCCCGGAGATCAACGACGAGGACGATGATATTGCCGATCATACCTGGATCAGGGACGACCATGGGGTTTACCATCTCTTCTTTCACACCGAGGACTTCGGCTCAGGCTCTTTTATAGAGCACTATACATCCACCGATCTCCAGCATCTCGAATATGCCGGCCCTGCTCTATTCAGCGATCCGGATGGCTGGGATTCGCACGGTCTCTGGGCGCCGCATGTCATAAGAAGCGGAGACACGTATTTCATGTTTTACACCGGGATCGACGGTCCAGGGAGCGATCCGTATACGAGGCAGCGGATCGGTCTTGCCACGTCGTCAGACCTGATGAGCTGGACGCGTTACCCGGTCAACAGGTGTCCCGGCACCTCGGGCGATGGCTGCGTCTATGGATGTGACGAATCCTGGACCAGCTGGGGCGGTCCCCCGGGTTCGTTCAACCAGCAATGCCGGGACCCGTTCATCATCCGCGATCCTGATAATCAGAGGTGGGTGATGTTCGCGACGGCGAAAGATCTTGCCGGATCAGGTGTCATAACGGTCGCGTACTCGGCGGATCTGACGGACTGGACCGGCGCTGGATATATAGGCTCTACCGGCCTGTCGGCAGAAGGCTTCGGCGGACAGACCACCGGCGGCCAGTCGGAGAATGCCCATGTCATGACCTATGAAGGCACGCACTATCTTCTCTTCACGGACTGGCAGGACAGCGTCTCGACCATCGATCCCAGGACGATAACGCAGTACGTCACATCCCCGACTCTTACCGCGGACTCTCTGGGAAGCGCCAACTGGACGTACCGCGGGTATATACCGGATCCCGGGGTAAACGCGATCGAGGTCATCCGTATAGATCACGATACCTGGATAATGTCCCAGAGCATCTCGAATGAACGTTCAGGTTACTGGTCCCTCCGCCGTCAGCTGCGTTTTAAATGTGTGGTCTGGGAGGATGGCTTCTCGTTCGGCACGTCAAACGTGAGTTTCCACTGCGGCGCGGTACCCCGTTCGAGCGGTCCGGTGGCGGCGGATGGCTCAGAGGTGTACGCAAGGTGAAAATGCCGCCGGCTCATCTCAGCACGATGGCCTTGCGGACGGCCGCCCGGCCGCCCGAGGTCATGCGGACAAAGTAGATCCCGGATGCCACGGCCTTTCCGTTATTATCCTGCCCGTTCCACGATACGAAGCGCGTCCCTTCGGGTTCCGGCCCGTCTCTCAGGGTCCGAACCAGGCGGCCGCGCACGTCGTAGACACTGAGTGTGACGTGGCCGGTCCGCGGCACCGCGTATTCTATACGGGTCCCGGAGCCGGACGGATTGGGGTCGACATTCATGAGCCCGGCGATGCGTCCGGGCGAAACGTTTCCGATCTCGTCTGCCGTGAGGGGTTCGATCGCAGTCTCACCAGGTGTTATCACGAGGCTCGCGGACGCGGTCGCCCCATCGCCGGAACGCACCTCCCAGCCGATGGCGCTTATCTGGAGACGGTCGAAGACATTTATCGCGGCCCCCGAAGTGCCGTCAGGCGCCGACATACCGCCGGCGGTGTGCGGGAAGGGGTTGTCCGACAGGCTGTATCCCGTGACATCGTCGAAGTACAGCCTCGCCGTCGCCGCTTCGCCCGCCGGGATGACGACCTCGTCTGATTTCCAGAAGGTGTCGTTCGCCAGCGTATTGGTGGGCGCCCCGCTCGGGCCAGTAAAGCCGGAGGTGACAAAGAGCGCTACGGCGACCTGGTCCGGGCCTTCGTTCCTGAACGACAGTGAATACCCGGAGAACCACCCGAAGTCGCCGTTTCCGTGTGATCCGGGCCTCTGGCCGTATTCCCCGACGGGGTAATCGTCCTTGAGCCCTGTAGCGTTGCCGGGCGAGAGCCCCGTATATGTGAATCTGGTAGAATCCGCGCCCAGGACCGTCCGGCTGACAGAAGCTGGCCCGTAGACCGGGTCTATAAGCGTGCCCTCCGGACTCCGCAGTATGGCCGCCGACATGGTGAAACAGCTCGAACGGAGAGGATGAAGCCAGATGTGGCCGGGAACCGTATCGGCGAAAGAGACCTGATAGACGCTGTCCGGAGAAAGCTCACCCTCGAAGAGCCTGATCGACGCGTAGTGAGGCCTGCCATAGAGGTGCTGGTTATTGTCTCCGAGCACCCCGGGGCTCACTTCATACCCGAGCTCTTCCTGCTCGTTCTCCGGTCCGTCCGGCCATAGGCCAGACGCGCGCGATATCTGCTGCTCAAACGGCGTATCGCCCGCCGCCAGCGCCGCTGCCGGGCCGTAGAGCGCCAGCTCCACGTGCCTGATATTCTCGGCCGGCCGGAACGTCCAGCCGTCACTCCCTGACAGCCTGCACCAGTTCCCGACCGGGACGACCCGATCCGCGGCCGGCGTCACCGCCGTCATACGGACCGTAAAGGTAGAGCCGGTCACATGACCGGGATATATGCCGGCGATCAGGACCGCGGCCAGGGATGTTCGGATTATGTTTTTGATAATTGATCCCCCTGTCTCTTACCTGCAAGTCTAGACCAATGCCTGGCGGCTGTCAAACGGGGCGGAAATAATTGCGTCCTTGTCAGCGGGCCTGTTTCTGGTATCCTCTGGCACTGGAGACGGATTCACGGAGGAAGATATGAGAATGACGATATCGAGGTACGCGTACGCCTTCCTGCTCGCCGCCGCCATTACCGCCGCTGCCGCGGGGACTGGCACAGGGGACCCGTTCAGGATAGATGATATCTTCAGGCTGCGGCGGGTGTCGTCGCCGGCGATATCGCCCGGCGGCAGGTACGTCGCGTATGTCATAGAGGAACCAGCTGATACGCTCAGGGGGCAGCGCACCGGTGACCCCGACATATGGGTGATAGACCTCGAGGACCGCGAACATCCGAGGCAGTTCGCCTTCAGCGATTCGCGAGAGACCTCTCCGCAATGGTCTGCTGGCGACAGGTATCTCTACTTCCTCTCCGACAGGGGCGGCGATGGGATAACTCAGGTCTGGAGGATCGCGGCTTCCGGGGGAGAGGCGGAGCGGGTGACCTCGCTGGACGGGGCTGTCTCTGCGTTCGCGCTCAGCCCCGACGGCTCGAGGATCGCCGTCATCGCCGGTCCGGGTGAGTCCGACGCGGTCAAAAAGGCACGCTCTGATGGCAGCGACTGGAAGATCGCAGGAGAGGACAGGACTCGCCACAGGCTCTGGATCGTGGACGCCGTCACAGGCGAGGGTCAGGCGGTCACTTCCGAACAGTATCACGTCTCCTCCGCGAGATGGTCCCCGGACGGAGGCTTCGTGGCGATGATCACCGCCGACGGCTCCGGGAGCAACGAGACATATTTCAGTTCCAGGCTCGAGGTGATCGACCTCTCGGACCGTTCGGTCACAAAGGTCTCAGATAACGCCGGCGGTGAGCCATCCTGGTCCCCGGACGGGACCAGGCTCGCGTTCCAGTACAGGCTCAGGCTGGAGGGCATGACTCTGCCGGCCGACGTGATCGCCGTGATAAACGCGGACGGGAGCGGCCTGAAACTCCTCGGGGAGAGGCACGAGGGGACCCTCTTCAATCCTGTCTGGATGCCAGAGGGCGACAGGCTGCTCGTGATCGATCTCAAAGGTGTGCGCGGAGAGCTCGCCAGCGTCTCGGTCGGGGATTCGAAGGTCGAGCGCATCGAGGAGCTCGAAATACCGTATTATCTGCGCAGGTCGTTCGACATGTCGCACGACGGTTCGAGGATCGCCTTCCTCAAGGGAAGCGTGAAATCGCCACCGGAGGTCTGGATCTGGGAGAGGGGGCTCTTCAGCGGCAGCGGCCGGCTGACCCGTGTCAACGGATGGCTCGAGAAGAAGGAGCTGCCCGAGGCGAAGGTCGTCAGCTGGAAGAGCCGTGACGGCACCGTGATAGAGGGCGTGCTGTGGCTGCCGAGGGGATTCAGGAAGGACGGGACCTTCCCAGCCGTGGTGAACGTTCATGGAGGACCGATGTGGGCTTGGTGGTTCGGGTGGCACGGCAGCTGGCACGACTGGGCGATTCCGCTTGCGAGCAGAGGGTTCGTCGTATTGCTTCCCAACCCGAGGGGAAGCCTCGGGTACGGCCCCGGTTTCGCCAGGGCGAACTTCGACGACTGGGGGGGCGGCGACTACGAGGACGTGATCGCCGGCGCCGACTTCCTCGTGAGCGAAGGGTACGCATCGCGAGACAGGCTCGGCATAGGCGGGTGGAGTTACGGGGGGTTCATGACTTCGTGGGCCGTGACGAAGACGGTGAGGTTCAAGGCGGCCGTCGCCGGAGCCGCGGTCACAGACCTCTTCAGCTTCCAGGGAACGACCGACATCACCCCTACATTTCTGGAGGAATACTTCAGGGAGACTGCCTACCTGAGGGCCGAGGCATATCGCAGCCATTCGCCGATCGAGTACGTGAACGGCTCGAAGACGCCGACGCTGATCCTCCATGGGGAGGACGACGTACGCGTCCCCGTCTCGCAGGGGTACGAGTTCTACAACGGGTTGAGGCAGTGCGGCGTGGAGGTCGAGATGGTCGTCTACCCGCGCGAAGGGCACAGTTTCCGGGAGATCCGGCACCAGATCGACCTGATCGAGCGCATAGCCGCCTGGTTCGAGCTCCACCTGAAATAAAAAACGGGTTGAGAATACCGGGCCGAAACGTTAGACTGCGTTTTTCCGATCCTGTCACATCATGATAATCCACTCCCCGGAGGTCTCAGATGAGCGGTCTCTTCGGTGTCGTATCCAGTGAAAGATGCAGCGAGTATCTCCTCTACGGAACCGATTATCATTCCCATCTCGGAACGCAGTTCGGCGGCGCGGCTGTCCTCGGAGATGATTTCTCGAGGCAGATACACAACATCAGCAACACGCAGTTCAAGTCGAAGTTCGCCGAAGACCTGCTCGCTATGAAGGGTGGGATGGGGATCGGCGTGATAAGCGCCTTCGAGGAGCAGCCGATCTACATCAATTCAAAGTTCGGCCCCTTCTGCATAGTGACGGACGGGTACCTCGACAACGCGCAGGAGTTGACCGAGGAGCTCCTGGCCGACGGCGTGACCTTCAGCGAGGTCGGCAACGGCGTCGTCAACTTCACCGAGCTGGTGGCCAAGCTTATCACGAGGGGAGATTCGATCACCGACGGCATCGAGAAGATGTTCGACCTCATCGACGGTTCGATCTGTCTGCTGATCCTTCACGGCGACGGCATCTACGCCGCACGCGACAGGTTCGGCTACTTCTCCCTGGCGATAGGGGAGAACGGTAACGGCTGGGCAGTGAGCACTGAGACGACGGCGTTTCCCAACCTCGATTTCGAGCTGAGGAAGTTCCTCCGCCCCGGCGAGATCGTGATGCTCACTCCGAAAGGCCTGCGGCAGGAGAGGAAGGGAAACGAGCAGCAGCAGACTTGCGCCTTCCTCTGGATATACACCGGGTTCCCCGCCTCGTATTACGAGGGTATCAACGTCGAGACGGTCCGGGAGAGATCGGGCAGGGCGCTAGCGCGAAAGGACACCGATATCGAGGTAGACGTCGTGGCGGGCATCCCCGACTCGGGAACATCACACGCCATCGGGTACGCGATAGAATCGGGCAAGCCCTACAGGCGCCCGCTGGTCAAGTACACGCCAGGATACGGGCGCAGCTACATACCGCCTTCCCAGGACATCCGTGACCATGTGGCGAAGATGAAGCTGGTCCCAAACAAGGCGATAATCGACGGGAACCGTATAATAATCTGCGAGGATTCGATCGTGCGGGGGACGCAGCTGAAGAACTTCACGGTCAGGAAGCTCATGGCCGGCGGCGCAAAAGAGGTGCACGTACGTCCGGCATGCCCGCCGCTGATGTTCCCCTGCAGGTTCAACCTCTCGACGCGCGATATCAACGAGCTTGCAGCCCGCAGGGCGATAAGAGCCCTCGAGGGCGAAGACATCGAGGACATCTCGGAGTATCTGGACCCCTCGACCGAAAAGTACGCCGAAATGATCGAATGGATACGCAGGGACCTCGAGGTCACCACTCTGCGCTACCAGACCATCGAGGACATGGTCGAGGCGATAGGTCTCCCGAAGGAGAAGCTCTGCCTCTACTGCTGGAACGGCGAGTACCCCGAACCCGGCACGAGCTGCGCCGGATGCGGCAGGGAAGAAGTCGGCGCCGAAACCTGAGCGTGGCGGCGGCCGGCCTGAAGCGGGATGGTCTTATGGCTATACGCGAGATCCTTCAACTCGGTAATCCCGATCTGTACGAGATTTCGACCGAGGTCGAGGAGGACGAGCTCGACCTGATGGGCGACATAGCGTCCGATCTCGAGGACACGATGCTCGATTTCCGCGAGAGGTACGGCGCAGGGCGGGCGATCGCGGCTCCCCAGATAGGCGAGCGCAAGCGGATGGTCTACATGAACACCGGCGAGCCGGTCATCCTTCTGAATCCCGTCATAACCGAGTACAGCCCGGAGATGATCGAGGTGTGGGACGACTGCATGAGTTTTCCCGACCTGCTGGTCAGGGTGAAGAGGCACAGGTCGATCGCCGTCACCTGCAGGGACCTCGAGTGGAAGGAGAGAAAGATCGAAGCGGACGACGGCCTCGCCGAGCTCCTTCAGCACGAGATAGATCACCTCGACGGAGTGCTTGCCGTGATGAGGGCGATCGACGAACGCTCTTTCGTGACGAGAAGCGAGAGATGGCGGGTCAAGGGGGAATGATCCCCGGTCACTGCTCCAGCTTTTCGAGCTCCCCGATGAAGGCTGACACGGCATCTTCCGCGATATCGACCAGCAGGACCTTCTTTATCGATCCGCCTTTATGACCCTGCAGAGCCGCGATAACGGCGGCCGCCGACTCTTCAGCCCCGATACCGCCGTCGACATATCCCAGGCCGGGCACGGCGATCGTCTCCGCCTCGAGCTTGTCGGCTTCTTTCATGGCGGCGGCCAGAGCCACGGTCACGGATTCGGATGTGATGGCGCCCGACCCGTCCCTGACGGCGGTGAGGATGATGTTGCCTGTCGGCAGCCTGCCCGGGCCCGTAGAGACTACGCTTCCCCCGGCTATCGGTGCCTTCTGTGCCGCCTCTTTCTCTACATCGGGGCCCGCTGCCTCCCTGACCGCCGCCGCGGCGCCCGCCGTCATACCTCCGCCGGGTTCCACCGGGACGACTATGGCGTCGGAGAAGACCTCCGTTATGTCGGCAAGCCGGACCTCGATGCCGATATCCCCGATCGCGGTGATTAACCTGTTCTCGTCCATCGCGATGCCGGCTAGGATCACGTCGGGGCGCTTCTTGAAATCGGCGATCATCGCCTCTCCCTTGCGGGCCGCCCAGCCAGCCGCCTTGAACACTTCGGCGGGGTCGAGCCCGCCGCTCTCCCATGCGGCGATCTTCTCGGCCAGGGGACCGAGGAGCTCTGCCGACCTGCGGCGCCTCATGCGCGCGATGAATTCCTTCTTTCGTACGTCTCTGGGGTCGTCTTCGAAAAGCATCGTTTCCTCCATTTTCGGTCTTTTCATGAGCCGCCGGGAATTATATCCTATCGGGACCGCGGCAGAAAGCCGCAAGTGAATTAAAAGGACCGGCCCTGGCAGGGCCGTAAGAAAGGAGCGGGGATGAGAAGGATATCCCTCTTTTTGACAGCGCTGGCGCTGGTCGCCATGATCGCGGCCTCGGCGGTGGCGGAAGGGAAGAAGCCCTGGACGCCGGATGACCTCTGGAGACTCAAGCGCGTCGGCGACAACCAGGTCTCGCCCGACGGGAAGTGGATTGCCTATGTGGTGAGCACAACGGATATCGAGGAGAACAGCGGCGATTCCGACATATGGATCATCTCTTCAGGCGGAGGCGAGCCGCGAAGGATGACGACGAGCCCGAAGAGCGACGGCAGCCCGCGCTGGTCTCCGGACGGAGGGAAGATAGCCTTCCTCTCGTCGCGGGACGGCTCGAGCCAGATATACATCCTCTCGCTGCAGGGGGGAGAGGCGAGAAAGGCGACCAACATCTACGGCGGCGTCGGCGAGTTCATCTGGACGCGCGACGGGGAGGGCTTCATCTTCACGGCGAGCACCTATCCCGGTTGCGCCGACTTCGACAGCGTGAAGGCGAAGGACGAGGAGAAGGAGAAGTCCAAGGTCACGGCGAAGGTCCATAAGCACCTGATGTACAGGCACTGGGACACCTACGAGGACGGCAAGGTCCAGCATCTCTTTTATGCCGCCGCCGAGGACGGCAAGCCCCGCGACCTTACGCCCGACCTGAAATTTGACGCCCTGACCTACTGGCTCGCCTCCGCGGGGAGGGATTACGACCTGAGCCCCGACGGTTGCACGCTCTATTTCTCCGGCAAGCAGGACGAGGACCAGGCCGTCTCGTACAACGAGGAGATCTGGATGGTCCCGGTCGAGGGCGGCGAGGTTACAAAGCTCACCTCCAATCCCGCGGCGGACAGCCATCCGCGCGTATCCCCGGACGGGAAATATCTCGCCTGGCGGGCCACGCGCAGGCCGGGTTACGAGTCTGACAGGTACGAGCTCACGGTGATGAAGCTCCCCGACGGGAAGCCCGTCTCGCTGACCCCCGACTTCGACCGCAGCGTCGGATCGTTATTCTGGTCGCACGACGGGAAAAAGATCTACTTCTCCGCCGAGGACAGGGCCGACATCGACCTGTTCAGCGTTCCCTTGCAGGGCGGGAAGGTCGAGACGGTGATCGGGGGCAAGGGGGCGGCCGGCCGCGGATACCACATGAACGTCGAGCCGGGTCCTAAGGACAGGTTCTTCACATACCTCTACAGGCCGATGGTCCATTACTACGAGGTGTTCCGTTGCGACTCGAAGGGCGGCGGCGTCAGGAAGCTCACCGGCGTGAACGACAGCATCTACGCCGAGTATCATTTCCCCGACGCCGAGGAGTTCTGGTACGAGGGGGCCGAAGGCGCTAAGGTCAACGGCTTCCTCGTAAAGCCGATGAACTTCGACCCGGCCAGGAAATACCCGCTGCTCGTGAGGATACACGGTGGCCCGCAGCAGATGTTCGGATACGCTTACAGGACCGAGTACGCCGTCTTCTCGGGCGCCGACTACGCGGTCTTCTTCTGTAACCCGCGCGGCTCCACGGGATACGGCCAGGAGTTCTGCGACGGGATAAACGGCGACTGGGGCGGCAAGGTCATAGAGGATATAAAGAGCGGGGTGCGCTACGTGCTCGCGAACTACGCCTGGGTCGATGGCGGCAAGGTCGCCGGCTGGGGTGGCTCTTTCGGCGGGTTCGTCTGCAACTGGCTGCAGGGGCACAACGAGGACAGGATGTTCTCTGTGCTCGTATCCCACGCCGGAGAGGCGGACCAGTGGAGCGCGTACGGCTCGACCGAGGAGCTCTGGTTCCCCGAGTGGGAGTTCGGGGGGCCTCCCTGGGATGACCCTGGGCTCTACGACCGCTTCTCTCCGATACGCTACGCGAAGAACTTCGCGACCCCTCACCTGATCATACACGGCGAGCTCGATTACCGCGTGCCTATCACGGGGGGCGAGCAGATGTTCACCGCGCTGCAGCGCCTCGATGTGCCGTCGAAGATGATAAGGTACCCGGACGAGAATCACTGGATACTCCAGCCGCAGAACGCGCGGTTCTGGTACGCGTCGATACTCGACTGGTGCGACCAGTGGCTGAAGCGCGGCGGGGCTGAGAAGGAAGAATAGAAAAGGGGCCGGCTTTACCCTCGTCTCCCCGGAGGCACCGAGGTCGACTGCGGGTAAAGCCGGCCCTTTCCATCCCCGCCACGGCTTCATCTTTTTTATAAGTAAGAGCAACCGAGGGTTTCTTCGGGACCGGCCCCTGTCCATTCCGCCGCCACAACTTCATCTTTAATAAGAGGGCACCGAGGTCGACTGCGGGTAAAGCCGGCCGGTTCAGTCACTGGTCACACAACATCTATTTTTTATGAGGGGGAAGGGGGGAGCCGGATTCCTTGAGGCAGCGCTCGGCGTCCGGGTGGCCGGGGTCCAC
>Ga0315536_1001778_pt1 | contig 10650 bp, 10 predicted proteins | sample SalMarSW160230MG_FD_203093 | JGI IMG/M metagenome (GOLD analysis project Ga0315536, IMG submission 203093) | Salt marsh sediment microbial communities from the Plum Island Ecosystem LTER, Massachusetts, United States - Salt Marsh Sediment SW1602-30 ... | reverse complement strand
GGTGGACAATAAACAAATTCATATAATTGGTTTTCATTCATGGTTTTCCCACGCCAGGTATGCGGTGCTGCAGTGGTGCAGCGCGCGTATTGAAAAAATGGGGGCACCCCAAAATTCGCTTTTTAAGGCGCTCTTTTTAGGGGACCGCAGGGGCTTGGATGCCGACCTGCGTCAGTCGCTTGTGAATACAGGCAGTGTGCATCTACTCGCGGTTTCCGGGCTGCATGTGGGGATTGTGTTTTCGTTCATTGCCCTCCTGCTTTTTCCGCTTCCCTCAAAAAAAATAAAGATAATAGTCGGCTCACTTTTTGTCCTGGGTTATCTTTTCCTGGTGGGCGCAAAACCTTCACTGCTGCGTGCCTCGATCATGATCGTTACGGCCGGTATCGCCTCCCTTTTGGACCGGGACTTTAATCCTTTGAATATATTTTATTTAAGCCTGGTGATTGCGGTATGTATTGATCCCTCTTCGGTTTTTACCCTTTCGTTCGGGCTTTCATACTGCGCGGTCTTCGGCATTCTTACTGTAGGCAGGGGATTAAACTCATTTCTTATTCCCTATCTGCCCGCGTTTGTCCGCGTTCCATTGTCGTTTTCATTGGGCGCCCAATGCGCGACCCTGCCGCTTGTCCTGCTCTATTTCAAACAGGTATATGTGCTGAGTTTTCTGGCGGCACTCATCATGGTTCCGCTTGTTACCGTGTTTGTCTGGGGCGGTATTATCTTCCTTGCAGTGAGCAGTATTCCTTTTACACCGGTGTATCGATCGGCTACAGTAATCTTTGAATTCCTCTACCGGGCGATCTTTCGGATAAGCCGGTTTTTTTCACAAATTCCCGTCCTGATTACGGAATGGAACAACTGGTATCTGGCCGTCTTTTTTCTGTTGGGGGGCATGGCCTTTTATATTTTTTACCGGAGAAAACACTATGAATTATGAATCGCCGCAGGAGATCAGGGAGATCCTGCGGCGGCAGGGTATTGCCTTAAAAAAACGCTGGGGGCAGAACTTTCTCATTAACCGGGGCGCCAGGGAGAAGATTTCAGCACTGATCGATGCCGGGGAAACGGAGACCGTCTGGGAGATCGGCCCCGGCCTTGGTGCGTTAACGGTGCTGCTGCTGCCCGCGGCGGGAAAACTGATTGCCTTCGAGATAGACCGGGGGCTTGTCCGCTGGCTTACGGAGGAGTTTTCCGGCAACACAACTTTCTCCGTGTGCCAGGGAGACGTGCTCAAGACCTGGCCGCGAATCTATGAAACACAGGGAAAGCCGCAAAAAGTATGCGGGAATTTGCCGTATCGTTCGGCATCCGCGATTATTCTTTCGTTTATTATGGCGGAAGTAATGCCGTCCCGTATGGTGTTCACGGTGCAGCGCGAACTGGCCCTGCGGATGAGCGCGTCACCGGGTTCAAAAAATTATTCGGGATTTTCCGTGCTTTGTCAAAGTATGTTTGCCCTGGAACCGGGAGGAGAATTGAAGCCGGGATCATTTTACCCGGAGCCGGATGTGCGTTCAAGCATCGTCGTTTTTACTCCGTGTGTGCGTTGGCAGGGGGCTTTCCCACGGGAATGGTTTTTGCGGCTTGTAAGAATCGGCTTTGCCTCGCGGCGTAAGACCTTTAAAAACAATATTCTACAGACCCCCGATTTGAACCCTGTAGAAAAACAGAGGGTGCTTGCCGTATTGGAACAGAATTATTCAGTGGAAAGGCTGCGGGCGGAAGAGTTGAGTGTTGATCAGTTTATTGAGCTGGCCCGGAAATGCGGCAGGTAAAAAACCTGATTTCAGCCCGGGCCTACTGTTCAATGCCGGACATTTTTTTTATAATTTAAAAACGGACATGGAACTTTTTGAAGCGGCGACAGAAGATAAATTTCAACCCCTTGCCTATAGAATGAGACCGCGTACTCTTGATGAGTTCGCGGGCCAGGAACACATCGTCGGGCAGGGGCGTCTGCTGCGCCGGGCCATCCAGGCGGACCAGCTTTCATCGCTGATCTTTTACGGACCGCCCGGTACGGGCAAGACAACCCTGGCCCGGGTGATTGCCGGCAGTACCCGCAGCCGGTTTATCACGATCAACGCGGTGCTTTGCGGGGTGAAACAACTGCGCGAGGTGATCGACGAGGCCAAGCAGGAGCGCGCGCTCTATGACAAGCGGACCATTTTGTTTGTGGACGAGGTCCACCGCTGGAACAAGGCTCAGCAGGACGCGCTCCTGCCGTGGGTGGAGCGGGGGACCGTCATTTTTATCGGTGCCACCACCCAGAACCCTTTTTTTGAGGTGAACAGTGCCCTGCTCAGCCGCAGCAGGATCTTTCAGCTTCTCCCGCTCACAGCCGATGATCTGGCCGCCATAGCCCGGCAGGCCCTGGGGGACAGGGAACGGGGTTACGGGAAGTACAACATACAACTGGATGATGATGCCCTGCGGCATATCGTTCATATTGCGGCCGGAGACGCCAGGAGTTTGTTGAACGCCCTTGAACTGGCGGTAGAAACCACTCCCGCGATCTTCCCCCCTCCCGATGACAGTCCCATCCATATTACCCTGCCCATTGCGGAAGAAAGCATCCAGAAACGGGTTGTGCTTTACGATAAAGAGGGTGATTATCATTTTGACGTGATCAGCGCCTTTATTAAGTCATTGCGCGGTTCCGATCCCGACGCCGCCCTGTACTGGCTGGCAAAAATGGTGCATGCGGGCGAGGACCCCAAGTTTATCTTCCGGCGTATGCTGATTTTCGCCGGCGAGGATGTAGGGCTGGCTGATCCGCAGGCCCTGGTGGTCGCGGAAGCGGCGGCGCGCGCGTTTGAGCGTGTGGGTATGCCCGAGGGACGGTATCATCTGGCCCTGGCCACCCTGTATCTTTCCACTGCCCCCAAATCAAACTCGGCCATGGCCTTTTTCGACGCCCTTGCCTGTGTAAAGCAGGAGGAACAGGCGGATGTCCCCGCACACCTCAAGGACGGAAGCAGGGACAAACAGGGGTTCGGCCATGGTGAAGGGTATTTATATCCCCATGCCTACAGAGACCATTGGGTGGCCCAGCAGTACCTCCCCCATAACCTGCAGGGCAGGGTGTTTTACCAACCGGGACAAATCGGCTATGAGGCAGGCATACGAAACGAGGTTATAAAGCGGCGGGAGGCCCAGCTTGCGGTTATGTTGGAAGAACCGGTCCCCGACATTCTTACCTTTACCCCGGATACCCGGCAGAAGGATGAGTGGCTGAAGCGGGCGATCAACACCGGGGGGAGGGTACCGGCTGATATGCGCGAGGCGGTGTTCTCTCATTTGCCGCTGCAGCGTCACCATTGTGTCCTGGACCTGAACGCGGGAAGCGGGCTTTTTCTCTGGGAAGCGCTGCGCCGGGTCCCCGAAGGCAGCGTGTATGCCTTGACCGGAAATGACAGCGAATATGAAACACTGAATCATTTTGCCGGGGGGTTACCCGAGCAGGAAAGACCGCAGTTTGTCAGGCAGTCCCTTGAGACCCTGACCCTCCCGTTACAGAGTACCATGCTGAAGCATATCAGGTTTGACGCGGTTGTCGGCAGGAATAATTTTACCCGTCTTAAGGATAAGCCGGAGACACTCGGCGTGATCCACAGCCTGTGCAAAGATGGCGGATTTCTGGGATTGGCCCAGGTGGTTCCCGTGAAGGGCAGCAGGCTTTCCGAACTGGTAAGCGGAAAGGGAGCCGGGGGAAAAGCAGTCGAGTATCTGGTCCGGGCCGAGGACAGGATTTACACGGCACCCGACAATCCGCTTGTCTGCTGGAATGAAGAGGACCTGTGGGCCGCGTGTGAACAGGCGGGCTTTTCTTTGGTCTGGAACGAGGTGAAAACATATCATGAAAAAAGACGGCTGAGTGCTGATCTGGTTGACAAATGGTTTGATCCGGATACGCCTCACCTGGGATACGGCAAAGCCCTGATGGAGTTTCTGAATCGGGATGAGTTTGCCTTGGTAAAAGACTCTGTTTCGGGGGAGCTATCCGATACGATCGCGGGATGGAAGGTCACCGTGGCAATGTTGGTGGCAAAAAAACAGTAAGGAGGGGATACTTATGAGACTCTATCTTATCCAGCATGGTGAGGCAAAAGGCGAACAGGAAGATCCGCAGCGGGGGCTTACCGCCCGGGGTGAGGCCGATACCGGGCGCAGCGCGACCCTGCTGTCGTCGCTACAGCCGACAGTTTCAGAGATCAGGCACAGCAGTAAACTGAGGGCAAAACAGACGGCTGTGATCCTGGCGGCGGCCATGAAGGCGGAAGATCTTTTACATGAACAACAGGGATTGGCCCCCAACGACCCGGTACAGGCTTTGGCCGCAGAACTTGTTCACCGGCAGGAATCACTGGCGGTGGTCGGGCACCTGCCGTTTTTAAGCAGATTGGCCGGTTTGCTTTTGTGCGGACACGAGCAGCGGCATCCTGTTGCCTTTTACAATTCAGGCGTGGTTTGTCTGAATTATGATGGTGAGAGTTGGCAGGTTGAGTGGGCGGTTCCGCCTTTTCTTTAGGTAATGATACTGTGCCTGCGCCCGGGTGGTTTTTATCACAGTAGGTTTACTGCAGTTTCGTAAATACAATCTTATCTACCTTCATGTTTGTTTCGCTTGGGGTAATCATCAGAGTGACAGGTGTTTTCTTATCGGTAACAGAAATGGTAATGCTTTTTTTACATGCGGCATAGGTTCCGTGGGCCATGCTGTAGGTCCGTAAAGGGGGACGGTTATCAATCTGAATATAGATTGCGTCCGTATTGATGTCCGGTGCGTTTTCATACACCGTTACTTCATACACGCCTGCCGGCAGGGTTACCTGACCGCTTATACTGCTGGTGATATGTGAGACAGCCACCGCCTGACCGCCGCCGGCGGCCGCGTCGGATACCACCTCCGCGTCGCGCAGGGTCAGAGATTCGGCTTCCACGGTTACCGTATCCCCTACCTCAAGCACCTCTTCCACGGTCTTACAGGTAAAAAAAACCGCCGCAATCATTACTAAAACAAATGCTTTCGAACGCATACACCCGCTCCTGTTCAATCCGGATTATTCCGACGGCCCTTTACTACTGGCAAAGTCCTGGGTTAATTTAAAAGAGTCCATCTTAAAGAAATTCGCATCATTATAATGCGCCGCGCCTACTCCCAGATAAGTAAAAGCGGGGTTAAGGATGTTTGCCCTGTGTCCCGGTGAATGCATCCACATGTCCAGGGCCTCTTTGGCCAACCCCAGATAGGTATGGTTCTGGATCGGTTCACCCCTATACTTATAACTGAAGTACCCGCCGTTTTGCGGGGGCGTATACACCGGTTTTCCGGCCTCGTATTCAATACCGAACGCCTCGGCGATATTTTCGCCGGTGGCGGCATTGCTGATTCCCACAAGTGCCAGTCTTTTAACCATGGTTTCCTTTCCTTCTACGGGACTGGAGTGGGAAAAAAATTTATAGCTTACCATATCCCGGCTGTGACCGATGGCCGCCTTCTCCAGGGCCGGTGAGTGTTTGAACGGCTGCCTGTTTTGCCGGACCCGCCGGCGGTTGGTTTCATAAAAGATGGCCGCGTCAAGCAGGGGATAATTTATATCGTTCATGTCGATCCTTCCGTTTGCCGCGGGCATAGTGGCAAAACTTTCATAATCATAGATATCGTAATCGGAATCACTCCATGTATCGAATCCGCCGCTGTAATCATTGGCAAGGAACACAAATAACAGTATGCTGCTTAATGAAAGATAAAAAAGGGTTTTACCGGTCATATTACACCTCTATTATACATTATTGCGCAAAACTTGGAAAAATCAAGAGTTTATACGAGCACACCGGTAATTCCCTTTTGGAATCGATTTCATTGAGCATTTTCTTGACAAGCTTCGGACAAGGGAATTAAATCATATCCATATTATGTTATAGAGGAGGGAAAACATATGAAAAAAAGATGGTTATTTTCTGTATTAATAGTCGGTCTTTTTTTATCGGGGTGCGTGGCCGCGGGAGGCAAAGCCATTGCCGGGGAGAAAGCAAAAACACAGAACGGGAATAAAACCGCTCTATTGCTAAAACCTGTCAGGAAATATGCAAGGGTTCTGGACGAGACATCTCTTCCCGCAAACATGCTTCATAACAGTGATTTTAAAGCGCCGCTGTCCAAGGCGGTTCCGAATAAAGACGGAAGCGTTAACACACAGGGCAGCTGGGTTTTTTATCCGAATCACGGAGGCGCCGGCAACTGTAAACTCGAAAACGGGATGGCCAAGATCACGCCGACAAAGGTCGATTGTCCCGATTACGGGATTCAGTTGATACAAGCTCCGGTGGTCGTGGAAAAAGGGGCAACATATATCATCAGTTTTGACGCGTACGCGGCAAAGCCCAGATCCATTACCGTAAAAATCGGCGGGATCGAGAATCGCGAGTGGAAAGCGTACAGCACGGAAAAAGTCATTAAAATCAGCACAAAAAGAAAGACGTATAAGTTTGCGTTCACAATGAAGGATGCCACGGACAGAAACGCGAGGTTCGAATTCTGGTTTGCCACCGGACAAAATCCGGCGCCGGTTTGGGTGACGAACGCGCAGATGTATAAAAAATAAAGGGAAACGTTGAAAACCGGAAGGCGGCTTTGCGTGATTATAAGAATTATTTTTTCGATTTTCGTTATACTCACCGGCGTGTTTTCTTGCGCCGGTGAGGGAAAATGGCGGCTTGTTTGGTCTGATGAGTTTAATTATTCGGGAGCACCGGACGCTGAAAAATGGAATATTGTTGAGAGCAGACCCGGATGGGTTAATCAGGAGAAGCAGGCTTACGTAAATAGAAAACAAAACGTGAGAGTCGAGAACGGTAATCTTATAATTGAGGCCAGGAAGGGTGATCCCAATGACTTTCAATATACTTCCGGCAGAATAGATACCTATTTGGGAGGGAAATGGACCTACGGCAGAATCGAAGTGCGCGCCAAGCTGCCGCAAGGCAGAGGCACCTGGCCTGCTATTTTCATGCTGCCCTCTGAAAATATAAAAAGCGTTTTCGGTTGGCCATCTTCCGGTGAAATCGATATTATGGAACATGTCGGGTTTAATCCGGGCACGATTCAAGCAACGATCCATTGCCATAACTATAATTATCTTCAGGGTAATCAAAAGTATAATACCATATATATCGACGATCCCTTCTCCAAATATCATGTTTACGCTCTGGAATGGTACCCGGACAAGCTTGTTTTTTTTGTGGACGATAGTAAATATTTTACCTTCAAGAATGAAATGAGCGGATGGAAATCTTGGCCGTTCTATAAAGATTTTTATCTGATAATCTGTCTGGCCGTAGGCGGTACTTGGGGCGGACAGAAAGGCATCGATCCGGAGATTTTTCCGACCGGAATGACGGTTGATTACGTCAGGGTGTACCAGACCGATCTGGCAAAACTTGGTTATGATCTAAAAAAATATAGCCCTGAGTAAATATTCTAAAAATTTATTTCCTCACAGTCAATGGGGGGAGAGCAGGCGGCTAAATTATAACGCAATATATTGGGGGCCTACGGGATCATTTTTTTTATTTTTGAAATCAGTTCGGCTTTCGTAGGCTTCCAACCCGCCACACCCTGTTCCATGGCCTTAAGGGCGGCAGCCAGGGCAACATTCCTGCCCACCTGCTTGTTCAGGGCCGAAGGAACGATGATCCCCCCCGCCAGTTCCTTTTCACTCACCATGGTTGCGATTGCATATGCCGCAGCTATTTTCATCTCTTCGGTGATCACTGCGGCCCGGACATCCAGTGCTCCGCGAAAGATACCGGGAAAAGCCAGGACATTGTTTATCTGATTGGGAAAGTCGGATCTTCCCGTGGCAATCACCCTGGCGCCGCCCCTCTTTGCCTGATCGGGCAGGATCTCCGGGTCAGGATTTGCCATGGCAAATACAATGGGATCTTTTGCCATACTTTTAATTGATGTTGAGGTGAGCACCGACGGGGCCGAAACCCCGACAAAAACATCGGCACCTTTCAGGGCGTCGTGCAGGTTCCCGCTGATATTACGAGGATTGGTATGCCCGGCAGCCTTCAGTTTAACGGGATTAAGGTCGGTCCTTGCTCCGGATATGATACCGCGGGAGTCACAGATGATAATATCTTTTATACCCCATCGCATCAAAAAATAGGCGATGGCAATTCCTGCGCTTCCCGCGCCGTTTATCACGATTCGCAACGTCTCTTTTTGCTTGGGTACTATCTTTAACGCGTTTATCAGGGCGGCAAGGGTAACAACCGCGGTTCCGTGTTGATCATCGTGAAATACGGGAATACCCAGATCCTTTTTAAGTGTTTCTTCGATCTCAAAACAACGCGGCGCGGAAATGTCTTCCAGGTTGATCCCCCCGAAGGTGGGTGAAATATTCCGGACCGTCTGAATGATTCCGGCGGTATCCTGGGTAGAGAGACAGATGGGTATGGCATCCACACCACCGAACTCTTTAAAAAGGACCGCCTTCCCCTCCATTACCGGCAGGCCCGCTTCGGCCCCGATATTCCCCAGGCCCAGAACCGCACTGCCGTCCGTAACAACCGCAACCATGTTCCATTTTGAGGTGTAATGAAAAACAAGCTCGGGTTTTTGCGCAATCCTTTTACAGGGTTCCCCCACCCCGGGTGTATAGAGCAGAGAGAGGTCAAGCTGGGTATGGATATGTTTCTTGGGAGAGATAGAGAGTTTCCCCTGAAGCTCGGTATGCAAACTCAGGGCTTTTTGCTTTAAATTCATTAATTGCTTTTCTTTGCTAACAGGGCATTATATTGTGAAAGGTCGTTCGTCGGTGAGAACTGAATACTCACTCTGGATGCCCGGTTGTTTACTGGTTTAATATATACAAGCTCATCCGAGATTGTGAAACTCCCGTCCTGCGGTTTCAGGGTTATTTCGAAATCATGTATTGAATAGACAGGCAATGGGAGTATGAGGCAGATACCGTTGGTGCTCGCGTCGATTGTTCTGGCTTGGAGTCTTTCTCCCCCACCGATCCGAACATACATACGTTTCAAGGGGTCCGGAAGATCTTGTGCAGGAATCCTTTTTGTTCTGCGTCTTTCGGATGCCCGAGATCCGTCATTCATAACCACACCTCATGGTGTATTATATCATATTATTGTACCGTGTAAACTATTTTTGTACGATACAAACAATTAATCTGCCTGTTATCGGTTGCCATACACCCGCTTCTTTAGTATGGTGAGAAGAAATGAAAATCCTTGTAAACCAAAAGATGTTCGAGTTGCTTTTATCCGGATGGTTGATACTGGCTCCCGTGATTTTTGTCGTCTTGTTTTTTTTCCCGGCCCCTTACGGCCGGCATTGGAAAAATGGATGGGGGGCGCAAGTGCCCAGCAGAGTCGGCTGGATCATTATGGAGTTGGTTTCATTATTGGGAATGACCTGGCTGTTTTTAACGGGGACGCGGAGTAACAATGCGGTGGCGGTTTTTTTCCTGGCTTTGTGGCTTTTGCATTACGGTTATCGGGCCCTGCTTTTCCCCTTAACCCGAAGGTATACGAAACCGTCTATGCCGTTTGTGATTGTCCTTTTCGGCATGGTCTTTAATATCTGCAATTCATTTTTCAATGGGTTTTTCCTTTTTCATCTGGCGGCACCGTACCCCACGGTCTGGTTTTTGGATATGCGCTTTATCCTGGGCGTTATTCTTTTTCTTGTCGGATTCGGTATACATACGCATTCCGATCATATACTGAACAAGCTTAAGTCGGCCCAACACAGCGACTATCGCATTCCATACGGCGGGTTTTTTCGCTGGGTGTCCTGTCCGAACTACTTCGGAGAAATTATAGAATGGACCGGTTGGGCGCTGGCAACCTGGTCCCTGGCAGGCCTGGGCTTCGCATTGTGGACTGTTGCCAACCTCGCTCCCCGCGCGCTTTTTCATCATAAATGGTATTATAAGACGTTCAGAGATTACCCGCCTGAGCGAAAGGCACTTGTGCCTTTTTTATTTTAATGGAGAATAATGATAAAATATACTTGGTTTTTTATGTTGAGTTGTAGTAGACTTGAAACAGAAATAAACACCTTACTTGACGATTGGGGCTAGAAATACATGGCAAAGGCAAATATAATGGTCGTTGAAGATGAAGGCCTTGTCGCAATGGAGCTTACGGAGGAACTGCAAAACCTGGGGTATCATGTCTCCTGTACCGCGGATTCGGGTGAAGAGGCAATAAAAAATCTCCTCAGTGCAAAACCCGATCTAATCCTTATGGACATCCATTTGAGGGGTGATATTGACGGGATCGGGGCGGCCAAACAGATATTTTCAGAGTACAGAATTCCGATTATCTATTTAACGGCGTTTTCAGATGAAAAAACGATTTCCCGGGCCAGGGAAAGTGAACCCTACGGATTTTTAGTAAAACCCTTTTCCGAACGTACATTGTATACCACAATCGAAATGGCCCTGGCAAAGGCCAAAAAAGAGAACCTGACCCGGGATAACTGGGAGTGGTACGCCCATATTGTCAAATGCATGGGTGAGGCGGTCGTGGTAACGGACTGTGAGGGGATAATCCACCTGGTTAATCCGCTGGCGGAAAATATGACGGGGTACACCTATGATGACGTTGCCC